>WNFA01009817.1_pt1 | contig 10640 bp, 11 predicted proteins | sample 5400481 | NCBI WGS metagenome assembly WNFA01 (sample SAMN13153340, study PRJNA577476) | soil metagenome | isolation source: 120 cm saprolite under Douglas fir tree site 2 hole 1 replicate 2 | place: USA:California | collected 2015-04-18 | reverse complement strand
TGCAGACTTAATTAAAACCAGGATTGTAACTCCAGATTATTGTGACGATGAGCTGTCGTCGGCTCGACGTAGTCTCGCCCTACCGGGAAAACGGAGTTGCAAATCGGACGGTCTTCGTTACCTTGCGCGTTCCTTTATGGCCAAGACCTCCTGGATCAATCGTAACGAACGCAAACGCGCGACGGTCAAGAAATACGCCGCCGTGCGCGCCGAGTTGAAGGCGAAGAAAGATTATGCCGGTCTCGCGCAACTGCCGCGCGATGCCAGCCCGACGCGAGTGGTGAATCGTTGCGAAGTCACCGGCCGCCGGCGCGCTTTCATTCGTCGCTTCAAAGTTTCGCGCCTGACTTTTCGCGAGCTTGCCTCCCAGGGATTGATCCCTGGCGTGACGAAATCAAGTTGGTAGAATCTGCGAGGCGGGTTTCGGATGCAGGCATGCATCCGCGCAATGAACTGTTTGTTGTTCCCATTTTTCGCAGCAACACCGATTGCTGACGCGATCGTGACGCATTGGGATTCGCCCGGAATCGTGATTGGAAAACTGGCGGTGATCGCAGCGCTCGTCGCGCTCAACGGTTTCTTCGTCGCTTGCGAGTTCGCCATCGTCAAAGTGCGCGCCAGTCAACTGGACACGCTGGTGGAGGAGGGGAATTTGCGGGCGAGTTTTGCCAAATATGTCCGCAGCCATCTCGATGCTTATCTTTCGGCGACGCAGCTCGGCATCACGCTGGCGAGTCTGGCACTGGGCTGGATCGGTGAACAATTTCTGGCGCAAATGCTCCAGCCATTTTTCGCGCTGCTGCACATTTATTCGCACGCATTTGTCACGTCGGTCTCAGTTGCGCTTGCCTTTGTCGGCATCACATTTTTGCACATCGTGTTCGGCGAACTGGGGCCAAAATACACGGCCATCGCGAATCCATTGCCGGTTGCGCTTCGCCTGGTCCGGCCGCTCGGCGCGTTTTATGTCTTGTTCAAACCGGCCATCTGGCTCCTGCACAAGTCTTCCAATTTTCTCCTGCAAAAAGTGTTGCGCCGGCAACCCGTGCCGGGCACGGAGTTGGCGCATAGCGAGGAAGAATTGCGGCTCATTCTCGATCAAAGCGAGAAATCGGAAGAGGTCTCGCCGCTTGGCCGCGATTTGTTGACCAATGTCCTCGATCTGCGCCGCCGCGTCGTGCGCGACATCATGACCCCGCGTGGTGAAGTTGTTTCACTAAATATTGAGGACAGCTTCGAGGATAACGTAAAGAAAGCGCTTGCGTCCAAGCACACGCGTTTTCCACTTGTGCGCGGCCATCTCGATAACACGCTCGGCCTTGTTCACATCAAGGAACTGGTGCCGATGATGCGCGATCCGCAGCCCGATCTTTTGCGGATCAAACGTGAGTTGATTCCGGTTCCGGAAATGATGTCGCTCGAGAAATTGCTCACGCTCTTTTTGAGTAAGCACGCGCACCTCGCCATGGTGGTCGACGAATTTGGCGGCACTGTCGGAATGGTGACGCTGGAAAACGTGCTCGAAGAACTGGTTGGCGATATTCAGGACGAGTTTGACGCGGATAAGGAAGAATTCCGCAAGATCAATGAGAACGAGTTCGCGGTGGATGGCGCACTTGGACTTTACGAATTGCGCGACGCAGCCGGTCTGGAATTGGAGAGTGCAGATGTGAGCACGATCGGCGGGTACGTCACGCATCTGCTCGGTCATCTGCCGAAGCAAGGCGAGCAGGTCAAGATCGACAATTATCTGGTCACGGTTTCGCAAACCGATGCCCGCCGCGTTCGGCAATTGCATTTTCGGAAAATGAGCGAGGCGGCTGCTGCTGCGCCTGCGACCAAACCCGACGTCGCGCTTTGATTTTGTTGTAGCTGCCGCTGTCTCCGCGGCAGATCTTCGTGAATTTGTTTCTACCGCCAGAGACGGCGGCAGCTACAACGCGAACGATGGATTTTTTAGTCCAAACCGAAATCATCTGTCCGCATTGCGGCGAGAGTTTTCCGTTGGAAGTGGACACTTCGCAACCGGATCAATCCATCATTGAAGATTGCACGGTCTGTTGTCGGCCGATCACGTTGACCGTGCGATGTCAGCCCGGCGCGATTGTCGACGTTGTCACGTCGCGTTAAAGCGACCGTCGTCGCTTGCCGCGCGATCGAAAATTAGGTGACGGCAGCTTCCAGTTGTGCGCGCAACGCGGGACGCCGGCGCAGTTGCGCCGTGAGCGTCTCGATGGCCCGCAATGTCGACGGGCTGATGTGGTGTTCCATCCCTTCCACATCGTGATAGATGACTTTCTGGTCGAGGCCGAGAAGGTTAAGAAAATCGGTCAACAGCCGGTGCCGCTGCGCGATCTTGCGCGCGACTGTTTCGCCTGCGGCAGTTAAAACGAGGCCGCGATATTTTTCGTATTTGAGAAGTCCTTCCGCATCGAGACGCTGCACCATGTTGGTCACGCTGGCCTGCGAAATTTTCAAAGCGAAAGCGATATCGACCACGCGGGCATATCCCTTTGAATTAATGAGTTCGAGAATGCGCTCGAGGTAATCCTCGACAGCGGCAGAATTGCCGACAGCGGAGGGAGATTTCTTGACTGGCACGCCCTGGCGCCTCTTCGGCTCTGCGCGCTCGCATCCTTTCGCCCTCCTTGCCCGAATCCCATCGCACCATTCCTTTCTCCTCGGGCGCTTCCTGGATTCGCAAGGTTCTGGCTTTCGCAGGCCCGGGCTATCTCGTCGCCGTCGGTTACATGGATCCGGGCAACTGGGCGACGGATCTGGCGGGCGGCGCAAAGTTTGGCTACGCCCTCCTAGCCATCGTCATGATGTCCAACGTCATGGCCATCCTGCTTCAACATTTGTGCATCAAACTGGGCGTGGCGACGGGACGCGATCTCGCACAGGCTTGTCGCGACCATTACTCGACACTGACCGTTTGGTTTCTCTGGATTCTTTGCGAAATCGCCATCGCCGCGTGTGATCTGGCCGAAGTGGTCGGTTCCGCCATCGCCTTGCAACTTCTTTTTGGCATTCCGCTCGTGTGGGGGTGCGTTATCACTGCTTTGGACGTTCTCGCGGTGCTTTTCTTGCAGACGAAAGGCTTCCGTTACATCGAAGCTTTGGTCATCACATTAATTGCCACCATCGCCAGTTGCTTTGCAGCCGAACTGATTGTCTCCAAACCGAGCATTGTGGGCGTTGTGCTCGGGTTCGCGCCCGGGCCGCAGATCATTACCAACCGGGAAATGCTCTACATCGGCATCGGCATCATCGGGGCAACCGTCATGCCGCACAATCTTTATCTGCATTCATCAATTGTGCAGACGCGTAAGTTTGAGCAGACACCAGAGGGCAAACGAGAAGCAATCAAATACGCCAGTATCGACTCGGCCGGTGCGCTCATGTTCGCGCTGTTTATTAATGCCGCGATCCTGGTCCTGGCCGCGTCTGTGTTTCATTGGTCCGGTCATGAAAATGTCGCGGCAATTCAAGACGCCTACAAGCTGCTCAGTCCGCTGCTCGGCGTCAGTTTTGCCAGCGTTCTTTTTGCCGTCGCCTTGCTCGCTTCCGGGCAGAACTCGACTCTGACCGGCACCCTTGCCGGACAAATCGTGATGGAAGGGTTTCTCAACATCCGTTTGCGGCCGTGGCTCCGCCGATTGATCACCCGGGCGCTAGCAATCGTTCCGGCCGTGTTCATTATCGGTATTTTTGGCGAAAGCAAGACCACGCAATTGCTTGTTGCCAGTCAGGTCGTGTTGAGCATGCAACTCGGTTTTGCCGTCTGGCCATTAATGCGGTTTACCGACGAAAAGGCCAAGATGGGAGAGTTCGCGAACAGACTCTGGTTGAAAATTCTGGGCTGGACGACGGCAGCCATCATCATCTTGCTCAACTTGAAGCTGCTCTTCGACACTTTTATGCCAGACTCCGTGCTAAAAGCATTCTACGGTTTCATCGGGCTGCCCGGTCCCACCCCGTAAACCAAAGCTCCAATGTATAAGCGCATTCTCGTCGCCCTCGAAAACAGCCGCGCCGATGAGACGCTTCTACCGCACATCGGCGAGCTCGCGAAATTACACGGCTCGGAATTATTGCTCGTGCACGTCGCGGATGGATTCGTTGCGCGAAATTACGAGCAACTCAAGCTCGCTGAGTCGCAAGAGATGAAAGACGACCGCGCCTATCTGGAAAATTCCGCCGGGACATTGCGCGCTCGCGGTTTGACCGTGGACACATTTCTCGCGCTGGGCGATCCGGCGGAAGGAATCTTGAAAGCGGCGGAAGAGAGACAATGCGATTTGATCGCGATGACCGCGCACGGACACCGTCTCCTCGGCGACTTGCTCTACGGCAGCACGATCAACGAAGTGCGGCACAAAGCGCAAGTGCCGGTGCTTCTGGTACGGGCGGGAAAGTAAAACTGCGTGCGATTCCTTCACGACGCGTTTAAAAGAACGGCGTGAAGATTTGTCTCCTCACCAACGAATATCCGCCGCACATTTACGGCGGCGCCGGCGTGCACGTGGACGGTCTCTCGCACGAGCTCGCCAAGACGATGCCGGTGGAAGTCCGTTGTTTCGGTGATCAGCGGTTTGAGAAGGGAAATCTCAAAGTCACAGGCTTTGAACTCGACACGGCCAATTTCACTTGTCCGGAGCCTTTGAAATCAGCTTTTGGTGCCGTGCAGCGCTCCATCGATTTCAACACCGCGAACATCGATGCCGATCTGGTCCATTGCCACACTTGGTATAGCCATTTCGGCGGCATTCTCGCGAAATTGAATTACGGGATTCCGCTCGTCATCACGGTTCACTCGCTTGAACCGATGCGACCCTGGAAGCGCGAACAACTTGCCGGCGGCTACGATTTTTCAGTTTGGGTTGAGAAAACTGCGCTGGAAATGGCGGACGCGATCATCGCCGTTTCCGGCGAAACCAAACGCGACATCGAGCGTTTATTCGATGTCGGTGCAACGCGCCTGCACGTGATTCACAACGGCATCGACCTCGATCAATACCGAAGAGTGGATTCAACTGACGCGCTCAAGCGGCACGGGATCGATCCGAAGAACCCGTACTTACTCTTTGTTGGTCGCATCACGCGGCAAAAAGGAATTGTGCATCTGGTGCGCGCTATTCAATACATGGACAAAGATTTTCAAATCGTGCTTTGCGCGGGCGCGCCGGACACGCCCGAGATCGCCGAGGAAATGAAAGAGGCCGTCGAAAGCGCGATGAAAAAGCGCTCCGACATCATCTGGATTGAAGAAATGGTCGATCGGAGTGCGGTCACAGAACTTTACTCGCACGCCGCCGTCTTTTGTTGTCCGTCGATTTACGAACCGTTCGGCATCATCAATCTCGAAGCGATGGCGTGCGAGACCGCGGTCGTGGCGAGCGCGGTCGGTGGCATTAAGGAAGTAGTTGTCGATGGAGAAACCGGTTTTCTCGTTCCGCTTCAGCAAATGAAAGAGAGCCCGTTCGAGCCGACCAACCCGGAAAAGTTTGCGCGCGACCTTGCCGCGCGCATCAATCAGCTAATGAAAGATCGACATCTGCGAGAAAAATTCGGCAAAGCTGGAAGAAAACGCGCCAAAGAAAAATTCAGCTGGAGCGCAATCGCCGAGAAAACGAAAGCCTTATACAAAACTCTTCTGTAGCGACGCTCTGCGAGCATCGCACTCATTCGACGGTCGCAGATCGCCGCTAGAGCGTATAATTAGGCGCTTCATGTTTGTCGATCGAATCAAAGTTTTTGCGCAAGCGGGTAATGGCGGGCGCGGCTGCGTCAGTTTTCGGCGCGAGAAGTTTGTGCCGAAGGGCGGACCGGACGGCGGCGATGGCGGCCGGGGCGGCGACATTGTTCTCCGCGCAGATCGACACGTAGATAATCTGACGAATCTTTTTTACGAGCCGATCATCAAAGCAAAAAACGGCGGGCATGGTCAGGGAAAGAAAATGCATGGGCGTTCCGCGCGGGCGAAAGTTGTGAAGGTACCGGTGGGAACGATTGTTTATCGATTGCAGAATGCGGAGCGCGGATTGCGGAAAGAAGAAGACGAAGAATTGAGGACTGCGGATCCCGCAGTATGGATTGAAGAAAGCGGAAAACGCTCAACGCTTAACGCTCAACGCCCAACGCCCAATGCGGAAGCGCGTGATGAGGGTTCTGATCTATCCGCAATCCGCAATCTGAAATCCGAAATGGATTTGATGGTCGATCTTACCCGGGACGGCCAGGAATTTTTGCTTTGTCGCGGCGGCGCGGGCGGGAAGGGCAATGTCCATTTCAAAAGTTCGCGCAATCGCGCGCCGCGCGAATACACGGAGGGTGATGAAGGCGAGCAGGGACATTTTCTGTTTGAACTGCGCACGATCGCGGACGCGGGATTGGTCGGTTATCCGAACGCTGGCAAGTCGACTTTGTTGCGCATGATCTCGGCGGCGCGGCCAAAAGTGGCGCCTTATCCGTTCACGACGCTTCATCCGATTATCGGTGTGGTCGAGTTTCCCGGCTATGGCAGGGCGACGATTGCGGATGTTCCGGGTCTGATCGAAGGGGCGCATCGCGGTCTCGGACTTGGTCACGAATTTTTGCGGCATATTATGCGGTGTCGCATTTTGCTTTTCGTTGTCGATGTTGGGGGAAGCGAAGGCCGTAATCCAATCGAAGATTTAGGAAGTCTCCGGCGAGAGATCGATCTTTACGATCCGATGTTGTCGGAACGGCCATGGTTCATTATTGCGAATAAAATGGATTTGGCAGGAGCGAACGAAAACCTCGAAGCATTGCGGAATCGATTTCCGTCGATCGAGCTCGCAGCTATTTCCGCGAAGGCCGGAGCCGGCCTGGATAGTTTGAGAATGAAGCTCGAAAAGTGGTTGGAATCGTTTCCAGTTGCTGCGGTTGCGTAAAATGTTCTCTTCGAAAAAGCGTTGCGGCCCGGTGCAATTGCAACCAGAATAGACTAATTCCGCAGATTAAAGAGCTAGACAGGGAGCGGTGCCTCGTTCATACTCTCGATCTTTTTCATGGCTAAACACGTCGTCGCCAGTTATTGCACTTCATTTCTCAAGCCGGAGATGTTGCACATTTATCGGCAGGTAAAGGCGCTGCGTGGCGTCAGGACATTTGTCATAACGAAAGAGGTGCAAAACGCGGAATCTTTCCCGTTTCGCGATATCGAAATCATCCCGCAATCGCGCATGAACCTTTTGCGTCACGGCTGGCTCAAGTTCGTGAAACGGGAGCCGCCGATTGTTTATCGTGGCGAATATCAGGTGCTGGCGTCGTTATTGGAAAAGCGTGGGGTCGATCTCATGCACATTTATTTTGGTCACACTGGCGTGCATCTGTTGCCGTTTATCGAGCAATGGGACAAGCCGTGCGTGGTTTCTTTCCATGGCGCCGACGTCGCGATCAAGGACGACATTCCCAATTATCCGGAAAAATTACGCCGCTTGTTTGATCTTGTGCCACTGGTTCTGGCGCGTTCGCAATCGCTCGCCAATCGATTGGTCCAATTTGGTTGTCCGCCCGAGAAACTGCGGATCAACCGCACCGGCATTCCATTGGATGACTTTCCATTTGTAGATCGACAACCACCGCCAGATGGACGCTGGAAAGTAATGCAGGCGTGCCGTTTAATTCCAAAAAAGGGCGTGGCTACCAGCCTGCGCGCCTTCGCAGTTTTTAAAAGAGACAACCCGCACGCTGAATTCTTCATTGCGGGCAAGGGTCCGCTGCAGCGAGAACTGGAAATGCTCGCAGCCGGCCTCGGTGTTTTTAACGATGTGCACTTTGTCGGCTTCCTCCCGGAACGAAAGCTGATGGAGCTCTACGCGAGCTCGCACATGTTCCTGCATCCGAGCGAAACGCCACCGGATGAAAACCAGGAGGGGATACCGAACTCGGTGCTGGAAGCGATGGCAACCGGTCTGGTCGTCGCGGCGACACGGCATGGCGGAATTCCCGAAGCGATCCAACACGGCCGCACGGGTTGGCTAGTTCCGGAGGAGGACCATATTTCCCTGGCCGCAACGATGCAGGAAATTACGAGCTCGCCGCGAATATTGAGTGAGATGGGATTGCGCGCCCGCCAGACGGTGGCGCAGCAATTTCAGCAGCAAACGCAGATCCGCCTCCTCGAGTCGTTTTACGAAGAAGCGATTGGGGTGAATGGCGCCGAGGAGCCCGTCAAATCTGAGGCGATGACCTTGCCAGTCCCGCGGTTCGTCGGGCCGGTTGCGGCAAATTGAGGCCGCTGCGAGAATTTTGTTTCTTGTCATTCGGGCAAAACGCGCTTTGATATGCGCGACGCAAGCCGGCCTTGTGTTGAGCGTCATTGCCTTTGCGGGCGACGCCAATAAAGAAGCTCGGGCGCAGGCTTGTCACGAACCGAATGCAATATCGTTTTTCCTTTCCCTTATCATTGTCGATCTTAGCAGTTCTTTGCGGATGCGCCCTTGCCAGCTCGACACTTGCAGCCGAGCCGGCGCGGGCTGAGGCAAAGGAACAACATGAAGCAGCAGTACCGTTAAAGCCGGCCGAGCTGGTTCACATCGGGAAGTTTGCGATCACCAATTCGATGCTGGTGACGTGGGTTGTAGCGGCGGGAATCATCGTTTTTGCCCAATTAGCAATGCGAAAGATCAAGCCGGTGCCAAGCGGCGCGCAGAACTTTTGGGAATGGATGGTGGAGAGTCTTTACAACTTCCTCGAGAGCATTATCGGTCGCGAGCTTGTGCAAAAAACATTTTGGTTTTTCGCGACGATTTTCATTTTCATTTTGTTCGTGAACTGGTTCGGACTTATTCCCGGAGTCGGAACGATCGGCTGGGGACACCACGATCCAACAACCGGCGTTTTCCATGTCGACCAGCCTCTCCTGCGCGGAGGAAACGCCGATCTCAACATGACCTCAGCGATGGCGCTGATTTTCTTCCTTCTTTGGATTATCTGGGCGATCCAGGCGAACGGTGTCGGCGGATTTTTGCTCCACATTTTTGGACCGAAAGGAGAAACCTCCGGTTTGTTGAAGATCATGATGATCGTGATCTTTTTCATGGTCGGCTGGCTCGAGATCGTGTCGATTTTGTTCCGCCCGATCTCGCTTAGCTTTCGTCTTTTCGGAAATGTTTACGCCGGTGAAAGCATCTTAGAAGCGATGTCCACGATGGTGCCCGCGCTTTCGTGGCTCATTCCGATTCCGTTTTATTTTATGGAGGTACTGGTGGGAATCGTGCAAGCGCTGGTTTTTATGTTGTTGACCGCCGTTTTCACGCTTTTGATTGCGCAACATGAACCTGGGCACGAACCACAGCACTGAAAATTTCGGCAAGCCGATCGCAGCAGCCCTGCGACGATTGCCAAGAAAACCAAACAGGAAAATATGATACTACCATTATTGGCAGAGATGAGCGGAAGCATTCACGTGGGCCTTGCGGCCATGGGCGCGGGCATCGGCGTTGGTCTAACCGGCCTCGGCGCGGCGTCGGCGGTGGGCCGCAATCCCGGCGCAGCCACACCGATTCTTGTGCAAGCGATTCTGGCGATCGCGTTCACCGAGGCGATCGTCTTCTACGCACTCTACCTGCTGCCTCACTAAAAATTGCGGGCACCGGCCAATAACGTTCCGTGCTCCTACTTCAGTTGATATGCCTTCGATTTTGATTCTTGCGCAATCCAGCGGCGGCATTGTGGATTCCGCCAAAGAAATCGCTGACACCTTTGGCTGGAATCCGTGGTTGTTTTTGTCGCAAGTAATCAGTTTTGGAATCGTTGCCCTTCTGCTGCGCCGCTTCGCTTACAAACCGATTCTCGCCGTACTGGAAGAGCGGCGGCAGCGGATCGAGCAAGGTTTGTTGAACGCCGAGTCAATCAAAAAACAACTGGCCGAGGCCGAACAGCGTTACGCCGAGATTTTGGCCAAAGCCAATGCGGACGCGCAGAAAATGATCGACGAGGCGCGCGCGAGCAGCGCGCATTTAGCCGAGCGCAAGGAACAGGAAGCGATAGCCGCAGCGGAGCAAATCATTGTGAAGGCGCGCGAAGCCAGTGCGATCGAGCATGAGCGCACAATGGAGGCGTTGAAACGCGAACTGGGGCGGCTCGTGGTCGATACCACCGCGAAAGTAACCGGCAAAGTCCTTACGGCCGACGATCAACGCCGGCTGCAAGAAGAGGCCGCGCGTCAACTCGCCTCATGAAAATCAACAAGGAAATTCGCCAGCTTTCCCGGGAAATGTTGCGGGCCAGTTTCACAGACGGTCAGATCGATCGCGGCAAAATCACGTCGCTCGTGCAGTCGCTCATCGCGAAAAAGCCGCGCCGTTACCTCGACATGCTGCAATATTACAAACGGCTTGTTCGGCTCGAGATCGCGAAACGCCACGCGCGAATTGAAAGCTCCACCCAGGTAAGTCCCGAGACGAGTGCGCGAATCGTCGAGAATCTCAAGAAAACGAGGGGACGCGATTTAACGAAAGAATTTGTCGTTAACCCGGAGCTTCTCGGTGGAGTGCGCATTCGGGTGGGCAGCGACGTTTGGGACGGCAGTGTACGCGATCGATTGGAACGTTTGCAAAAACAACTTTGAAAGATCGACAATAACAAGATCGACAATGATGAGCAGTATT
>WNFA01005442.1_pt1 | contig 10642 bp, 12 predicted proteins | sample 5400481 | NCBI WGS metagenome assembly WNFA01 (sample SAMN13153340, study PRJNA577476) | soil metagenome | isolation source: 120 cm saprolite under Douglas fir tree site 2 hole 1 replicate 2 | place: USA:California | collected 2015-04-18 | reverse complement strand
GCCATCGCCAATTATCTCGCTCTTGCCAAACTGCTTCTTGGCCTGTTCAACATTGTGCCCGGCTTCCCGCTCGACGGCGGCCGGGTCTTCCGATCGAATGTGTGGGCCGTGACTGGTGACATGTCGCGCGCCACGCGCATTTCCTCGCATGTAGGACAGGGCGTGGCGTTTGTGTTGATCGGCTGGGGCGTGGTGAACGTCCTGAGCGGTAACTTCTTCGGCGGTCTGTGGATCGCCTTCATCGGCTGGTTCCTGAATGGTGGTGCCGAGGGTTCACAATAGCCGCCGACCTAGTGCGGTGGGGCGGGATCACCAGTCGTTGTCGAAACCGGCCCGGACGCGTGCAGGAGCGATGCGTCGTACGCGCGAAGGTACATGTCCAGGTTGCGCCGCCAGTACGGCCCTTCGTGACCACCGGTCAGGATGCTCCAATGGTGGACGATCCCCCGCTCCGCCAGCGTTTCGTGGAGCATCTGGTCGCGCTCGAGCCACGGGTCCTGGTCGCCGGCATCGATCCAGATGTCCAGCGCCTCGATACCGGGGGCTTCGGCTGCAAGCTGCAGCGGCTCGCGTACGTCGAAGTCTGAGCCGCTCCCCAGGATCGGGAATGTACCGTCATCCAAATGCAGTGATGGGCTGTGAGCAGCGACGACGCCGAACATATCCGGATTGTTGAATGCCAGTTGCAGCGCCCCGGCGCCACCCATCGATAGCCCACCGATCACACGATGGTCGCGATCGGGGACGGTGCGGAACGTGGCGTCAACGTTGCCGACAACATCGTGTGTGAGGTAGTCGCCCCAGTGTGGCCCATCGTTCACCTGGTTCACCCAGTAACCCATATCTCCCTGAGGCAGCACCACGATCATAGGGCCGATGTCGCTCGCGGCAATCAGGCGATCCACCACATCGATGAGCCCATACGCTGGCCACTCATCCTTGCTGGCGCCGCCGCCGTGCAGCAAATACAGCACCGGATAGCGCCGCGTGTCCGCGTCGTAGTCCGCTGGCAAATAGGCATAGTAGGACATGTCGCGGTCAAGTGCGGGGCTACGGATGGACTGCTCACGAAAGCTGCCGTGGATCCTGGCCTGGATTGCGGCGGCGAATGACTGCGCCGGCACATGCGGATTAGTACTGGGAGCTGAACGCGCTCCCCCCGCCGACTCGCGAACTTGCTCCCGTGACACCGGCGTGCCGAACACCCGCGCCAAGCGAGTGGCCTCGTCGGCACCCGCCAGCGCAGCCATCTGCGCAGGGCTAGTTGTGACCGGCTTGCCACCAAGAACCAGAAGCGTGGCCGCTGCTAGCGGCACCGGCGCGAGCATCCACCAGCCGCGCGTGGCGGAGGTTGGGAAGAACAAGCGGAGCCTGATCGCCAGCCAGATCAACGTCACGCCCCCCACCTGGAGCAAGGCGTTGACATCCGTTGAGTCGGGCAACGCGAAGTGGCCTAGTTCGGCAAGCAGGGGGAGCGTCAGCGCCAGGGAAATGTGCGCCGAGTAGGCATACAGAGCGTTCTGCCCAAGCGGAAGCAGCAGCCAGCCCAGCGCGGCGCGCAGCGGGACCCAGAAGTGTGTGATGACCAGAAACGCGAACCCGAAGACGACGGCCGATACCGCCAGCCGACCGATCTGCAAGTCGCTTTTGGAGAACACCCGTTCCTGGAGTACTAGCGCCAGTGAGGCAGTGTCCGAGCTGGACTGAATCGCCACAAAGACGAGGACGAGCGCACCGAAGGTGACGGCACTGGCCAACAAAAGCGGCCACTGCCTGGGCCGTGGCAGGGCCGCCCCAAGCCGCTTACGGTGATGGCCGAGCACCAGCCCGGTGAAGAACAGCACCTGCCAGGCCGGGAAGTGGAACAGATTGTTGCCGGCGATTGTCCACGGGATCTCTGATTGACCAGGAAACAGTTGATACCCACCCCACAGCAGCCATGAGCCGAGTACAACGATCCACGTCCGACCCGCGTGCATCAACAGCACGGCGACTGGCGCAACCAACAGTAGCAGCGTGTAGAGGAGCATGACATCCACCAGGTAAGCGGTCTGATGCAGCGTGAGAATGCTCCAGAGGACTTCGAACGGGGCGCGCCCGGCTAATTGGCCACCTCCGCCGGAACCTGGCCAGCCGACGGCGGCTGTAATCAACGTCAGGCCGAGCGTCAAGACGTACAGAGTCCAGGCTCGCTCGAGGAGACGGCGCAAGGCAATGCCCAGACTCTGACGCTCGGCCATCCGACCATATACCTGGCCGGCAACCACTCCAGACACGATCAGGAAGATCTCGGCCGCGGATGTGAAAAACCGGTTTCCGCCGGTCACCAGGTACAGGGCCGATGGTCCGGCCAGGTGATCCACCACCATCGCGAGCACCGCCACGCCGCGCAGGAAGTCGAACCGGAGATCCCGCACGCCAGCGGGGACGTAGGCCAGCGCCTCCAGCCGATCGCCAAATGGCATCAGCCAGGCTGATTGGATCCGCATCTGTTCGGTCTTCGGTAACGCGCGCAGGTTGGGCACAATTCGGTGCCAGGCGCCAGTCCTCGCAGTGCGAGGAGCTCCTGCTCCCCCGCGGTCAAAATGAAGCTTGTGCGGCATTTGACGCAGCGCAGGCGTTTATCAACAAACCGATGGGCAGCCGGGTCCGGACATCGAGCGTCGGTACCTCTGCTTGGGGTCGATTTGGCGACAACCGGGCGCATCCCGCACAGCATGGCGCAAAACAGCTACCTGCGCATCGGACTTGGCGGAAGCCGGACCGAACGCGGCCTTGACAGTAGCATGCGTCCAGCCCACCGCCGCCAATTGAGGTCGCCCATCCGCTCGGAACGCGGTGGGGGTCCGCGTGCGGGCGGTGTTCGGTTGCAGCACAGCTCCGGCCGGTTCCCGGTGCTGCACCGCAGGCAAGACTGCCTGGATGCGGCTTGAAATTCGATTGAGCTTCATCCTGCTAAGTTTCATGCTTGTTGCTGGCGTTGCCAGTGCGTGCGCACCGGTCCAAGGCGCAACGGCGGCACCAGTCGCAACCGCGGCACCGGCCGCATTCCCGGCCCGCAGTGTCGCAGCAGCAACAGCGAACGCGACGCTGACCATCACTCAGCCCCCAGCGGGCGGCAGCATTCCTGCCGGCAACTTAATGGTGACCTTAGACTACACTGGTCCGAACCTGGTACCTGTTGCCTCGGCAACGGAGCTCAATCAGTACCACGTCCACTACTTTCTGGACGTGGACCCCACTCCGTACATTGGCACGACCACCCCGATTCCAACGGGGAACCCGCACGTCATCCACACCGCTGAGACGCAGGTGATGTTCGACAACGTCGCCTCCGGTACGCACCAGCTGGCGGTGGTGCTCACCGGTAGCAATCACATCTCAGTGAATCCACCCGTGGCTCAGCAGATCACCTTCACCGTCACATAGTGCTCCGAATCGCGCGTCAAGCTTCCGCGTCCTGCGCGAATTGATCGCGCAGGACGCGTTTCAGAATTGTGCCCGTCGCATTCTTCGGGATGTCGTCCATGAACGCGAACTCGCGCGGGATTATGAAGGTCGCCAGGCGAGCGCGATAAAACGCCTCGAGCTCACCGGGCGCAAGCGTTGCCCGTGGCTTTGCGAGCACGTAAGCGACGGCCACTTCGCCCTTGACGCCTCTGGCACGCCACGACTGCACACTCGAACACTGAGCGGTGTTGGTACAGGACCTCCTCCACCTCGCGCGGCCAGATCTTGAAGCCGGCGGAGTTGATCACGTCCGTGGTGCGATCGACGAGGAACACGTACCCCGAGTCGTCGAAGTAGCCGATATCACTAGAGTGGTACCAACCGCCGCGCAACACTTCTTGCGTCTCTTCGGGTCGATTCCGGTAGCCAAGTATCACGTTCGGCCACTAGATGCAGATCTCGCCCCGGCGCTTGCGACTGCCTCCTGACCGGTTGCGCCTTCACGCTGCATTGATCCAGCTCGCCGCGCTAGCACCCCGGCCCACCAGCTCGCATCGAACGGTGTTTGCATCCGCGGCGCTTGGCCCAAGGCCGCTCAGAGTGCCTCGGCTTCGTTCGCCTCACCGCCGACGGTCAGGCCGGCACTGACCCACAGCCGACGCCCACTCGCGCGACGATCTGACGTTGGATCAGCCCGGTGCGGCCGCGGTGGCCAGCAGCAGTCCTTGAAGACTCCGCCCTGCGATCGGCTGCCTGCTCTGTGGCCATGGCATGCAGTGCGCTCTCAAAAAAGCGCCCAGTCCAGCAGGAGGCCACCAAGGGAACGCACCACCGGTAGGGTAGGCAAAGGGCGGCGACGCTAATCCGAACTCGGGACCCGTACATTCTGGCGGCGTTCAGGATGGATGCCGCGCCCGCCGGTAGCGGTCGAATCGCGATCAGCGATCGTGCATGTGAGATTTCATCCGTTCGAGTGGAGATTGGTCGATGCCTGGACTGCGCACTACGCCTGCCTTTCGCCGACTGAGAAAAGCCCTCTTCTGTTCTATTGGCCCACTTGCCAGCCTCGTTGTGACAGCCGGGTGCGTCTCGGCCTCGGCCGCGGGGGCGCCGTCGCCATCGCCCGCTGTGCTTGCCAGCCCGGCCGCGAGCCCGTCGCCGGTGATTTCGGAACTGGCTACAGCTGCCACCGCTGCTGCCGTGAGTCCCAGCGGCGTGGCCGCTACCCCTGCTCTTCCGCCAGCAACCGTCGATGTTTCGCCAGCGCAGGTGCAAGTCGGCGCAGTGATGCTGAGTATGTCACTCGAGCCAGCTAGACACATGCTTGCTCAGACGGCTGGGATGACTTCTGACTCAGATCCGGCACATAAAGCGAGCGCCGGAGATCCGGCACCGACCTCGACCGCGTTAGTCCTCGATGGGCTGCTGAGCCTGACCAACAACCTCGATGCGTCACAGCCCGCGCCAGCAGACCAGCCACAAGCCATGATCCGCCACATCAACGTTCAGGTTCGGACCAGTGAGGGCGGGAATCCGGTTCCATACCTGTCCGTCTCGATGGACCTGCTGCTCGATGGACATCCCATCACGTCCGGCCTGCCGGTGAAGCCGATGGTCGCCGCCGAATCAACCCCTCCGCAGCTGTATTACGGCAACAACCTCAAGCTCACCCAGCGTGGCACGTACCAGGTGTTCATTCGACTCCAGCCCAGCGCCCTGCTCGGCAAGGACCAGCCCCAGGCAGCCCAGTTCAATGTGGTCGTGCGTTAGCTAAACTAAACTAAGCTAGCTGTCACCGAAATTAGCACTCTTCATTGAGTCGACGCGTGTGGAGCAGGTAGCGGGCGAAGGCCCACTTCTTGCCATCCTCGGCGCCATGGACCGCTTCTGCGCCGTAGGCGCTGGCCCATCGAGCGAGGCGGATCAGCTCCTCCACACTCAGGTTGGCGAATGGACCGGCGCCGTCAGGCAATCGTCGCGTTGATCGCAGCCCGAACCATCCCCACACGTCCATAGTGGTAACCACAGCGCGTCGCCGCCTCGTCAGGCCGCCAGCGCGTCCAGCTGAGCATCGTCGACTTGCACCATCGGGAGCATGCCGCGGCGTGCCAGGGGACCGTAGACGCGTTCGACGTATTCTTCGACCATCCGGTGTGCGCTGAAGGGGCCGGCCAGCGTCGCGATCGAGCGCCGGACGCGCTCCAACCATGCCGCGGGCCGACCCTGGCCGTCGCGCTGGAACCACAGCGGCACAATCTCTTTCTCGAGCAGGTCCACGAGCTGGGACGCCTCGGCAAGATCGCGCATCGCCTCGACAGTGTCGTCTGGAATTCCTTCGCCCAGACCCCAGCCGAGGCCGGGCGCATAGGCTTCATCCCACCACCCGTCGAGCTCGCTTACGTTGAGCGCCCCATTGAGAGTCGCCTTCATGCCGCTTGTTCCGCTGGCCTCCATCGGCCGGCGGGGAGTATTCAGCCAGATGTCGCTCCCTTGAACAAGCAGTCGCGCAAGCTCGACGTCATAGTTGGTCAGGAACACAATGCGCCCGCGGAACCGAGGGTCCCGCGAGGCCTCGACAATCCGCTGCACGAGCAGCTTGCCAGGCTCATCGTGCGGGTGTGCCTTACCGGCGAACACCAGCAGCACTGGCTGCGCTGGGTTGGTGAGGAGGCGAGCCAGTCGCTCCGGATCCTGGAGCAGGAGACCAGCCCGTTTGTAGGTCGCGAAACGCCGTGCAAATCCGACGACCAGTGGCTGGTCCGCCTGGATACTCCGGCTGGGACTACCTGTCCCCTCAACGCGAGCTGAGGCATCGATCCGGTCGAGCAGCCGCTCGCGCTGCGCGGTACGTGCCGCCCACAGCGCGTCATCGTCGATGCGCGCAGCCTTTGCCCAGACGATGCGCTTATGCGGAGCCATGCGCCAGCACCGCCCGATACGTCGATCGAAGAGTTCACTCATTTCAGGCCCGGCCCATGTAGCGCTGTGCACGCCATTGGTGATCGCCTGCATTTCGATCAGCGGCGGCTCGTCGCGAACGCCAACGCCGATTCCGCTCCACAAGCTCCGGCTGACACGCCCGTGCAGTTGACTCACACCATTGCGCGCGTGAGCGCTGCGCAGCGCGAGCACGGTCATACTGAATTCCTCTGCTTGCGCGCTCGAATTGCGCCGCCCCAGGGACAGGAATTGTTCGCGGCTCAGTCCGAGATCTTTACGATATTCGGCCAGGTATGCGTCCATCAGCTCCGCGGGAAAGGCGTCGTGCCCTGCCTCGACGGGAGTATGTGTTGTAAACGCGACGCTCCGAGCCACGTGCTGGTAAGCCGTGAGGAAGTCGCCCGTGGCGCCACTCCGCATCTGTTCCGCGGCCCGCTCGACGGCAACAAATGCCGAATGCCCCTCGTTCAGATGGTAGACGTCGGGCGCAACCTCCAACCCGAGTAGCCGCAGAGCCTGGATCAAGCGCGCGCCGCCGATGCCAAGCACGATCTCCTGGCGCAGCCGCGTGTCCGCGTCCCCGCCATATAGATGCCCGGTAATCCAGCGATCGTCTTCGCGATTCCGCGGCACGTCAGTATCGAGCAGATACAGGCGCACCCGACCAACCTGCACAACCCATGCGCGCACCAGGACAGTTCGGCCGGGTAACGGTATCCCGATCTCGAGCGGTACGCCGTCAGCAGCGAAAACTGGTCGAAGTGGAACCGCGTCAGTCTCTATGCGATCGTAGATCTCGGACTGGTGACCGGTTGGATCGATGCTCTGTCGGAAATAGCCGTAGCGATACAACAGACCGACACCAATCGCGGGGAGACCGAGGTCGCTGGCCGCCTTGAGGTGATCGCCAGCTAAGACGCCGAGTCCCCCGGAGTAAATCGGCAGACTCTCGGTAATGGCGAATTCAGCCGAGAAGTACGCCACACGCGGCGCTGCCACAATTTGCGGGGCGCGGCTCATGTAATTGTTGAGGTCATTTCCAGCGGTAGCCAGAAGCGCCGCGTGCGTGTCGAGCGCGTCTGGATCATCGGCGATCGCGCGCATGACCGCTATCGAGTTATGCGTTGCGTCCCAGATCTCCGGCGCGATTCTATGGAAAAGATCCGTGGTTGGTTTGTGCCACGCCCAGCGGAGATTGTACGCGAGGCGTTCTAGTATCTGGCTCGAGTCTGATGTCATCGCGAACGGACCTCCATCGATACTGAGGCTAACTGCCGATAGCCGGTCACCGATTGGATCCCCGAGAACTGAGACTGGATGCTGCCTGAATGTGCGTCTACAGGCGCCATTCATGCACATGTCGAGGGCATCCGGGCATTATCCAGATGCAGCGGCCCTAGAGTGGCTGGATATGGGGACAATCAGGTCAACAGCCGCGCTCATCGGATGGCTTGGGTTCGGCATGCTTGCCCTTGGAGCGCTGAGTCAGCCGTTGCGCAACGGCATGGCGCCACGAACGACTCCCGCTCCGGATACGACGGTGGTGCCCCTTCCAGTCAAGACGGTGGTCGCCACCGCCGCGGTATCGCTGGATCGGGCTTCACGTGACTGGAGCGTGGAAATCGACGAGGCCACCCTCACGCAGAACCTGAACGGTTGGGCTAGGGCACAACCGCCAGTGCAGACGCCGCTCGGGATGGTGCGACTGGAAGACCTGACGGTCGAGCTGCGCGACGACCAGGTTGTCTTGAAGGGCACAGCCCAGGCAGCATGGGTTCGCGCGCCGGTCGACTTGTTGGCGAGCGCCTCTGTACAGAGTGGGCATGCACAGATCCAATTGCGGGAGGCACACCTCAATGGGGTTCAGGTGCCCGAGGTCATGCGCCGCCAACTCGAGCAACAGTTGCAGGGCCGGCTTGATCAATCAGTTGAGGCTTACCACGTCATTGTGCGCTCGGTCCGTGTGAGCGTGGGCGCGCTCGTCGTTAGCGGCACTCAGCAGTACAGGCCTGTCGGCCCGTGAGTGTTGGGCGTGTGCTGATCTTGAGTGGCGATTCCATCTTCCTGCGGATGGTTAGTGACTATCTGGCGCGGCAGGACTTTGAGATCGTCGAATGTTCCTTGGTTTCATCGGCGGTTCCTACCGCGGAGGTCATCATCGCCGACGTCGATGGCCTCTCCTCGAGCCTGTGGAGGCGAGCCACCGAGCTGCGCAGGCTGGACGCGTCTATTGCACTCATCCTCGCTACCGCTCGCTGGCCAAGCCTGTCTCGAATGCATGCTTGGCGGCCGTGCGGCTATGTGCGCAAACCGTTCAGCAAGGACGACATGCTGCGTGTTGTGCGTGATCTCGTCGCGCGGCGTTCGGGTTGGCCACAGGAGGAGCAACAAGATAGACAGGTCCAGTCCGGCCGCACAGCTATAGGCTGACTTACAAAGACGCTGTCGATTGCTGGCGGAGGACAATTGCATGTCAATCAGGGTCTCTTGGCACGGGACACAGCAGGAGTCCTTCGACCTCATCAACGCCATTGGACGTAACTGCACGTGCGACTTCGGCCTGATGGGTGTGCGACTTACGACGTGCAGCTCTCATCGCATGCTAATGGAGGATCAGCGCGCCCTGGACGGCCTGCTGTTCGTGCGGCGCATGGCCGAACGGCTGCTGGATGAGGAGTTCTCGACCGTATGGACGGTCTCCATTGACCAGTGACGCGAGACCCTAACAACGGTCGCCGTCGGCTGCCGCGCCTGATTGCTGCGGCAGCGGCGATGCTGTTGGCCGGGGGCTGTGTAGTTCTGCCCACCCCCACTCCCACCCCAACCCCAACCACCTCGACGCCTGTGGCGGCGACGCCAACTCCAGCGCCGGCGGCGACGCCGGCGCCGACTCCGACGCCGCTTCCAATCGGGTCGGGACCGCTCCGTGCGGATGGCGCTACGCTTGTCGACGCAGGCGGCCGTGAAGTGCGCCTGACAGGCGTGAACTGGTCGGGATTGGAGACGAGCGCGTTCGCGCCGCTCGGTCTGGCTGCGCGCAATGTCGACGACATGCTCGATCAAATCGTCACGGCCGGATTCAACACGGTCCGCTTGCCGTACAGCAATCAGCTGTTGGACTCAACGGTCAAGCCGATGAACATCAACTACGGGTTGAATCCGCAGCTCCGTGGGCTGAATGGCCTGGGGGTCCTGGACTACCTCGTCAACGGCGCCGGACGGCGCGGGTTGCGCGTCATCCTTGACCGCCATCGCCCAGCCGCTGAGGGGCAGTCCGAGTTGTGGTACACCGACAAGCTGCCTGAGGCACGCTGGATCGAGGACTGGACAATGCTGGCGCGGCGTTACCGCGGAATCGACGCAGTGGTCGGCGCAGACCTGACCAATGAACCACACGGGGCAGCGACGTGGGGTGACGATAATCCGGCTACGGATTGGCGCCTGGCCGCGGAGCGCGCCGGTAACGCGATTCTGGACGTCGATCCAGACTGGCTGATCATTGTCGAGGGCATCCAGCACGTCGGCGCAGACACCTACTGGTGGGGCGGAAACCTCAGCGCTGCTGCCCAGGCACCGGTCCGATTGTCCCGCCCGGAGCGACTGGTGTACTCGGCGCATGACTATGGGCCGGAGGAGTCTGGCCAATCCTGGCTACGAGGGACCGACTTCCCCTCCAACCTGCCCGGCGTGTGGCGCAGCCATTGGGCCTACTTACAGCAGGATGACGTCGCGCCGGTGCTCATCGGTGAATTCGGTGGCCGATCGATCGGTGCAGATCCGGAGGGCCTCTGGCAGCGCAGCCTGATCAGCTTCCTGATGCAGGGCGGCTTTAGCTACACCTACTGGGTATGGAATCCAGACGCGTGGATTGGCGGCCTGCTCCTGGACGATCGAGGCACGCTCGACCACGCCAAGCTCGGTTTGCTCGGTCCGTCACAGGCTCCGTTGCTGGGCAAGCGCAGTGTGAGCTAGGGGCAGTCGAAGGTCGTCCCGAGATAGGACGTGCACAACTGAACGCCGAACGCGGCGCTCGAAGCAATTCCGGATTCCGTTGGCTGCTGCGCTTGACTCATGAAATAGCACGCCACCAGCAGCGTTAGCGACAGCAACACCAGGACGATTGTTGGAAATAGGCCCGGGTCATCACGCATGGACAACATCCTCAGGCGGCTGCCTGGATGTCGACCTGCGCGATCGATTCCGCCGGTTTGGACTTCCAGCACGGCTGGGAATTGCGCGAGCCGATGAGGCA
>WNFA01007505.1_pt1 | contig 10646 bp, 9 predicted proteins | sample 5400481 | NCBI WGS metagenome assembly WNFA01 (sample SAMN13153340, study PRJNA577476) | soil metagenome | isolation source: 120 cm saprolite under Douglas fir tree site 2 hole 1 replicate 2 | place: USA:California | collected 2015-04-18 | reverse complement strand
CTGTGTCCCCTGTGGTTAAGATTTTTTTCTCGGCGTGCTCCGCGTCTCGGCGGTGAACCGGTTTGACTCCCCGCAACCCTCTAGACTAGCCTCATGGCTTCGCCACAATCCATGCGCATTCAACGTAATCTTCTGATCCATTGCAGCCTGTGCGCTCTACTCGCCGCCACCGTCGCGGCCGCGCCTCTGCGCCCTACGCATGCTCCGCACGCCATGGTCGCCAGCGTCCACGAACTCGCTTCTCGCGCCGGTGTCGAGATGCTGCGCACCGGAGGCAATGCCGTCGATGCCGCCGTTGCCACTGGCTTCGCGCTCGCGGTCGTCCATCCCCAAGCCGGAAATCTCGGCGGAGGTGGTTTCCTCCTTCTCCGCAACGCCACCGGGGAAACCCACTTCATCGACTTCCGCGAAAAGGCTCCCGCCGCCGCCACCGAAAATATGTATCTCGACGCCCAGGGCAACGTCATCCCAGAGTCGAGCAAAGACTCCAGCCTCATCGGATACAAATCCATCGGCGTCCCCGGCTCCGTCGCCGGCCTGGTTTACGCGGAAAAAAAATACGGCAAGCTGTCGATTGAAAAAGTAATGGCTCCCGCAATCAAACTCGCGCGCGATGGTTTCCCGCTCGCCTACGAAGATACGCAAGATCTGAAAAAAGATGAGTACCTCGCGCAGTTTCCCGAATCCAAACGCATTTTCCTGCGCGATGGAAACTACTACCAGCCCGGCGAACTGTTCAAGCAGCCCGAACTCGCCCGCACCCTGGAGCGCATCGCCAAGGATCCCGACGACTTTTACCACGGCGCCGTTGCGCGGGAACTGGCCGCCGCCATCCACAAAGGCGGAGGCTTGATTACCGCCGCCGACCTCGCTGCCTACGAAGTCAAAGAACGCGAGCCCATTCGCGGCTCCTATCGCGGCTACGAGATCATCAGCGCTCCGCCTCCATCTTCCGGTGGAGTAGCGCTCGTCGAAATCCTCAATATTCTCGAAGGCTTCGACCTCGCGAAACTCGGCAACCGCTCCGCCCAGACCCTCCATCTGGGAGCCGAAGCGTTCCGTCGCGCCTTCTACGATCGCTCCGACTTTATGGGCGATCCCGACTTCGCCAAAGTTCCCGTTGCGCAACTCATCGACAAAAAATACGCCGCCGCATGGCGCGACTCCATCGACCCCAATCACGCCAGCGTGAGCAAGGATTTGAAACGCCCGTCGATCTTCAACGAGCTCGAGCGCGTTGCTCAGTCGCGCCTCACCGCCATTCGCGAACCTGAAAACACCAACCACTATTCCGTGGTCGATGCGGAAGGCAACGCCGTCGCCGTCACCACCACGCTTAACGACTCCTTCGGCTCCCGCGTCACCGCCGAAGGCTTGGGCTTCCTGCTAAACGACGAAATGGACGACTTCGCCGCCAAACAAGGCGTTCCCAACGCCTACGGACTCATCCAGGGTCCCGCCAACGCCATCGGACCCGGCAAGCGACCCCTCTCCGCCATGACGCCGACCATCGTTCTCAAAGACGGCAAACTGTTCCTGGTTTTAGGCTCGCCCGGTGGCCCGACCATCATCACTACCGTCGCTAATGTGCTTATCGGCGTTGTGGATTTCTCGCTCGACATCGCCGAAGCCGTCAACGCGCCCAGGTTTCATCATCAGTGGCTCCCCGATCAGATTCTCGTCGAAGACCGCCTCTCTCCCGATACAATGAATGGTCTGCGTTCCAAAGGACATAAGTTGAACATCAAGCATTTCTGGGGAGACGGCGAGTGCATCATGGTTGACTCCAAAACCGGCGAACGCCTCGGCGCCAGCGACGGACGCAACAATGGGAAAGCGGTAGGTTACTGATGCTGAGGGCGGTATCGACATACGTCTATGTAAAGGAACGGCTCCATCCGGGCTTGCTCGACGAGCTCGAAAAGGCGGGAGCCCAGTCGATCGAAATCTTTGCCGCCCGCCAGCACTTCGACTACGCCAATCGCAAGCAGCATGTCCGCGAAATTGCCGACTGGTTCCGCTCCACCGGCATCCCACTCAATTCCGTCCACGCGCCTTTGTACTCCGACTACGAGTGGGGACGCACTGGTTCGCCGCCCGTCAACATCGCCTCCACCGACCGCGCCGGCCGCATCGATGCCATGGACGAGATCAAACGCGCGCTCGAAATTGCCGAGCACATTCCGTTCCGCTTTCTCGTCCAACACATCGGCAACCCCAACGACGACTTCGACGAAAAGAAATTCGAAGCCGCCATGACTTCCGTCGAGCATCTGCGCGCCTTCGCCAAGCCGCTGGGCGTCCGCGTGCTCATCGAAAATATTCCCAATGAACTTTCCGCGCCCGAGCGCCTCGTCGAGTTCATCAAGACCATGCATTTCGACGACATCGGCGTCTGCTTCGATTGCGGTCACGCCCACCTGATGACCGGTATTCCCGAGGCCTTCGCCGTCCTAAAGAACCACATCTGTTCGACCCACTTGCACGACAACAACAAGGACAAAGACTCGCACCTCTGGCCAGGCAAGGGATCGATCGACTGGAAACAGACCATGGAATTGCTGCGCACCGCCCCGCAAACGCCGCCCCTGCTTCTCGAAATCGAAGGCGAAGAAAAAAAGAGCCCCAGCGAGGAAGTGACCGCAACCTTCCAAAAGCTGGAAGACTCGTGATGCAAGGTCAGAGGTTAGAGGTCAGATTGCAGAGGTTAACCCAGCAGCCAACCCGATTTTACCTCTGCAATCTGACCTCTCACCTCTGACCTCCGCGAGTTGCGCAGCGTAAGCGCCCAAATTTTATGTCCCCACCCATCAGCACCATCGCGCAAATCGGCGCTCACGAAGGCCAGTCCGTCACCATCCGTGGATGGCTCTACAACCTCCGCGAAAGCGGCAAGCTTCTCTTCCCCCAATTTCGCGACGGCTCCGGCGTCATCCAGGGCGTAGTCCCGAAGAATGCCGTCCCGCCCGAAGTTTTCGACGCCATCAAAGGCCTCACTCAGGAATCCAGCGTCATCGTCGAAGGCAAGGTCCGGGCCGACAAGCGCGCCCCCGGCGGCTATGAACTCGACGTCGCCAACGTACAAGTCGTGCAGCGCGTGCCGGAGTCCACTCCCTACCCCATCACCCCCAAAGACCACGGCGTCGATTTCCTAATGGAGCACCGGCATCTCTGGCTGCGCTCCCAGCGCCAGGCCGCAATCCTGCGTGTGCGCGCCGAAATCATTCGCGCCGCCCGCGATTTCTTCGACACCAACGGATTCACCCTAACCGACCCGCCCATCCTCACGCCCGCCGCCTGCGAAGGAACCTCCACACTCTTCCCCGTGGACTACTTCGAAGAGCAGGCGTACCTAACGCAGTCCGGACAGCTCTACATCGAAGCAACTGCCATGGCACTCGGCAAGGTTTACTCGTTCGGCCCAACCTTCCGCGCGGAAAAATCCAAGACCCGCCGCCACCTCACCGAGTTCTGGATGGTCGAACCTGAAATCGCTTATGCCACGCTCGACGCCCTGATGGACCTAGCCGAAGGCCTGCTAACCTTCCTAGTCAAACGCTGCCTCGAACGCCGCCGCGTCGATCTCGCGACCATCGGCCGCGACCTCGCACAGCTAGAAAAAATCGACCCGCCTTTCCCGCGCATCACCTACGACGAAGCCGTCACGAAGTTGCAGGAAGGCCACGCGCAGGGCAAGCTCGAAAATAAATTCGAGTGGGGCGGAGACCTTGGCTCGCCCGACGAAACTTATCTCTCGTCGCTCTACGACCGGCCCGTCATGGTCCATCGCTACCCGGCCAGCGTGAAAGCGTTCTACATGGAACCCGATCCCGAGCGCCCCGAACTCGCCCTCTGCGTGGACGTGCTGGCCCCTGAGGGCTACGGCGAAATCATCGGCGGATCGCAGCGCATGGCCTCGCACGACTTGCTCCTCCAGCGCATTCGCGAACACAATCTGCCCGAAGAAGCCTTCAAGTGGTATCTTGATCTCCGCAAGTATGGCAGCGTTCCCCACTCCGGCTTCGGCATGGGCATCGAACGAGCCGTGGCGTGGATCTGCGGATTAGAGCACGTGCGCGAAACCATCCCCTTCCCGCGCATGCTCCATCGTCTGTACCCGTAGAGCTTTTCACCGCCGAGACGCGGAGAGCGCCGAGAAATGCGAGAAAATGACACGCTCGATGAGATTTCGCACCGCATCATCGGCGCTGCCATCGAGGTTCATCGAAATCTCGGACCGGGCTTGCTGGAATCCGCCTATCAATCATGTCTGGCTTTTGAACTGAAGCAGCTTGGCCTGAAAGTAGAGGAGCAAAAATTCCTGCCTGTCCTTTATAAGCAAGTGAAACTTGATTGTGGCTATCGCCTTGACTTAGTTGTAGAAGATGAAATCATCGTCGAAGTCAAAGCAATCGAAAAGTTACTTCCCATTCACGAAGCGCGCTCTTATCGTATCTGAGGCTAGCCAAGAAAAGAGTGGGGCTCCTCATGAACTTCCACGTCCCCGTTCTAAAGAACGGACTGAAACGAATAGTGAACGAATTCCCAGACGCCGAGTGGGCGAAAAGACGAGCCTCGCAAGCGGAATAGATCAAGAGTTAGGTTTTCTCGGCGCACTCTGCGTCTCGGCGGTGAACAGGAAGCATATGCCATTACGAAGCACGACCTTCAGCAACATCACCCCGCGCCAGATTCGCGTGATCGGTGTCCCTCTTGACCTCGGCCAATCGCGCCGTGGGGTTGACATGGGTCCTTCCGCCGTTCGCGTCGCTGGACTCGAAGCCCGCCTCGAAGCCATCGGACACATTGTCGAAGATGCCGGCAACATCGCCGTCGCCATCCCTGAACAGAAAAAAGAAGGCGCGGCCAATTCCAAATACCTCAAGGAAATCACCGCTACCTGCGTCAAGAGCGCCGACCTGGTATTGAAGACTCTCGAAGCCGGCAAAGTTCCTCTCATCCTCGGCGGCGATCACTCCGTCGCGGCGGGCACAGTGTCCGGCGTGGCCGAGTTCTACCGCCGCAAGAACCAGAAAATCGGCCTCCTCTGGATCGACGCTCACACCGACATGAACACGCCCGACTCTTCGCCCAGCGGCAACGTCCACGGCATGCCGCTCGCGTCGATCATGGGCCTGCCTCCCCTCGAACTCGGCAACATCTACGACTTCTCACCCAAAATACAGCCCGAAAATTGCGTGCTCGTGGGCATCCGCGACGTGGACAGCTTTGAAAAAGAAAACATCCGCAAATCCGGAGTCGAAGTCTTCACCATGCGCGATATCGACGAACGCGGTATGCGCGCCGTGATGGAGGAAGCCCTCCGCATGGCCGGACGCGGCACCGCCGGCTATCACGTATCGCTCGACATGGATTGGATCGACCCCGAAGACGCGCCCGGCGTCGGCACTCCGGTCTGGGGCGGCGCCACGTATCGCGAAGCCCATCTCGCCATGGAAATCATCTCCGACCACGGACGCATGACGAGCTTCGAAATCGTGGAAGTGAATCCCGTCATCGACGAACACAACCAGACTGCCGACTTGGCCGTCGAGCTGGCACTGTCGGCTTTCGGGAAGAAGATCCTTTAGCGCTTCATCTAAAATTGTTCTCTGAAAGTCACTTTCTTCTGCCCTTTTGTCGGTCTAAACGCAGCGCGAGAGGATACGCTCCCGCGCTGCTAAGCATCGGCTCAATGAGCCCACCAGGCTATCCCTCCGGCATGGTTGCATCCCTGCAGAGCCCGCTTCCGTTTCACCTGGCAAGCTGATTGTAGCCGGGAAGGTGATACCGGTTGCTCCACCGCGACCGAGGCGGACGCTGCGTTCCGCTGGGAAAGGAGCGAGGTGCCGGGCTTTGAGGCGCTGCAGTCGCATCCACCAGGCTGTTGCCGCAGCCCTCTAGCCCCAGATGAGCCTGGTCACACGGGATCAGCAGGATGGCATGTTGGAACCCGTCAGGGAGGTCTCCCTTGGCGGCAATCTCTCCGCGATCGTTGATGAAATTCACGCCGTCCACCGCCAGGCCGGAGCTCGGAGGGATCAGGCTATTCAGGTCGTATAACTTCCCATTCTCCCAGAGCATGCCGGGCCCAAAGCCCTCGCCGCAATCGCTAGTATCGATGATGATTTGACTCCGCGAATTGATACCAACCGCGGTGCTACAGGCCTTGCCGGGCGCACCGTCAAGGTCAATCATCTTGCCCTTTTTCCAGAGAAAAGCGTGATGGGCAGAACTGGAGGGTGAAAAATCGGCCCTGCCGACAACCTCTCCCGTATCGTTGATCCAGAAAGCTTCGCCGTTGTCTCCTCCAAGGGTGCCCAAGTCCGTGAGTACACCTGCGTCCCAGAGGAAGGGATGGTGTATCAGGTCACCGGCCAGATTCGAGGTGCCGATGACCTGCCCGCGATCATTGAGACTCGCTGAAGAGCTTCCGTCCTGGAACGACCCCGCAACAGCAAAGGTCCCGCCGAGTGTGCCGAGGTCCATCATTCTGCCCCTCTCCCAAAGGAATGGGTGCTCGGTCGGCTGGCCGGTGACGGGATTCACTATCGAGTCCACCAGGGCATGTCCCGCCACCTGTCCACGCTCGTTCACGGAAGCTGCCCAACCGTCGGGACCTCCCAAAGTGCCCAAATCGAGCATGGCTCCATCGCGCCATAGAAACGCGCGGATCTGCGTTCCCACGCCAATCAAAGAAAAGGGATCGGGTATTGCGTTGGCCGCTATGCCGACCACTTCGCCCCGGTTGTTCACCGCGTTTCCAAAACTAAAAGCTCCCCCGAACGTGCCCAGACTGATGATCTGGCCGTCCTTCCATACCACAGCGATTTGTTGCGGGCCGAAAACCGGATCGACCACACCATTTTCCGAAACTCCCATGATCAGTCCGTGCTCGTTGACCCAGAACGCGAAGCTATTGGGACCATCCGGAAGAGTGCCCAGGTCAGTCAGAACTCCTCTCTTCCATGCGAAAGCATGCATTACGAGGCAGTCGAAAAAGCAAGAGGGATCGGGAATGTCAGTAAGGGCCCCGCCTACAGCCGTCCCTCGATTGTTCACGCTTTTGGCGACCGGGCCGCCGATAAAGAGGCTCTCCGGGCCGCCGAACGTGCCTAAGTCTATGACTTTGTAATGATGGGGCTTGGCGTTGTTGTTCTGCGCGGCGTTGTCTTGCGCGGCCACGCCGACCGGGATTGCCAGCACGGCGAGTAGAGTCATCGTGGTAAACCACGTCAATGTTCTGGATTTCATCGTAGCCTCGTCTGTGTAAGGGTTGCGGCCCGGAGGGGCCGGTTCAGTCGAGCCATCGACGAACGGGGAGGCGGGTGGGGTTCGACCGACGCGCGCAAGTCTATTCTTAAAGCGGCCTTTGTCAAGGCAAATCGCCGGGGTGTGTCTCGCCGAATCCCTTGTCGGACGGTGCTTTCGCGGCCATACGCACTGCAGCGTCTGAGGTGACCACGACCCAATCGTCAACCCTGTCCGGTGCTGCACAGGACACAAGCACAGCCACTGGCACTCCGGTCTGGGGCGGCGCCACGTATCGCGAAGCCCATCTCGACATGGAAATCATCTCCGACCATGGACGCATGACCAGCTTCGAAATCGTGGAAGCGAATCCTGTCATCGACGAGCACAACCAGACCGCCGACTTAGCCGTGGAGCTGGCGCTCTCGGCTTTCGGGAAGAAGATACTGTAGGGACTACTAACGATTGCTTGTCGGACGACCCCTATGAATTGTCATCCCGAGTGAAGCGAGGGATCTGCAGTTCGCCGCAAAATACAGGTTCCCTCGCTTCGCTCGGGATGACAATTCCTAAAAGGTCTAGAGAAACTCCCGCTCACTGCACGTCCGACACCTTTCCGTTGATAAACGTAACCTTAATGTCCTTGTAAACATAGATCTGCTTCGGCCCAAGATTGACGATCTTGTCCGGCACGCCGATCGCAGCTTTCACTTGATCGGGGGTCTGCCCCTTTTCTATCTGCTGAGGCTCCGCCGGGGGCGCTTGTTGTTGCGCTTGTCCTCCCCCTCCACCACCACCCTGGTCGCCCCCTTGATTATTCCCCCCTTGATCGTCGCCGCCCTGCTGTCCGCCGCCCTGGTCGCCGCCGCTGTCGTCAATGGCGAGCAGTCCGGCGATCGTGTCTTCTATCTGTGACGGATTGGCGGTCGCCAGCGATCCTTTGGCGAACTGGAAAACCACATCGGCCTTGTAGAACGTAGTCGGACTGACGTTGTTACAGGAATCGCAAGCGATGATACCGATCGTCACTTGATCCTTGGGCAGATTGACGGCGATCCGGGAGGGATATACCTTCTCTCCCGACTGCATCAAGCGCGTCGTTTGTTCCTTCCCAAATTTTTTCATGCCGAAGCCAATTCCCTTCATCACCATGCTGTTGGGAGAATGAACCGCTCCATTTTCGTATTTAGTGGGAACAATGTTCTGGTCGGAATAGGGCACGCTGAGAATTCCGCCCTTCTTGATGACCAGGATGGTGCCCTGGTCCACCACCGCAGCTCCGCCCGTGTCCGCCCCCATCTTCACCAGCGTATATTGCGCCTTGAGCTGGTCTTCCAGCGGAACCTGCGCCAACAGCGAGCGGGGCGCGATCCCGACAAGAATCAAAGCCACGACCAGGACGGTCATTTCGATTTTCTGCCGCATGGCAACCTTCCTCCTGTGAAACTGCGCCCCCGTCGCCGATCATGCGGGAGCGTCTCTTGTGGTTTTTCTCTCTTGCCGAAGAAGCGGGAAGCGAGGCGCTTTGTGCGCCACGCTCCCGGCTCCAATAATTCAGCGTTGCCTGGCCAACTTCAGTTCGGCTGCTGAGCTTCCGCCTCCGCCATCGTTGGCTACGTTCGTGTCTGGCGCCGGCGGTGGGACTTCACCAGCCTGCGTTTTGGTATCGGGAGCGGCCGGTATTCCGTCCTTTCCCTGCTTCTCGGCCAGCGTTTTAAGCCCGGCATCCATCTGGATCCGCAGTTGATTGTGCATCTCCTGCAGGTCGCCGGTCTCGACTCCGACGGTCACGCCGACGGCACAGTCATCTTTCTTGCTGCTTTTGACGGTTGCGTCCACCATGTGATCGTCGTCCGGCGTGTCACCAGTGCGATAGATCACATCACCGGGATTAAGTTCGCATTCCACGCCATCCGACGTGGTCGCGTCCAGGTTGCTGGAAACTACAAAGTAGCGGATTTTGGGATCGAGCGCCGCTGGCACTTGGTCGCCGCCCGCAGCCTTTTTGTCGACGCCTTTTGCCGCAGCCTGTTCCGCCGCGATCTCCTGCTTCACCTCGTCCGCAATCGCCTGCTTAATCTCAGTACTGAGTCCCGTGGCGCCGCCCTTGGCTGCGGGTGCCGCCGCACCAAACATATATGGCCCATGAGCAGCTCCGAGGTTCGCAGCGATCAGCGGATCCGTTGTCCACAAGGAAGCGATCTCGTCGGCTGATTGTGTCGCTAGAGGCGCCGGTCCGGCTTCCCCGCTCTCGGCGGCCTGCGCTGCATACGCAGCCTGCAGGTTCGCCGCAATCAAGTAATCCGTCAGCCAAAATGCAGCCGTCGGATACACCGGATAGGGCTGGAAGTAGGGACCGTAGTAGCCATACCACGGCGACCCGCCCCAACCCCATCCATAAGTGACCGGTGCGGGCCACGGATTGTAAGCCCAACCGTAGTACGCGGGGCCATAGTAATAGGAGGGGGCGTAGCCGTAGTAAGGATAGCCGCCATAGTAGTAGCTGCTGTACCCATACGCGTAGCTTTGGCCGCCCACATAGTAAGTTCGCTGGACGTAGGTCCGGCCGCCGTGGCTATAGTAGGCGCGCTGGCTGTAGCCCCCGCGTTTCCCCATGCTCACCACTTTGCGTCCGTTGTGCGTGCTCTCAATCCGCCGTCCGCCGTGCACCCCATGCTCGATCTTCATTCCCTTAGCGGTTTGGACCGAGCGAACCTTGCCGTCCTTACGGAATGTCGCCTTGCCGCCACTCTTCAGGGCAACTGTCTTGCTTCCTGCCGGCTGATGCCGGTTGGCTCCGGCGGCCCCACCTTTGGTCGCATTCGCGGCGCCACGATTGTTGGCGTTCGCCCCGCCGCGATTGTTACTGTTGTTCGCACCAACACCGTTCTTGGCGTTCGCCCCGCCGCGGTTGTTGGCATTCGCTCCCCCGCGATTGTTGGCGTTGTTCGCCCCGGTGCGATTGTTGGCGTTCGCTCCGCCGCGGTTGTTAGCATTGTTCGCTCCCGCCTGCCCGGCTCGGTTAGCGCTCGCGCCGCCGGGTCCGCGATTATTCGCATTCGCTGGCCCACGATTGTTGGGGCTCGCGCCGCCAGGCCCGCGATTGGCATTACCGCCGGGCCGCTGAGCACCATTAGAGCCTCCGCCCGGGCGCTGCGCTGGAGACGCGTGCGGCGCGCTCGGAGCGGATGCGCGGGGCGCGGCAGCGGGCGCACTCTGCTTGTGTTCTTGAGCGGAAGCAACTGCTGTTACTGCGACCAGAACCAGCAATACGGACCATTTAGGCAGGATGTTCTTTTCTCTGTTGCTCGAATTCATAAACCACTCCTGTGAGATGCGAAGCTTTCCCATAAATCCACCAGCAGGAAACATCCAGACAAATTTCGTTTAGCCTG
>WNFA01005436.1_pt1 | contig 10648 bp, 18 predicted proteins | sample 5400481 | NCBI WGS metagenome assembly WNFA01 (sample SAMN13153340, study PRJNA577476) | soil metagenome | isolation source: 120 cm saprolite under Douglas fir tree site 2 hole 1 replicate 2 | place: USA:California | collected 2015-04-18 | reverse complement strand
CCCGAATGCGGCTGTGACGTCCCCGCGCCGAAGCCGAAACTCAGGCTAGTCCGCGTTGACCCGATGGATCCTGCGCAGGTGATCCCGATAAGCAGCGTTGCCTGTGAGGCTAGGCGCCAAGCTCGCCTAGCGGTCAAGGAGGGCCTTCGGCGCCAGGGTCTGAAGCCCGAGTACATGGACATCAACGCCGCTGTGCGGGATTTCTTTGAAGAGCACCGAGCTCAGCTGATGGCGAAGGCCAGGGCTAACCTAGAGCGGCGCTGACGGATCAGAGCGATGACGTTGAAGAGGCCCCGAGTTGGGGCCTTTTCTGTTGCCTTCAGGCTAGGCCCGCCTTCGGAGGCCAGTGCGGAGTTCCATTGGATCATGTTCAATCACTGAACCCTCGACGAGCTTCGCCGCGTGGCCGTTGCTGCGCGCTATCGCCTTGTCGAGGCGAGCAGCGAACGTGCCGTCATCGGCGATGTTCACCGTCACGCCGAGCTTAGGATGCTCATGGGGAAGCGCCAGACCTGCTGCCCTCATTCGAGTTGATAGAGACAAAGTTGGCTTCCTGTAAACCGCCCTAAGCAGGTCAAGCGACGTAGCACTATCAGGCAATCCTAACGGATCATCCTCATTCGGCGCTTCATAAGTCAGTTCAGGAAAACCAGTCATCTTTTAGTTTCTTTCCTTTATTTAGATTGTGATATGATTGATATGTTTGATATGTTTGATAGGTCTAAATTGCTGCAAAATCCAGAATAGGCCTTTATGTTTTTGGGGATGTTGTGCCTGTCATTCCTGTCAATCATATCACAACCTAGGTTTCGCCCCTTTGGTTCCATTCTGTCGCCGATACCAGCCAATCCCACTTGCGGCCCATTCGAAGCTCCCAAGCACTGCGGGCCTCCGGCAAAGGCGGGAATATCCAGCCCCAGGCCTTCGCGGTGCGCTTGTGTTCGCAGCCAAGCTCACGGAGGAACCGACCGAACTCGTCGTCGGTTATGTGAGTGCTTCGTGGACTGTAGGCTTTGCAGTCCTCATACAGCGATTTGGCGAGAACCCACCGAGGGTTGCCCTTCTGTGGCGTCGGTGTCTCGGCGTTGTTGAGCTTTGCCAGCCACCATTGATCCATGCCACCCAGGCTATTAACTTTCTGGTCCACCAATGCCTCAGTCTGAGGAATGTCGTACCGGGGATGCCAGCCCTCAAGGTCAAGCCGCTGTAGATCGTAAAGCATCGCCGCAGCGCCGCCGTTTTCAATCTCGCTGAACAGCGGAACGAAATACTCCTTCTGTTGCATGTAGATCGGACAGGCCTCGAATACCGCGTACCGCCGTTCATCCTCACTCGCAGGAACGACCCACTTATCGTTGGTCGATTGGATAATTCCGAGCCGATTGGCCCAGTTGAACGCATCAATGCCTTTCGGCTCGATCGTCATCGTTCGCTCAGTCACCAAGCTTTTCAGCACCCGCTCTGCATCCTTGTCTCCAGCCCACACTGCCTCATCAGCACACAGCAACAGGCGATTTTGTAGATGCTTGTTGTGCTTCCCCGTCAGATGCTGCCGATTGGAAATCAGCATTCCATGTGGTCCAAAAATCTTCAGCATTGCGTGCATCCACACACCCTTGCCGCTGCCCTTCTTTCCCTTGAAATTCAGCGCTACCTCTGCCCTCTCGCCGGGGTTCTGCAGCTTCCACGCGGTCCACCTCCTAACGTAATCCTCCGACCGCTGATCAGAACTCGCCAGCACCTCATGCAGGTGCCGCTGCAACAAGCTCCAATCGCCCGCCTCCGGCTGCACTCCAAACCCTCGCCACAGGTTCAAGCGGTTGCCCTTCAAGATCGCCGGACCCTTCGGCTCCAAATCAATCCCATCGAACTGTCGTCTCGAAGGGTGACATAGCCACCAGGGCGCCATCGGTTCCGGCGCTACAATCTCGATCTTCCGCACCACTCCGATCAGTTGGACATATCGGTTCGCGTACCTCTCCCGAAAGCTCGTCAGCGATTGATACGACGGCTCTTCCCATTCCAGATTGATATCGCTGAGCACCCATTCCATCACTACACACTTGCCGCCAAGATTGGTGATTACTGCGTGCTTCTTATTAATCTCGTTCATTGCAATTTCGGGCTTTTGTGCAGCCATAGCTGGCGTCACCAATCGCTGGCGCTGATTGGTGATTACCAATGCTCGTTTTGCTTCGAGCTTTGCTTCTAGCTCCACGATTTCGTCATCAGCCGATGGCTGGATGACCTCGCCATCTAGCGCCACCTGAGCCTGAACAGGCTCGATCTTTGGCTCTTCCTTCTCCGTGTGTGGAACCCCATTCGGAAAATACCGCCTCAGCTCCTCCTGCTCCAGCTCCTCGGACGACCTAATCGGCCTCCTCACAAAGGGCTTCTCGGCGGCGGGCTTGGTCACCTCTGCGATCGCCCTAGCGCGAGCCTTAGCGAAGCCTTCTCGAATCGGCTCTAACGGAAGCTCGAACACCTCCGCAATTCGAACGTCTTCCGGTTCCCTCTCAACCCTTCCCCCCTCAATGTCGCTCGAAATCTGCGCAATAGCTTCTTCAACGTTCCCTGGCGCCTGCGGCACTATCAATCCTCCTCACGGCCACGATGAAAGCCGTCAACCTGACGGTCGAATTCCCTCAGTGGATGGTAATCGACCCTCACGAGCGCGGCAGGCCAATGGTTTGGCTCGACCTTCCCCTCGATGCCAACGAGCGTCACCGTCGCGAACCTCGGGCGATACGCCGGATCAATCGTCGTCAAGCCCGGATCAATCTTCGCCAACACCTGACCAAGCCCCCGAGCCATCCCGACCCTGACGCTCCTCTGCGGGGAGCCTTCAACCACCTCAAGCTTGGGCGCACGTGGCTTTTTCGCTTCACGTTGTTTTGCCACGTGCGCCAAAAGCTGCTCTCGCACCCTTGCGCCTATCGATAGCTCTTCTGCTTTTTCTCCGGATGACATTTTCACCCTCCCAACCGCTTCGCCAACGCCCTGCGATCCACCGCATCTTGCGCGTCCATCATCCGATCCATGATCAAAATCCCTGGTGGCTGTTCAAGCTTGCGTTCCGGCTGCCACCCTGTTCCCCTCACAGTGCTGACTGGCTTTGCCTGTGGCGCCCTCTGCGAGTTGTCAGAGACCAAATCCTTCACCAAGCTATCTGGCACTGCCAGCAACATTCTCAGCTGAGTAACTGATATGCCTCGCCTGCGCGCCTCGGCTTCCAGCATCTGTTCCTCTTCCAGATTTGGGCCGTCATTGTCGTATTTGGTCACTTTGTTATCTCCTTCGACCGGGGATGTCGGGGCCGAACTCGGCAAGCGTGTCCCGGCGTTGGGGCGAATGGCCAAGATTGACTGGCCCGTGGGTTCCTTGCGATCCGCAGCGATGCACTTGACGGTTTGCTCCTGGGCCTTGACCCATGTTCGACGTTGGACCTTTTGGCTGGTAGCCCCGGCCAACATCAAGGGGTTGAACCGCCCTGCGAGTGCCGACATGCTCGCCGAGTTGCGAAACGCCACCCGGCGAAATCGCTCTCGGTTTCGGTTCGGCTTTAGGCGCCTTCGACTGGACGAGCTTGTTAGATGTGATGCCACCGCCGCTGCGAGCCTTAGCCATTATCTTGTCCTTTCTTCACCGCGTCGCCTTTCGACGCCTGAAAGCCACTCGGATAAACGCAAGTAACTGTTCGGGTGGGGTTTGTTTCAACCTCTGTCGAATATGTTCGACCGGTCGGCAGATTGCCCAGCCGCTCATTGATCACCTGAGCGGGCGGGTTACTTGTTCTAACCTCAACCATCACGTTCTCCTTTCTTCACTTGGGATCACCAGTCCTTTGCACGCCGTCCGCAGACAGCACTTGCCAATACAAATAATGTCGGAGCAGAGCGTCATACGCCTCTTGATCGAGTGCCATCGCGTTCACAGGTGGCGGCCACGGCAAGGGCGAGCCGTTCCATTGCCAATCATCGCGATCGAGCATTGTACCGACCGGAACCAGCTTCGCTCCGCCTTCGATCGGCCAAGCATGTTGGCAAAGCTGAAATCGAGCCATTCATTTCCTCCTTTCGAATGGGCTAGGGTTTGGTCGATCGGCTTCGATCTTGGCCTGTTGGGGCGATTTGCGACCCTCTCGATCGCTGAAAGATTCCATTTGTTGCCTTGTTTCCTCGCTCGCGAGATGTGGATACATCACCGCAGCCAATCTCGATTGGCGGGGTTGATCGTGCCAACCGGCCTTCTTCATCTTGCCCTCGCAGGTTGATCCAAGATAGCCACTCCCGATGCCCTCCGACGGGCGCAGTCCCGACAGTAGTGGCTCCATTCTCCATAACGATCTTTGAATGCTACCCATCCTTGATCGGCCAGCGAATACCAAGCGCTCCTAAAATCAACGCCGTTATCGAACTCGGCTCTACTGCCACAACCGTCACAAACGAAAGTGCGTTCGCCATCGGCTTCATCGATCATCGCTGAGCCCTCAATCGGTCTTGACACCATTCTTTCGTCAGCTCCTCCCCCCTCCTCTGCCGATCCCACCATGGATTGAGCAATTGAAGCGTTGCCGACGCTCGCACTTTGCGGTCGGGGCAGTGCGCGCTAACGCAGGACAGCATGAAGAAGATCGTGGTTTCCACTGCGGCAATCTCATCGAAGCTCCAGCCATCCTGGCCAAGCCGATCTTGCAAATGCACCCATTGACGGTGACAGCTACAGCTAGGCCAAAGCTGACAACGCTTCGTCATCAGCTTTTGGATGATTTGCTCAGGCATTCACGCTCTCCGTTTCAAGGGAGCAGACGAGGCCACGCTGTCTCTAACAACCGGGGAGCTTTCAGTCGGAGCCATTTTCGCGGCCTCGTCTGCAATCGATCGAGCAATCTCGGCCTCAGTGCCCACCGCAACCATCTCATCAACCGAAAATCCCAAATCTAATTCTGCTGGCACGGGGTCGCTCGCGAATGGCGACGACGGCGGCAATCGAGGATAGACAGGGCCACCGCTTGCGCCCACTAAGGTTTGCTTGTTCAAACTCTTGAAGCGGCCCATCTCGCCGCCGATCTCGGCCTGGGCTCGTTCGAAATATGTCGCGGCCTCCTTCCTAACCGCCACGTCGTTGCGAAGCACCGCTTGCTTTTCAGCTTTAGAGATTTCCTCGCTCATTTACTTGGGCCTCCAACTTGCCTCAATCCAAGCGCAGCTTCCAGCCAAAGGGAGAACATGAATGACCACGAACGATGAAGAGCTTACAGACCGAGACATCGGCATTATCGATGCCATTAAGACAGTCATGGAGGTGCTTCTCGCCCTTGGTGTCCCGGCTTCAGTCTTAGCAGAACCGCTTGAATTTCAGCGCAACGCACATCGTTCGGCTGGTCGGACGAACGCTGCGGTTGTCCTGGATATTCTTCGGGACTTTGTCCTTGATCCAGAGCGCGAACGGAAGCGACAAGTTGTTCGACTACTTCAAAAGGAACCACCAGCGGGATCGGCTTGAGAAAGATCAATGGCGGGTGGACCATGCGATCAGATTGAGGTCTGTTATGGTCTCTCATGCCACTGTCCCTCCGATCTTCTGTTCCTCGTGCTGCTGCTGCTCCAGCCACCATTGACGGATTGCGTGGTAGCGGCGCCGATGCCAAGCTTGGCGGCACCAAACATCATGAAAGACTTGATCATGCCTCACGGGGACGAAGGCCATGCCGCATTCTTTGCAATGCTTCTCGGCCACCACGTTGGGCTCCTCCACTGGTTCACCTTACCCAGACATTATATCACCGTGGGTTGCAATATCAAGCACGAAAACGCGCTATGTGTTTGTGAAATCAATCGTTCTCGGCGTCACACGATCGAATTCATCGAAAGAAAATAATTGACTGGGAAGGTCCAGTCCGGGGGGACTGATATGATCCGGCGTGTAAGGTGCCTCGCCGCGCTCGATAGAAGCTCACCCACGGCGTCCCAGCACCAAAGAAAAGGGGCGGCACCCTTGTGAGAATGCCGCCCTCAAAGTCTCGTTGACGGAACCACGCTTGCGGTTAACCCGCTTGCTTCACCGCAGTCTGCTTTAGCTTGACGATGTACCTCATCTCCTTCATCGTTTTCTCGGCTGCTGCTTCTGCTTCGGGAGCTTTCATCTCCTCAAGCTTTTCAATCAGCTTCTTTTCCCGCGCGTCGTATGTATCGCTGGTGTTTGTTGACGACGCAGCCGTGTCGTTTGCGATTGCGACGGCTTCACGAAATGACAAAAGCGAAACAGTTTCGCTTTTGCCGCTCGCATCCAGCGCAGCCATGATCTTGTCTTTGTTCTTGAACAAGTTCATGTACGATTGGCCTTGTCGCATCGAGAAGCCGCAGTTTGCTTCGACCCAAGCGGTGAACTTGCCGTGCCCCACTTTGTTGGGGCCGTCCTTGGCTTCCTTGAGCAATTCGCCAGCGCGAATAGCTCTAGGCACAACGCTTTTAGCGGCTTCGACAACTGCGGCGTGTTCGACCTTGATAGCTTTCGCTAAGTCAACAAGGCCGAACGTTGATAGAGGACGCCGGTCCATTGATAGAGGACGCCGGTCCAGTTCGGTGTCGCTCATGACGCCCGCTTCGCAATCAACGCTTCAAGGGCGCTCTGACACTCCTGACGCAGCCACCGGCTCGATCCTCCGACCTTCACAGGCCGGGGGTAACGCCCTATCCGAATTCCGCGGTAGAGCGTGGAGGCATCGAGAGGTCTGCTGCCACCGAAATAGCGGCAGACCTCTCTTCGATCTAAGAGTTCCATTTTATTCTCCTTACGATGTCAGACAGCCGGGTCGAGTTATTAATTTTGGAAACCCGACCTCGACGAATGATTGCCGGAGATGGCGCGAGCGTCAGTCGGAAGCGATGGGATTACGTTCGTTTCCTATCGACGGCCAATAAGAGGCGCAAGGGGAAATCCCTCATTGCGCTTATCGATTGTCTTCTTAAGGGTCTTCATGTCTATCGATTTAAGGCTACGGTCGCGATTGAGCAATTCGGTAATCAATTGCTGTCTATTGCATTCCCCAGGCGGCGGAACTCTGCGCCCTGGGAACATTTCATCTAGCAGCCGCAAAATTCGAGGCTGCTTACCCGCTGGCTGTCGGCCTTGTCGAGCTTGGAGCCATCGATCGAGGTCAACATCGAGAACATCTCCCCGTTCGTTGCGCTCGATACCGCCATCGATCAGTGCCTTCCATGCAGCGCCATGTGATAGGCCAAGTTGCCGCTCTACGTATTCCACCGCTAGCTCAAAGCCGACCCACATCATCGCCGCAGCCCCACTACGTTCTCCTGGGGATTGATGATACGATCAATCTGCGAGGCCAGAGCTTCAAAGGCCAATGCCTTCTCCCGGTAATATTCGTGTCTGTCGTAGGTGCCACGAACGCCGCCGATGACATGACCCAGGCATCGTTCGGCAACATCGGCATTGACGCCAGCCCTCGACATCAGGCTTCGGGCAGTTCTGCGCAGGTCGTGAAGGGTCCATCCTGCCGTGCTTGAGCCCTTGTCGAGGCCGCGTTTGAACTTGGAGAACCCTGAGATTGGCGTTACGCCATCGGTGGTGAATACGAAACCGTTGTTGGCCTTGGTGAAGAGACCCCCAGGTTTGGATTGTGCCGCCGGTATAGGGGGCACAAGCAAGCTCCCCAAGACCGCCAAGGCCATATCGCTGAGAGGCCGAACGAGATCGACCTTGGCCTTGTTGCGCTTGGCGGGCAGGGTCCAATCGCGTCCGTCGATCTCGGCCCAGGTCATGCCTGCGGCCTCGTTGCGCCTTGCCGCTGTCAACAGAATGAAGCGGACGAACGCGCCGAACACGCCATCGCTTGTGGCCCAGACCTTGCGGAGTTCGTCGTCGCTCAGGATGCGTTCGCGTTGGCGTTCTTTGGGCCTCGTCCGTGCCATTCCCTTGACGATCGGGCTCCGGAATTCATCGCTGCGCGATGCATGGTAGTTCATTATCGTTCGCACCAAGGCCAGCGTCCGATCTGCCATCACACTGCCGTTCGCATCTTCGATGCCGTCGAGAAGCCGCACGATCTCTGAGCGACGGATTTCGCCAATCGACCTTGAACCGAACACCGGCCACACCAACCGCTCAAGGCATCGCTGGCGATCAGCCTTGGTACGCAGCCGACAGCGTCGGAGGTATTCCTCGCAGATCGCCTTGAAGGTCTCGGCCTGCGGCAAGGGATCACGACCAGCTTCGATCTCCTGGCGCATCAGTTCAACTTTGGCCCTTGCGCCTGCTAGCGACGTTGCAGGATATGTCGCGAATGTCAGCCGCTTGCGCTTGCCACCTTGCGTGTAGAGCCAAGTCCAAGCCTTCTTAGTAGGCGATACCCGCAGCGCCAGCCCAGCTACCGCTTCGTCAAAGTAATCAATCTGTTGGCCGTTGGTCTTAGCGTGGTCGCAGAACCGATCAGTGAGTTGGCGTCGAGGCATCGCTTGATCCCCCAATTGGAGAGCACGTGATTAAGACACGTGGCCTGTTCGCGTACCTAGCTAGGTACATGTGCACGCGCTTGAGCGCAAGAGGCCTCGATCGATCGCGACAGCATGCGACAGACTTGTGCCGATAGAATGGGAACAACTCGCACGCTTCCGGCGGCTTCGTGTTGCAGCCTATTGCAGCCGATTTCGCCCTGGTTGGACTTTTAATCAAGGGGTCGTGGGTTCGAGTCCCACCGGGCTCGCCAGTAAATCATGTGTCCGGCCCGGAGACTCGCTTTCCACGGCATCGACACCTCCCGCCTGAAACCGGAAAGTGTCACCCATGTGTCCGGTACGAAATGTCACCCATGTCTCGGGCCGCTCATCACCCCGGCGCCGCAGCGCGGGCGAGGCCGTTGGGGAAGCCTCCGCACCACAGTCCATGAAAGCTTGATCGGCGCCAGCGAATCGTCTTGCGTGGGACGCGTCGCGACCAGGTGATGAGCCGGCATGACGTCGTCCCAGCCGCAAGCGCGCTTCCTCATGTGCCGGCCGGCGCATTTCGCCGTCACCTACGCGATCAATCCGTGGATGGACCCGGAGAACTGGGCGCGCAACGATCACGCGCTCGGCGCGGCGGCGTGGCAGGAATGGGCGGCGCTGCACCAAACCTTGCGCGATCTCGGCGCGGCGATCGAGCTGGTGCCGCCCGTGCAGGGCCTTCCGGACCTGGTGTTCACGGCGAACGCGGCGGTCGTCCTCGATCGTACCGCGCTGCTGGCGCGTTTCCGCCATCCGGAGCGACAGCCGGAAGAGCCGCATTTCGACGCCGCGTTCCGGGCACTGCAGGCCCACGGGATCCTCGACGCGGTCAGGACGTTGCCGGACGGGCTCGTCCTCGAGGGCGCCGGGGACTGTGTCTGGGACGACGCGCGCAATCTGTTCTGGATGGGATACGGCCGGCGCTCGGATGTGCATGCCCGCGATGCCGTCGAGGCGACCTTTGCAGTGGAGGTCGTTGCGCTGGAGCTTGTCGATCCGCGGTTTTATCATCTCGACACGGCACTCTCCGCGTTGCCCCGGGGCGAGCTCATGTATTTTCCGGGCGCGTTCACGGCGGCCGCCAGAGCCGCGATCCTGAAGCGGGTCGACCCGGCCGACCGGATCGAGCTCACGGCCGAGGATGCCTGCCGGTTGTCGGCCAATGCGGTCGTCCTGGACGACACAATCGTGCTGCCGGGCTGCGGTCGACGGCTGCGCGCCGAGCTCGAGCAGCGCGGCTATTGCGTGCGGAAAACGCCGCTGGGTGCGTTCCTGCGCAGCGGCGGCGCAGCTTTCTGCCTGACGCTGCGGCTCGATGCACGATCCCACGTGGAATCCCGCCTCGTTCGATCTTCGCATCGGCGCCTACCGCAAGCGCAGGCAAGATCGTAAGCTGAGCGCCCGATTACGGCGGGGCAGATATTTCGAGGCGCCGTGCTCGATCGCCGCAGCTTCCTCGCGCTTGCCGGCAGCACCTTGCTCGCGCGCACGTCCGCGCGAGCCGAAACCGCGGTTCCGGCGAGCGTTACCATCGCCTATGAGGATCCCGGCCGCGCCATAGCGGCGGATTTCATCGGGCTGAGCTACGAATCCGCCCTCGTCGCCGCGCCGGATTATTTCACGCCGGACAATCATTCGCTGCTCGGCCTCATCCGCGCGCTCGGCGCGCGGGGAATCATCCGCATCGGCGGCAACACCAGCGAGCGCACGGCGTGGGAAACCCGCGTGGCGGAGCAAACCTCCGGCCGGTACGTCATCACGCCGACGGCGGTCGATCGGCTCGCCGCCGCGATGCGCAAGCTCGGTTGGCGCGTGATCTACGGCCTCAACCTCGCCGACAACACGCCGGAGCGCGCCGCCGACGAAGCCGCCTATGTGGCGCGCGCGCTCGGGTCGAAGCTCCTCGCGTTCCAGATCGGCAACGAGCCGGACGGTTTCGGGCGCTGGTCGGCCGTGCGGCCCGCGAGCTACGACGTCCAGACCTTCGTTGCGGAATGGCGAAAATTCCACGCGGCGATCCATGCGCGCGTGCCGGATGCGCGCTTCGCCGGGCCGGACGTCGCCGCCGAGACCGACTGGATAAAGGCGTTCGCCGACGCGGAGCCTGAAAATCTCGTGTTGTTGACCCGGCACTATTATGCGGC
>WNFA01007204.1_pt1 | contig 10651 bp, 9 predicted proteins | sample 5400481 | NCBI WGS metagenome assembly WNFA01 (sample SAMN13153340, study PRJNA577476) | soil metagenome | isolation source: 120 cm saprolite under Douglas fir tree site 2 hole 1 replicate 2 | place: USA:California | collected 2015-04-18 | reverse complement strand
CGCGACGGCATCGCCGGCGCAGGGCGTCGCGGGCTGATCGTTGGCATCGCTTCTACCGTCGCGCCCAGCACCATGGCGCGGCTCGCCGCGCGCCTCGCCGATAGCGGGATCGTGCTTCTCGACATGCCGCTCACGCGCGGCGAACCGGCGGCCGAGGCGGGCGAGCTGCTGGTCATGGTCGGCGGCGATGCCGAGGCTTTCGAGGCGTGCAAACCGGCGCTTGCGAGCTTCGCCAGCAGCATCTTTTATCTCGGTCAGCTGGGGGCGGGGCAGGTCGGCAAAATGGTGAACAACCTGATCCTATGGTCGTGCATCTCCGCCAACCACGAGGGCCTCAAGCTGGCGGAGCGGCTCGGGGTCGATCCGGAACGCCTGCGCGCAGCGCTGCTCAAGAGCAGCGCGGCGAATTGGGCGCTGGAAACGCGGCCGGAGACCATGCCGATGCCATGGGCCGAGAAGGACATGCGGATCGTGCTGAGCGAGGCGGATCATCTGCGGCTCGCCCTTCCGCTCTGCGGCGTGGTCACCGAGGTCGTCAAGAGCGTCAAGATCGAGCGCGGCTGGCCGACGCCGGCACAGCGCGAGACTTAGGACGCGCGGCGTGCGCGCCGTTCCCGCACGGTCCATCATCAACGCGAGCATGACCGGGATCACCGCCATGGATTTCGAGCTTCCCGAGGAACTCAAGCTGCTCAAGCGCACGGTCAGGACTTTCGTCGATCGCGAGCTCATCCCGATCGAGATGAATGCGATGGACGGCCCTGCGCTGCGTGACGACATTCGCGCCGACCTCGAGCGCAAGGCGAGGGATTTGGGCCTCTGGCTGCTCGACGTGCCCGCGGAATATGGCGGCCAGGGGCTGAGCCTGCTCGGCCTGGCGGTGGTGTGGGAAGAGATCTCGCGCACCATCGCGCTGCCGCCGCGCGGACCGGGCGTGTTCGGTCCGGACGTGAAGCCGGTGCTGTTCACGCTCAATGCGGCGCAGAAGGAAAAATATCTTTTTCCCGTCCTGCGCGGCGAGAAGACGACGGCGTTCGCGCAGTCGGAGCCCGATGCCGGCTCCGATCCCGGCGCCATGCGCACCACCGCCGTGCGCCAGGGCGACCATTACGTCATCAACGGCTACAAGCGCTGGATCACGAAGGCGCAGTACGCGGATTTTCTGCAATTGGTCGCCGCCACCGACCGCTCGAAGGGCAGCCGCGGCGGCCTGAGCATGTTCCTGGTCGATACCGCGACGCCCGGCGTGAAGATCGTGCGCCGCACGCCGACCATGATGAGCGACATGCCGTGTGAGATTTCGGCGCGCCGCTCGCCGAGCGGCAGGCGGTGCAGTTCATGATCGCCGACAGCTTTACCGAGCATCACATGACGCAGCTGATGGTGTACCACCTCGCCGCGCGCACCGACGCCGGCGTTGCCGGCCGGCACGAGAGCTATATGGCCAAGATCGCGGGCACCGAGCTCGGCTTTCGTGTCGCCGACCGCTGCCTGCAGATTCACGGCGGCATGGGGCTGGCGACCGAAATGCCGATCTCGCAGATGTGGCGCGACGCGCGCAGCTTCATGATCACAGAAGGTCCGGTGGAAGTGATGCGCATGGTGCTTGCGCGTGAAATCTTTCGCGGCCAGATCTAAGCTCGCGCATTGCGGGCACGGGAGGCGACGTTGGCGGAACCGAAGCTCAATTACGAACGGATCATGGCCTACAGGCCGAGCGACATTCGCGTGAACTACGGTGAGCGCGAGTGCATCCTCTATGCGCTCGGCATCGGCGCCGGCATGGACCCGCTCGATCCGGGCGAGCTCAAGTTCGTGTACGAGCGCGCCGGGCTCGCGGCGTTTCCCACCATGGCGGTGGTGCTGGGCTGGCCGGGCCGCATGACCGATCCCGCCTTCGGCATCGACGAGCGCCTGGTCGTCGCCGGCGACCTCAAGGTGGTGCTGCATCGGCCGCTTGCGCCGAAGGCCAGCCTTGTGAGCCGGCCGCGCGTCAAGGAGGTCATCGACAAAGGTCCCGGCAACGCCGCCATCATCCAGAATACGCGCGACCTGATCGGCGAGGACGGGGCGCCGGTCGCCACCGTCGACAGCAGCACGTTTGCGCGCAAGCACGGCGGGTTTGGCGGCAAGGCGACGGAGACGCCGGCGCCGCACGCGGTGCCGCAGGCGGCGCCGGAGAAAATCTGCGACCTGCCGACGCCGCCCAATCTCGCGCTTCTGTACCGCCTCAACGGCGACGAGAACCCGCTCCACGCCGATCCGGAGCGCGCCAAGGCCGCCGGCTTCGAACGTCCCATCCTGCATGGCGCGGCAAGCTTCGGCATCGCGGCGCGCGCGATCCTGCGGGAGTGCGCCGACTACCGGCCGGAGCGGCTCAAAAGCATCGAGGCGCGGTTCTCGCGGCCGGTCTTTCCCGGCGACACCATCCGCACCGAGATCTGGCGCGAGGGCGAGCGCATCTCGTTTCAGTGCCGCGTCGTCTCCCGCAACGACATCGTGCTCAGCAACGGGCTCGCAACGCTGCGGGCGTAGACGATGCCGCGCTTACTTTCCGAGCGCTTTCTTTTTCCAAAGCTCCCAGGCGCGCGCAAAATCTGTAGCCGCCGCATCTCTGGCTGTACCTTCCTCCGCAGAGATATAGTTGATCGGACCGCCGATCGCGATCGCGGTCGTCTGCAATCGGGCGTTCACCTCGGTGTAAATCGCGCGCCGGACAGCAATCTGCACGTCCGGACCGACCACGACATTGCCATGCCCGCGCATCAGCGCCACCGGTTTGTCGCCAAGCCTCGATGCGAGGGACTTTCCGAGAGCTGCGTTTCGCACCAACATCCCCGCGCTGGCGGGATCGTGCGCGTCGCGGCTGTCCCACACGGGCACGCCGACCCATAGAAATGAAGCTACGTGAGCGACCGGCCGCATCGGCACTTGAGTGATGCCGAACGGAATCACTGCGGGCGAATGGCTGTGGATCACCGCCTTCACGTCCGGCCGCAGCTTGTAGATTTCACCGTGGATGAACCGTTCGATCACGCTGCGGCGGTCCTGCGGATCAATCGGGTTGGAATCGAGGTCGTATTCCATGACGTCGCTCGCGGTTACCAAAATCGGCGCACGCGAGCGCGACATCAAATAGTGGTTTGGCTCACTCGGATGACGGATGCTCACATGTCCGTAGGCATCGAGCACGCCCTCCTCCGCAAGGATACGATTGGCCGCAACAAGGTCCTCGATGAGCGCCGGATCGACAGGGCCGCCGGAGGTGAGGGACGTTTGTGCGATGGCGGGACCAAGCTCCGCAGCAAATACCAAGGCGACCGTCGCGATCGTTAAGCGGGCAGGATGAATCATTCTGTTCGCCTCCTTGTCGGGATGTCTTGCTCCACTGATCAGCGCGTAGGATGGGTTCGCTGCGCTCAACGCATCCTGCGTGCCCGTCCTACCTCGCCAGCCGCCGCGTCGCCTTCATCCGTTGCACGCTGTCGCCGGCAAGATGGCTCCAGATGATGGCGTCGCGAACGAGCTTGTCGGCGCGGCGATCGAAGACGCCGGCGTCGGCGTGAAGGTCGAGATTGAGCTCGGTCACCTCTTGGATCACGTCGGTCGAGAAATTCATGGCAAGCCCGGCGTTCGCCGAGTGCACCTTGTGGTCGTGCTCCCAGGCAACCCGCATCACGAATGAGCGCAGCGCCTCGGTGAGCAGGTGCATCCGGTTGAGCTTGAGCTGAACCGCCTGCTGTTCGAACAGGACACGGCCGCCTTGCTTCTTCGTGCGCGCCAGCGCCAACGCCATGCCGCAGGCGTCATCGCAGACCCCGAGCGCGTTGGCCGCGAGCTCGAGGTCGCCGAACAGGTCTCCGCCCGTGCGATCGCCGGCCTGGTGGGTCTTCATGTCCGAGCCGTTGACGGGGCCCACGACATTGGCGTGCGGCACGCGCGCGTTCTCGAAGATCATTTCGCCGTTCTGGTAGAAGCGCCAGCCGTCCTTGTTGAACACCTTGCCGATGCGGAAGCCGGGCGTGTCGCGTGGCACCAGGAACATGGTGGTCCCTTGTCTCAGCGGCGCGTTCGGGTCGGTGCGTGCGTCGATAAAGAACAGCTTGCCGACGCTGGCATTGGCGATGAAGCACTTCTCGCCGTTGAGGATCCATTCATCGCCGTGGCGTTCCGCCCTGAGCTTGAGGCCGGCCTTGGGATCGTCCGGCGGCAGCCGGTTGTCGGAGCCCGCGCTCGGCTCGCTGATCCCCTTGCCGAGCAGGAAGGTGTCGTCCTCCAGGAACGGTTTGAGAAAGCGGCGCTTCTGCTCCTCGCTGCAGGCCGCCGCGATCAGGTGGCTCCACTTCCAGCATTGGCTGAAGGTCTTCGAGATCGCGCTGTCGGCCTTGGCGAGTTCCGCCATGACCAGCGCTTGCGTCACGAAATCGGTGCCGTGGCCGCCCCATTCCTTGGGCACCGCCACGGTGCGAAAGCCGAGCTTGGAGCCTTTCTTGATGATCTCCCAGTCGAACGTCCCGCGCGGATCGGCAATCTCGTCGCGCTCGAGCGAGATTGGGCGGATTTCCTCCTCCGCGAATTTGCGCGCCGTCATCTGCCAGGAGCGCTGCTCGTTGCTCAGGGTAAAATCCATGGGCCTTTCCCTCGGTTCATTCGGCCGCGAGCACCGCGGCGCTCGCCGGCCGGCGATAGCGCGCCAGCGCCTCGGCGATGCGCAACTTCGCATCGGTGTTGCCGGCGCCGGAGTGCAGGCAGACGAGCGCGTCGTGCACGTATTGCTGCAACGGCATGTCCCGCATCACGCCCATGGCGCCGAAGCATTCCGCCGCGTCCTTGGCGGCGCGGTAGATCGCCTCCGAGGCGAACACGGCGGCGATGGTGGCGAGCGGCAGGTCCGGAAGGCTGCGGTCGGCGAACGCGTCCGGATGGTCCGAAGCCCAGGCCGCTTGCCAAATGGCGGCGCGCGCGACTTCGAGCCGGATCGCGATCTCGGCGAGCTTGGCGCCGATCGCCTGGTGCTCGATGATGGGGCGGCCGCCCTGCGTGCGCAGCTGCGCGTAATCGAGCGCCGCCTCATAGGCGGCGCGGCCGATTCCGAGATTGAGCGCCTGATCCTGCGGGATATGGCGCCCGGCATCGGCCGCGAGCGGGCTTTCCGCGCCGAGAAAATTCTCCGCCGGCACGCGGCAGTCGTCGAACGCTACTGCGCCGCAGGCGCCGTGGCGCGTGCGCGGGGCCGCCTCCGTCTCGGTCACGCTCAAGCCCGGCGTGTCGCGCGGCACCAGCAGCGTGGCGACGTCGCCTTCGCCGTCGCTTGCCCGCACGACGAACAGCGCCGCCAGCGATGCGCCGACGACGCCGTCCTTGCTGCCGCTGACGACCCAGCCATCGCCCGCGCGCAGCGCGGTCGTCTTGAAAGGCGCGCCGCTCGCCTGCGGTCGGTGATAATTGACGCCGAGCGCGGCATCGCGATCCGCCTCGTGCTCGGCGAGCGCGAGGTGACAGCGCTGATTCGCGAGGAACGGCGGCAAGAAGCGCGCACGTTGCTCCGCCGTCATCAGCCGGTCGAACAGCGCCTGCGCGAGCGTCGAAGTCTGCGCCAGCACGGCGGCGGCGTCGGGGTCGCCGGCGGCGAGCTCCTCGGTGACGATGCAGCAGGTGAGGTTGTCGGCGCCGGCGCCGCCGCGATCCTCGGACAGCGCGAGCGTGCGCAGCCCCATTTCCGCGGCCTGGTCGAGCGCCTCCACCAGCAGCGGTCGCGCGCGCGCCTCCAGGCGCTCCGGCCTGAGCGCGTGCGGCTTGATCACCTCTGCGACGAAATCGCGGACCGTGTCGCGGATTTGCAACTGCTCCGGACTGAGGTGAAGGTTGTACATTCAACGTCTCCGATTTGCTGCAGTACGACAGCGAAGTGTTGCGTCGACGGCGATGGCGAGCAGGCGTTGCAGGTCTTGCGTCACCCGCGGGCAGAAGCGCGTCGAAGACGCGCGTGAACGCGCTTTAGCCCCGCGGGTCCGTCTTCTTCGCAAGAATTTCTCATGAGTGGGATGGATTGCCGGGTCAAGCCCGGCAATGACCACCGTTGGGTCACTGCCAACGACCACTGATATTCACTCTCCCTTGATGCCTGCGGTCTTGATCACGTGCGCCCATTTCTCCAGGTCCTTGCCGATGAGCTCGCCGAAACGATCGGGGGTAAGCGCAAACGGCGTGACCTGCTGCTCGGTGAGCTGCTTGACCACCTGCGGGTCATGCATGATCGCGAGCGTCTCCTGGGAGAGCCGCTCTACGATCTCCTTCGGCGTCCGCGCCGGCGCCACGATGCCGACCCACGGCGCCATTTCGAATCCGGCCACTGTTTCGGCGACCGCCGGCAGGTCGGGGAGCGCCGGCATGCGCTTGGGCTCGGCCACCGCCAGCCCCACCAATTGCCCGGCTTGAACGCTTTGCAGCAGCGTCTGAACGTTGTTGAATCCCATCTGCACTTCGCCGCCGATCAGCGCCAGTGACGCGGGCCCCGTGCCCTTGTAAGGCACGTGCAAGAGCTTCACGCCGGTGGCCTGGGAAAACAGCTCCATCGCCAGATGGCTGAAGTTTCCGACCCCGGCGGAGGCATAGGCCAGCGCCGCGGGCTTCGCCTTCGCGAGCGCGATCAGGTCCGATACCGAACGCGCCGGCACCGAGGGATGCACGGCGAGCATCCCTGGAAAGCGCACCATCGTCGCCACCGGCACGAAGTCGCGCAGTGGAGCGTAAGGGAGCTTCTCGTAGAGCGAAGGGTTGACCACCAGCGGCGTGTCGGAGCAGGCCGAGATCGTGTAGCCGTCGGGATCGGATTGCATCAGCGCTTGCAGGCCGATGGCGCCGTTGGCGCCGGCGCGGTTCTCGACGAACACCTGCTGCCCGAGCCGCTCGGAGAGATGCCTGGCGGCAAGGCGCGCGATGAAGTCGGTGCCGCCTCCTGCCGGGAACGGCACGATCATCTTGATCGCCCGTTGCGGCCAGGTTTGGACCGGCGCTTGCGCCCCAGCCGCCCCCGGCAACGCGCCTGCGAGCGCGAGCGCCACGGCGAGCTTGGCGAGATGAATGCGCATGTTCGTCCTCCCGATGTCGCGCCGGTTGCTCCGGCGCGCCTTGTAAAAGCTATCATCGCACGGCGGCGGCGACGGCGTCTCCCATGTCCGTGGTGCTCGAGTGCCCGCCGAGATCGCGGGTGAGGTGCTTGCGCCCGGCGATCACCGTCTTGACCGCCGCCTGGATGCGGTCGGCGGCCGCTCTCGCCTTCGGCTCGTTGCGCTTGCGGCCGAGCCAGGCGAGCAGCATCTGGCCGGACATGATCATGGCGTAGGGGTTGGCGATGCTGCGGCCGGCGATGTCGGGCGCCGAGCCGTGGGTTGCTTGCGCCATCGCCTGCCGCTCGCCGACGCACAGACCGGGTGCCAGGCCCAGCCCGCCCACCAGCCCCGCGCCGATGTCGGTCAAGATGTCGCCGAATTGGTTGGTCGTCACCACCACGTCGAACTGCTGCGGCGCCGTGACGAGCTTCATCGAGATCGAGTCGATCATCATCTCCTCGAACGCCACGTCCGGATACTCGCGCGCGACCTTGCGGCATTCCTCGGCGAACATGCCGCAGGCGAGCCGATAGACCGGCTCCTTGTGCGCGGCGGTGACCTTCTTGCGCTCGCGGGTGCGGGCGATCTCGAAGGCCTCGCGCGCGACGCGGTTCGACCCTTTGCGCGTGATCACGCGCATGGCGACGGTGATGTCGTCGTTGGGCCGGAACTCCGGCAAGCCGGCAACGACGGTCTCGGAATAGAGCATTCCCTCGGTGAGCTCGCGCAGGAACACGATGTCCACGTTCTGGTGGACCGACGCAATCGCGGCGTGCGACAGCGCCGGGCGCACCGCCGCGAACAGGTCGAATTTCTTGCGCACCGGCGGCATCACCCAGCTCGCATCCCCGCGCGGATAGGCGGCGTGCCCAATCGGTCCCATCACCCAGCCGTCGAGCTCGCGTAAGGTCTGCTCGGTCACCGCCGGGAGGGTGTGGCCGTGCTGCTCGTGCCCTTGCTTGCCGATCGGCAGCGTCCGCCACTCGATGTCGAGCCGCTCGCGCGCGGCGGCGGCCTTCATCACCTTGATGCATTCCGGGACGACTTCGAGGCCGATGTCGTCGCCCAGTAGGATGCCGATCTTCACGCTCATGCTATGGCCTCAATTGTTGCCGTCATGCCCGGCACGTAGTCAAGCTTGCGCCGACCGCGTAAATTTGTCAGCGCGTCGGGCATTCACGTCTTAATTTTTCAGACTCGTAGGTGGACAACGGCGCGATGTTCGGCCTTTCCCCCGTGGGAAAAATCGCTTGTGCGCCCGTAGCCCGTCGAAGACGGGCGTAAACGCCCTAATGCTCCACTCGCTACTGTGCGGCAGACGATCTTGCCACCCTACAGGCTGCGAAAGCTAAAGTAGCGCGGCCGCGATCAGCTCGATGGGGATAATGGGCTGCGCGCGAGCTCATCGAGGGCAGCCGGCTCGGAATTCGCCCGCGGCATATCGGCCAGCGCCTGCGCAGCCTCGCGCGCGTGCTCCGCGTTCTGGGCGATGCGGTCGAGATAAGGCTGTACGGCGCGGCCGAGTGCGGTGAGGGCGATGAGGGGCTTGCGTTGGAAAAGGGCGCCGCCCAGCGCGCGCTCCAGGGCTATGATGGCGTTGGTCAGCGAGGGCTGGGAAACGCCGCAGCGCTTGGCCGCTCGCGTGAAATTGCGCTCTGCTGACAGCGCCAGAAAATACCGGATCTGGTGCATTTGCATGTGTCCACCTCGCGGAATCAATCGCGCTCGCCTGCGAGCCTGCCATCGCCAGCGGCTTTTGACGGTGAGATGGTTCACAGAGCGGCGCTTTTCGTCGCCGACGTTTTTGCCTGCGATTGACATGCGGAGGTAATCGGCTGTGCCCGCGACCGGCCAGGTTCTTGGCCAGATGCACTCCCAGCGTGCATTTAAGGGCTTCGCTTCTTTGAGGAGTATGTCCCTCGTATTGGCACGCGCGGGCGCCAAATCCATAGCCATTGGCTATCGTGGGTTATATTGTCCCCGCTTGAATCGCCGCCTCCGACAAACCGGTGTTGTCGCGGGCGTGTTCGAGAGCGCAGGTCGAATTGCAATATTCGCTTGTGACGGGGGAGCGCTCATGTCGATTCCAGGCGGCAGACGGCCGGCGGAACGCCCGCGGGACAAGTTGTCCCTGCTGCGCAACCATTCGCTGTTTCGCGATCTTCCGGCGGCGGTGATCGAGCACCTCGGCTCGTACATGAAGACGCGGAAGGTGGCGCGCGGAACCAGCATCTTCGCGAAGGGCGACCCCGGCACCGGGCTCATGGGGGTGCTCGCCGGGACAGTCAAGGTCAGCGTCGCGTCCGCCGACGGCAAAGACATCGTGCTCAATCTCTTTCACGAGGGCGAGGTTTTCGGCGAGATCGCCTTGCTCGACGGCCGTCCGCGCACTGCCGATGCCACCGCCATGTCCGAGTGCGAGCTCGTCGTCATCGAGCGGCGCGACTTCGTTCCGTTTCTCAGCAATCACCCCGACGTGATGCTCAAGTTCATCGAGATTCTGTGCTCGCGGCTGCGCCGGACCAGCGAGCAGGTGCAAGACATCACATTCCTGAACTTGCCGACCCGCCTGGCGAAGACCTTGCTCCAGCTGACCGCGGTCGAAGATGGCTCCGCGACCCGACGCAAAGCGGCCGTGACGCAACGCGAGATCAGTCAGATGATCGGCATATCTCGCGAGAGCACCAACAAACAGCTGCGGGCATGGGCCAAACGCGGTTGGATTCGGCTCGAACGCGGGGGCGTCAACGTGGTTGCGCCCGACAAGCTCGCTGCCATCGCCATCGAGGGTTCAGAATTCGATCGATCGTGAGGCTAGAGCGCCGCGCCGTCCTAAAGGGCGTTACGCCCGTCTTCGCGGGCTATGGATCGGCGTAAACGCCCTGATTCCCACGCATCAACTGCACAAGCGACGATTTTGCCCACCCTACATTGCTACGACAGCGCGCCCACGACGCCGCGTGCTTCGAGCAGCTCCGAGAGCTTTTTTCGTGCGTGGAACATGCGGGTTTTGACGGTGTTGCCGGGCACGCCGAGGATGTCCGCGGCCTCTTGCACTGACTTTTCGTGGTAGTAGACGAGGTCGATGATCTCGCGATGCCGCGGCGGCAGCCGGGTGAGGCAGTTGCGCAAAATCTCTCCCCGATGCTTGATCGCGAAGGTCGCTTCCGGATCGTCCGCGGGGTCGCTGGCGTCCATGCTCCCCGCATCCGATGGCGGCTCGGGCCGACGACGCAGTTCGGTCAGCGCCTTGTAACGGGCGATGGCCAATAGCCAGGTCGTGACCGCCGAGCGTGCCTCGAACCGCTGCGCCTGCCGCCAGACGTCGAGGAACACCTCGCTGGTGACATCCTCGGCGAGGGCCTCGCTGCCGAACAACCGCAATACGAAGCGGTAGATGCGCGCATGATGCCGTGCGAACAGGACTTGCATCGCGAGCCTATTGCCGGATGCGATCTTTGCGACGAGCGCCTCGTCCGAATTGTCTTTAGCTGTGGGCGGTCGCCGCTCGGCGGCGATCCCCGCCACGAGCCCGGCAA
>WNFA01030129.1_pt1 | contig 10652 bp, 9 predicted proteins | sample 5400481 | NCBI WGS metagenome assembly WNFA01 (sample SAMN13153340, study PRJNA577476) | soil metagenome | isolation source: 120 cm saprolite under Douglas fir tree site 2 hole 1 replicate 2 | place: USA:California | collected 2015-04-18 | reverse complement strand
GCTGGCGCTGGCCGCTGTGGAAATCGTTCGGACAGTGCTTTCCGAAGATCGATAATGACCGCAGGCGTCGCCATGGCCAACCATGGCATAAAGAAGAGATATGTTCAAGCGAACATTTCAACGAAGAAACCGATGCTCTCCTGGCTAAAAAAAGGCGCCGATCGCGCGGCGCCCTCCATGAAAAAATGACTTCGTTCTAGTGTTTCTTCCGCCGTTCGTGCTTGCGCACGAGCGAAACCATGACGCCTTGAATTTTTAATTCGCGCGCGGGGATCAAATTGGGATAGCGCGAATTTTCCGCTTTCAGATAAGGACGGCCATGATCGACGACATATCGCTTCAATGTCGTCTCACCGTCGATCAATGCGGCCACGATGTCGCCGTTATGGATCTCCTTGCTCTGTTCCAGAATCACGACGTCGCTGTCCAGAATGTGCGCGCCGATCATCGAATCGCCGCGCACTCGCAGCGCGAACGTGCCGTGATTTTTTGAAACATTGGCCGAGTGCGTGTCGAGCGAAACGTGTCCTTCGATGTCTTGCTCAGTCAACGCCGACATGCCGGCCGGAATTTGACCGTAGATCGGCACATCGGTGATGCGGACTTTTTGGACGGGCGTGATCAACGCGCGCGCTTTGCCGGCATGACGTTGCAGAAATCCTTTCCGCTCGAGCGCGGCGATGTATTGCATCACCGACGTTTGACTGGCGAATCGAAAATGACTTTGGATTTCGCGCGTGCTCGGAGTGAGTCCTTTGTCGCGCTGCTCGCGCTGAATGAAATCCAAAACGCTTCTTTGTCGATCAGTTAACATTTTTTCTCATGGCTTTCGCGCTGTTCGAAGTTGCCTGCCACGCCGAAGCCTTGGCGAAGGCGGGCCGCTCCGTCAACATGAACTCAGCATCAGCGTGTTAGTCCGGCGATGCAAGTTCAAATGAACATTTGGTCATCCTAATCCCGCAATCGCGGGAGAAGGATCTCTCACAAGGTGATTGATCATACGAACTAGCCTGTGTGATCCGCGCTTCGACTGGGAGATCCCTCGGTCCGAGCCGGACTGACGTAGCGCTCGGGATGACCGCTCATTGTGTCGCTTTGGCCGGGTTTCTGTCCGGATAAGGCGGCACCGGCGGCAGCTCGTAGCGTTTCGTCTTCAGTTCTTCCTCGATTTGCTGGATCCCGCGGTCGAGCTGTTGGTCTTCGCCGTGAAATTCTTTCGCCGGATCGTTGTCGACCACGATATCGGGATCGACGCCGTGTCCTTCGATGATCCATTCCTTTCCATCCTTGGAGTAAAGTGCGAACTCCGGCTTGAAAAAATTGCCGCCATCAACCAGCGGAAGCGAGTTCCGAATTCCAACAACACCGCCCCAGGTCCGTTTGCCGATTAATTTGCCAAGACCAAGCGTTTTGAATCGAAAGGGAAAAATATCGCCGTCCGAGGCCGAGAATTCGTTGATCAACGTGACCATTGGGCCCATGAAGGCGTGCGCTGGATCTGGTTGCGGCATTCCGTTACGCGCGATCCCCACCATCACGAACGCGCGCCGCAATCGTTCGAGCACCAGCGGCGAAACAAAACCGCCGCCGTTGCCGCGAACATCGACAATCAATGCGTGTTTGCGGATTTGAGGGAAATAAAGCTTGGTAAATTCGTTCAACCCCGGCCGCCCCATGTCCGGAATGTGGAGGTAACCAACGTCGCCGTTAGTTTTCTTGGTCACGTAATCGATGTTCTTTTGCACCCAATCTAAATAGTAGAGCGGGCCTTCGTTGGCCGTCGGGACCACGGTCACATCGCGCGCGCCCGTGTCCGATGGTTTCGAGTTCACGCGCAGAATTACCTGTTTGTCCGCGGTGCCGATGAGCGCCTGTGATAAAGGTTTGCAAGCGATGAGACCGGCGTTCCATTGATGGCGAGAATATAATCGCCGGCTTTAACATTGACGCCCACGGCTGTGAGTGGCGAGCGCGTGTGCTTGTCCCAGTTTTCGCCAGGTAAAATTCGATCGATCTTGTAAGCGCGCGTGGCGGTTTCGCGCGAAAGTTCCGCTCCTAACAAACCAAGTTTCACGCGCGGCGTGTCAGGGCGCTCGCCGCCGGCGACGTAGGTATGGCCGCTGTTCAACTCGCCGATTAATTCACCTAACAAATAAGTCAGATCGTTGCGATGGTTCACGAACGGAACAAGCGCGGCATATTTGTCGCGCATCGCTTTCCAATCGACGCCGTTCATCGTCGGCGAGTAGAAAAAATCGCGCATGTGCCGCCAGCATTCGAAATAGATCTGGTTCCACTCCGCGTGACGATCGAGCTGCATGTCCAACCCTTCGATTTTGTGCTCGTGGTCCTTGGTCTCGATCTTGTCTTTCGGCAGGTCGATGATCGCGTAATCCTTTTTGATTTTTACCAGCATCTTTTTTCCGTCGAACGTGATCTGGTAATCGTTCACATCGCCAATCACCGTTTCTTTGCGATCTTCCAGGCTATAGGAGCAAAGATGTGATTTCCGATCGCGGCCGTCGCCATCATCGTCGTCTTCGCCGACGTCGTCTCCAGCGGTGCGGCGCAGATAAAAGATGCGATCGTCCACCATCCGAATGTTCCGGTAATTTCCCGGGGTGATTTCGAGCCCGACGATGCGGTTCTGAATACCGTCGGTGTCGACTTTAACTACGACCGGCTTTTTCAGCTTGGCGGCTTCGGATTTCTTTTCCTCGGGCTTTTTTTCACCGGCCGCCTTCTCTTCCGGTTTTTTTCCTTCCGCTTCCTTGGCTTTCTCTTTTTCGCGTTTTTGTTCGGCCTTGCCTACTTCATCACTTTTTGGAGCGAGCGGGTTCTCCGTTTCCTTGGCGAGCGTGACCAAATACACGCGCTCCATGTCGCGATAGATATTCGCGAACTCTTCATCGCCAAACGACGGTTTGAAATCGCGGGCCGAGCTAAGGAGCAAATATTTTCCATCGTCACTGAAGATCGGTTCGCTGGAACCGTACCAGTTGTCGGTCACTGCGGTCTGTTGTTTGTTCGCGAGCGAATAGAGATTAACCCGCGGCAATCCGTTTTCTTCAGGACGCCCCCATCCGATCCACTGACTATCCGGCGACCAATTGAAAATTTCGATCTCGCCCCATTTGTCCTGATCGACCTGCGTTACCGTTTTCGTAGTAACATCGACAAAACGCAGTCGCTGCAAACGATCGCTCCAAAGCAGCTTCTTGCTATCGGGCGACCATTTCGCCGTGTAGTAATAAGTGTCGGCGCCGCTGGTCAGCTGAACGGCGTCGCCTTTGCCGTCCTGCGCGCGAACATACAATTCGTTCTCGCCGGTGACGTCTGAGTTGTAGGCAATCCATTTTCCATCGGGCGACCAAACCGCATCCCGCTCGTGCGCATTTGATGTTTTGGTCAAGTTGCGCGGCGTGCCCTCCTTTGCCGGCACCGAAAATATATCGCCGCGCGCGACGACGATCGTTCGCTCGCCATCGGGCGCCAGATTCACCGACTCGATGTGTTTCGATGCATCAACCAAAGTTGAGCGTCCAATCGCGAGATCTTCCTTGATCTCGATCGGCAGCGGCGTCGCCTGTCCACTTTTCAAATCGTATCGCCAGATGTAGCCCGCTTGTTCGAAAACGATCGAGTCCTTGCCGATGGACGGAAATTTGATGTCGAAATCTTTGAAGCTCGTGAGTTGTTTCGTTGCCTTCGAGGCAAGATCGACAACGAACAAGTTCATTCGACCATCGCGATCGGAGATGAAATAGATTTTGTTGTCCGGACCCCACATCGGACAGATGTCCTGGGCCGGATTGTTGGTCAGATTCTCGGTCGCGCCGGTCTTGAAATCATGGATCCAAATATCGTCGGCCATGCCGCCGCGATAATGTTTCCAGGTCCGGAACTCGCGGAAAACGCGGTTGAACGCCATTTTCGAATCGTCCGGAGAAAAGGACGTGAATCCGCCGCGTGGCACCGGCACTTGCTGCGGCAGCTCGGCATCGAGACCGACGGTGAAGAGCGAACCGATGAAATCGTTGAACGATTTCATCCGCGAGCGAAAGACAATCAGCGGTTTCGTGTTTTCCCACGCCATCACGATGTTGTTCGGTCCCATTCGATCCGAAACGTCATCGCGCCCGAGCGTGGCCGAAATCGTGAGACGTTTGGGCGTGCCGCCTTCTGCCGGCATCACATAAACTTCGCGGTTGCCATCGTATTCCGAAGTGAACGCGACTTGTTTTCCGTCCGGCGAAAAGCGCGGGAAGGAAGTGTAACCGGGGCCGCTCGTCAGGCGGCGGGCGATGCCGCCATCGTTGGCCACGGTATAAAGCTCGCCCGCGTAACAAAAAACAATTTCACGATCGTTCGTCGTCGGAAAACGAAGCAGACGCGTGGTATTCGGCAACGACTGCGCCGAAGCAGACAGGATCGACAATAACAAGAAACCGAAAAGAGAAATCAAGATTCGAGAGCGCATGGTGGTGAAAAAATGAGACCAGAAAGCTGGTTGTCAGTGCACTAAAGTGCAAGACCGAATTCCGCTCCTCGAGTCCTGGCCTCTTTGAGATCAGCCTAGAATTTTCCGACGTCTCGAAACCAATGCAGAGCCCGTTGAACCTCCGTGCTCTTGACCGCGTGGCCGTCGGAAAATTGTTCCAATCGAACTTGCTGAAAACCGGTGCGCTTTAAAGAGTAATGGACGAGTTCCTCCGATGCTGGCGGCGCGACTCGGTCGCTCGCACCGCTGCTAATCCAGACCGGAGTACTGAGAAATCCCGGCGCCGGCCGAAAGTCTTTGTAAGCTGCGCTCAAACGGTCGGAATTAATTCCGATCAGTAAGAAGCCGCAGATTCGTATCGGTCCACTCTTTGCCAGCATCGCTCCGAGCTCGCCAGTTATTTTTGCGCCTCCGGAAAATCCAGCCAACGCGATTGGCCATTGCGCTGATTGCGGCCAGTCATGGCGGATCGTTTGCAGCGCCGCGGCCAAGATCGCAAATCGCCAAGCGGTTGAGTCAGCGCGTGGACGAATTGTGGCGTCAGTCGCAAGAACGATCCAGCCTTCCTTGATCGCCGCGTCTTCATACCACGGCACGTCCATCGGACTAGTACGGTCGTTATCGCTCGTCGAAGTGACAATCAAAATCGGCCAGGACCGGGATGGATTGAAGCCACTTGGAAACATCAGCAGTGCGCGACCTGTGCTTGGTCGCGGATTGCCGCCTTCAGCTGCATAGTCCTGATAGTATTTGCTGATCGGGACACGAATCTCGCACTTTCCGCCCGCTGAAACGTCTTGCCCCGCGAGTTTGGCCGCGTCGCTCGAGCGAACAAACAATTGCTGTGCGACGAACAAGCTAATCACGAGCATGCAACGAACTGACGTCCTCGCAAGATCGACAGCGGAAGATCGCGCGTTCACGCCTTTCAGATTTTACTCTATGAGGCGGTCGCGCTCGCCGGAATGAAATCGGCACCGTCTTCAAACCTCAATTTCCTGTGCAACTCGCGCCGAAGCAGCAACAAATTCATGCAGGCCTGGAGCACCTGCGATCCGACTGAGAGGTACCAAACAAGTTTGATGTCGAACCCCGGCGTGCGCGAGAGCAGCAGGGCCGGCAACGCAAAAAGAACCAGACGCGAGGCCGAGCTGAGTAATGGCGGTATGGTGTTACCGAGTCCCTGAAACATGCTCGAGCTGGTAAACACAATCCCGGCGGCGACGAAATTGAAAGCGACGATGCGGAGATAATCGCTGCCGAATTGAATCACGGCGGCGTCCTTTGAAAAAAAGCGGATCATCGTTCCCGGCGCGAGCCACGTGATCAAGGCGAGCACCAGCATCATTGCAGCCGCAATCCCAAGTGCTGACTTAACCGAGTCCCGAACGCGATCGGCCTGGCGGCCGCCGAAGTTTTGTCCGACCACGGGCGAGACCGCGAAACTGAGCGCGACCACAGGCAAAAAGAGCGCCTGCATCACGCGCGCGCCGACGCCGAATCCCGCCTGCGCCGCCGGCCCGAAATTTCGAATGATCACATAGACGATGAGGATGTAGACAAAGAGCAGGACAAATTCAGCGCCGGCCGGCACGCCGATGCGCAGCATCGCACCCCAGATTTTCATTTGCGCGCGCCACAGTGGAAATCGGAAACGCAGGTAGTGATATTTTTTCTCGAAATAAACAATGATCAACAAGTCCGCGACAAGAATCGAAGGCCATGGCCCGATTCCAAAGATCAAAAACGGCGCGAGCACCATGTTGAGAACGACGCTAAGCACCTGGAAAATCACCGGGGCCTGGACGATTCCGGTCGCGCGCAGTGCCGAGCCCATCGAGACGAGTGGAAATTGCAGCAACATCGCCGGAAGAAACCAGCGCAGGTAAGCCTTGGCTAACCCCGCGGTGTTTGCGTCTGCGCTTAGTGAGTTGGCGTAAGCGTCCATCGAAAGAAAGCCGACTACGCCCAGCGCGAGCGCAATCCAGATCGACATCGCGCACGATTGATTGAACACGAGCTCCGCGCGCTGCTGGTCTTTTCTTCCCGCGGCTTGCGAGATCAGCGCCGTTGTTCCAACGCCGAGCATTTGGGTCAATGCCAACACAATCATGGTGAGATTGCCGGCCACGCCGACGGCCGCAATCGCTTCCTTGCCGAGACGTCCCACCCAAAAGAGATCGGCCAGCAAATAAAGCGTCTGCACCACCATGCTCACGGCCATGAAGGCCGACATGTGCAGCAAATGTCTGGTAACTGATCCTTGCGTTAGATCTTTCATGTGACGCGTCCAAATCCTGTCGGGGAGACATTGTTCGCTGCAATAGAAATCGAAAACGATTTCTATACCGCCAGTCCGGCTCGGACCTACACTTTTTCCGCTACGATCTCAAGCACGAGTGGAGTCAGCATGAACGAAGCCTCTTCTTTTTCGGCCGCAGACAGATCGGCGCGGACTTTGTCTGCAAAGGTCGCATCGATTCGACCGAGCTCTTGCAATCGCAAGAGATGCACATGAATGAATTGGGCCGGCCATTGCCACATGTAATCGTTTGGCTGCAGACAAAAAATTCGCGGCACTACCGAGCGCACGTCAAATCCGTTCTTCGTTAACCACGACGGTAATTGCAGGCCCGTGTCCGGCTCGCCGCCGGCTTCACGCCAGGTAGCGATCACATGGTTTCGGAATTCTTCCAAACTCGCCCGCTGCGGAAAAAAACGCCACGTCCTGTAATGGCCGTACTCGTGAAAAATTGCCTGAGCTCCTTGCCGCGTAATGTGCGCGATTTTTTTAACCAGGAGCTCTGGATCGGAGACAAAACAAAGGACCCATCGGCACCAGGTGAAATCAAAAGGCCCTTCGGGCAAAGCATCATTCATCAAGTCGAGCTCGTGAACGTCGACATTCGAAAGCGATCGTGCCTGAATCGCGCTCTTGATCGCTTTGACAAAATTACTCGAGCGCTCGACTGCGACGACTCGGCCGGTGTGTCCAACAATTTCCGCAAGATCGACAGTCGCATAGCCGGGCCCGGCACCGACATCGAGCACGCTGCTTCCAACCGTGACGCCCGCCTTTTTCCAGCAATCCAGCACGACCGGACGCCAGGCGCGATGCTGCACGCCCAATCGCTCCAGTTCTTGGTCGTGCGTTCCGAGAACGTAATCGCGCTCTTTTGATTGAGTCATGGATTTCTCCAAGTCAGCTTACATCGCGGTGAGATGCCGCCCACCCGATTCCTGCGATCACGCGGACTCGTCACGCCTGGCCGGAGGTTTTAACGAAAACGGCCGTCCTTTGAAAGTGCCAGTCCGGCTCCGGAACTATTTGCCGACTTCCGCTTTGCCGGTTTTGTCCTGGATCGTGACGGTTAGTTTCTTCGCGTCTTTGTCGGCGTCGCGCGCGGCGTACGCGACCAACCAGGTCCCGTTGGCTGCATTGTATTCGGCTTTCGGCAATTGATACTCGCCCAGATCGTGACCTTTTGTGCGCGCTTCGATGTCGGCAATGTCCATTGCCTGCACGGCGGTCAGCTTCGCGCCAGGCGGCGGTGGAGACGGCGAAACGCCTGTGGTTGAAGGCGTCGAAATTTGAGTTGGCGGATTTGTCTTCGGCGGCGCGTTGATATGCAGCGACGAGGGCGGCCCGGTCAATGTGCCGAGCGAATCGTCCACCGGAGTTTCTTTTTTGTCGGCCCCGCCACGCCGTAGCTCATCTTGAGCGGAGACGTGACCTTCTGCTGGGATATCTTCGCGTACCTGTGTGTCCGCTTCGGGCGATTGAGAGGAGGCGGGTTTCGCGATCTTCGACGGCTTTTTTGTTTTTTCCGGCTTCGCGCGCTCAGACTGCCTGGCCGGCTCGGCCTCTGGCTTTATGGTGACGGTGCGAGTCGGTCGTTCGATCGCACGGACCGGGCCCGGCGCGAGCGCCGATTTTCTGGTCACTGGTTCTCGCGGCGTAGGCGATTGATCCGGTTCCTCTGCCGAAGTTTGAGCAATCAGGGGTTGAGAAACCTTCTCTGTCCTCTCCGACGAAGATTCTTCGTTTGTTGCTTTGGAACTTGAAGTTGGAACGTTCGCGGGCTCGCCACGCCGTAGCTCATCTTGAGCGGAGGCGGGACCTTCTGCTGGAACATCCGCCGTTGTTTCTTTCGCAACGCGAGTTTGCGTCTTTTCTTTTGAAACTTTTTCCGTGCTGGGTGCCTCGCTCGCGGCCTCTTTCGATGTTACGGATTCGGCCCTTTCTCCTTTCGTAATTAACGGCCCGGCAATCCATTGCCCCTTCTTCTGACCATCGGCAAAGGTCGCGTGATACGCTTTTCCGTGGTCAACCGTCATAACACCGCCGTTGAATTTCCCGTGCAGCATCGTCCCGGAGTAACTGCTGATCGGAGTTCGCTTTCGGTTCAAGACTCCTGGCCCAACCCGGAACCATTGGAGTGTGCCGGGGCCTGTCGCGTAACCGTTCGCGTCGCGATCGCCAGACCAGGTCGCGATGTCTCCGGGTTTGGGATCGTTGTTCCAAACGAGCGCCTTCTTGTGGTCATCGGTGCGCTGGTAGGTCCCGCCGGCGTAGGCGCCGCTTACGAAAATCAAACCGAACAAGACGCCTAAACCGGCGAAACAATGGGCTCTCACAACGACGCGGATTGTAGTTCATTCGTTCTCCCGTCCACAACAGGAAAGTCCGCAGAGCTAATAAAAACTGCATGATGCTTCTGCCAGATCAATCTTCCCGCTCATCCAAATGACTTTTTCGGGCGTGGCACGGCCAAACAACCGCCCACTTCCGAATCAGATACCGTCCCAGGGGGCCGATATGCGGATTTTAGTGGTGGAAGATCAACAGGACACCCGGCAGGTGCTTACCGGATTGCTCAGGCGTTGGGGCTACGACGTTTTCCCGGCCGACAGCTTAAAGAGCGGTATTGATCGGCTTGAGACCGAGCCGCCGATCGATGTCATCCTGAGCGATATCGGGCTACCCGACGGCACTGGCTACGCGCTGGTCAGCGAAGCGCGCCGTCGCGGGAAACGGGTCCTGGCCATCGCCTTGTCCGGCTACGCCTATCCGAGCGATGTCCGGATCGCCAAGCTCGCCGGCTTCGATCACCACCTATCGAAACCGTGCGATTGTCACTATCTCCGCACAATCCTGCAAGACCGCGCGAGTTGGGCAACGTAGCTAACTGAAAAATCGTTAAACACTTCGAGCTTTGGCCGGGCCAAACCGCGGCCGGCGCCGCCGCTGGTGTTGCTGCTGGTTCTGGCGCGGCGGCATCGCTCGAGTCGGTGTCGGCTCCTGGATCTTCATCATTTCGAACGTCTGAAACAACGGCGCGAGATCGATCACTTCATTCGCGGCTGATCTCAATATGTTCCCAAGATTTTGCGAAACGGATGCCACTTCCACCCGGATACCGCGTCGCCTCAACTTGATCGCGAGATGAGCGAAATCAGTGTCGCCGGTTACGAGAATAACGACATCGGGCTGCATTTCGACTGAAAGCTCGAGCGCGTCGATCGCCATCATAACGTCCACGTTCGCCTTGTAACGCCCTTCCTCAGCGGGCGACCCGTCTTTGGTCACAACCATGAAGCCGTTGGAGCGCAGCCATTGCATAAATTTATTCTTCTTGTCGCGTTCTTCCTGCCAGATCGGCATCGCGGGCGGAAGTCCGGCATAAACAACCATCTCGATCAGCTCCCGTCCCGTGCTTGGACCGGCCAGAAATTCACGCAGCTTTATCCAATCAAGGCCACGCCCCGCCGTGCGGACCGAACTGCCGACGTTCGATTCATCGACCAGCACCAACACTCTCGACCGCGCCGATGTGTTTGAATCCTTCCTTCGCATGTCAGCTCGTCTGTTATAACCGACGCAGCCAGTCTAACCGACTGAGCCGACCGAAGGACCAACCGATTTACCGCGAATCAGAAGATTGTAGCCAGCCGAGATCACGCGCCGTGCTGCTTCGCCAGTTTCCGGATCGTTCCGAAGCGGTTCGTCGTGGACGCTTTGCTTAACTTCGAAGTTTCGGATCGGTTTGGTCGGATTGGTGGTCTCGTAAATATAAGTCGGCACACGACAATCTACTCCTAAAGGACCTGACCGCATTCCTTTTCGCTGACCTCTTCTTTTCAGCTTTCA
>WNFA01020015.1_pt1 | contig 10655 bp, 11 predicted proteins | sample 5400481 | NCBI WGS metagenome assembly WNFA01 (sample SAMN13153340, study PRJNA577476) | soil metagenome | isolation source: 120 cm saprolite under Douglas fir tree site 2 hole 1 replicate 2 | place: USA:California | collected 2015-04-18 | reverse complement strand
TACCGCTGTATAACATGAACAACAAAGGCGAAGCACAACATCGCGGAGAGATTGTGGAAGATCCGGAGCCCCGGATTGATATACCGCGGAGAATAATAATCATGGAACAAGATACAAGCGGCGATGAGGGCGTAGCTAATTCCCCTACGCAGGAAAATCGCGCCGAGGCCAAGGGGGAGTATGTAGAGGTAGACAAGCGAAACCGCGACGACGCGATGGTCTGCATACGCGACCGCGCTAATGGCCCCAAAGACCAATACAAGTGGCAGCCACGCCGGTCCATTGGAAGCCACATCCTTCCGCAGAAGAGACAGCAACGGAACTCTCTTGCGAAGACTGTGCAACTCGACGAGTCTCGATTCTCGGACGGCGGAATGTGCTAGATCACTCATTCAAAGACAATCTTCGCCATCATCCCTTTGTCTTCGTGATTGAGAAGATGGCAGTGAAAGACGGACATGCCCCTGATTACGGGGTCGGTGAAGTCCATAATGACGTCGACGGAACCGCCGTATGGAACATTTACGGTGTCTAGCCACAAGGGGTTGGCAACCGGCTTATCGTTTTCGGCGTACGCCAGGAAATGGACTTGATGGATGTGCATGGGATGCAATTCCCCGGTAGCATTGTCAATCCTCCAATGTTGATACGTCCCGACCTTTGCGCGCACCATGGGAGCGGCATCAGGCGCGAATTTTTCCCCGTTGATGTAAAACCCCTTCTTGTCTTCCGTGAATGTCACAATGAATCGAGGAGGCGCTTTTTTTTCTGCCGTGAGGTCCAGGGTCTTGAACTCAGGTTTGGGGGAGCCTTCGGAGATTTTCGTCGTTGAATTTGCTTTCGACCGCGAAATGATATCGGCTAACACCATCGCTGGGTTGGGGTCGCCGTCCGGCCCGGTATCTACACAGCGCGAGACCAGACGCCTGGGTGTGCCGGCGGGTGGACCCGCGACAATGGCTTCAAGCCTGCCCGCTGGGGGCAACAGGACGTGATCGGCGAGACGCGTGGGGTGATTCGGGTCGTGCAGGGCGATGGGCATCCCATCCATGGCAACGATTTCAAACGTTTGCGCCTCAAGCTGCAGGTCGAGATAGCGATCTGCGGAAGCATTCACAAGACGCCAAAACTGGCGCTCACCAGGAGCGATTTCAATTTGCGGTCGCACGGATCCGTTCACCGTGAAGACTTCTTCAGGCGGCTCATGTTCGGCATCACAGACATCCGAACTGAGTTCAACGCGATGCCTCAAATCGGCAGACTGCAGATCGTTCCCAATGGAACGGCCACGCACAACCAGGACGCGCTCAGGCAAGCCTGCTAACGGCGGAAAATAAGATTCAATTCCCTCTATCACCAGCGCTCCAGACATGCCGTCAAGAACTTGTCGGTGGCTCTCTCCATGAGGGTGCGTGTGGTACCAATACAAACCTGGCGGGTGGTCTTTCGGAATCTGCACAGTATAACGGAGTGATTGTCCGGGCTTGGCCATCATATTCAGGACGTCGTCCTGGGGAGCGTCAGGAGAAATCGTCAGACCGTGAAAATGCAGATTTGTCATGTCCATGCACGGAGTAATCGCGCAACTCTCCTTCGTTTTGGTCGGGAGATCGTTGATGTAGGTGATCTTCAGTTGGTCTCCCGGTGAAAGGCGCAGGGTTGGAGCGTTTGGTTGACCGTTGAAGTAGAAGGAGTTCTTTCCATCGCGGGCGATGGCAGCGTGCAGCGTGAACGACAATGTGTGATTTCTTGCGTGAAGCTCCGGAGGAATTGAAATCCGGCCCGACGCCTTCCCCGCCAGTTGGAGCGAACAGAAGATCGCGGCCGCCACAGGGGCAATGACGGCTGCGGCGATTCGTGGAACGGAGGCAAGGCGTGCCATTGGCAACTTCCAAGCCATCGCTCATTCCACCCTGTGCCAGGTGGAATCCGGGTCGTAGGCGGTCACCGCTTGTGCTCGCTTTGTTGTGTTAGGACCAAGGTCCTTTTCGTAAATGGTTCCGGATTCGTCGACGATAAAAGTCATCACACCCGAGGAGCGGTACTCCACAGGGTAAGCGACGAAGGCGAATCCCGCGGTCATCATGCCATCGAGGATATAGTTCTTGGCGCCGCCCGGTGCATGTGGTCCTTGGCTCGTGAGGATTCGGAACATATATCCATTGAACGGAACATGCTCGCCAACTTGGTCGGTTGGGAGGTTCTGTCGCGCGTAGGCGATGAGAGGGTTGATCGGGCTATCGAACTCATCATCAGCACCGTGCCAATACAGACCATCGTGACGGCCCTCATGGCTAACCAGTCTCTGCGCGAATTGCTTGGGGAGGTCTCCCGGCGGGTGCGCAAAATATTGTTTTTGCGCCGTGACCAAATCGCGGCACGCTTCCATGGCGGCAAGTTCATTTCTGCCGATGCGCCGGAATAAGATCTCGTCTTTCCCTGCGTCCGTGTCGAAATACCACGCACCGTGGTGGTTCACCAAGGGAATCGGAAACGGCCAGTTTTCCGCCCCGACAACTAGCGTGACAGTTTCGTCCGGTTCGGTCACAAACCGATGCATCTCCTGGTATTTGACGATGAATCCCGCGCGAGCGTCCGAATCTTCTGTTGCATCACCGGTCGAGAGGATCTCCTTTCCGTCAGTTCCGAGGATGCTCAAGGGAGCCTGTTCGTCCTGCAGCTGCATTGCATCAAAGAGAGCGCGACTGGCATCTTCGGCAGAGGCAAAGGTTCGCTGTCTCGGCTGCTGGGCGAACATTGGTGCAAACGAACATCCCAAGGAAAGCGCGAACAGAACAGGCACTGCAAACCGAACAAGGTTCTTTCTTTCAAGTTGAGCAAAATATGAAATTCTGTGCAGCATGGTGTCCTTCTCCATTCTTAGATTCTCGATAAGCTCTACCGGCTGGTGCATGTGATTACCGATGTCGCCCGCCACCGCCACCATGGAAACCGCCTCCATGAGAGCCGCCCCCGAAGCTAGACCGCCCGCGAGAGGAAAAGCCCCGGATATTGCCACCGTGATCAAACCCACTGAACGCCCCAGAGCGCGTTCCCGGCTGAAAGTGAGGCGCCGAAGACCCGTGGAACCCTTGACCTGCGCCGCCGGGCCTGCTTCCGTGGAACGCGTTGCCACGGTTGAAGTTGCTGTGATTGAAGTTGTTGTGGCTGAAATTGTTGCGATTAATGATCGTTCGGCTGTGGGAGATGTAGGTGTTGTGGTTGTAAATCACCCGATGGCCATGCCAGTCGCATCCCCAGTGATGCCAGCCCCAGCCATATCCTCCGAAGAAACCGACGCCGAACCCAATTCCAAATCCAATCCCCGCTCCGGCGAGGAAGATTCCCGGCACGGGGTACCAGCCCGGATACGCGACGATCGGCTCGCCATACACGAGCCAGGGATCATATGCAGGTACATAGACGACCTCAGGATTGGCCGGTTCGATGATGATGGTGCTCCCTTGAGTCGTTACCTTCTCCTGTTCACTGCTATTGAGGTGGCCGGCCTTGTGAGCATCCTGACGCAATGCCTGAACGGCATCCGTCACCTCCTGCTGTTGGTTGGCATACGCGTCGCCGAGCGATGAGGTCCAGGAGAGGTTCTTGTCCATGTTTTCAAGAACCGAGGGGAATTGTGTGAGGGCCTTTACGCTCGGGTCCCACGGCTGTTTGTCGACCTCTTTTGCCAACTCTTCACCCTTGAGGTTGGAATGATTTTGCATCCAGCGGTCCGCCTCGACAATCTCGGTGGGATAGGTGGAAGCGGCAAGAATCTGCGCAACGAGGGCGTCCGGGTACAAGGCGATCGGGGCCACGAGTTGCTGCAGCTCTTGAGGCGAATGTTGCACGGGCGGCGCAGGCGGCTGCTCGTTGGATTGGCCCGCAGGACCGAGAGATTCGGCTTGCGCAGTGAATCGCACAAGCGAACAACAAAGAAGTAGGATTAAAAGCTGCTTGGACAACTTCATGGCATATTCTCCAGTACAAAATTGGGATCATCCCCCTGATGTGAAACCCGCGTTGAAACAATTTCATGAACCCTCGTCATACTGATAAGGAGCCTCACTGGCTGCGCAGTGTGCCTGGCGGGACGTCATTACGGCGGGCCAAGTCTTCCAGTGCGTCGAGTTCCTCTTGCGCTTCGTTCACGCGCCTTTGAAGGATTTCAATGCCGGCTTCGGGAGTGATCCCTATGTCGTCTTCATCTAGATTTATGCCGCCCGTCATGGTCTTTAGGCGCCTTGCATCTTCGATCGCTTGACGGTAGTGCTGAAGTTCGGTCTCGCTGCTTTCGAGCTGCCCCCGCAGCTCTGTTGCTTGCTCGGCGTACCATTCAGGATCTTGCGTATTCGGGTAAGGCAGAGGCGGCGCAGCGGTGGTTGCGTCTTCTGCGGTGCTGGGTTGACCAACGATTGAGATGAGGCCCAGAGGTCTGAGTTTCTCAAGGTCCTCGTTCGTCCATAGCGCGGTGGTTTTCTCCAGCTTCCCCTCGCGCGGCTTGTTTGCCGCGCGCAGAGGAATGGACAGCGTACTCAGGGTCATTGAAATAGCGAGTGAAAACGTCAGACAGCGATTCATCTCACCCTCCTTAGTGTTTCGCCGACGGGGCAGGAGGAAAATGCTGGAACATCTTGTTCACGCCTTTGTCGAGGTTCTTTGTGTTCTTGTCGGCGTTGTCGGAGAGCGTATCGCTCGATGAGCTTCGCCAGATCAATTTCTCAGTTTTTGCGTCGAACAGATCGATTACCAAGGTTCCCACTTTGTAGGTTTCGACGGTCGTGGTGGCGTCGCCAAATCCACCGAATCCTCCCCAACGGCGGCCTCCTCCGAATCCGTTATAGAACGTGTCCAGGGTTTGCTGATTCTGAGTCGTCTCGATGGCAAAGACTTCGACGTCACCTCCTGCGGGAACTTCCGTCCAACCCTTTGCCCTCAGGGCGCTGTTCACTGCACTCTTGATGCGGTCGACCATGAGCTGGTCTTTCGTCTGGACCTTTTCCCATGAATAGGTCTTGTATTGGCCAAAGTTTGCATTGTGGTCGTAATCGGTTTTGACGTGTTGAGCGAATGAAACTGTCGCCAAAACTAGCGTTAGCCCGATTGATGCTGCGATTCTTGATAGAGACTTCATACTTCCTCCTTTTTTGAGACTCCGAGACAAAGCTTCTTGCGCTAAAGAACGGAGCTCACGCGATTAGGCAGCGGTTATTCCAGCGAGCTGCTAGCTTCGCGATCTCCCGTCGTTTCCGTCGCCACGAAAAGTTTCGGTGCGTCGAGCGACGCAACTAGAAGAGGCAAAACGGCTGCCAAAAGATCGTTGCGTAAGTGACTGAAAGTACAGGCCGACACAGGAGATAGCGGGGTGCGCGATGCCAGTCGGCTAAACACAACGTCCGCATTCCGACAGGCTCGGTGAGTCTATTTGTCTGATTGAATGTCAAACAGCTTCGGATACAGGCCGGCTGAAGAGGCTAGTGCTGGTGCGTGGTGGCTACTGCATTGAGAGGGTCAATCCGTTGGAGGGTCGACCCTCTCGCCAATTCAACTCTGCTAGGCTCCGGAAGTAAAGGGTGGACCTCTTGATTCCCAAACGTGCGGCTGCCCCGTTGGGACCTGCGACAACCCAGCGGGTCTGTTCGAGGGTCTTGCGAATGTGTTCTCGTTCCGCGTCTTCCATGGTAATCGCGCCAAGGGATTCCACTTCGGCGGCACAATTCAAACTCGCGAGAGGGGGGTGCAAGACGTCACCCGAAGTGAGGATAACGCTCCGCTCGATGAAATTCTGGAGCTCGCGAATGTTGCCCGGCCACTGATACGAGACGAGGGCAGACATCGTTTCAGGAGGAATGTGTTCGATTTCCTTACCCATCCGTCGGGCATAGATTTCAACAAAATGTTCCACCAGGGCCGGAATGTCTTCAGAGCGTGCTCGCAACGGTGGCAGTGGGACCGGAAACACATTCAGTCGATAGTAGAGGTCGCTGCGAAATTCGTTGCGCCTCACCATTTCAACCAAATTTCGGTGGGTCGCAGCTACGAGACGAACGTCTACTTGGTGAGTCCGGCCGCTGCCTAAGCGCTCGAATTCCTGCTCCTGCAGTACACGCAGCAGTTTGGGCTGCAGCGCCAATGGTATGTCTCCCACCTCGTCAAGGAACAGCGTCCCTTTGTCAGCCAATTCGAAACGGCCAATCTTTTGTGCGATAGCGCCGGTAAAAGCGCCTCTCTCATGGCCAAAAAGCTCGCTTTCCAGTAGATCGAACGGAATGGCTGCGCAATTCAGCTTTATGAACGGGCGTCCGCACCGCGAACTGAGATTGTGAATCGCACGCGCAATCAGCTCTTTGCCAGTGCCGGTTTCTCCCTGGATAAGGACGGTGGAATCCGTAGGCGCGACTTGCTCAACTTGTTCAAGCACCGATTCCAGAGCAGGACTGCGGCCAATGATCTGCTCGAATCTGCGCGGCCCACGGTCCTGATCGACGGACCTGAGTGTTGCCACAGCTCCCACGAAGAACCTCCTTGCGCACCACACGCCGCTATCAGGGGCTTAACTTTCTAGAGCGGCCCGAACACTCTCGAGCAGCGCTTCGTCGTTGAACGGTTTTGCCATGAATTCCACTGCGCCTGCCCGCAATGCCTGCATCCGCATCTTCTCGTCGCCGTGTGCCGTGATGAAGATGATCGGAATCCTGCAATTTTCGGCGTTCAGCTGGGCCTGCAGTTGGAGACCGGACATTCCCGGCATACGGATATCGGCGATTAAGCATCCAGCCTGGCGCTGTTGGCCGGATCTAAGGAATTCCTCCGCCGACGCAAACGCTTGTGCCGGCATGCCAACCGCTTTCAGCAGGCCTTGTAGCGCGCTGCGCATCAAATCATCATCATCGACAATCGCAACCATTTTGGTCTTCTCCAGAGCGGCCATGGCAGAAAACTAGCAGCGTCGCCAAAAGCGCGCAATTATACTTTGGTATAAGAGGCTAAATACCACCTCGATCTGAGATACAACTGCAGTTTAGGTTGAAGTTGCGAAAGGCGGTCAAAACGGGAGGACTGCGACTGGCAAGCTACCCTCCGCAGCAGCGACGACTTGGCACTACGCTACGTTTTGCCGGGTCGTAGTTCCAATTTCGTCGCCATTCTAACTAACTCTGCAAGTGATTCAGCCTGCATCTTCCGCATCACGTGGCCGCGATGGATCTTCACTGTGATCTCGCTGATTCCCAGATCAAAAGCTATCTGCTTATTGAGCATGCCCGAGACAACCAGACACATAACCTCGCGCTCGCGCTCGCTTAGGGCGCTGTAGCACTTGCGCAACTCGGAAAGTTTATCCTGCTGTTGGCGCGTCGCGCGGTCACGATCCAAAGCCTGGCGGATCGCATCCAGCAAGTCCTGGTCCAAGAAAGGCTTGGTCAGGAACTCCACCGCGCCGGATTTCATGGCCCTTACAGTCATCGGGATATCTCCGTGACCGGTGATGAAGATGATGGGAATTTGGATACCGGCGTCAACCAATTGGCGCTGAAAGTCCAAACCGTTGACGCCAGGAAGACTCACGTCCAGAACAAGGCAGCTTGGCCCGTCCGGTTGCTTGTTGCGCAGGAATTCTTCCGCCGTCCCAAAGGACGCACACCGTAACCTCGCCGATTTCAGAAGGCCTTGGATGGACGCACGCACACCGGCATCGTCATCAACGACGAACACTGTGGGAGCATCTGCAGCCGTCATTCAGGCGCCTCGGGCTTGGTGGGTAGACTGAAACAAAAACTTGCGCCGCGCGGGGAGTTGTCGGCAGCCCACAAGCGGCCACCATGAGATTCGATGATGGAGCGGCTGATGCGAAGCCCCATGCCGGTCCCGTGGGGCTTGGTAGTAAAGAAGGCATTGAAGATCTGTTCCGTCTGCTGTGAGGGCAGCCCCACGCCGCTGTCAGTGACGGACACCACAACTTCCTCGTTTTTCGTTCGCTGCGACCTGATGGCGAGCTCGTGCGTCCCACCCGCGTCCTTTATCGCTTCGATGCCATTGATCATGAGGTTCATCAGCACCTGCTGCAATTGCACGCGATCGGCCATGACCTGGGGAAGATCTGCCGCAAGGTCCGTCCCGACCGATATGTTGTATCGTATGGTCTCACCTCGCAGAAGAACGACCATCTCTCGAATAATCTCGTTTACATCCACGAACTCCCGTTGCGAAGTGCCTTTCTTGAAGAGCTGGCGGACCCGGCTGATGATTTCCCCCGCGCGCTTTGCGTCTTTTACGATTCTCATGGCAGCCGCGCGCGCCTCTTCGATGTTTGGAGTGTCGCCCGCGAGCCAGCGCAAGCACGTATTAGCGTTGGTGCTAGCTGCGGCGATTGGTTGATTCACTTCGTGCGCTAGGGAAGCGGTCAGCTCTCCCATGGTGGTGACCCGGCTGACGTGTGCGAGATCCGCCTGCGCCTGACGCAGAGCCTCCAGGGCCTGTTCCGCCCGCTTGCGTTCGGTCACGTCGATTGACGTGCCCACGTATTCAAGGAGATCGCCAGACAGGTTGCGAACGGGATGCCCTGTCGAGCGAATATACTTAATTTCTTTCCCTGGAAGGACTATTCGGAAGACCACGTCAAAATGGGAGCCTTCCTCTGGCCGTTCAAGAAAAACTTCTCTGCGCACCCTATCTAGATCCTCTGGATGAACGCGCTGATAAAACGCCTCGTCTGACGGTATACCCCCTTCAGGATCGAAGCCAAACAAGCGGTAATTTTCCTGTGACCAGTAGACACTACGTCTACTGGCAACGTTCCACGCCCAACTCCCGGTGCCGGTCAACCTCTGTGCTTCCGCTAAGTAACCCTCGCTTCGCCGCAACGCTTCTTCGGCCCGCTTGCGGTCGCTGACGTCCATTACCGCTCCGACAAACTCGATGCCGTCCGATTCATCATTTAAGGCGCGGGCCACAACATTGACGTGCTTGATCGCGCCATCCGGCATCACCAAGCGATATTCATGCTCAAAGTCCTTTCCATCATGCGACGCGCGCTCGATGGTCTGTCTCACCAAGGCCGCGTCTTCCGGATGGACCCGTTGGAGAATAAGTTCGACGGTCGGTGTCGTCGTTCGGTCATATTGGAAGATTCGAAAGGTTTCCTCTGACCAGAGGATCTCTCCGATGGAGAGCCTCCAGCCGAAACTCCCCGTCTGACTGAGCCTTTGCGCTTCTGCCAAGTACGCCTGGCTGCGCCGCAGCTCTTCGTTGACAGCTGTCAGTTGGCTGGTTCGCTCAGCGACTCGTCGCTCAAGCGCCTCTGCGACACGCTTCTGGTCGCCTGCGCGTCGAGCCTCTTGCAATCCAATTGCGGCCTGGTTGGCCGCGACACGCAGGAGGAGACGTTCGATGTCGGTCGGGAAATCAGCTCGCCGAGAGCCAGCCACCAACACGCCAACTTCGTCCTGAAGGCCCAGGGAGAACGACGCGATCGCGACCTCACCCTCTCCGGCCGGATTTGGAATCACGAAACGCGAAGCGGTTTGGTCGCCGCTCAGCCAGCGGCCGAGCGCTCGACCGACTTCTTGCGGCAGAGCGGAGGGATGCTGACGTTGAGCCAACCGGACCACCTCGACTGGCGAACCGTCAATCGAGTCGTTCAGACGGGCGCACGCGAAATCGAGGCGCAGGATGGCGAGGAGAGAGTCGAGCAACGTGCCGAGCATTTGGCATGACTTGCTGCCACTCCAAATGGCGGCAAGGGCCAGAACGCTGATCAGATCGTTGATACAGCTCTGAAGGCGCTTGACCTCATCGGCTGTCTTTTCCATTTCCACTTCCACATCAGACCACTGATGGGGGCTGCATGTCGCGCGTGGTGTCTCGTTCGCGCAGCATCCGCAAGAATTCATCCGGCGGAACGAAGAACGGGTTCTCCTGGAGGATGCCGCCGATGATGATCATCGGGTGGGTCCGCATGATGTCGACGACGATCTCCCCACCAAACTTGGCGAGATCGTACAGTCATATGACCGGGTCCTTATAGCGAGGCAACACATAATTCAGCCTCGTCTCGTACTCCACCAGGTCGTCGACTCCCGGTCGATCTTCAAGGGCCCATTCCATATGGGCGACCAGCCGGGTCAGCGCGAACCCTTGCTCGATGCCGCCGTCAAGGACCTCCTGGATGAGGGCGAGCATCCGGTCCTGATCGAAGTGACCATCGCGCAGATAGGCGTCAGCCCAGTTGCGTAGCTCGAACTGACCGCTCTTTTCCGCCGCCTCCACATCGATGCCGGCCGACGCGAGTCGCTGGGCGTGCTCCGTACGAAGCTTGGGATCGACGATATGGAACGCCTTCTCGCCCCGCTCGAAACCCTCTTTGATGAACGGAAGCAACACCCTGTATTCTTCGTCGGGGCTGTGGAAGAACGCGCAGACATGACGTTGCGCGCCAAGCACCGAGCCCGCGATCCGAATCGGTTGGCTGCTTTCACTCGAAGTTCCCCCGCGGGAGTTCACATGGTCATTGGTGGGATCCATAGGAATCCTCCTTCGACAGGCGCCACAGCTTCCGGCCGCCCGCCGGCATGGAGAGAACCGCCGCCAACTGTCGCCTGCACCGCAGCGCCAAACACACCGCAAACGGCACATCATGCGACTCGGCTGTTGCGGTT
>WNFA01005430.1_pt1 | contig 10655 bp, 10 predicted proteins | sample 5400481 | NCBI WGS metagenome assembly WNFA01 (sample SAMN13153340, study PRJNA577476) | soil metagenome | isolation source: 120 cm saprolite under Douglas fir tree site 2 hole 1 replicate 2 | place: USA:California | collected 2015-04-18 | reverse complement strand
TGCCGCTCCTGGGGTGGCTCTGGAAGGCGCCCTACGGGCCGCGCTTCAGGAAAGGCGTGCCTGCGCCGGTGCGCGCGGTGAAGGGGTTCAGCGACATAGCGTCCACAATCGGAGACATCTCCGGCAACCGCACCATCGTCTCGATGATCCTGCTCGCGGGTGTCACGTCGTTCTTCGTCGGCAACGGCTACCAGCCGCAGATGCCCGAGTTCGCGCACGACCTCGGCCACGGTGATCCCGACCTGTCCTACAGCATGTTGCTCGCCGCCGACGCGGCGGGAGCCCTGTTCGCCGGATTCCTGCTCGAGAGCCGCGGCCTCCTGAAGGCCAAACCGCGCACGGCGCTGCTGCTGGCGATGCTGTGGTGCTGCGCGATCGGCGGCTTCGCAGCCTCGAAGTCCTACGCGCTCGCCCTCGCGATCCTGTTCACCGTGGGCTTCCTCGAGCTTTCGTTCAACGCCATGGCGCAGACGCTGGTGCAGATGCACGCGCCGGCGCCGATTCGCGGCCGCGTGATCGGGCTCTACATCCTGTGCGCCCTCGGCATGCGCGCCTTTTCCGGCGTCACCATCGGCGTCGTGGGCGGGCTCATCGGCATCCACTGGTCGCTCGCCCTTTCCGCCTTGGTGCTGCTCGCGGTGACCGCGGCATTGCTCGCGTTCACGCTGCGCAGAATAGCCTGACCCATGACAACTCTTCGCACATCGGACGAGGCAGATTCCCCCTACGCCTGGACGCGCCTTTGGGTCGCGCTCGCGCTGGTGACGATCGGCGGCTCGGGGATGTACTCGATGGCGGTGGTGCTGCCGCCGCTGCAGGCGGAGTTCGGGATCGCGCGGGCCGATGCCTCGCTCCCCTTCACGCTCACCATGATCGGGTTCGGGCTGGGCAGCGTGCTGATGGGAAGGCTCTCGGACCGCTTCGGGGTGATCGTTCCGGTGCTGGTCGGCTCGGTGAGCCTTGCGCTTGGTTTCGTCACAGCGGGGTTTTCGCAGAACCTCCTGCAGTTCACCGCGGTCCATGGATTGCTGATCGGGGTCGGAACTTCAGGCACGTTTGTTCCGCTGGTCGCGGACATCACCCTGTGGTTCACGCGCCGGCGCGGCATCGCGGTGGCGATCGTGATGAGCGGCAACTACCTCGCGGGCACGGTGTGGCCGCCCCTCATGCAGCACTTCATCGACACTGCCGGTTGGCGCGCGACCTACATGGGAACCGGCCTAATCTGTTTGTTCGCGATGCCGTTGTTTGCGCTCGCCCTCCGCCGGAAACCGCCCGCGATCGCCGGGCTCGCGCCGGCGGGTGCGGGCACGCGGGGAGCGTCGTCGAACCCCGAGCGGCCACTCGGGTTCTCCCCCAACCAGCTGCAAGGGCTGCTGTGCGTGTCGGGGATCGCGTGCTGCGTCGCGATGTCCATGCCGCAGGTGCACATGGTCGCGTACTGCGCGGATCTGGGCTTTCCCGCCGCGCGCGGCGCCGAGATGCTCGCGCTGATGATGGGGTTCGGCATCCTCAGCCGCCTCGCCTCGGGCTGGATCGCCGACCGCATCGGGGGATTGCGCACGCTGCTGCTTGGTGCAGGGCTCCAGGCAACCGCGCTCGCGCTGTTCCTGCCCTTCGACGGCCTGGTCGCGCTCTACGTGGTCTCGGCGCTCTTCGGCCTCTTTCAGGGAGGCATCGTGCCTTCCTATCCCCTTATCGTGCGCGAGTACTTCTCGCCGCGCGAAGCGGGTGCGCGCACCGGCACGGTAATCATGGCGACGCTCGTCGGCATGGCGCTCGGCGGCTGGATGCCCGGATGGATTTTCGACATGACCGGCTCCTACCGCGCAGCGTTCGTCAACGGCATCGCCTGGAGCCTAGTTACGACCGGGATCGCGCTCTTTCTCCTGTTTCGCGCGCGTCCCGGTTGGGGCCTGCCCGGGACGCCCGGCGTTCGCGGAGAATCGCGCCATCCATCTTGAATCCCTGAGACCGCGGAGAACCCCATGCGCTACGAGCTCTATTACTGGCCCTCGATCCAGGGCCGCGGAGAATTCGTGCGGCTCGCGCTGGAAGAAGCGGGCGCCGACTACGTGGACGTCGCGCGACTGCCGCAGCGCGGCATTGCCGCGCTGATGCGCTTCCTGGAAGGCAAATCCGACGGACGCCCGCCGTTCGCTCCGCCGTTTTTGAAGGCGGGGAAGCTGATGATCGCGCAGACTGCGAACATCCTCCTCTGGCTCGCGCCCCGCCACGGCCTCGTGCCGAAAAGCGAGGCAGCCCGAGTCTGGGCGCACCAACTCCAACTCACCGTCGCAGACTGGCTGGTCGAAACGCACGACGCGCACCACCCGATCGGGGGCGCCTTCTACTACGAGGACCAGAAGCCCGAATCGAAGCGCCGCGCCGCGCACTTCACCGCCGAGCGCCTGCCGAAATTCTTCGGTTACGTCGAGAGAGTGCTCGGGCGCGAAAGAGGCGGCTGGCTCCTCGGCCAGACGTTTTCCTACGTGGACATTTCTCTTTTCCAGATGATCGCGGGTTTGCGCTATGCTTTTCCCCGAGCGATGGAGAGGCTGGAGCCGAAATACCCCCGGTCGGTCGCGCTTCACGACCGCGTCGCGTCGCGGCCGCGCATTGCCGCTTATCTCGCGTCCAAGCGGCGCATCGCCTTCAATCAGCACGGCATCTTCAGGCATTATCCCGAGCTTGACACCTAGCCTTCGGAGAACGGCAATGAGGCACGCTCTGAAAAGCGCGGTTTTGTTGCTCGGTTTCGCCCCGGTGGCGCTGTCGCCGCTGCCTGCAGCGGCGCAGGACTACCCGGCGCGCGAAATCCGCTCGATCTGCAATTTCGCGGCCGGATCCGGCGCCGACATCCTGGTGCGCTATTACAGCGACAGGCTCGCCAGGCTCGCGGGCAAGCCCGTGATCGTCGAGAACAAGGTCGGGGCACAGGGAAACATCGCCACCGAATACGTCGCGCGCTCGAAGCCTGACGGCTACACCATCATGATCACGCCCGCGAGCAGCACTCTCGCGGCCGCGCAGCACGTCTTCAAGCAGCTCTCCTTCGATCCGATCAAGGATTTCACGCCGGTCACGACCCTCGCAAAGCTCAGCTTCGCGATCGCGATCGATGCGAAAAGGCCGATCCATTCAATCGCCGAGCTGACCGAATACCTGAAGAACAAGCCCGGCCACGGCAACTACGCCACGGGCTCCAATACGGGCCTCGTCGCAGCCGAGCTCTACAAGGAAATGGCCGGCCTGAAGAGCACGCACATCCCATACAAGGCCGCTCCAAACGCATTGAGCGACCTGCTCGGAGGGGAGATCGACTTCATGTCTTACGACGTGACTTTCCTGATGGGGCAGGCGCGCTCGGGCCGGGTGCGGATTCTCGCGCTCACTTCGGCTGCGCGCCTGAGCGTGCTGCCGGAGGTGCGCACCATGGCGGAGTCGGGCTTCCCGGGCTACGACCTCACGCCCTGGTTCGGAGTCGTCGTTCCGGCTGGAACGCCCAAGCCTGTCGTCGACAGGCTCGCGGCCTGGTTCAACCAGATCTCCACGAGCGAGGAGACCCGCAAGTTTCTCGAGAACGTCGCCACCGACCCCTTCCCCGGCAATTCCGAATTGATGGCTGCGCTGATCAAGGCGGAAAGCGAGAACTGGGGCAAGTATGTGAGGCTCGCGAAGATCGAGCCGCAGTAAGTCCGATGCAAGCGGCCAAGCTCTAACGTCCCGCGACAATGATATTTCGACTCGCCGCCGCGCTGCTCGCGGCGCTGGCCGCTTCTGGAGAAGCCGTTTCGCAAACCTATCCGGTCCGCCCGGTCCGTTTCCTGGTCGGCTCGCCTCCCGGTTCGGGCAACGATCTGGTCAGCCGCCTTCTCGGCCAGAAGCTCTCCGAGCGTCTCGCCCAGCCGGTCGTCGTCGAGAACAGGCCCGGAGGCGCCGGGCTGCTCGCGAACGACGCGCTCGCTAAATCACCGCCCGACGGCCACACCCTGGTGCTGCTTTCCGGCGCGCATCCGGCCACCGCGGCTCTCAATCGGGCGCTGCCTTACGATCCGGTGCGCGACTTCGGCATGGTGGGAACAGTGGTCGCTTACCCGCTGGTGATTTCGGTGGCGCCCGGTTCGCCGATCCGCTCGTTCGCGGACCTGCTCGAGCGCGCGCGCGCCGCGCCGGGGAAATTGACCTACTCCATGACCCCGGGAACGCTGGTGCACCTGCTCGGAGAATGGATCAACATCGAGGCGGGCACGGCGATCCTTGGCGTGCCCTACAAGGGCAGCGCGAACGCCCTGGTGGACGTGCTCGCGGGCCGCGTCGATGCGACCATCGAAACGGGCACGGCCTCCTTCGGGCACATCCGCTCGGGGAAGCTGCGTGCGCTCGCGGTGTCCTCGCCCTCGCGGCATCCGGCTCTGCCCGAGCTGCAGACGATTTCAGAGACGCTTCCCGGCGTTGAAGTGAGCTCGTGGCTGGGGCTCGCCGTGCCCTCGGCCACGCCGCGCGTTATCATCGACAGGCTCAACGGCGAAATGCGCTCGATTCTCAGGGAGCCGGAAGTGCGCCGGCGTCTCGCCGACCTGAGCGGCGTGCCTACGCCTTCCAGTCCCGAGGAAATGCGCGCGCTCGTCGAGCGCGAGATCGCGCGCTGGAAGCGCGTGGTCGAGCTGAAGAACATCGAGCGGCAGAACTGAGACGGCGCGCCCCCGCCCTGTTATCTTAGGCGGAAGTTCAGGACGACTGGAGACTCCGATGATCGCTATTTCAAGAGCCTCGCCCGCGATAGCGCTGATCGCGGCGCTCCTGCAGGCGAACCCATTGCATGCGGCGACGGTGCTCGACAACGACTACGTGCGCGTGAGCCGCGACGACGCGCCGTGCGCCCAGGCGGGCACGCCCGGATGCGCAGAGCGCGTGATCGTTGCGATGAGCGAGATCGAGCTACGCTTCGGCAAAGTGCTGCGCGCGATGCGACGCGGTGAGGTCGCGGTGTTCAGGACGGGCGAATCCTACCGGCCGCCGGACGCGGGCGCCTATTTCGAGGTCGCGATCAAACCGAATCGCCCGCCGGTCAAATCGCCCGCCGAGATCATCCCGCCCGCGAAAAATACGATCGTGTACGAGGGCGAGCGCTTTTTCATCTACGAGGAGCGGCTCGCCCCGGGAGACACGCGCGACCGCCACAGCCATAGCCAGCGCGTCGAGATCCGCATCAACCAGGGACCGCTGCTGCGCCAGATCATCGACGGCAAGGACGCGCCGCAGGAACCGGCGAGCGTGGTGAACTTCCGCGAGCCGATCATCCACGCCGTAACCAACGTCGGCGACATGCCGCTGTGGAACTTCATCCTCGAGTTCAAGCCGGAGCGCTCATCGCGCTGACGCCCAAAAGACCGCCAAACGGAGGGAGATGAGATGAAGCTTTTGTATTTCGACGATTTCAGGCTCGGGGTGCTGAAGGGCGACACGGTCGTGGACGTGTCGAAAACGGTGAAGGGCATTCCGCACACCGGCCCGCACGACTTGATCAACGGCCTGATCGAGCGCTTCGCCGAATACCGCAAGAAGCTGGAAAAGGCGGCGGCGGGCGGCCGCGGCATCCCGGCCAAGAAAGTAAAGATCCGCCCGCCGCTGCCGAGGCCGTACAACATCGACTGCATGGCGGTGAATTACATGGAGGACGGCACGCGCTCCGAGCCCGCCCCCATCAACGCCTTTCACAAATCGCCCAGCTCGGTGATCGGCGACGGCGACACGATGGTGCTTCCCGATGTGCCTGCGAGCATCTTCGAGGGCGAAGCGGAGATGGCGGTGGTGATCGGCCGGCGCGCTTCCAACGTGAAGGCGGCAAACGCGATGAAGCACGTGTTCGGCTACGTGAATTTCATCGACGCCTCGGCGCGCGACCTGCCCCCGGCGGGCAACACTTTCTACCAGATGAAGTCGCGCGACACCTTCGCGCCCATGGGTCCGTATCTCGTCACCGCCGACGAGATCCGCTACCCCCATCATCTGCAGATCCGGCTGTGGGTGAACGGCGTGCTCAAGCAGGATTTCAACACGGGCGACATGGCGCACAAGATTCCCCGCTGCATCGAGTGGGTGAGCGCCATCCACACGCTCAATCCGGGCGACGTGCTCGCCACCGGCACCAACCACCGGGGCTTGAACGCTTTTCAGGACGGCGACAGGATCGAGCTCGAAGTGGAGGGCCTCGGGCGTCTGCGCGTGAAAGTCCGCGACGCGTTGAAGCGCACCTGGGGCCGCGATACGCGCCTCGAGCACGAGCGGAAAGGCCTGCCCGGACGCACGCCGCAGTTGAGCGGCAAGTACGCGAAGGGCCCGCAGTGACGAACAGGCCTCCCGACGCCCAGCTCGCTCACGTCGGATTGTTCGTGCGCGATCTGGACGCGATGATCGCGTTCTATACGCGCGTCCTCGGGCTCGTGGTCACCGATTCCGGGGACTACTACATGGGCGGACGCATCGCCTTCCTCAGCCGGAACGCGGACGAGCACCATCAGATCGTGATGGCCTCGGGCCGGGCCGAGGGCAGCCCGACGACGATCAATCAGCTCTCATTCCGGGTCGGGAGCCTGGAGGATCTCAGGCGCTTCTACGCCGTGCTGGTGGCCGAAGGGGCGAAGGAAATCGTTCCGCGCGATCACGGCAACGCCTGGAGCATCTACTTCAGCGACCCCGAGGACAACCGCATCGAGCTCTACACGCCTTCGCCGTGGTACGTCAAACAACCCCGCGGCGAGCCGCTCGATCTGAGCGAGCCCGCCGAAGTCATCCGCGCGAAAACCGAGGCACTGATCCGGGCGGATCCGACGGGCTGCACCAGGGAGGCCTGGATGGAAAAGCTCCACGCACGCCTCCCCTAGCGATGCGCGCGTTCCGCTTCGCCGCGGCCGCGCTCGCCGCCTCGCTGGTTTTCCCGCTCGCCGCCCAGGACTATCCCAAGCGTCCGATCCGATTCATGATCGGGTTCGCGCCGGGCGGCAGCGCCGATATCGTCAGCCGGCTGCTCGGCCAGAATCTCGCCGAGCGTCTGGGCCAGCCCGTCATCGCCGAGCAGAAAATGGGCGCGAGCGGCCTGCTCGCGAATGACGTCGTCGCAAAGGCGTCCCCCGACGGGCACACGCTCGTGCTCCTCACGGGCGGCCACCCGGTCGCCGCCGTGATCATGAAGGAGCGGCCCTACGACCCGGTGCGCGATTTCGGCATGGTGTCCGTCGTGACCGGATATCCCATGGTGATCTCGGTCGCCGCGGACTCGCCGACGAGAACGTTCGCCGATCTCATCGCCCGCGCGAAAACCGAGCGCATCACCTTCGCCACGTCGGGGCCCGGCAGCCTGCACGATCTGGTGGGCGAGCTGGTCAACGTCGAGGCGGGCATCGGCATGGTGAGCGTGCCGTTCAAGGGCGCGGCCCTGGGCATCGTCGATCTGCTCGGCGGCAGAGTGGACGTGATGGTCGAGACCGCGACTTTTTCTTTTCCGCAGATCCGGGCCGGCAAGCTGCGCCCGCTCGCGCTCTCTTCCGCACAGCGCTATCCGCTGATGCCCGAGGTGCCCACGATTGCGGAAACGCTCCCCGGGGTCGAGGCGAGCTCCTGGCTCGGGCTCGCGACCTCCCCCGGCACGCCGAAGTCCGTCATCGATCGGCTCAACCGCGAGGTGCGCGCGATCGTGGAGCTCCCCGAGGTGCGGCGGCGGCTTGCCGAGCTCGGCGGCGTGCCCAGCCCCTCCACGCCCGAGGAGATGCGCGAGCGCATCGAGCGGGAGATCGCAAAATGGAAGCGGGTCGTCGAGCTGAAGAAAATCGAGCGGCAATAGCATGCGACAATCCATCTCGCGGGTGCTAAAGTGGCGGCCCGATAAATTCCCCCGGAGCAATCGCACCCATGGCAGCCAAGAAAAGACCCTTTGTCATCGCACTCGAAGAGCATTACTGGGACGCCGACGTGGCGAAAACCTTCGGGGCCGGCGAGGCGCGCGACCCCGAGCTGCGCCGGCGGCTGGACGACCTGGGCGCGCTGCGCATCAAGGAAATGGACGAGGCCGGAATCGACGTGCAGGTGATCTCCCACGGCGCGCCCTCGACGCAGCGCCTCGATGCGGCGGCCGCGGTGCCGCTCGCGAGGCGCGCGAACGACCGCTTGCACGAGGCGGTGCGGGCGCACCCGGACCGCTTCGCCGGCTTCGCCGCGCTTCCCACCGCCGACCCGAAAGCGGCGGCGGACGAGCTCGAGCGCGCGGTCGCGAAGCTGGGTTTCAAAGGCGCGATGGTGCACGGACCGACCAACGGCGTGTTCTTCGACGACAAACGCTTCTGGCCGATCTTCGAGCGCGCGCAGGCGCTGGACGTGCCGCTCTACATCCATCCGTCGTCGCCGGTGCAGGCGGTCGCCGATGCCTACTACAAGGATTACCTGGACAAGTTTCCCCAGCTCCTCACCGCGGCGTGGGGTTACACCGTTGAGACCGCCACGCACGGTATCCGCATGATTCTATCGGGCGCATTCGAGAAATATCCGGGCCTGAAAATCATTCTCGGGCACCTGGGCGAATCGCTGCCCTTCTCGGCCTGGCGCATCAACATGGCGCTCTCGCGCGGAGCCGACAAACCCAGCAGCTTCCGCGACACCTTCTGCGAGAATTTCTGGATCACGACGAGCGGCAACTTCTCCACGCCCGCGCTGATGTGCTCGATCATGGAGATGGGCGTGGACCGGATCCTCTTCTCGGTGGACTACCCGTTCGTTCCGAATCCGCCAGGAACGAAATGGATGGCGGACCTGCCACTCTCCCTCGAGGACCGGACAAAAATCCTCTCCGGCAATACGAAGCGCCTGCTGAGGATGTAGCGCGCCGCTCTAGGCGGGCCACCGCGAGAAAAAAACGCGCGCGCGGGCTCGAGTCAGGGGCCCGGCGCGCGTTCTACGGCACGATCGTCAGCGCGTTGGCGGCCACGGCGAATTCCGCGATATGCAGATCTTCGACCCACGCCACTGCGCACACGATCGCCTCGGCGGCGCCTGATGGCAGAGCAAGCGACGCAAGAAGCCCGAAGGCAAACGCGAATCCCCAATTGAGTTTTATCTTCACATGACGCAATGCAGCAAATGTTATGCCAACTGCGTTCTGGACGACGATTGTCGATCTGAAACAGCGCATTAGACTAACAAGCCCACCCACCGCAGCTCGAGTGCACGCACCATTGCGGGTCAAGAAACGAGCGCGATGCACCGCAGTGCACCGCGCTTCTTGTATTGCGACTACTTTTTTTGCAGCTCCTTCCACGGATCCTTGACCGCGGTGCCCACGGTCTCGATCTCTACGTTGGCGAGCTTGCCGCCGACCCTGCGCACCTCGCGTAGATACTCGTTCTGCACGATGTCGCGCGTCGCCGGGTCGATCGAGATCGGCCCGCGCGGGCTGTTCGAGTCCTTGAAATTCTTCAGCAGCTCCATGGTCCGGTCCGGATCGAGCTTGCCTTTCTGCTCGCGGATCGCGTACATGATGGCCGCCATGCCGTCGTAGCCGCCCACGGCGACGAAGTTCGGCGTCTCGTTCGCGCCGTAGTCGCGCTTCCACGCGGCGACGAAGGCCTGGTTCGCCGGGCGCGTCGCGGCCGCGGAGTAGTGGTGCACGGTGAGCACGCCGAGTGCCGCCTCGCCCATGTTCTCCAGCTCTTCGTCGGTGGTGACGTCGCCCGGGCCGATCAGCTTGACGCCGGCCTTGGAGAGGCCGAGATCGCCGAAGGCCTTGAGCACCGCGGTCGCGGTCTTTCCCGCCGGGATGAACACCATGAGCGCGTCGGGCTTGGCGTCCTTCACGCGCTGCATGTAGGGAACGAAATCGGGATTCACGAGCGGAACGCGCACGGTGCCGGCGACCTCCCCGCCGGCTTCTTTCGACGCCCTGACGAAGGCGTCCTCGCAGTCGTGCCCGGGGCCGAAGTCGCTCACCATGGTGTAGGCGCGCTTGAACCGTTTCGCCGCCCATTGGCCGAGCGGATAGCAGGACTGCCACAGGGTGAACGACAGGCGCGCGATGTAGGGCGAGCGCGTCGTGATCACGGCCGTTCCCGCGTTCATGATGATGAACGGCACCTTGGCCTCGGTCGCAAGCGGTGCCATCGCCATCGCATTCGGCGTGAAGATCACCCCCGCGAGCAGGTTCACCTTGTCGCGCACGATCAACTCCTGCGCGAGCTGCCTGGCCTTGTCCGGGTTGGGGCCGGTGTCGTCCCGGATGAGGAATTCGATGTTCACCCCAGGCGGCAACTCCTTCTGGTGCTCCTTGAGGTAAAGCCGCATGCCGCGCTCCATGTACGGCCCGAGATTGCCGTTCAGTCCCGAGTAGCTGGTGATGAACCCTATCTTGATGGTCTGGGCGAACGCGGGCGCAGTGCCCAGCGCAAGCACCGCCGCCGCAATCGACGCGAGCAACATTCTCATTTTCATGTTCTTCCCTCCTCCTTGAAAAAAACCAAATCCGTGAGATTACTGCCAGGCGCGATTGTCGACCGTGCCTTCGAAAGTCGCTCCGGGCTCGACCAGCCCCCAACCCAGGGTCCATTGGTAGGTGTGATCGAAGCGCTCGCGGGTATAGGGCTCGGGCGGCGCGTTCAGAAGGCGGGACA
>WNFA01005427.1_pt1 | contig 10656 bp, 11 predicted proteins | sample 5400481 | NCBI WGS metagenome assembly WNFA01 (sample SAMN13153340, study PRJNA577476) | soil metagenome | isolation source: 120 cm saprolite under Douglas fir tree site 2 hole 1 replicate 2 | place: USA:California | collected 2015-04-18 | reverse complement strand
CCCGTGCCGCAGGACTACCTGGAGCAGCTTAGCAAGATGCTGCGTGAGGGGCGCAGAGGCGACATGATCGAACTCTTCTTCACACAGGCAGTCGGGATGCCTGCTGAGTTCGTAGCTTCCATGCGTCAGTCCCCGTTCTGGGCGGCTCAAGAGGCGTTTGCCCCCACGCTCGTCAATGAAGCTGTCCTCATGGGCAATGGTGACTTCAAGCTACCAAAAGAGCGAATAGCAAAAGCCACGCCCCCAACTCTGGTCATGGACGGTGGGACGACCCCGTGGTTGAGCCACGCCGCGGATGCCGTTGCAGACACCCTGCCCAATGCGCAGCGCCGCACCATTACAGGTCAGCCTCACAACGTTGATCCGCAAGCCATTGCTCCTGTCCTGATTGAGTTCTTCACCGCCCGATACATGTAAGGAGAAGGCTCACGTGATGTGCAACGAGATAGTGTGCCGCATCATGTGTGAAGGAGAGGTGCGCATGAGCCAGCTTGTCATATGCCCGGCTCATGCGCACCTCTCCTCGTCCCCCCGCTCACCTGGCCACGGGCCGGGCTGAATCGAAGAATTCCGTGAGGATCGGGAGGAGCAGTTGGGTGCGAGTGATGATCCCATGATATGGTGGGGCCCAGCCCACATGCGTCGTGGCCGGGAGCACCGCGAGTTGGGCAGGCGGGAGACCGGTCAGGTCGCCGTCCGCCTTGCCGCCGCCAAGCAGACCAAAGAACTCCACCGCGTGCGTGAGGCGCAAGCCGTCTGCGTCCCCGACCAGGATCAGGATAGGTAGTTCGAGCGATGCAACGCCATCGACCCAATCGTAGTGCTCGCTCAGCAATTGCCTCATCTTAGCAACGAAGATCGGCCAGCCTTCGGGCCTGGGTGAGGTCTTGAGATAGGCTTCATGGATCGGGGTTCCGGCAAACGTTTCGACGCTGATCGAGGCCATTCCCGCGAGGACTTCGGGATACCATCCATCACGTTTGAAGGCGGTCGAGGCCAGCGCCAGCTTGCGCACCACCTGTGGATGCCGGATGGCGGTTTGTAGCGCGACTCCACCACCCAGGGAAAAGCCGAAGATGTCGGCCTGTTCAAGTTCAAGATATCTGATCAGGGCAGCGATATCATCCGCCAGCAATTCAAAGCGGAGTGGACGCTCGATATCGGCGGTATGCCCGTGTCCCTGCAGCTCAACGCCGATGACGCGCCGCGCTGCGGCAAGCTGCGGCACAAGCTCCCCCATGGCTCCGATGGTCATGAAGCCGCCGGGAAGCAGCAGCAGAGGTTGCCCGCTTCCGTGTATCTCATAGTAGAGATCCAGACCGTTGACCCTCGCGTATGCGCCTTTCTGGTTCTCGTCTGTGGTCATGCGAAAAACTCCTTGTCTTCTGAATTATCGCCTGCTCAGTATAGCACACGCGCCTCAGATCTTCAGGCAATGCCTCATTCGAGGAAATTTATCATATGCTAATGTCAGATAGTGTCTGGTGCGCTTCGGCGCACAGTGCTCCGGTTTCATCAATCTCTGAGGAGGGGAGGTTGGGTTCCTGGGCACGTTTCAGCGGACTTGGCCCTGGACAGTACCCCCCTGTGACGTGGAGACCTGGCCAGAGCATTGGCCCAATTGGGCGAGACGAACAAGAGCAAGCCGATGAACGAAACCCACACGATTGTCCACCATCCCAGGCCGCCCCGGCCTGTCCGAATCTTGGCTAACGCAATAGCGACGACCATCTTGCGTTCGCGATGGCATGGGATAAGGAGCGATCGGCTCATCAACAAGAAGGAGTTGGTTCGCCAGTTCTTCTTGCTCAATTTCAGATAGCGTTGTCGGACTCGTTTCTCATCGCGTTCTGCTTTGATCACTGGCCTGGTCTGAACATTTCTTTTTTGAGTCCCTGGGCCGGACACAGGCCTGTGTTGGCTACTTTTATGCTAGAATAGAAGGAATTGTCAGAGCTACGTAGGAGAAAGCTCAATGATACTGAAGACACTTTTTGTCGATACAAAGGAGCTTGAGCGGCGCACGGGCTGGGTTATGAAGCCAGAGGGCGCGTGCAAGGGCGAATGGTGTGTGCCCTTGCCCACGATGACCGGCACTTCACAGGTGGATACGCGTGTGCTGGCCGAGCGACTCAGCATGCCGCTTCTGCACGATGAGGTGCATGATGTGTGGTGCCTCGGGCCGGAAGCGGGCGGGCGCGTGCTCAGCAGCGCGGTTCTCCCCGATATCGCCTTGCCTGATCTGGAGGGCAAACCTTTTGCTCTGCGCGAGCTGCGCGGACAGAAAGTGCTCCTTGTCGCTTGGGCTTCGTGGTGAGGTTGTCGTTTTGACCTGCCCGTGTGGCAGACCTTACGCAGCGAATTGCATCCCCAGGGCCTGGAAATCGTCACCGTTGCTCTCGACACTGCCGGGACTGAGGCCGTACGCCCCTGGATTGAAGCCGCCAATCCCGACCATCCCTCACTGATTGATCAAGCGCATATTCTGGATGAGCTGCTCGGTGTCGTGAACGTTCCCAATGGCGTCTGGATTGACGAACAGGGCATGATAGTGCGCCCGCCAGAGCCGGCCTATCCACGCCGTCCCACCTCCTTCCGCCGCCACGACTCCGCAAGCCAGGACCTTGTTGAAGGTGAGTTGTCTCCTCAACAGCGACGGGCCAGGGAGATTAGGGCTGAGGTGAGAAAGATCCGCATCGAGCCGGAGGCATACATCACCGCACTGCGCGCTTGGGTTGCCAATGGCGCTGCCAGCCGCTACGCGCTCGCCCCCGACGAAGTCACGCGCCGTTCGCACGCCAGGCCGCCCGAAGTGGCAGAGGCCGCAGCAAGCTTCGAGCTGGGACAATACCTGCACCGCGAGGCCATGCCGATGCCGCTGTACCCTGGTTCCGCGCCGCACATCGCCTGCAACCCGACAACTGGACCTATAAGCGCCAAGCCTGGACATTTGTCGATCAAGAGCAGGGTCCAAACGATGTCTACGACGGCGATTGGCTCTCCGATGTCCGCACGATTGGAGCCGAGAACTATTACCCGCCGCTGGATCTGTGAGAGTAAATCTACAAAGGTTGTGCAGTTTTCCCCAATTAGAACCTCTTTGGCAAGCAACAGGTTTTAATGAATACCAATTGATAGCCCTGTGCTGGCTCCGATGAAGTACCCGTGTCAAGAGGTAAGGAACAAAATCCCTCTCTGTTTCGCTGGGTGGCGAGAAATCAGGAAGGAAGACACACGTACCCAACCCTGGGGAGGCGCCAGAGGGATGGAACAGGCTCCATATCGCTCTGTTGGCTGGTATGGGTTCCTTAGCCAGAAGCCTTCAAGACAATCGTCCGTCCATTCATAGCGAAGTGGGTCAGCTCCTCTCCCACGCCGAGGTCATCGAGATAGCTCCCTACAAAAGCGCTTCGACTCAGTCCTGCTCGTGTGGCCAGGTGCTGGGCCGCGCCCCACCGGAACAGGCGTCGGGCCACGGCTTTCGGGTCTGCCTGCTGATCCGCTGTGTGCGCTGTGAGGACATGCCAGATGACGACGAGCAACGTGCGGGCAATGGCGACAATCGCTTTGGCCGGTGGCATGCGTCTGGCGAGCTGCTCGTAACGCGCACGCCACCAGGCCGAGGTGCGGATGGGTGTCCAAGCAGCTTCGACCAGGACGGTCCGTACTTCAGAGCGTCCACACTGCGTGATGCTACCTGAGCGATGGACCTGCCCAGAGGCATGGACCCGCGTGCCTAGTCCGGCATAGCCCACCAGGTGCTTAGCTGAGGAGAAGCGCGTGATCTCGCCCACGGCTGCCAGCACCGTCATCGCGGCAATCAAGCCGATCCCTGGGAGTTGAATCAGAAAAGGCACCTGACTTTTCCAGGGCTCTTGCTGACTGAGATGCGCCAGTTCGGTTTCGACCGTCTGGATCAAGGAGGTCAGATAAGCCACCAAGGCTCGGTCCTGCTGAGCGAGCACTCGCTCCGAGGGCGGGAGCTGCTGCTCGAGTGCCTCCCACCACGTGTGGTGGTGAGAAGCAAAGGGGTCAGTGGCTGGTGTGGTGATAGTGTGCTGGTGGAGTAAACTCGTGCCTCCGGTTCTTGGCTATCGTTCGCTGCTTGAGGAGCCGCTGCCGATGCGCCACGAGCGCCCGCAGTGCTCGCACTTCTGGTGGGGGCACCCAGACGGCAGGAATCAGATTGGCCGCCAGGAGCCTGGCCAGGACCAGTGTATCATACTTATCGGTCTTGACCACGGAGGCAGCAATGAGCTTGACCTGACTGGGATGAGCCACCACGACGCGGCTGACCAGCGGGACCAACTGATCGTAGAACGCCCAAGCATTGAACGTCGTTTCCAGCACGACCTGATCAGTCGGCAGCAGGTTGCGGCTAACCCAGTCGGAGAACTGCGCCAGGCTGACCCTGCGCGCAGGAAGAACGACCGCTTGTGAGCTAGCAACAGCCCCGATAACAAGATAGGCCATATGGACATCGAGGGCCACAAAGCGGGGCGAGGAATCAGGCAGAGCACCCGCCTCAAGCAGAACCAGGGCCTCATGAGCCTGAAGCGAGGCGGGGCGGGGCGTGCTGGGTTTGTCGTGTGTTGCATGCACCGCTACGAGCTTGGCCAGAGCAACCAGCTCAGGTAACCACATGCGGGCGGGTGGCACCAAACAACGTGTCGAGCTTGACGACGAATCGTCTTCTCAGCCAACACACGGGCCAACCCGACGCCACACGTCCCGGCGGCGTCCCTGCCCAGGTTACTCACCTGAGTGAAGCATACCCAACGACACGCACGAGCGCAAGCCGAGACTCCCCTGGCCGTCGCCAGGTACCTTCATAATAACAACTTGGACCATCCGTGCTTGAAACACAATACATAATTAAGAACACAACCAGGCGCCCTGAAGACGAACTGGCCGATCGTGCTTGCCTGTCACGCTGGGCGTCTTGCAGATCATCCGACGCCCGTCGGTTCCGTCGATTTATAGTATAATTCGCTATTACTAGTGAATTATACTATTTTTATTTTAGAAATGCTTTCCACAGTCGTTGTGAAAGCAGGCAATGAAGATGATGACACGGGACAACCTTTTACCTGACGTTCCACGATCCGTCTTCTATGAGCCTGGGAAGTGCTTTAAAGCCTTGAGCACCTGGAAGATATCCTCCGTATGGCCTTTCCATGATGAAGCATCCTTCTCCCAGAAGAGTAAGGTGGCCCAACTTGTCTGCCTGTCACGTAGTGTGTCTTGTAGAATCCAGTAGTTCGTTAGCTCTGTATTATTACAGGTATGATAGAATGAGGAGGCCGTTCCCCCTCTCTTCGACGCACACCACTACCTCACACTCGGGCTCTGGCGTTCCGTTGGCTCCTCTGGTTCGGTCTCACTGCTTCTTCTTCCCGTTTCCTGGTCACCGCACACAACGCGAGTCGAGAGAGAGGGAGCGTACATTCCCCTCTCATGAGCTTCTTTTCTGAATGGATGACCTACGTTGAGTAGCCAGCATACGGTTCAACAGCCTCTCCCGATGGACGAGCCAGGTTCGACTTGTTACGGAAACGGGTGCTTCATGCCGCTTGAAAGGGTGACGAGGGAGCACTTTTCAAGCAGCATGGAACTCAGCTATCATTTCGATGTTGCCAACCAGATTGCTGTTGAACTCCTCCAACTCCTCTAACTCATCAGTAGGAATACGGTACTCCTTGCGGCCTTGCGCTCCATCTATCTCTGCCTCGTGGGGCTGAAGAAAATCTGTGCGCACTTGAAAACGGGTCAGATAAACTGACCTGCCATCACAAGAACTCCAAGCGTGCGCCATCTGAGTTGCGTAGGCTTCGTCGGACACGGGATAAAAGGTTTGCTGCCAGAAGAGGCGCGGTGGAAACGCTCCATACTTGACTGACTGAATAAGTTCCATTTCGCCAGAATGTATCAGACGATAAAGAACCGTCGTCTCATTCATAAAGTGCTCCTCCCGAATCCGTAACGAACTCCTCTCATTCTACCTCTCAGGTGCCAGACCTGCAAGTGCCTGCTTGATAGATTCCGAATCACGTAAAGTGCGGAAGAGCCTTGGAATTCCAAAATTTACATTACAGGTTGTCTGAACTGATGGCTGAGGGGTACTGAGAAATGGGATGATTTCTACTCGATAGGGTCTGGCCAGTTCACGTTGGTCAGGAGGCAATTCGTCGCGTGACATCCAGTGCATAAAAAAGGGGCTCGGGGAACTTTCCCGAGCCCCTGCTGCAAGCTCCCATTTCCAACAGAGTGGAAGAAGTTCACGCTTACCCCGTTGGAAACGGTATACACCATGATGGCGCTCATTCCTCAGGCACTGCTGCAAAAACTGCAATCTCAGGCTCGCCCACATCCGCAGCAGCGGCCTTGCCTGCATACTCCCTCCCCAAAAGGGCCGTGGAGACGAACGAGACCACAGCCATGAAAATGATGTAGAGAGCGATCAAGGTGTACGCGGGCGCGCCAGCACCAATGAAGGCTTTGGAGTTTGCCAGCAGGTACGTCGCAATAATGGGAGCGGGCCCACCGGCGGTGATGGATGCGAGTTGATAGCCCAGCGATGCACCACTGTAGCGTAGCTTGGTACCGAAACGCTCTGAGATCAGAGCTGCCTGTGGCCCATACAACCAGTCGTGGAATAAGCTCACGGAGAGCACTATCGCGATGACGACGACCACAGGATTCTTCGTTTGCAGAAGGAGGAAGTATGGGTAGGCAAAGACTGCCATTAGCACAGCCCCAATCATATACCACCGCTTGCGCCCAACCCGGTCAGAAAGGGCACCGAAGGTTGGCGTTGTCACAAGGCTGCAGACAGCTGTAACGACGAGGCCGGTGTACAGTAAGTTGACGCTCAACCCCAAGGCCCTCACACCGTAAGCAAGGAGAAAGGTCGTGAAGAGATAGAACGGAGCCTGTTCAGCCGAACGCAACAGGGCAGATAGAACAATCTCGCGCCAGTGGTAGCGCACCACATCCAGCAACGGAGCACGGGCGATTCTGTTCTCCTCTTTCAACTTTGTAAAGGAAGGAGTCTCCAGGATGCGCAACCGGATGTAGAGGCCAACGAGAAGCAACACGACACTCAACAAGAGGGGAATACGCCACCCAATGCTGTCGAAGGCGGCGCCTGGGAAGAGAGCCCGAAAACCTAACACCGCTAGAGCGGAAAGGGCCAAACCGACGGGCACACCCGTCTGTGGCCAACTGGCCCAGAAGCCACGACGCCGATCATCACCATACTCCATAGACAGCAGTACCGACCCGCCCCATTCACCACCCACACCTGCACCTTGCAGGAAGCGTAACAGGGCGAGCAGGAGAGGACCAGCCAGACCGATCTGGGCATAGCCTGGTAGCAGACCCATCAACGCCGTTGCGATGCCCATGAGCAAGAGGGTCGCAATCAAGGTCGATTTACGCCCAACGCGATCACCAAACCAGCCAAAGAAGGCACCCCCGATGGGACGTGCAAGAAAACCCACAAAGTTGGTCGTGAATGCCAGGATGGTCCCAGTGACCGGATCGAACGATGGGAAGAAGAGTTTCGGGAAGACGGTTGCGGCAAGGAAGCCATACAAGAAGAAATCATACCATTCGATGGCCGTACCAATGGTACTGGCACTAAGGATGGGGAGCATACTCCGTACAGTAACGGGGCCCCTTGCTGAGATAGTTGCCATGACGCCTCCTTAAAAAAATAATGAGAGCCGCGTAACTAAGTCGATGCACTAGAAAGCCGCGCAAAGGGTACGAGCGATGGTGATACCAGGATAGTCGAACAATGAGGAGCCACAAGCCAGGGCGGGGGCAAGCCCCACCCCCTACCTGTACGGGCGACCCTCGCGGTCGCCCTGCGGTCCCGATCTCACCGTGTTTCCTCTGATCGAAGGCAAAAGCGGGCATAGATTTGTAAGGTACTTTTGTGACTCCAAGAGGCACCCGAGACAGGATTGTCCAGACTAGTATATCCAGGTATCAAGGGCAGTGGGTATCCTCTGGAGAGAGTATGTGCCAAATCTTGTTATTTTGCAAGAGTACCAACGGATCGGGTAGGGCTTTTCGAATTGGAAGAGCGTCGTGAAGCCTATCGGATATCGGGGTCAGGTAGTGGTTAGATGGTAAGTGAGAGGCTCAAATTATACTGGACAATAAACCCCAGAGTGACCAAATGATGATACTCATCAGACTTGGAAAAGGAGAGTGTCTGTCGCACATAACGCCCAAGCCGTTGGCGCAACGTATTGTTCCACCGTTCCATATGTGCAGTCTCCCCAGTTTCCTTTCCAACACAGCGATGGGTTGCAGCCGGGAAAACGTGTCGATAAGCATGCCAAAAATCGCTGAAGGTATGGCAGTGTTTGTATCCCTCTGGAATCGCCTTCCAGAAGCGGAGACAGGTCGCTTTGCTGCGGTCACCTATGACGAATGCCACTATCTGCCGCGTTCGGCGGCACATGGCTGTCCACACCCACCGTTTTTGCTTTTTCTTCTGTACAAAACTCCAGATTTCATCCAATTCGAGAACATCATCTGGTGTTGCAGGCAAAAGGGTCTCCTTGACATCGGGCAATTTCTGAACATGGGCTTTGAACCACTGCGCAACCGTTTGCCGCGCAATGACAAAGATCCGTGCAATTCCACGCAGACTGCAACGCTCCAAACAAGCCCGCAGCACGGTTTGTTGCTCCGTTTCCGAATACGCTTGCTTTGGCTTGAGCACGCGATATGCACCACAGTCCTTGCAATGGTATTGAGCATTTCCGCAACGATTGGTTCCATTTTTGACACTATGTGTACTCTTACAGACACGGCAGACATGCGTCGTTGTTTCTTGAATCATGACCCCGATTATAACTCGTCACTTACCACCTAACCACTACCTCCTTATGATAAGGAAACTGTCCATGCCACACCTTTCAAGCAGCGAGAATCGTTATGGCGCTTCATGTGTTCGTGTTCCTGCTCGTGGTCTGCCTCATCCTCTCTCAGGCAATGCTTTGGTGTCTTTGCCGGCTCCATCTACAGCCTTCCCACTCAAAAGCAGGAGCCGTGGGCACCACGGTACAACGTCTTCTCAAGCCACGCACCCCACGTGACTGCCCCTCCTGTCGTCTCGCCTCCACTCCCTCGTTGGGTGTCGGGCCAACGCCTCTGCCTGTGCGACCTTGGCGTGAGATGAAAAGCCGGCGGGGAGCGCCCAAGCGGGTGAATACCGAGGGCTTCGCCTGTCCCAACCCGCAGTGTTCTTACTCCGGCATCACCGATGCTCATATCCACGCCCTCGTCGGGGATGGCAAGCATGGCCATGTCGAGCGGATCCAGACGTTTCGAGGCCCTGCCTGTCACACCACGTTCACTGCCCGACGCCACACCCCCTTGTATCGTCTGAAGACTCCCTCTCACCAGATCGCAATGGTGCTCTCTGCCCTCGCCGAAGGGCTGGACCCTTCCGCTGCCGAGCGGGTCTTCGCTTACCGTCAGGCCACGATCGCCACCTGGCTGTCCCGCGCTGGGCAGCACGCTCAAACCTTCCACGAGCGCTCCTTCTCTAATCTTTGGCTCCCTCACCTTCAGCTGGACGAACTGCGCACCAGACTGCGTAGCTCTCAACACGTACTGTGGCTGTGGCTGACCATCGACCCATGTACGAAGATTCTTCCCGTACTCCATCTGGGTCCCCGCACGCAGCACATGGCGCACCTGGTCATCCACTCCTTGCAGCAGCTCTTAGCCCCTGGTTGTCTCCCGCTTTTCACCAGTGATGGGTTAAACGTGTACTTCTATGCTCTGACTGCTCATTTTGGGACATGGCGAGAAGAGAGACGTCGAGGGCGCAACGTGCGCCGGTGGCAGGTGGAGGCAGGTCTGATCTATGGCCAGGTGAGGAAAAGCTACCGGCGGCGCAAGCTGGTTCGTGTGTCGCATGTGATGCGCCTTGGAACAGAGGACACTCTCAAAGTCGCCTTACAGGGTTTAGGCCTCTCTGGTCGATTGAACACAGCCTTTATTGAGCGGGTCAATCTGACCGTCCGACATGGGGTGGCAGCTCTCGCACGCCGTACGTGGGCCACGGCTCAGCAGTCCCCACACCTGCTGGCCCACCTGGAATGGTGGCGAGCGTACTATCACTTTGTTCGTCCCCATGCAGCACTGCGAGTGGCACTCGTGCAGCCACAAGCACGAGGGGGCAAACGTCTTGCACAACGTTATCGCCAACGTACCCAGCAATGGCAGCGGGGAGAACCAACCGACGGTGGACAGCGGGGGAAGTTCTCTGTTATCCCCTGCCGCCGATACCATGCTCAGCATTTTGAGAGCCACTGAAGGGAGAAGCAGCTTCCCGAAATGGCGGAGGCCGCCCAGTGAAGCTGAGATCTAATGGGGTGGGAAACGAGTGGATGAAGCAGTCGATCAGTCAGGCTGAATGAAGAGAAAACCCGCTCGACATGCGTTCACAGAGGCTGGTCGAATTATCCACCATATCCAATGACAGCACCAATTTCACCTGGCGTAATCACCAATACCCACTCCTGCCTGTAGAGCCTGTTTATGTTCAAAGTACTCGCTCATGGTGAAATTGTACACCTTCGAGTCGTTTTCTTCCTGGTTGTTGGTCACATAATGGCACGCGGTGAT
>WNFA01059132.1_pt1 | contig 10658 bp, 7 predicted proteins | sample 5400481 | NCBI WGS metagenome assembly WNFA01 (sample SAMN13153340, study PRJNA577476) | soil metagenome | isolation source: 120 cm saprolite under Douglas fir tree site 2 hole 1 replicate 2 | place: USA:California | collected 2015-04-18 | reverse complement strand
ATTATTCGGGCCCAAGTTGGAGGACCCGTCGCGACGGAGCGTCACGCTCGCATAGTACTTCTCGGCAAAGTTGTAGTCGGCCTTGCCGAAGAAGGACAACAACCGGCTGAGCCCACCCGAGCTGGTGACGTTCTTGGTCGCAGCAGCACCCAGGGCGTCCTGGATGTATCGGGTGTCCGGGGCCGTGTTGATGAGATTGTTGATGCTAGCGGTGAGAAAGCGGTTCGTGCTTTGGCTCACTGCTTGCCCAGCCAAGACGGTCAGGTTGTGTTGCCCAAACGAGCGCGCATAATTCAACGTGTTCGACCAGTCCCAGTCCGTGCCGGAGAAGTCGGTTTCCGTGATCGAATTGCTCGTCAACGGCTCCGCGTTCTCGGGGGTGGTCGGCGTATAGCCGATGAACGTGTTGGACGCGAGGTTGAACCCAAACCGCGTCTTGAACGAGAGCTGCCGCATCAGGTCCACACCGGCAAACGCATTCCCGAACAGCCGGTCGTTGACGCTCCGATCGTCCTTCCGCCAGAAAGCGTAGGCGAGCGGATTGCTCTGATTCCCGAGGCCCGTGGCCTTCCCGCTAGCGAAATACGGGCCGCCAAAGAAGCTCTTGCCGATGTCGTACACGGGGATGACGGGCTGCATCATGATATTCTTGCCGAGGATCCCGTCTTCGGCGTATCCGGTGGGATCGTCGGCGAGGCCGCCGTAATGTTGCTCGCGCGCGAGCGTGACATTCTCGCCCATGACAACCCGGCCAAGCGTATAGGTCGTGTTGAGGCGGATGCTCCCCCGCTGCAGCTGGTTATACGCCGCCGTGCCGTTCTGCCGCAGGTAATTGAACGACGCGTTGTACACGTGGTCGTCGCCACCGCCCGCGACCGACAGGTTGGCATCGGTATAATTCGCGGGACTGAACACCGCCTTCCACCAGTTCGTGCCCGTGCTGGCGGGCATGATCAAATTGTTGGGATAGGAATACGTCGTCGGATCCACGGTCGTGCAGGGATTCGCGCACGCCGGAAAGATGTACGCCGGAAGCTTCGGATTATTGGGATCGGGCCCGTAGATATTGGCCGGGTACCCGGTGGTCGGGACGGTGCCGCCGGGATCTGTATAGCTGCGCTTGACGATCTGATAGTACTGCAGAGGATCCTGAATCAGAATATCGTCATAGCCACGCGTCGGACTGGCGACGCCCGTGCGCACATCCAACGAGATGTGGCGCGCGCCCGGCCGGCCCTTCTTCGTCTCGATGATGACGACGCCATTGTTCGCCCGAGCGCCATAAATCGAGGCCGCCGACGCATCCTTCAGGACTTGGACCTCTGCGATATCGGCGGGATTCAGGAAGTTCAGGTATGAATCCGAAAGCGGCGTGCCGTCGATGATATAGAGCGGATCGTTGTTCTGGAACGAGCTGATGCCCCGGATCCGGATCGTGGTACGGGAACCCGGCGACCCGCTGTTGTCGACCGTGACACCGGCCACGCGACCGTCCAGCCGCTGCAGCACGCTGGTCGAGCTCTGGCGCTCAACGCTTGAGACATCGACGGTGGCCACGGCACCGGTGATGTCCTGCCGCCGCTGGGACGTATACCCCGTCACGACCACGTCCGGCAACGTGGAGATGGCATCCTCCATCACCACGTTGATGGTGCTCTTCCCGGCAATGGTTTGCCCACGTCCGCGAAAGCCGATGAGCGTAAAGGTCAACGCGCCGTCGGCCGGAGCGGTCAACGAATACTTCCCCGTCGCATCGGTCGTGGTGCGGTTCTCGGTCCCCCGGATTTGGACGGTGACGCCCGCAAGGGGAGCGCCCCGCGCATTGGTCACCGTGCCGGAGACCTCGATCGGCGCGCCCGCCTGGCTCTGCGGGCCCTGCAGGCCGACCGCAGGCCGGCACAAGACCAACACGGACAGCAACCCCACCCCCACGGCACGAAGGACGTGAAGATGACCGTTCCCGAACCAACGCTTACCCTGCATCATGTCGTTCATGGTGGCGCCCTCATCCTGCGGGTCCTCGCATGGCCTGCAAACGTTGGAGATCAGCTCGCGATACGTCACAACAGTGCGCTCCGGGCCTTCCGCGCCCCGGTGCCGCTCGTCGCCGTACGCACAGCTCGTTCGCCCCGACGGTTCTTGGTCATCGCGGCGAGCGCTAATTCGGTGTTCATGTCCTGCAACGCGCCCAGCTCCCGTTCATGCGCGGACGCATGCCCGCGGCGTCGCCGCGGCTGAAGAAGTAAACGGGATCGGGAGTGCGCGCACGTGCCGACGCGGCGAGCTGACCGCGAACGGCGAGCGGCGCGCTGAGATGAACGAAGCCCCTGCAGAGACACAGTAGTCGCACAGCGAGCCCCCGACGGCCGAAGGCAACGTTACCGACAAGAACCAGCAAAACGGAATCGAAAGCAAAGAGGAAGCGTAAACCGGAAGTTGTCAAGGACCTGGAATCGGGGGCTGTCCGACGGGCAACGTCCCGGCCGGCCCGCCGTCCCACCCCGGGCGCGGGCCGCGCGGACGCGAGTCCCGTTGCCCGCGCTCCCCGAGCCGGCGGTCCAGAGCAGCCCCTAGCCTGCCGAGCCGCCGGCCGGCCGACGGCGGTAGAGGTCCAGGGCCTTCGCGATCGGCCCCACGATCGCGAGCGCGAGGATCGGCGGCGCGGGATAGAGCAGACTGAGCGCGGCCACATGATGATCCGCCGCCACCCGGATCGCGGCCTCCACGACCGCGACCAGCGCAGCCACGACGATCCGCCCCCGCCTCGAGCCGACGGTCGTCCGGGGGTCCGTGATCATGAAGAAGATGAAGAGCTGGTACATCGGGCCGGTGATGGGCGCGAGCTCGGCCAGGGGCGGGGTGCCGTCGGCGACACTGCGCGCCGCGGCCAGGAGCACGTAGCAGACGACGTACGTCAGGGTTACGTAGGTGATTGCCCCACTGGTGGCTCAAGATCGCCACGCTCCCCGGCGCGATGAGGAGGAGCAGGCTGATCGCGAAGTTGCTCGGGTTCCAGAGGTGTTGCCCGCGATACCGGAGCACGTACTTGGACGCGATGGCCAGGAAGGCGCCCAGGGCAAACGGCCAGAGCAGGCCGGCCCGCGGCTTCAAGAGGAGCGCGAGACTGATACCGGTGATGTACGCGCTCTGCAGCCCCGCGCCGCGACCCCCGGCCAGGCGCGCCAGGGCGAGCTCGGTCACCACGCATACGCCGAGCGCGATGGCGAGACGGTCGTAGCCGCCCAGGATGCCGTAGCGGGCTTCCCCCACCACGAGAATGAGCGTGATGAGGAACGAGATGAGGTAGCGGGGATCGACCTCGCCCAGCCGGGCCCAGAGCGTCCCGCTCCGGTCGCGCGGCGCCGCCGCGGTCACGGCGTCGGGCCCGGGCGAGGCGGCTCGGTGATGACGTTCACGCGGTCCACGGCGGGATGTTCGACGACCTGGCGCGCGCCCGAGGGCCAGCGGATCACGATCCGGTCGACGCGCGCCGCCTTGCCCAGGCCGAAGTGCAGCCGCCGGTCGTTCTGACTCGCGAACCCCATGCCGCCGTCCACGACCTTCAACTGGCGCGCGCCGCCCGCCTCGAGCGTCACCTCCGCGCCGATGGCGCTGCGGTTGCTCGCGGTCCCCACGAGCCGGAAGGCGATCCAGTGATTGCCCGGCGCGACGGTGTTCTTGTAGACCAGCGCCGGCTGGTTCTGGTTCGCGACCACGACGTCCAGGACACCGCGGTTGAAGAGGTCCACCAACGCCACGGCGCGGCCGTCGGATTCGTCGGTGACGCCCACCTGGGCCGCGACGTCCACCCACCCCGCGACGCCGCGGTTCACGAGCACCCGCTTGCGCTCGTACCCCGACAGGCTCGCGGTGCCGACGGCGGGCCAGTTGCGCGCGTCCTCGAACACATTGCCGTTGGCGCCCGCGACCTTCGACATGGCGTACCAGTAGCTCCGGTCCCGATCCGCCGAGACGTACCCGTTCGTGATGAACAGCTCGTTGCGCCCGTCGTTGGCGAGATCGCCGAATTGCGCCCCCCAGGCCCAACCGGCGTCGGCCAGGACACCCGCGGCGCCCTGCTCGAAGTGCCCCAACTCGGGGAGGAAGTTGAGCCACAGGTTGTTGCCCTGGAACAGATAGCCGCGCTCGGAGATGTTGCTCACGAACGCGTCCAGCCGCCCGCGGTTCAGCGCGTCGCCCAGCGTGGCGGACATGCCGCTCTTCGAGTCACTCTCGAGGCCGACCCGGGTCAACACGAATCGCTTGCCGGAATCGTTGACGAACAGCTCCGCCGGCCCGTAGTCGTTCGCGAGGAACAGGTCGGGCCAGCCGTCGCCGTTGAAGTCACCGGCGGCGACGGCGAAGGTCCAGCGCGTGCTGCCCACCCCCATCTTCTCGGTGACGTCTTCGAACCGGCCATTGCCCAGGTTATGGAACAGGCGGTGCCCGCCCCCGTTGGCGGCGAACTCGAAGCTGTTCTCCATGATGCGAGTGGTCTTCAAGTGCCAGAAATCGATGTCGGAACGGAAGTAGCTGGTCACGTAGAGATCGAGCAACCCGTCCCGATCGTAGTCGAACCAGACGGCGCCGTTGCTGTTCATCCAGTGGTGCAGGCCAGCCTCTTCGGTGACGTCCTTGAAGTGGAGGTTGCCCATGTTCTTGAACAGCTGGAGGTAGCCCCATTTGTAGACGAGCAGGTCCTCGAGCCCGTCGTTGTCGTAGTCGCCCCACACGGCACCCATCGATACGCCCTCGCCGGGCCGATTCAGGTCCGCGACGCCCGCGCTTTGCGTGACGTCGACGAAGGTCCCGTCGCCCCGGTTCACGTAAAGCGCGTTCGGAAACCCGAAGCGGCTATTCGTGAAGTAGAGGTCGGGCCACCCGTCGTTGTTGACGTCGCTGACGGATACCGATGCGCCGTAGGCCGCCACGAGCGGGGCGATGTTGTCGATCTTGGGATCGAGTCGCGGCGCGTGATGCACGAAATCGATCCCCACCTCGCGCGCCACGTTCGTGAGCGAGAACCCGGGCGCCGCGGCGCCGCTGAGCTCGGCCGGCCGCCCACGGTCCAGCGCGACGACCAGGAGAATGGCGCCGACGAACACCACACCGAGGGCGAGCCGGCGCATGCGCAGGGGGAGGGGCGTCACGCGGTGAACCTTATCACCCACGAGACGGGCGACACAAGCAACACGCACCGCGTGGACCGCGCCGCGACGCGCGGCGCAGCGGCTCGCGCCCTCGCATGCGGCAGGTGCCATGGCGGGGAGTACTAAGACGCGTCAAGTTATGCGATGTGGGACCTCGTTCTGTGCGAGCTAACCAACCACTGAGCGCCACATGACCCGATTGCCATCGAGTTGTTGCCTCGCCTTAGTACTCGGCGTTGTCCCGCTGAGCGGCGGCTCAGCACAAGCCGCCGGGGCGTCCCCTACCCCCGCCCCCGCCCTCGTCCCCCGTCCCGCGCTCCTGACGCTCAAACCCGGCAGCTTCACGCTCACCGGCGCGACCGTCATCACGACGGACGCGGCGAGCCGGGCGCTCGGCGCCATGCTGGCTGACTACCTCTTCCCCGCCACAGGGTTCCGGCTCGCGGTGCGGTCTACAGGTCCCACGGGCGCGCCCGGCATCTCGATCCGGCTCGATTCGACGCTCACGTCCCTCGGCGCGGAAGGATATCGGCTGGAGGCGGGTCCGTCAGGCGTCGCGATCCGCGCCGCCCGCCCGGCGGGCGCGTTCTACGCGATCCAGACGGTCCGCCAGCTCTTGCCACCGGGGATCTTCCGCGGGGCGAAGGTGCCGGCGGCCGCGTGGACGATTCCGGCCGTCTCGATCGAGGACTACCCGCGATTCGGGTGGCGCGGCATGCACTTGGACGCCGGACCAGGGCTGGCGGATCGCCATTCGGCAGTACCCGCGCCTCACACAGGTGGGCGCGTGGCGCCGCCAGACGATCGTCGGACGGCCCGACCGCGACTCGACCAAATGGCGCTTCGACGGCCAGCCGCACGGCGGCTTCTACACGCAGGACGACATCGCGGAGCTGGTGGCGTATGCGCAGGCGCGCTTCGTCACGCTCGTCCCGGAAATCGAGATGCCAGGCCATTCCCAGGCCGCGATCGCCGCTTATCCCGAACTCGGCAACACGCGCGACACCGTGCCGGTGTGGACGGCGTGGGGCGTGGATGAAAACATCGTCAATCCCAGCGACGCAACGATCCGGTTCGAGCAAAACGTGCTCACCGAGGTGATGGCCCTGTTCCCCGGGCGCTGGATCCATATCGGCGGCGATGAGGCCCCGAAGGCGCAATGGAAGGTCAGTCCGCTCGCGCAGGCGCGCATCAAGGAGCTCGGCCTCAAGGACGAGGACGAGCTGCAGAGCTACTTCACGCGCCAGATGGATGCGTTCCTTACCGCGCACGGTCGCACGCTCGTCGGCTGGGACGAGATTCTCGAAGGCGGGCTCGCCCCCAACGCGGTCGTGATGTCCTGGCGCGGGGTGGATGGCGGGATCGCGGCGGCCCGCGCGGGGCACGACGTCGTCATGGCGCCGGGATCGCATACCTACTTCGACCATTACCAGTCCGCCGACACCGCCGCCGAGCCGCTCGCGATCGGGGGCTTCCTACCGCTCGACACGGTGTACGCGTACGAGCCCGTCCCGCCAGCCCTGACCCCCGACGAAGCGCACCACGTGCTGGGCGCCCAAGGCCAGCTGTGGACCGAATACATCCCGGACGCGAAGCAAGCCGAGTACATGGCGTTCCCACGGGCGTGCGCCCTCGCCGAAGTCCTGTGGACCCCGCGTGAGGCGAAGGACTACGCCGACTTCCTGCGGCGGCTGCCGGCGCATCTCGAGCGGCTCGCGGTGCTCGACGTGAACTACCACCGCCTCAACGACTAGGAACCCGGCGCACCGACGGGTGAGCCGCTTGCGGTAGTGATAGCTAATAAGCTATCATGATAGCATGAAAGCTACGACTGTGGCATTGCTGGTGCGCGAGGCGCGGGCCAGGGCTGCCCTCTCCCAGCGGCTGCTCGCCCAGCGCGCCGGCACCGCGCCGTCGGTCGTGGCGCGCATCGAGCTGGGCGAGACCAGCCCCACGTTTCAGACCCTGGAACGCTTGGTCGGCGCCGCGGGGTTCAACCTCGCGGTCGAGCTCGTCGCGCCGACTCCCATCGACCCGGTCGTCGACGCCTACAGGCACGACATCGACCGCTCGCTCGTGCGTGAAAACTTGAGCAAGTCTCCGGACGAACGCCTAGAGAGCTTAGCCGCCCTCGGCCGCCTCGCGCAGGAGGCGCGACGGGGCGGGCGGATGGCGCGCCGCAGGCGGTGATCGACTTCGCCCGCCTCTTCGGCGCCCTGAGCAAAGGGCGAGTCGAGTTCATTCTCGTGGGCGGGGTCGCAGCCACGGTCCACGGTTCGAGCCGCCTCACGCAGGACGTCGACATCGTGTACGCGCGGACCGACGCGAACTTGAAGCGCCTCGTGACGGCCCTCAAGCCGCTGCGCCCCTACCTCCGCGGGGCGCCCCCCGGACTCCCGTTTGTCTGGTCGGGCGAGACGCTGCGCGCTGGGCTCAATTTCACGCTCACCACGCGTGCGGGGGACTTGGATCTGCTCGGCGAGATCACCGGTGGCGGTACGTACGCCGATCTGCTCCCGCACACCGTGACCATTGCGCTGTTTGGTCAACCAACGACGTGCCTCAATCTCGAATGGCTCATTCGCACCAAGCGTGCGGCCGGGCGCCCCCGTGATCTCGAGGCGATTGCCGAGCTCGAAGTGCTGAGAGAGGAAACCAAGCAGCGCGGCAGCCAGCCGTAGCACGCCCCACGCGGCGAGCCGCGCGGCAATCGCCGCTACTCTGACCGGATGCGCAGGTTCGCGAAATCACCGCCCGAGTTGTTCCCCACCCAGACACCAACCCGTCCTTTCGTGCGTTGGCTCAACGGCGTCACGACGAGACTGGGCTCGGTCGCATCACCCACGAAGACGCTCACTTTCGAACCCGCGACGACCACGCGCGCGTGGAACCAGCCGTTCGGATCAGGCGCGGGATTGACCGGCTGCTCGTACATACTCGGATGCTCCGCTCGCAACTTCTGCCAGTCGTAGGTGGGGCGCGAGATGTACTGGACCGCGCGGACCCGTCGGGCCGGGTCCGCCGTCCGGAAGTTGAACGGACGGAAATAGATCGCGTCGTAGGTGGTGCCATCGACCCCGTGAAAGGCGATCCCGACGAAGCTCTGCTGCTGGACGTCCTTGCCCCTGACGTCAAACTCGATCGTGCCGGCAGTGAACTCGACGCCCTCGACGTACGCGATGCCGTCACCGGGGTGCTCGCTCAGACGGAGGCCCTTCCTCGCGCCGTCACTGAGGGCAATCGCGCTGCGGTTGAACACGTGCAAGCCCGGGCCTTCGGCGAGCTTGGGAAGATCGGGCTCGATGGCTCGCTGCTGACCGGCAACGCGGGAAACGGTGAAGAGGCCAACCACTGCAACCATCAAGCGTGCAGCAACACGCGCGTCCATAGCCCTTCCTTTCACGGCGGCCGGGTCAAGAAGGAGTGGAAGATAGGGTCCTCTACGGAGGGCCGGGAGCGCGTGTTTCTCCGGCGGCGAGCCGCGGCGTCCTTGTCACGGCGGCCGGGTCAAGAAGGAGTGGAAGATAGGGTCCTCTACGGAGGGCCGGGAGCGCGTGTTTCTCCGGCGGCGAGCCGCGGCGTCCTTGTAGACCAGCGCCGGCTGGTTCTGGTTCGCGACCACGACGTCCAGGACGCCACGGGGACGGGGTCGCTGAGCCGGGGCTTGGCGGTCAGCACGCTCTACACTCGCATAGAGCGCTTCGGCTCGCGTAGGTCCGCGAGCCCCTGGCACCGCTCTTATCGGCTCTGATCAAACCTTGAGCTTCTGGGCAGCGAGCTTCGTGCCGGCCACACGCGCGCTGATCTTCGCAAACGCCGTGTCGCGACCGGTGGATGTGTCGTCGCCGAACGGGGCGAATCCGCAGTCGTCCGTGGTCCCGAGCTGCGCGAGGGGGATGAATGCGGCGGCCTCGAGGACGCGATCACGTACTTCATCTGGCGTCTCGATTTTCGGATTGATCGGGTCGATCACGCCGACGAAGATCTTCTGGTCGGGCTTCGCGTGCTGCTTGATGATACCGAGCACGCGGCGGCGGTCCGTCTCGCTCGCGAGCTGGATGTAGAAGTTCCCGACCCTGAGCTCGAACAGACTGGGCAAGAGCTGCCCATAGTCCACATCTGCGCTGTGCGTGGAGTCTTGGTCGCCGCCGGGGCACGTGTGGACGCCAATCCGCTGCCGCTCCGCGGGCGTGAACCGTTCCAACACGCGGTTGTTGAGGGCGATGAAGCTCCTGAGCAACTGGTTCGTGGGGTCGAGCTTCACCGCCAGCCGGCCCTCGGTGAAGTCGATCTGCACGACGTGCGCACCCTTTGTCAGGCACCCTCGGATGTCGCGCTCGGCTTCGCCCACGAGATCGTCGAGGAACGCGGCTCGCGAGTAGCCGGGGATGCCATCCTGAGGATAGAGCAAGCTCAGCGCCGAGGCGGAGATGACCGCCTGCTTCACGGGAACCCGGGCGTGCCGCTTTGCCTCCGCTAGGTAGCTCTCGGCGTAGGTCCGGTATCGAAAGGGGCCGGCCGTGAGCCGCGGCAACTGGCGGACATGACCGTCAGCGAACGGGATCGTCACGCCATCGGGCCTCAAGGTCGCGAGCCCGTCGATTGGATAGCTGACAAAGCTCGGTTTGGATTGCTCTCCGTCGCTGATCACGGGAGACCCGGTGGCCTCGAAGCGTTGAATCGTGTCGCGAACGGCGCGCTCAAACAGGGGTCTCGCCGCGTCTTGCGAGATCCGGCCAGCGGCGAGCTGCCCCATGCCTGCGACGAGTTCGGCGGGTCTAGGAATGCTGCCAATCGGTTCGGTGGGAATCGGCATGCGGGCAATGCTATCGGTGGGAGCCGTACGTTGTCAAACGGGAAGCGCGCGGAGCCCCTGGGACACCGTGGACTCGCAAACGAGCGCAGCCACAGGGTCTGCGCCTGCGGCTCTGGCAAACATCACGGCAAAACGCCCAGAAAGGCCAATAGCCGCGGGGCTCAGCTCCACGCTGCGGATCGCTAGTCCGCGGTCCGTTCGCAGCGCCGCCTGAGGAGTTGGGACTTCCCCGCGCTCCCAGGGTGTGCCCTTGCGGTCGAGGCCCTCGTACCCTAATCGTACGCAAGGGCTATAGGGACGTATCTTGACCTTCGCAGACGAGTTACGGCGGATTGCGCAGCGCATGCGTCTCTCTATGCCCCATCCACGAGGGCGGCACCTAGCCAGCACAAGGAACTGGAGCGCCCTGCGCGATCTCCTCGAATCGATGGCCCGGGGCAGGGACTGACCTATCTCAACCCCATGTTATGGCCTGCCGAACTGCCAGACCGCATTGCGCAGGAGGAAAGATGTTGCGCTGGTCGCGTTTTGAGGTCACAGAACCGTCTCGCAAGAAATCGTTGCCCTCAACGAGAAGGCAAGGCCCCGCAGCGCGGCCCGCCCCAATCGGTTCCTGGCGGGAAACAGCTTCTACGGATTCCGCTATCGCGCCGTGACGCTTAGGTGGAGGCGCAAGATGGTCATCAAATTGG
>WNFA01005422.1_pt1 | contig 10660 bp, 11 predicted proteins | sample 5400481 | NCBI WGS metagenome assembly WNFA01 (sample SAMN13153340, study PRJNA577476) | soil metagenome | isolation source: 120 cm saprolite under Douglas fir tree site 2 hole 1 replicate 2 | place: USA:California | collected 2015-04-18 | reverse complement strand
TCTGCAAATTCATGGCAAGCTTGGTGGCCTGACCCTTGCTTGTGTCGCCCATGTGGAAGACTTGTTTGCCCATCGCCTGAAAGAGCGGCGCAAGGTTTGCCAGTATGGGCTCCTCGCCGCCGGCCATGAAGATGAGGCTGCCGCTCTCGGCGGCGATTTTGGAACCGGTCATGGGAGCGTCCACATAGTGGACACCGCGACGCTTCACGCGCTCGGCGAAACGCAGCGTCGCCGATGGAGAGATGGTGCTGGAGTCCGCGATGGTCATGCCTTCGGTCAGCGCCTCTTCGGCACCGCTCGGACCGAAGAGCACGCTCTCGACTGCCTTGGTGTCGGAAACACACATCCAGACGACTTCGGCCCCGCGCGCGGCATCGGAGGGAGACGGCGCGGTGCGAGCGCCTTCCAGGTCTTTGCCGGGGCTCCGGTTCCAGGTGCTGACCTCGTGCCCTGCTTTGACGAGATTGGCGGCCATCGGCCGCCCCATGATTCCCATTCCCAAAAAGGCGACACGCATCGGGCTTTCTCCTACGAACTTTGGATTAGATATGACGGGGAAAGTCACGGTCAAGACAAACCGGAATTGTTCTACACTGTAAGCAGGGACTCGGGCCACAGAAATGTGGAGTAGAGACGCGGCTTGCCGCGTCTCCTGCTCGCTGCACCGATGCAATGCGTTGGACCTGAGACGCGCCACGCCGCGTCTCTACCGATCATTTTTTGGGTGATCCGCGTTCTTCTGGGTGATCCGCGTTTCCGGCGGATGGTTGAATTAATGATTAAGGCGTCATTGAAAAATCCGGCGCTGCGTAAGCGGGCCAGTCAGTTTACGCGCCTGGTGCGGCACTCCGTGGTCACGCCCCGGACCGGGCAGACCCACAAGCCCCAGTTGGTAACCAACGGCGAGCTGGGTGTCACTTTCATCGGACACTCTAGTTTCTTCTTGCAAATCGGCGGCCAGAGTATCGTCATTGATCCGAACTTTGCGCGCTGGTTGTTTCTTCTGAAGCGGCTCCGGCAACCGGGCCTGCATCTTCGGGACCTGCCTCCCGTGGATGTGATCCTGGTTACACATGCTCATTTCGACCACCTGCACCGGCACTCGTTGCGCACCATCGCGCGCCAGACCCGTCGGCAGTGCGGAACCTCGCCGACGCTGGTGATTCCGCATCACCTGTTCGACTTGGTCTCCGATCTCGGATTTCAGGACATCGTGGAACTGGAGTGGTGGAATACCTATCGCCACCGCGGGCTCGATATCACGCACGTGCCGTCTCGCCATTGGGGTGCGCGCATCATCAAAGATTCGCATCGCGGCTACGGCGGATATGTGCTGCGCTCGGGAAAGCATTCCGTGTATCACGCGGGGGATACGGCCTACTTTTCAGGCTTCCGCGAAATTGGCCGGCGGCTGGCCCCGGAACTGGCGCTGTTGCCGATCGGAGCCTATAACCCGCCCCAATTCCGGAATGTCCACACCAGTCCGGCGGACGCCATGCGAGCATTCCTCGACCTGAATGCCCGTTGGATGGTACCCATGCATTACGGAACCTTCCGGCTTTCGCATGAGCCGATCGAAGAGCCTTTGCAGTTGCTCGGCCAGGAGGCGGAGGCGGCAGGAGTGAAGGACCGAGTTGTCGTGCTGGAAGAGGGCGTGACACACTTCTTTTAGGGACCCGGAGGAAGCGCGCGGTAGAGACGCGGCGTTCCGCGGTTTGGCAATGAATCTTGCCCTTAAGTTGGGCCACAGAGGTAACTTTGGGACGTATCTCGCGTCTAACGAGGTAGGCGTTCTTGCGTGCTATACTGCGGTCAGATGCGGCAGGATCCCTCCACATCTCCCTGCCCAAGGATTTCGACACATGGCCGGTAGTTCTCGTCGCTCTCTCTTCCTGGTAGTTTTTGTCCTCGCTGTGTTCGGCTTGCTAGGGATAGTCTTCGCGCAGAGGGTCAGCCCCGCAGCCGCGCCCAGCAGCGATTCCGACGTTCGGGACAGCTACAAGCAATTCACCCAAGTTTATGAAACGGTGGAAGAAAACTACGCCGAGCCGGTGAGCGCCGACAAGGCCATTTATAACGGCGCGATCCCGGGGATGCTGCATTCGCTGGATCCGCACTCGAACTTCTTTGATCCGAAGTCCTATTCCCTGTTGCGGGAAGAGCAGCGCGGCAAATACTACGGCGTGGGCATGACGGTTGGCCCGCGCAACAACAAGGTCATCGTGATTGCGCCGTTTGCGGGCACGCCGGCTTACCGGGCGGGCATTCATCCCGGAGACATCATCGCTGCGGTGGATGGCAAGGCAACTGACAACATGAGTACCGCCGACGTCGCCGACCTGCTCAAGGGGCCGAAAGGGACGACGGTTCGGATCACCGTTCTGCGCGAAGGCGCAGACCATCCGCTCGAGTTCGCGGTGATTCGCGACGAGATTCCTCGCTATAGCGTAGATCTGCATTTCATGATCAAGCCGGGCATCGGCTATATGCATGTCTCGGGGTTCCAGGAAACTACCGAGCATGAAGTGGCGCAGGCGCTCGAGGAAATGGGGGACGTTAAGGGCTTGATCCTCGACCTGCGGCAGAATCCCGGGGGACTGCTGAGCGAGGGCGTGGGCGTGGCGGACAAGTTCCTGAAGAAGGGACAGTTGATCGTCTCTCACCACGGCCGTTCATCGCCCGAGAAACGCTACACTGCGGCGCGTGGGAATGGTGGCAAAGACTATCCGCTGGTGGTGCTAGTGAATCGCGGCACAGCTTCCGCCGCAGAGATTGTGGCCGGAGCGATTCAGGATCATGATCGCGGACTGATTGTAGGTGAGACTACGTTTGGCAAGGGTCTGGTGCAAACTGTTTATCCGCTAGCGGAGAATACTGGTCTGGCACTGACCACGGCGCGGTACTACACCCCCAGCGGACGGCTCATCCAGCGCGACTATTCGAATCTTTCCCTGTACGACTACTATTACGCCCGCGAGAAGGAAGAGAATGCTGCCAACCACGAAGTCAAGCTCACCGACAGCGGGCGCACAGTTTACGGCGGCGGCGGAATCTCGCCCGACGTGAAGCTGCCTGCGGTCAAGTCCAACAAGTTGCAGGATACCCTGCTTCAGCGCTACGCGTTTTTCAACTTCGCCAAGCGCTACGTCGTCGGACACAAGGTCACTCAGAATTTTGAAGTGGACGACCTGGTGCTGCAGGACTTTCGCAAGTTCCTCGACGAAGAGAAGATTCCCTTCACCGAGGCTGAACTGATCGAGAACCACGACTGGCTACGCTCCAACATAAAGAGCGAACTGTTCGTGGATTCCTATGGCCAGGAAGAGGGGCTGAAAGTGCGGGCGGAAACCGATCCAGAAGTGATGAAAGCCCTGGAGCTGCTGCCGCAAGCCCGGGCGCTGGCGGAGAATGCCAGAAAAGTGATCGCGGAACGGAATTCGGCGGGACCCGTGTCCCGGTAAATGCTTTTTAGTTCGAGTAAAGTTCTCAGTTCTCGGTTCCCAGTTCTCAGTTTTATGCGCTCGACGGTTTTTCTGAGAACTGAGAACCGGGAACTGAGAACTTGTTTTGCCCCCCGGAAAGCCCTAAAGTACCCTAAGTGAGCCCGCAGAGAGGCGTCTGTCTGCCGGCGGCAACCATGCTCCAATCTGGCCCCTGGATTCCGGCTGTGCTCACGGCGATCTGCGCAGGGGTCCTGGATTGGCGCTATCGGCGGATTCCCAACTGGCTTACCGTTTCCGGCCTGGTGGCTGGTATCGGGGTCAATACGGCTCTGTTCGGGTGGGCGGGGATGAAAGCCGCGCTGCTGGGGGCCGCGCTCGGATTGGGCCTGCTTCTGCCCTTCGTGCTACTTCGGAGCCTGGGTGCGGGAGACTGGAAACTGGCGGGGGCTTTGGGCGCATGTCTTGGCCCACAGCAACTGGTCACAGTACTGATGGGAACGGTTCTGGTGGCGGGAGTTATGGCGCTGGTGGTGGTGATCTGGAAGCGACGGCTGGTCCAAACTCTGCGCAACATCGTCCGCATGCTGGCAGCTTTTTTCAGTCTACGGATGCCTGGGCCGGAAGTATCGCTGGACAGCCCGCAGTCCACCAAGATTCCTTTTGGTGTAGCGATGGCGTTTACGGTGCTCGTGTTGGGAGTGGGTAGAGCGATTGGGAAATACTAGGTCGGCGAACTTGAGAATCTTACGCAAACTCGGGTGCACAGACGGCGCCGAGATCGCCGAAGCCGCGCTGGTGCTGCCCTTGGTGTTCATGTTCCTGTTGGGAATTATCTGGTTCGGACGGGCTTTCAATATCTACTCGACGATTACGCAGGCGGCACAACAGGGAGCGATTCTGGCCGCGCGACCAACATGCGCTAGCTGTGGAAATAGTTTTCCGAACGATATACAGGTGGACAACGCCGTGTATGCGATTACCGATGCATCAAGCCTCGATCGGGGTTTGATAACGCAGAACCCACCCGCAACTACGCCGCCTTCTTGCCCGCCTCCCGCGCCGCTCGCCACCTGTACGTCGACCGTCGGTCCAATCACAATCTGCCGCTCGGTCCTCCTGAATAGTCCTTCCACCCTGGCCCAATGTGGGGTGATTGTCAGTTTCAAATATCCGTTCCAGTTCTACCTTCCCTTTACGTCCCTCAACCTGCAACAGATCACCTTGATTGCCCAAGCGCAGACGCGGATGGAGAACTAAGTGAATCGCCGGGCCAGAATGCGGAAGCCGACTGAGGGCTCGGCTCTGCTCGAGTTTGCGATCGTGCTGCCGCTGCTGGTGGTGTTTATTGTCGGTATCTATGACTTCAGTGGATCCTTCAACCAGAAACAGAAAATCTCCCATGCAGCGCAAGAAGGGGCGGTCGCCGCAGGGGCACAGCCGATGACTGACCTGGATTCAACGAATGCGAGTCCCGATTCCCTGCAACAGGTCGTGACCGTCATTACTACCTCACTCACTGCGAATAATGTGATCCCGCAAGGGGGTTGCAGCGCACCGGTAGGAGCGTGGGTCAGCGGCCTGAAATGGCATTACACCGTTACATGCGGCGATGATCTCATCGTTAACATCGATCGGGGAGTGATCGTGAACCCGGGGCCCCCGGCGGCTGTCGGCTCCACGGTCGAAGTGAGTTATCCCTACCGGTGGCGGTTCAATAGTGTGATCCAGTTGCTGTTTCCCGGGGCTGGGTACGCAGCCACGACAAATCTGGATGAGTCGGCAACCGTCCACAATCAGATGTGAGGTGTTGTGAAGCGCGGGAAAAACATTTCGAGGCGAAAAGGGGAGCGAGGAGTTGTCATTCTGCTGGTCGCAGTATTCCTTCTTTTTGTCGTAGGAGCCATGGCGGCACTGGCGATTGACGTAGTCACCTTTTACACCGCGCGCAGCGAAGCCCAACTGGCTGCCGACGGAGCGGCGCTGGCGGCGGCGCGCGTGATCGCGAATTCGGGAATGACTTCGGATCCCACGAACTTCACTTTGGTAGCCAACGTGGAGATTCTCGCCCGCACAGTGGCGACCCAGGTTGCGGTCCACAACAAGGTCGGAGGAAGGTATCTGATCGACAATGGCACAGAGATCACGATCAATATCAATCCCTCCGCAACCGCGGGAAGCGCTAATCCGCAAGTCACGGTACATATTTCCAGGAACGACCTGCCGACTTTCTTTGCTCGCATTTGGGGACGGACCCAGGTCGCCGTGAGTGCTACTGCCACCGCCGAGGCCTACAATCCTTCGGGCCTGAATGCAGCGGCCGGGGATGCGCCGCCGGTTGCTCCAGTTTGCGTCAAACCGTGGGTGCTGCCCAATCTCGACCCGGCGGGTGCTTCGACCATCTTCGACCCGGCCAGCGGCGCAATAACGGATCCGGGGCTGCTCAGCGCAGACCTCAGCCCGCCCGGAACACGTTTGTATTCTCAAGACCCCGCGTCTCCGCCATCCCAGTGGCGGTACTATGCGGGCGACCAATTGAGTTTCCTAGCCCCTACACAGTCGGTCCCGACTTGCACTGTACCCCTAACACCTTATCAAAAGAGCATAGCTGGTTGCGTGCAGAGTCCGATTGCCTGCAACAGCATGGTGAATCTAGACTCATCGGCGTACCCGACCCGCGACGCTGAGACACGTCAAGCGGTGAACTGTCTGACTCATTCGGAGAACGACAACGGGGACAGTCTCGACACCTCGGGTGGTCCTAGCCCTCCTTTTGTATTCGTCGCTGGGGACGACAATCCGTTAGCACCCCCGCCCGGAACCAAACTGTTAGTCAGCGACTCGGTGGTGACAGTCCCGGTTTACAACAGCACGGGCGCAGTCCCCACTTCCCCGGTGCAGGTGATCGGATTCGTTCAGCTGTTCTTAAACCCCGATGGCAATGGCGGGCAACCACCCATTCCAGATCGTATTAAGACTAAAGTCATCAACCTCGTGGGGTGCGGCACGAATGCGACGGGTCAGCCGATTCTGGGTAACGGCGCCTCAGCGGTCGCGGTTCGATTGCTTTCGCCTTAGAGTGCCCGCAGCTTGACTGCCCTCTTCCGATCCAGATCTCGCGAGGAAGAACTACCGCACGCTGAGAATTGCCTTCTGCAAATTCCGTCCCCGCGTATTGCCCACGAAGATGAAGTTGTAGCGCGAGCCGTTGAGTAGGGCGGCGAGGACTTCGCGCGCCGGGGCTGGGCCGAGTTCGACGGCGATCTCTTCACTCTCCGCGCCGGCGGGGATTGCGATCTCGGCGCCGGTCTGGCGCTGCACTTCGAATAATACCTGGGCCAGCGTGGCTCGTTCCGTGTGAATTCGCAGCAGTCCGTTCTGGAAAGTCACTTCCATCGGCGGCTTCGGAGGAGGGGCTGAAGTTGTCCCGCTCGAGACTAACGCCAGCGAGGCGTCCGTGACTTTGTTGCCGGCTGTCTTCACTGGTCCGACCTTGAGCATGACTACATTCCGGACTGAAAAAATCTGATACGACTGCGGTTCGGTCAGATCCAACACGACCCTCGTCACCGGGGGGTTCGAGGAAAACAATCCCGCCCGAATCGTTTTCAGAGCGCCGCGATTCACATTCAGGTTGCGTAATTCTGCCGCGGGCAGGGCGCCGGGAAAATCCACGACAATCCGATCGGGCCCGGTGATCATCTGGCTTTGGGGCACGACCGCGCCCGAGGCCTGGATTTCAACTTCGATCGCTTGTCCGCTGCCTAAAACCGCAACATGCTGAACGCGGGTAGGACTCTGCGCGGGCAGCGGCGCCACCAGCGAAGTGCAAATCGCCAGCAGGAGCGCGGAGCGAGATAGGCAAGTCATCGAAGGTCCTGTGTCGAGTGTACCGCCGCAGGGCAAGCGAACTCATACTCGAAAGTCGTAGCACCAATTCCAACAATAGAGAATCGAGGCATAGCCTTCAATCGACAAGAAAAACTCAGAGGGTGGTCGCGGAATGATCTAGGCCGCGGATTTCCGCCCCGCGCGGCGGTGGCGCCAGAAAATGGCGGCCAAGCCGGAGGACATCAGCACAATGGTTGCGGGCTCGGGAACTGCTGGAGGCTTATGGTGTTCACGGCAGCGTCTCTCCTTCTTCTCATCATCCACGATTCCGTGAGCTTGTTCAAATTGTTCCTGGGCGGCCGACTCGCAGACTCCGCGGGGTATCGGTATGCCAAATCCAACATAGGGGAAGTTGAAACCACCCGCGAAAAGCTGCGGGCCGCTGGGCGGAATGGCGTCGGCGCCGGGAAGGTTGGGCCGGACGTGCGGAAAGCGAAAGGGCAACACGGGGCCAATGGGCTCGATCTCCGCCACCGGCTGATCGAGCACCTCTTCCGCCGGCTCTTCTTCGGAAACCTCCGACTTCGGTGTTTCCGAGATCTGGTTGCCGCAGCGGGCGCGAGCCGTGATCTTGCCGTCCGTGAGCAGCAGCTCGGCCTGGAGCAGGCGGACTCTCTTGCGCGTCCAGAAGATGCGGTCACGGACGCGATAAGAGAGATAAACCTGGCGGGCTTTGTCCGACCGGACGAGGCGAGCGTGGCGGTAATCGAAGCGCGCGAAATGCCGGCGGACAACATAGTCGCGAGCAGCATGCTCTTGCAGATCCGCCACGTCTCGCACACCGCCTGGAATCACCGAATAGGGATACGGCCCCTGTCCCTGTCGCGAGGCGCGCGGAGCAGGCGTATGCGACATCAAGGTCACGTTGTTTCGGATGTCACCCCGTGTCCAGAAAGACTCGGGCAGGAAAGTCGACGCGTGCAGAGTAGGAAGCGCAAACCGCCGGGCTATGCTTTGCCAGGATACCGCCGCCACCAAAAGCAGCATCACAGCCGTGAGCAAGGCTCGCTGGATCCGAAGGCGCCGCCGGTACCAACTTCGCATTCTCCGGACGGGTTTTCCATTACTACGGTAGTTCAATAGCACTCCTACTGACACCGGGGTCTGGGGCTGGCAGCGGGAGAGCCTACTGAGGTGAGGCATCCCAGGTTCCAAACCCGAAACCGCAAAGCGGCGCAAATCCAGCACTTACCTGAGGGGAGAACCACATCTTAGCAGAGCTGTGAAGTGGATTTCACAAAAGAAGCGGCCCGCCCGCTCAAATGTTCCAAAAGAGGAAACCAGTTTGAGAGCTGGATTTGTGTATTGGTGGAGCTAGTCGGGCTCGAACCGACGACCTCATCGTTGCGAATTCTCAAATCAGAGTTGCAAGGAGTGAAGCCGAATGAGGACAAGTAGCAGAGCTAGCGTGCTTTAAGGTTGAATTTTTGTCAAACACTTTGGAACGCGAAGTATCGAGTTGCAACCACTTGCAGGGGCATGGATGCGGGGGTTACGTCACATGTCACGTCACAAAATCTCGGAAGGTGGCTACAGTGCTTCGCAGGCTCTCTGACATGTAGCTCTGGCCAAACCAGTCTCTCGGCTGATTGCGCCCCAGCTCATTCCGCGATCTCGCAGCTCTCGAATCTTGCTGGCGTCCACAGCAGCGTTGGGTCTCCTGCCGAGAACCTTGCCCTGTTTCCTTGCTCGCTCCAGGCCAGCGAGCGTTCTTTCGGATAGCCTTACTCGCTCCTGCTTGGCAACCACGGCGAGAATGCTGATGACTGCCTCCCTGAAAATGCCCGTGGAATCGAGGTACTGCTCCGTCAACGATCTCCACTGGATTCCATAGCTGGTGAGCCTGTTCAAATGCTGCAAGGTTTCGAGTGCTCCTTCCCGCGATAGCCGATCTAGCGACCAGAAAAGCAGAACATCAAATTTCCGCTGGCTGGCATCTTGGAACATCCGCTGAAATTGTTCACGATCTGAATTCTTGCCGGTCAACTGATCCGCATACACCGCAACCACCACCCAGCCCTGCAAGCGAGCAAATTCTTTGAGCTGGCTGAGTTGGTTCTCCATTTCCTGCTTGCCTGTTGAAACCCTGATGTAGATTCCGCATCTCATGGATCACCCCCGAAATAATCGGTCGTTTCTGACGGCCTAATCGCAAACGATGTGCTGTCCCGAATTTTCAACACCTTACCGGTGGAAACCAGACTGCAACCTCGCACCCTTTTTGGCGGGTACGTTTCAACCCTCTTTCTTCAGGTACAGGTCAACAGCACGCCGCAATAGTTCCGAGATCGGCGCACCAGTTTTGGCCGATAGCTTATCCAGCTTTTCCTTCTGCTCTGGTTTCAAGTAAACATTCACGCGTTCGTTCTTCGTCATTGGCCCTCCGGCACTACACCACACCACCTTACACTGCTCCGGCGAGCTGTGCAACATCCGGTGCATGGACCTCTTCCTCGCCGGTTTCGTTGTCTGTGGATGCGTAGGGTTCGATCTCAGCATTGCAGACCGGGCATCTGTCGTTGCACTGACAGCTCCAGGTATCATCCCATTGCACGCCGCAGTGGAAGTAGTGATTGGTGAAGGCGTTCTCATCCGGTTCTTCTTCGACACTTCGGTTGCTCATAAATCAGCCTCCTCAGTGTGGACAATATCCACAGACGCGGGGACAAGCCCGCGTTTCGGCCTAAGCCATCATGATCTCAACCTGCAATCGGTTGAGCGCTTCTCGAACGTTGTTGTTGCTTTCTTTGACGATTCTGGCGAAGTTTGGGCGCTCAGTCGGGTTATCTGTTTCTGCATCCCAGACGTGGCCTAATAGTTCTGCGGCTCCTTTCGCGATACCGTAGCTTGAGAACTCCAGCGCGCTCAACCGCGACAAGAACCGTGGCTCTAACCGCGAGGAGTCGTTGCAAGTAAACACGAAGATCGTGTTCGGTGGAAAGTTTGTCGAATCCAGTTTGCTTAGGAGCGAGACTTGGGCAGCATCCGTCATCCGATCAGCTTCGTCTACAACGATCAGGTGCATCCGCTTGCCTGCCATCGGAACGTACTGGCATGTGCGCCGTACACGTTCGATGTTCTCCAGGTTGCATTCCTGACTGGGAATGTGATGTAGCTCTGCTGGTATCGCTTCCGCCAAGGCTAAGGCCATCGTGGTTTTTCCAGTGCCGCTTGGCCCGACGAATAGCCAAGCACTCTGAAACGGCTGTGCAGCCAACCGCGTCATGCACTTGCGGATCTTCTCAAGGCCGACAAAGCCGTCAACGGTACGTGGTCGGTATTTCTCAGTCAAAGGCTCTGGAAAGCCGAGCGTGGTTTGAAGTTGGACG
>WNFA01016197.1_pt1 | contig 10664 bp, 8 predicted proteins | sample 5400481 | NCBI WGS metagenome assembly WNFA01 (sample SAMN13153340, study PRJNA577476) | soil metagenome | isolation source: 120 cm saprolite under Douglas fir tree site 2 hole 1 replicate 2 | place: USA:California | collected 2015-04-18 | reverse complement strand
CGACGACGTCGGTGGGCGGCAGCTTGCGCTGCCGGTAGAAGGCCGCGGGCCGGTCGTCGAGGTGCATCTCGACCCCGAGCGGATCGAGCACGCGCACGCGCGCCCCCCGCAGCCGCGCCGCCTGCGCGAGCCGCCGCGTGGTGTAGATGGACAGGCCCCGGCTGAGGACGGTGACGTGCACGGAGGGGCGAAGGGTGGCCCGCCGACCCGGACGGGTCAAGCCAGCTGCCACGCGGCCGGACCGGGTTATGCTCCGGGCGTGCTGACCGTCGTGTCCTGGTTCGCCGCGCGCAAGTCGCGCAAACCCATCGTCCAGCTGGTCGCGGACAACCTGCGGCCGGAGCCGACGCTCCTCGCCTTCCTCGCGGATCGCTACACGAGCGAGTCCAGCCTGCGGCCATTCGCGCCGCTCGCGGAGAAGCTCGGAGACCGGATGCACGTGCTGGTGCTCGCGGAATGGCCGCAGCCGGACCGCGAGCGCGACGGGGAGGCCCTGCTGCGCTCCCTCGGCGTCTCGCGCGAGGCGTGGCCGATGCTGCTCCGCGACGAGGACGACGCGCGTTTCGCGGTCGTGCTGCACCGGGGCCGCCCGGTCGCGCTCATCAACCTGTTCATCCGTGAGCTGCCCCGCGGGTCGGGAGGCCCCGAGGACGAGCAGCTTCGCGCGTGGGAGGACGAGGCGCTGCGCAAGCTGGAAGCGTTGCTGTCCCGCCTCTCGCCCCTGCCGCCGGAGGCCGACCGCGCCCCCGCGCCGCAGCGTCCACCGGATCCCGGGCCCAGCCGGGACCGCTTCGAGCTGATCGAGCTGGACTGATGCGCACCGCGATCCTCGCCACTCTCCTGGCCGCCGCATCGCTCACCTCGACCCCGACCTCGACGTCGAGCGCGACCTCGACCCCGACCCCGAAGTCCGAGATCCGCCCCCTTCCCGTCCGTCCCGTCTCCGAAGCCGGCAGCCTGGCGCGCGAGGCCGGACATGGGCGTCCCGCCGTGCTCCACTTCTGGGCGACCTGGTGCGACGCCTGCCGCGACGAGTTCCCGCGCATCCGCAAGGTGCTCAACCAGCTCCCGGCGTGGAACGTCGGCGTGCTCCTGGTCAGCATCGACCGCCCCGACAAGCTCGACCAGGTCAGGCGCGACCTGCGCCGCTTCGGCGTCTCCGGGCTCCCCGCCGTGGTGCTCGACGCGCCGGACCCGGAGCCGGTCGCGAAGGCGGTGGGAGAGCCCGCCTGGGACGGCACGCTGCCGTCGACCTTCGTGTTCGACGCCCAGGGAAAGCTGCGAAAGAGCTTCCTCGGCCGCACCGACGCCGCCGCCCTGGCGCATGCAGCGGGAGATGACGGACGGACGGGTCCTCCTGCGGATCACCGGGAGGTTCGACCCGGCCAGCGCGCTCCTCCTCGAGCGCGAGTTGGTCAAGGAAGAGGACAGCGACGAGGTGGTGCTGGACTTCGCCTCGGTCGACGAGCTGGGCGACGCGAGCCTGGCGGTGCTCAGCCACGTGCTGCGCAGCGCGCACTCGCGGTCCTTGCGGGTGCGCGGGCTGCGGCGGCACCACGAGCGCCTGCTCCGGTACTTCGGCATCGAGCTGGACGAGCACGGCGGCGTCCGCGGCGGGCCCGAGTCCCGGCACTGAGCAGCCGCCGCCGTATTCGGCGGCGCTGTGCTTTTCACCGGGCGACGGACGGGCAGTTCAGCGCCGCCAGGAGGCGGCTTGCGCCGCGGTCGGGTTGACGTAGACCTCGCCTTCGTCCGAGTCGAGCGCGATGCGGGTCCCGTTCCCCACCGCGTCGAAGAGCTGCCGCACGCCGCAGGCGACCGGAAGGCCCAGCGCGCTCAGCACCGGCACGCCGGTCGAGTCCTCGGCGGCGCCCGCGCACAGGGCGCCCACCGCCCCGCTGGCCCACCCGCGCAGCGCGGACAGCCCCGAGAGGTGGACCGCGACGATCAGCTCGCCCCGCCGCACCCGCAGAGGCTCCAGGCCGGCGTAGCGGTGCGCGACCGCGCCCAGGAACGCCTCTACGTCCACCGCGCGCCTGGCCGCCGGGCCGTGGCTCGCCAGCGTGCGGGCGAACTCGGCGGCGATCCGCTCCAGCGCCAGCGACGGAGGCAGCCCGGCCGAGAGGTGCTCGAGGGCGCGCTCCTGCAGCCGCACGTCCTCCACCACCGTGGCCGCCTCCTCCAGCTCCCGCACGCGCTCGCGCAGCGCCGCCCGGGCGCGCTCCGCGAGGGCGCGGATCTCCTCGCGCTCGGCGGTGAACGCGTTCAAGAGGTCGCTGTGCGGATCGTCGGAGGAGACCTCGGCGGTGCGCTGGCGCCGGGGCAGCGCCCGGGAGAGCACCTGCGCCGCGCCCAGCACGCGCCCGCGGCGATTCCCGGCGCCGTGCAGGAGCAAGTTGGCGCCCTGCGGGTGCTGCGACTCGAGCACCGCGGTCACGGCGCGGCTCGCCGCGGTGGCGAGCAGCACGTCGGCTTCGGAGAACGGGCCCGCCTCCCGCTGCAGCACCAGGACGCAGCACCAGGACGCCGCGAGGCCGCGGGCCGGCGAGCAGCGGCAAGGCCAGGAAGGCCGGGTAGCGCTCCTCGGCCAGCTGCGGGAAATACTCGAACTGCTCGACCACGCCCGCGTCGTCCACCGTCATCGGCCGCATGGTCTCCAGCGCGGTGCCGGTGATCCCCTGCCCCACCTTGAGCCGCACTTCGCCGAGCACCCCGTCGGGAAAGCCGTGGTTCCCGCGCAGCACCAGGTCGTCCTTCTCCTCCAGCACGTATACCGAGGCGATCGGCGAAGCGCACAGTGCGGAGAGCTGGGCGCACAGGTAGCTCAGCGTCGCGGAGAGCGTGCCCGAATTGGGCCCGGCCGCGAGCCGAAGCGCCGCGTCCAGCCGTCGCGACGGGGCGATGATCTGCAGCGGGACGCGAGGGGAGGCCACCAGGCCACACTAGCAGAGCCGGGCACGGCCGGGCGCTCGCTCCGGCTGCCCCGTGTGCGGTAGGACTGCGGGGAGATGGGCGAGGGCCCCCTCGATCGGGATGCGGAGCAGCTCCGGCGCCTCGGCTACGCGCAGCAACTGCTCCGCGACATGGGCGGGTTCGCGAACTTCGCCATCAGCTTCTCCATCATCTCGATCCTCACCGGCGCGGTGACGCTGTACGGCCACGGGTTGAGATACGGCGGCCCCCTGGAGATGACGCTCGGCTGGCCGCTGGTCTCGCTCCTCACCCTGCCCGTCGCCGCCTCGCTCGCGCAGCTCGCTTCGAGCTACCCGACCGCCGGCGCGCTGTACCACTGGGCCTCCCTCCTCGGCGGGCGCGGAGCCGGATTCTTCACCGCGTGGCTGAACTGCATCGGGCAGTTCGCCATCACCGCCGGCATCGATTACGGGCTCGCCCAGTTCGTGGTGGCGCTTCTCGGGCTGCCGCCGCAGCGCACGCTCGCGGTCTACGCGGCCGTCCTGCTCAGCCACGCCGTCTTGAACCACCTCGGGGTGCGGCTCGTCGCCCGGCTCAACGACCTCTCCGCCTGGGTCCACATCGCGGGCGTCGCGGTGCTGGCCATCGTGCTGGCCGCCTTCGCGCCGCGCCAGCCGGCGGAGTTCCTGCTCACCCGCTTCACCGACGCTCCACGTCCATACTGGCTCGGGTTCCTGCTCGGCCTGCTGCAGGCCGGCTGGACCTTCACCGGATTCGACGCCAGCGCCCATGTCTCCGAGGAGACGCGCGATCCCACGCGGACGGCGCCGTGGGGGATCTTCCTCTCGGTGGCGGTGAGCGGCCTCGCCGGCTGGGTGCTGCTCCTGGCGGTCACGCTCGCGATCGGCGACCTCCGCGCGACGGCCGCCGCGGACAACCCGTTCATCTTCGTGCTGCGCGGCGCGCTCGGCACTCGCGCCGGCGGCGCGCTCGTCTGGGTCGCGATCGTGGCGATGTGGTTCTGCGGGCTCTCCTCGGTGACCTCGAACTCGCGCATGCTGTTCGCCTTCGCGCGCGACGGCGGGCTTCCCTTCTCGCGACAGCTGGCGGCGGTGTCGGAACGCTACCGCTCTCCGCACGTGGCGGTCTGGGTCTCGACAGCCGCCGCGCGCTCAGCACCATCGCGCTCTACACCAGCTACGGCGTGCCCATCTGGGCCGGCCTGCGCGCGCGCCGCAGCGGCCGGTGGACGCGCCTCGGGCCGTGGCACCTCGGTCGCTGGTCGACGCCGGTGAACGTGGCCGCGTTGCTCTGGATCTGCGCGTTGACCGCCCTGTTCGTCTTGCCTCCCAACCAGGTGGCCGGCTACACCTTCGCCGGGGCGCTCGCGCTCCTCTGCGCGTACTGGTTCGTCTGGATGCGGGCGCGGTTCAAAGGGCCGCCGGTGCGCGACATTTGATCACACGGCCGACGCTCCGCGTCGTCGCGCGGGGGAATTGTGCGGCGGGAGTTTCCGGGCTACACAATTCCGGGCTACACAAGCGGTCAGTCCCGCAGTGGAGGCAACCTGATGCAAGGTCAGACTTCCGCCCGTACCCCGCGCAACCTGGAGCACGCCGTCGTCCGGTTCGCCGGCGACTCCGGCGACGGCATGCAGCTCACCGGCACCGAATTCACCCGCGAGGCGGCGCTGCACGGAAACGATCTGGCGACCTTCCCGGATTTCCCTGCGGAAATTCGCGCGCCCGCCGGCACCACCGCGGGCGTCTCCGGGTACCAGATCCAGTTCGCGGCGCACGAGGTGTTCTCGGCCGGCGACCAGCCGGACACGCTGGTGGCGATGAACCCCGCGGCGCTCAAGGTGCACCTCGCCGACCTCAAGAAGAGCGGTCTGCTGGTGGTCAACGAGGCCTCCTTCACCCCGGCGGACTTGACGCGCGCCGGCTGGAAGTCGAACCCGCTCACCGACGGCTCGCTCGAGGGCTACCGCGTCATCCAGGTCGACTTCGACAAGCTGGTGACGCTCGCCTGCCAGGACCTGGGCCTGCCCGCGAAGGACGTCCAGCGGACGAAGAACTTCTTCGCGCTGGGATTCGTCTTCTGGCTCTACTCGCGCGACACGGCGCGCGAGGAGAGCTCGATCCGCGAGCGCTTCGCCAAGCGGCCCCAGCTGGCCGAGGCGAACCTGCGCGCCTTCAAGGCCGGCTACTACTACGGCGAGACGACCGAGGCGGCCGACGCGCCCTACCAGATCGCCCCCGCGCGCCTGCAGCCGGGCACGTACCGCAACGTGATGGGGTCCACCGCAATCGCGCTGGGGCTCATCGCGGCGGCGCGGCAGTCGGGCTTGCGGCTGTTCTTCGGCAGCTACCCGATCACGCCGGCGAGCGACATCCTGCACGAGCTGGCCAAGCACCGGCAGTACGGAGTCACGACGTTCCAGGCGGAGGACGAGATCGCCGCCGTCACCGCGGCCATCGGCGCCTCGTTCGGCGGCGCGCTGGGGGCCACCGCCTCGAGCGGGCCCGGCGTCGCGCTGAAGACCGAGGCGATCGGCCTGGCGCTGATGATCGAGCTGCCGCTGGTGATCGTGGTGGCGCAGCGGGGCGGCCCCTCCACGGGCCTGCCCACCAAGACCGAGCAGTCGGACCTCTTCCAGGCGGTCTACGGCCGCAACGGCGAGTCGCCGGTGCCGGTGCTCGCCACCCGCTCCCCCGCCGACTGCTTCGACGCCTCCATCGAGGCGTGCCGCATCGCCATCGAGTATCGTACACCCGTTATCTTATTGTCGGACGGCGCGATCGGGACCGGCAGCGAGCCCTGGAAGCTGCCCGACCTGGAGGCGCTGCCGCGCATCGACCCCAAGCTCCGCACCGACCCGGTGGGCTTCCACCCCTACGATCGCGATCCCGAGACGCTGGCCCGCCCCTGGGCCGTCCCCGGAACGAAGGGGCTCGAGCACCGCCTCGGAGGCCTGGAGAAGGACGCCCTCACCGGCAACGTCAGCTACGACGCGCAGAACCACGAGAAGATGGTGCGCACCCGCGCGGAGAAGGTGCAGCGGGTCGCGCGCACCTACCCGCCCACCGAGGTGGCCGGCGATCCCGAAGGCGACGTGCTGGTGATCTCCTGGGGCGGCACGTACGGGTCGGTCACGCAGGCGCTCCTCGACGCGCGCGCCGCGGGAGTGCGCGTGGGCCAGGTGCACCTGCGCTACATCTTCCCGTTGCCGCCCGACCTGCTGGAGATCGCGGCGCGGTACCGGAAGGTGCTGGTGCCCGAGCTGAACCTGGGGCAGCTGCGCCTCCACCTGCGCGGGCAACTGGGGCTGGAGACGGTCGGCCTCAACAAGGTGCAGGGGAAACCCTTCCACGTGGCCGAGGTGCGGAGCGCGATCGAGAAGCTCGCGCCGCGAGCCAAGGAGATCGCATGACCGGCAAGCTGAACCTCGCCAAGAAGGACTTCGTCAGCGATCAGGAAGTGCGCTGGTGCCCCGGCTGCGCCGACTTCGCCATCCTCGCCACCGTACAGAAGGTGATGCCGGAGCTGGAGGTGCCGCGCGAGAACATCGTGTTCATCAGCGGCATCGGTTGCTCGAGCCGCTTCCCCTACTACATGAACACCTATGGGATGCACGGCATCCACGGCCGCGCCCCCGCCATCGCCACGGGGCTCAAGATGGCGCGCCCCGAGCTGACGGTGTTCGTGGTGACCGGCGACGGCGACGGGCTGTCGATCGGCGGCAACCACCTGATCCACGCCCTGCGGCGGAACGTGGATCTCAAGATCCTGCTCTTCGACAACCGCATCTACGGGCTCACCAAGGGCCAGGCCTCGCCCACGAGCGAGCTGGGCAAGAAGACGAAGTCGAGCCCCTACGGCACGGTGGATCGGCCCTTCAACCCGCTCACGCTGGCGCTCGGCGCCGGCGCGACGTTCGTGGCCCGGAGCGTGGCGACGGACACCGTCCACCTGGCGCAAGTGCTGCGGCGCGCGGCGGCGCACAAGGGGGCCGCGTTCGTCCACATCTGGCAGAACTGCCCGGTGTTCAACGACGCGGCCTTCGACGAGTGGTCCGAGCGCGAGGTCCGCGACGACGCGCTGCTCAAGCTGGAGCACGGAAAGCCGCTGGTGTTCGGCAAAGCCAAGGAGAAGGCGCTGCGGATCGGCGACGGCTTCCGCCTGGAGGCCGGCCCGGCCGGCGGCAGCGCGCTGGTGCACGACGAGACCCGCGACGACCTGGCGCTGGCGATGGCGCTGGCGGCCCTCGAGCCTCCCCTTCCGCAACCGATGGGCGTCCTGCGCGCCGTGCAGCGACCTACCGTGGACGCCCTGGCGCGCCAGCAGGAGGAAGACGCGGCCCGCCAGCGCCCCCCCGACCTCCATGCGCTCCTCCACTCCGGCGACGTCTGGACCGTCGGCACCGGCTGACGAGGTTGCGCTCTGGCCGGGCGCGGAGCACTTCAGCGGCATGCGCAGACGATTCGGACCAGTCGATGCGTCGGTTCCGCCGATCGGGCAGGGGACCTGGCAGTTGGAGCACCACGATCGCGGCGAGGTGGTGAGGGCGCTGCGGCGCGGGCTCGACCTGGGCCTCACCCACGTCGACACCGCGGAGATGTACGGCGGCGGGAAGGTCGAGGAGATGGTCGCCGAGGCGATCGAGGGGCGGCGCGACGAGGTGTTCCTCGTCTCCAAGGTGCTCCCCTCCAACGCCGCGCGGCGCGGGACGGTCGCCGCCTGCGAGCGGTCGCTGCGGCGGCTCCGCACCGACCGGCTGGACTGCTATCTGCTCCACTGGCCCTCGGAGCAATACCCGCTCGAGGACACCCTCGCCGCGTTCGAGGACCTGCGCCGCGCCGGCGCGATCCGCTCCTACGGGGTGAGCAACTTCGGCGAGGACCTGCTCCGCAAGGCCGTCTCCCTCGCCGGTCCCGGCAAGATCGCCTGCGACCAGGCGCTCTACCACCTCGAGGAGCGCCACGCCGACGCGGGCCTCATCCCGCTGTGCGAGGAGCTTGGCATCGCCTTCGTCGGTTACAGCCCGTTCGGGTCGGGCAGCTTCCCCTCGCCGCAGTCGCGCGGAGGCAAGGTGCTCGCCGAGGTCGCCCGCGCGCACGGCGCGACCCCGCGGCAGGTGGCGCTCGCCTTCCTCACCCGGCGCCCGTCGCTGTTCACCATCCCCCGGTCGAGCCGGGTCGAGCACACCGAGGAGAACGCCGGCGCGCTGAAGCTGAAGGTCACCCAGGAAGAGCTGGCGAAGATCGACGCCGCCTTCCCGGTGCGCCGCCGCCGCGAGCTGCCCACGCTGTGAATCAGTCGAAGTGCGCGTTCGCGACGGGCAACACCTTGAGGCCGGCGGGATTGTTGTCCGCCCAGTTCACCAGCCCGATCTGCACTCCGTTCAGCCGCGAAGCGTAGTTCACCAGCCCGATGGCGAGCCCGCGCTGCTCCCCCAGCACGCGGTTGAAGGCGCTGATCGAGAAGCCGTCGAACCGGCCGCCCTCCGCGAGGTGGAAATACGCCGGCGCGATCACGACGCCCTGGACCTCCTTGCCGCCGGCGGCGAGGGCCATCGCGAGACCCTGGATGCGGGGAGCGCCCACGCCCAGGCCCGCGATCGCGACGCCCTGGATCGTGCCTCCCGCTCCGGCCGCCAGCCCGCCCACCGCGACACCTTGGATGTCGCGGCCCGATCCCACGGCGAGCCCGCCCACGACGAGGCCTTGCACGCCGTCGCCGGCGCCCACACCCAGGCCGCCCAGCGCGATGCCGCGCAGCCGGCCACCGGTCCCCACGCCGGCGCCGCCGAGCGCAATCCCGTCGAGGCCCCCGCCGGCCCCGACGCCGAGACCGCCGGCGAACAAGCCGCGCGCCCGACCGACCGCGCCGATGCCCAGGCCGCCGAGGCCGATCCCGGCGAAGTTGCCGCCCGCGCCGGCGCCGAGGCCTCCTGCGAGCAGGCCGTACACGTCGCCCCCCGCGCCGGCACCCAAGCCACCCGCCGCGATGCCGATGAGGTTCCCGCCCGTCCCCGCGCCGAGCCCTCCGAGGAGGATGCCCCGCATCCCGCCCCCCGAGCCGACGCCGAGCACGCCCGCCGCCACGCCGTCGAGCGTCTGGTCCGCCGCCACTCCGAATCCGAGCGCCAGGCCACGCACCTTGCCCGCGCCGGTCAGCGGCAGGCCGAGGGCGAGCCCGTCGACCTCGCTCTTCGCGGCGCCCTTGTCGGGGATCCAGATGGTGGCATTCACCCCGTGCGCAACGAACGGCGCGGTGTCGCGGAAGTTCAGCCGCAGCCCGTCGATGTGGCGCGAGTTCCCGATGCCGATGCCGAAGTCGTGGACGGTGAGGTCGAGGCTCCAGGGGCGCGGCTCTTCCTGCTGCGCGCGCGCGGCGCCGCAGAACAGCGAGGCGGCGAGCAGCGCGGCGGCCGGGGATCGAATCGAGAGCGCCGCGCACACGGCGATCGTACGCCCGGCGGGTGGCTTTATGTCGGCCCGACCGACCGAGGGGCGAAACGGCTGTGGCACAGCGTGTCGCTTTGGACTAGATCCGGCAGCGAACGGAGAAGGACATCATGCCCAGTCCGTACCTGAAGGAGTTCCGCGCCGGAAGCAAGATTGCGCGACTCGCCTCGCTCCCCGCCGCCCGCGAGAAGTTCCCCGGCGTCGCGCGGATGCCCGTCAGCCTGCGCATCGTGCTCGAGTCGCTGCTGCGCCACCTGGACGGCAAGCGGGTGCGCGAGGAGGACGTGAAGAACCTCGCCTCCTGGCAGCCGCGCGGCGAGCGGGTGGAGGAGATCCCTTTCGTGGTCTCGCGCGTCCTCCTGCAGGACTTCACCGGCGTGCCGCTGGTCGTCGACCTGGCCGCCATGCGCAGCGCCGTGAAGCGCGCCGGGCAGGACCCGAAGCTCGTGGAACCCGAGGTGCCGGTCGACCTGGTGGTGGATCACAGCGTGCAGGTCGACTTCACGCGCGTGGCGAATGCGCTGCAGCTCAACATGGCCATCGAGTTCAAGCGCAACCGGCCCCGGTACGAGTTCCTCAAGTGGGGCATGCAAGCGTACGACGGGCTCACCATCGTCCCTCCCGGCATTGGCATCGTGCACCAGGTGAACCTCGAGCACCTCGCGAAGGGCATCCTCGAGCAGGACGGGGTGGTCTACCCCGACACGCTGGTCGGCACCGATTCGCACACCACCATGATCAACGGCCTGGGCATCGTCGCCTGGGGCGTGGGCGGCATCGAGGCCGAAGCTGCCATGCTGGGCCAGCCGGTCTACATCCTCACGCCCGACGTGGTGGGCGTGAGCCTCTCCGGGAAGATCCGCGCGGGCGTCACCGCCACCGACCTGGTGCTCACCGTCACCGAGATGCTCCGCAAGGCGAAGGTGGTGGGCAAGTTCGTCGAGTTCCACGGCGAGGGTGCCGCCGCGCTCGCCGTGCCCGAGCGCGCCACCATCGCCAACATGGCGCCCGAATACGGCGCCACGATGGGCTACTTCCCCGTCGACGAGCTGACCTGCCAGTACCTCCTGGCGACGGGCCGCCCCAAGGAGCTGGTCGACCGCCTCCGCGCCTACTACCAGGCGCAGGACCTCTTCGGCATTCCGAAGAAGGGACAGATCGACTACACGCAGGTGCTCGACCTGGACCTCGGCTCGGTGAAGCCCAGCGTCAGCGGGCCCAAGCGGCCCCAGGACCGGATCGAGCTGCCCTCGCTGAAGGGAAAGTTCCTCGATCTGCTGC
>WNFA01006090.1_pt1 | contig 10664 bp, 7 predicted proteins | sample 5400481 | NCBI WGS metagenome assembly WNFA01 (sample SAMN13153340, study PRJNA577476) | soil metagenome | isolation source: 120 cm saprolite under Douglas fir tree site 2 hole 1 replicate 2 | place: USA:California | collected 2015-04-18 | reverse complement strand
GAAGGTAAAGATCGCCGCCCCGATCAAGGCGTGCGAGGTCACTTCACGCAGAATGTAGCGAGTCAAAATCCGCATGGGAAACGGCGCTTTTCTGCGAGGATATCACGCTGTGAGTCGTGAGCGAGTCCGCAAAATGCCCCTCTCGACGGCGCAGCACGGTAAACGCACTCACTTATTCACGTTTCAGAAACAGCGCGCCCAGCGGAGGCAATGTCAGCCGTAGCGAATAAGGACGGCCATGAACTGGTTCGGCATCGGCGTGCGCTCCGCCGAGATTGCCTATGCCGCTCCCACCGTAGTCGCTGGCGTCGCTGTTGAGCAATTCGCGCCAGTAGCCGTCCGCAGGCACGCCGACTCTGTAGCCAAGACGAGGCACAGGCGTGAAGTTGCACACAATCAGCACAGTGTCTTTGGAGAACTCGCTCTTGCGCAGCAGAGAGATGGTGCTGGTCGCGTTGTCGTTGCAGTCCACCCACTCAAAGCCAGCAGGATTGTTGTCCAGCACGTGCATGGCAGGTTCGCTACCATAGAGACGGTTCAACTGCTCCATCCAGTTCCGCAAACGCAGATTGGCGAAACGCTGCCACTCGTCGCCGGGCATCTTGCCGATCAACGACCCCTTCCCGTGGACGACTTCGTCGTGCGAGAGCGGGAGCACGAAATTCTCGTGAAAGGCATAGATCATGCGGAAAGTGAGATCGTTATGGTGATACTTGCGATGAATGGGATCGTTCTGGAAATACTTGAGGGTGTCATGCATCCATCCCATATCCCACTTCATGCCGAAGCCGAGACCACCCAGGTAGACAGGCTTTGACACCATCGGCCAGGAGGTGGACTCCTCGGCGATGGTCTGGACGTCGGGATGCTCTTTGTAGACTTCCTGATTGAAGCGGCGTAGGAAGTCGATGGCATCGAGGTTCTCGCGTCCGCCGTATTTGTTGGGAATCCATTCGCCCGGCTTGCGCGAATAATCGAGATAGAGCATGGAAGCGACCGCATCCACGCGGAGGCCGTCGATGTGATACTTATCAAGCCAGAACATCGCGCTCGACATCAGGAAGCTGCGCACTTCGTTGCGGCCATAGTTGAAGATGTGCGTCTTCCAATCAGGATGAAAGCCCTGCCGCGAATCGGAGTGTTCGTACAGATGCGTGCCGTCGAAGTAGGCCAGACCGTGTGCGTCAGAAGGGAAGTGCGAAGGCACCCAATCGAGAATCACGCCGATGCCGTGCTGATGCAGATAGTCGACCAGGTACATGAAGTCCTGCGGCTTGCCATAACGCGAGGTAGGCGCGAAGTATCCAGTGGTTTGGTAACCCCAGGAGCCGTAGAACGGATGCTCCATCACCGGTAAAAACTCCACGTGAGTGAAACCCGTGCGGCTGACATATTGGGCGAGTCGGGACGCCGTCTCGCGGTAGGTGAGCGGGCGATTATGCTCTTCGGGCACGCGCATCCACGAGCCCAGATGAACTTCATAGATGGAATGCGGCGCTCGTAGCGAGTTGCGCGCAGCCCGTTTTTCCATCCATTCGCGATCACCCCATTCGTACTCCAAGTCCCACACCACCGAGGCGGTCCGGGGTGGCTTTTCGTGCAGCAATCCAACCGGGTCGGCTTTGTCTACACGATACCCGTGGCGTCGTGACTCGATATGAAACTTGTACAGCGCTCCTTTGGTTACGGCGGGAACAAACCCTTCCCAGATGCCAGACGACCCCCGCGGTTCGAGGCGGTGTGCTTGCGGGGCCCATTGGTTGAAGCTGCCAACGACAGAGACCTGATGAGCATTAGGCGCCCACACACTAAAACATCCGCCGGATTGGCCGCTGCGAGTGATAAGGTGTGCGCCCATCTTTTCGTAGATACGGTAATTGCTGCCCTCGTTGAAGAGGTACAGGTCCTGATCAGAAAGTAGGAGCGAACCAGGGCTAACCGCGAGTGGGGAGTCAGGCATTTTTGTCTAGTTACGGCTTCATTCGCGATAAAAATCCAACGGATATGAGTGTACCCGAGACGAGCATCGATCGCTGTCGCGTCCTCCCCAATGGGTAGTCTGGCTGAGACAGAGGAGTCCGGGCACGGGTCCGCCGACGGCCATTCCAGCTAGGATAACCACATGCTAGACTTTCTGACATCCCAATGAGGTGCAGCATGCCAAGGTCCAGCCGCTAATGCCCGCCCTGCGTCTGATTCTGCTTTGGCATCAGCACCAGCCCTACTACAAGGACCTCGTATCAGGCGAGTACCGTCTACCCTGGGTCCGATTGCACGCTCTCAAAGATTATTACGGCATGGTCAAATTGTTGGACGAATTTCCTAATGTTCATCAGAACTTCAATATTGTGCCGTCGTTGATGGTGCAAATCCAGGACTACGTTGCCGGAACGGCACAGGATCCTTTTCTGCGTGTGGCCGCGAAACCCGCCAAAGAACTGACGCTTGCCGAGCGCCAGTTTGCCCTGCAATATCTTTTTCAAGCGAACCCCGCCAACCTGATTGGGCGTTACCCGCGCTACCGCGAGTTGTGGGAGCGTTTTCTCGAGCACAAAGCCTTACCGGAACGTGCTGAAAAATGTTTCCAACCGCAGGATTTCACTGACCTGCAGACCTTGTCGCAAATCGCATGGTTCGACGAGTTTTTCCTGGAAGATGCCGACATGGCAGCGCTAGCGCAGAAGGGCCGCCAGTACTCGCTCGATGACCAACGTTTTGTGATCGCTCACGAAAGGGAAGTGCTGGGGAAGGTTTTGCCCGCGTATGCGGCAGCAGCAAAAGAAGGATCGATCGAAATCTCCACGACGCCCTTCTACCATCCCATTCTGCCGCTCATCTGCGATACCAACGTGGGCGCTGTGTCTTCACCGGGCTTACCGATGCCGCAAAACCGATTTCGCTATCCTGAGGATGCGCGCGAGCAACTGCGGCGCGGACTTGATCTTCACGAGACAGTATTCGGCATTCGCCCGAAGGGCGTGTGGCCGTCTGAGGGCAGTGTTTCCGAGGAAGTGCTGGCGATTGCACATAGCCTGGGCGTGGAGTGGATGGCCACTGACGAGGGAGTGCTCGGACGCAGCACGGGAGTCTCCTTTGTGCGCGATGGCAATGGGCGGCTGTCCACGCCCATGGCCGAGCAGCTGCATAACATCCACCGTTATGAAAATGGCTCGACGACGATGCATATGGTCTTTCGCGACCATACAATCTCAGATCTGATTGGATTCGTTTACTCCGGTATGCCCGCGGCGGAAGCGGCGACGCACTTAATCCACAACATCAAAAACGCGGCGGCACCGGTTTTAGCGCAAGGACGTGATGCCGTCGTCTCGGTGATTCTCGACGGCGAGAATGCATGGGAGTATTACCCACAGTCGGGACGCGAGTTTCTGCGGCGCTTCTACGATGCTCTGCAGCACGATCAGAGCATTGAGGCCGTCAGCATCTCGGAAGCCGTCGCCCGCCATCGAGGTTTCGGGCGCCTTCCAACGCTTGTTCCGGGATCGTGGATTCATGCCAACTTCAACGTGTGGATCGGCGCTCCCGAGGACAACCGTGCCTGGGATTACCTTCATCATGCCCGCGAGTTCTACAAGCAGAATGCGTCCCGCGCGAGCGAAGCGCAACGTAAGCTGGCGTTTGAGGAAATCTTGATTGCAGAGGGCAGCGACTGGAACTGGTGGTACGGCCCAGAGCACCATTCTGCCAACGACCGCGACTTCGACGAGCTTTACCGCAAGCATCTCTCCAACGTGTATCAGATGCTGGAAGCGGTGCCGCCAGATCACCTAGCGCAGCCGATCGTTGGTGGCGAAGTCCGGCCGTCATTCACCCCGCAGACGGCATATATTCATCCGCGTATCACGGGCGACAAGGAGCGTTACTTTGAGTGGATGGGTGCGGCAGTTTACACGTCCGACCATCGCGCCGGGGCCATGCATGGCAAACAGTTTCTGCTGGATTCGGTGCATGCAGGAATTGACAACACCTATGTGTATGGGCGGATGGACTTCAGCAAAGTGCCTGACAAGGATTTTGATCTGGTCGTCAATCTGGAATCATGGGCCTCCGGCGAATCGCGCCCGCGGCGGTCGTTAAGGCTGGAGACGATGGTCCAGGAGAAAATGATTCGCCAGTGGAAAGTTGAAGGCGCCGCTGAAGAGCCTGTCCTAGCGTCCTCGAAGAAGAGTCACGAGGAAGTGAAGATCGTCCTGGGTAGGAATTTTGAGTTCAAACTGCCGCTGGCTTGGTTGCTGGCGACGCCTGCAGCGAACTCAACCAGCACAGCAGGTGGACACAAGGCAGGCATCGCCGCCCTCACCGCTACTGGCAAGTTGCGTCTGCGCTTTAGTTTGTGGCAGAACCGATTGCCGGTAGATGCGTTACCGGTCGAGGGATGGATCGAGCTGCAGCTACTGAGTGAAGCGGAGTTGATGTCGGGAATGTAGGAGTGGCCACTCCAGAGTCCTGGTTCTGAGTTCTCACTTATGGAGTGAGAAGAGATACAGAGACTGAAGCGTTCCTCGACTTGGAGAACCGCAAATTGAGAACTGCCCTCTACTGGCCGACGCTGGGTGAACTCATCATCAGCGGACGGTCAAGTTCCAGAGTCAGTTCTGTGCCCGCTGGAAGCGTTGCCGAGCGGTGCTTTCCCAACCAGTGAGATACCGTGGCAGTGGCGCCGACTAGGCCACCGACCAGAACGCCCCTGGCCCCGCCGATCAGTCCTCCCACGAGCATTCCACCGCCTGTACCGAAGACAACTTCCTTGTTGTCTCGGCTGTCGCGTCCTTCACCTTTGAACTGGCCTTCGCGGTTCACGTCAGAGCCGCGACCGGCATTGGTATCAACCATGGTGGCGCTCAGCGTATAGCGTTCGCCATTAGCCAGCACCACCGTTTCAGGAAAAATGCCAATGGTCGGCTTACCGGCAATGCGCCGCGGTTCGCTGACTTTCGTGACATGGCCCAGAACTGTTGCTCCCACTGGGATCAGCGTCTTGCCGTTGAGCGTAACGGGTTGCGTGATGCGGCCCTGAAATGGATCGCCAGATTTATTGCTGAAAGTTGCGAGAGTGGTTTCAAGCTTGACCCTCATCGCAGTACCTGCCGGCAGTGACATGTTACTTTGTGCCGCAGCCATGCCCGCCAGTAGCAGCATGCAGAGTAGATCCATCCACTTCTTCATTGCGCCTCCAAATGTGTTCACGATTGTTGTCTCGACTGTAGACCCACGGCGCGAGCGGCACAATATGGGATGAGAGCGGGGGAACCAGCGGAGATAAGATACGAGCTTTAAGAGTAGCAGGTTCGGGGAATCCACCGACGTCTCCAGCGGCCGCTCACATTCCAGCGCTCTTCATCCGATATAATCCAGAGTCTCGAAACGAACCCGATAGTCAGGTTTACGCGCCTACCCACGGGACGCCGCTTGAACCTCGTACCGAATGACTCGTTGGCGGACGTGCACCATAATGCAGAACTTGCCACAGCACGGAAGGAAAAAGTAAGACATCATGACAAATATTGGAGAGATCGGCGCACGCCAGGTTTTGGATTCGCGTGGAAACCCTACCGTGGAGGCGGAAGTGCGACTCGTAAGCGGTACCGTGGGCCGGGCCATTGTTCCCAGCGGCGCATCGACAGGCGAGCACGAGGCGGTCGAATTGCGCGACGGAGATAAGAAGCGTTATCTGGGCAAAGGTGTGCTCAAGGCAGTGGAGAACGTCAATAGCGAGATTGCGCGCGCCTTGGCGAACTTCAATGCAGCGGATCAGGCTGCTCTTGACCGGAAGATGATCGAACTCGACGGGACGAAGAACAAAGGACGCCTGGGCGCGAATGCGATTCTTGCGGTCTCTATGGCAGCAGCGCGGGCGGCCGCGAATGAGTACGGGCTGCCTCTATATCGTTATCTCGGCGGCGCTGCCGCAAATACCTTGCCGGTGCCCATGATGAACATCCTCAACGGCGGTGCGCACGCCGACAACAACGTAGATTTCCAGGAGTTTATGGTCATGCCGGTCGGTGCTCCTTCGTTTTCGGAGGCGTTGCGCTGGGGGGTTGAAGTATTTCATACCCTGAAAGGGGTGCTCAAGAAGCGAGGCTACAACACTGCGGTCGGCGATGAAGGTGGATTTGCACCGTCGGTGAAATCGAACGTTGAAGCGATCGAAGTCGTCTTGGAGGCCATACAGCAGGCCGGTTACAAGCCGGGACAACAAATCTCGATTGCTCTCGATCCCGCTGCCAGCGAGCTTTACAAAGATGGCAAATACGTCTTCAAGAAGTCCGATAAGTCAGCGAAGAGTTCCGAAGAGATGGTGCGGTACTGGGCCGAGTGGGCTAAGGACTATCCCATCGTCTCGATCGAAGATGGACTGGCGGAGGATGATTGGGACGGATGGGCCATGCTGACCAAGGAATTGGGCGGCAAGATTCAACTTGTGGGCGACGATTTGTTCGTGACTAATGTGGAACGTTTGCAGATGGGAATTGACAAAGGTATTGCCAACTCGATCCTCATAAAGGTCAATCAGATCGGCACGGTGAGCGAGACTCTAGATGCAATTGATCTGGCGCGGCGCAACGCATACACCTCGGTGATTTCGCATCGTTCGGGTGAAAGTGAAGATACCTTCATCGCCGACCTGGCAGTCGCTAGCGGCGCTGGGCAGATCAAGACGGGATCGGCGTCACGTACGGATCGGGTGGCCAAGTACAACCAGTTGCTGCGCATTGAGGAAGCGTTGGGGGATGGGGAGAGGTTTTTGGGATTGAAGGCGCTGAATTACAAGGCCTATTTAAGATAAAGACACGCCCCACCTCAAGCTTTCGCTCGAGTGGGGGCATAGCTCTCCATTGATTGTAGATCCAATCCTCAATCGCTACCCGGACGAGGTAGTCTGTTGATCGTGTAAATCTTGACGTTAATACGCTGCCGAACCCCTATGCCTAGACCAAAACCACTCATCCTCATCATCCTAGACGGCTGGGGCTACCGCGCCGAGACCAAAGCCAACGCTATCGCGCTAGCGCGCAAGCCCACATACGACCGGTTGTTGCGCCAATACCCCAACACACTCATCCACGCCAGCGGTCCCTATGTTGGCCTTCCCGAAGGGCAGATGGGCAACAGCGAGGTAGGACACCTCAACATCGGCGCCGGACGCGTTGTACTCATGGATAGCACTCGAATCGAGTTGATGATTCAGAACGGCAATTTTTTTTCGGATCCCACGCTGCTGGCTGCTATGAAGAATGCTCGTTCCGGTGGGCGGCAGCTGCATCTATTGGGTTTGGTTTCTGACGGTGGCGTGCATTCACATCAAACCCACCTTTACGCTCTTCTGAAGATGGCGAAGCAGAATGATGTGGACCGCGTCTTCGTGCATGCATTCATGGATGGACGCGATACGTTGCCTACCGGCGGCGCCAGCTACCTGGAGCAGTTGCTGCAGAAGATGCGTGAGTACAACACGGGTAAGATCGCGAGCGTGAGTGGACGCTACTACGCAATGGATCGTGACCGCCGCTGGGAGCGAATCGCCAAATCCCTCAATGCCATGGTATTCGGCGATGGCGAGGGCGGGAAGTATGCCGATCCCGTGCAGGGCGTGAAGGATTTCTACAACAAAGGTGTGACCGATGAATTCATAGTGCCGTTCGTTTGTGTGGATAAGCAGGGCCAACCACTGACGACCATCCGCGACAACGACTCCTGTATCTGCTTCAACTTTCGAGCTGACCGCGTTCGCCAGATTACACGCGCCCTCGCCCGCAATAGCGGGCTGAATGAAAAAGGAGGCCGCGATCTGCCGGGGGCAGACGATCTCGACATGACAATTCCACGCGATCGGGTACCCAAGAACCTGCATTACGTGTGCATGACTCGGTATGACAAAAACTTCCGTCTCCCCGTCGTGGTTCCGCCCGAACCACTGAGCAACATCCTGGCCAATGTAATGGCTGGAATGAACATGCGTAATCTACGGGTGGCCGAGACCGAGAAATACGCGCACGTCACATACTTTTTCAACGGAGGTATTGAAGAGCCGTTTCCCGGAGAAGACCGCGTGCTCGTGCCTTCGCCCAAAGTTAGTACGTACGATCTGAAGCCCGAGATGAGCGCGGCGGGAATCGCCGATGCAGTAGTAAAAGCCACCGAAGAGGGAACATTTGATGTGATCATCGTCAACTTCGCGAATGCGGACATGGTTGGACACTCAGGCAAGATTGAACCAACAGTGAGAGCGGTCGAAACTGTGGATGCTTGTCTGGCACGCATCGAAACGGTAGTGCGCACGAAAGGTGGCGCCATCCTTATCACCGCCGATCACGGCAATGCAGAAATGATGATTGATCCCACGACGGGTGGGCCACACACGGCGCATACTACTAATCCCGTTCCTTTCATTATGGTCGCCGAGAACGGCAAGCAGTTCACGTTGAGGCCGGGCGGATCGTTACGCGATATCTCGCCGACGATGCTGGGTATGCTGGGTATCGATGAACCGCAAGAGATGACAGGACAAGACCTGCGGTTAGCGAAGAAAAGCTAGCCAAACATATTTGAAATTTCCGAATTACCCCGCTTGCGCGATCTTCTGCGTAGGATAGTGGTGACCCGACCAGTGTCACGATCGGTGTAGATGAAAGCAGCCCCCGCGATGTGATAGTGCCCCTTCCATCCGATGGCGAAGCTCGTATCGGTCTCCTCCAGATGGATAGGTTCTGGGTCACCGTCCCGAGCCAGCCGGGCAGCCAGCTGATCGGTGACATCGAGGAGCCAGGCATCTCCGGTATCGGTAGAAAATAGGACCAGCTGACCGATGGCAACGACGCGGCTGTTGTGATCTGAAGCCTTGTGCTGGATGTAGCGAACCTCATCGGCCAGGCGGAAGCGCTTGCCATCCACCCATTGCTTTTCCGATCCGCGCTTCATGGTCCTGCGACCCACCGTCATCTCTCTCAGCGAGTATAGTGCGGGACCATGGAAGAGTTCATCCAGTTATTCGGAAATCTGCTGGCCTTGGTCTACCACTGCTTCGACCGCATCGTCATTCACGGCTACCTGAGCGGACTGTCTCGACCGGAGCAGGTGGTTTATTTCGTCCGTCAGGTTCTGGGCCTCCCGATGGTAAGCAAAGAAGTGCTGAGCCAACGCACCAGCGATTATCGGAACTGGGTGGAGGCCTACGCCCGCAACCATCACATTGCCATCGAGTGGGCAGAAAAGGGAGTGCGTAAAGAAGACTACGTGTCACCCCGACTGAGTCGTCTGGTGAAGAAGAAGGCATACGGGGTCTACTTCATTTTCAAGAGCATGGAACAGGGTCGGACGTTTCGCATCAGCGTGCCTAAATATCCCACTCCAGACCCGAACTATCGCATCCTGGCACACCAGCGCAGCCGTTTCACACACTACTACTTCTACATCCGGGATGAGGTTCTGGGACCGATCGTGCTGCGTGTGGCCTCCTTCTTTCCCTTTCACGCCACCTATTGGCTCAACGGCCACTCCTTCATCGAGCAAGAACTGAATCGAACCCAGATCGGCTTCCATAAGAACGACAACGCCTTCCTCGCCGTGGACGACGTGGCCGCACTGCAGGCGGCCGCGGACCGGCTGAGCCCGCAGATCATCCGTAAACAGCTCGATTACTGGACCTTCCTTTTGGGACCCAAGTTCTCCAAAAAAGAACGCCGTCAGATGAACCTGTCCCGCTTCTACGCCGTGGCGCAGATCGAGTACTCGCGCAACTTCATCTTCAAGCACCATTTCCCGATTCACAAAGTCTTCGAGCGCAGCTGCGAAATCGGCTTGTGGCGCCTCACCGCCAACCGCATCAGCGAGATCTTCGGCGTCCGGCTGAACCGGCGGCTGCGGGGAAAACTGGCTACGGTTCTCGATGAGATCGAGCATGGCCATCACGTCTTCCGCGCCTACTGGAAGAACGCTTTTCTCAAGCAGTACGAAAAATTCTCGCGCTTCCTACGCAATGAGCTTTGTTCCAACAATCTGCGCGACTTTGGTCTGAAGAAAGGGCTCGATCATCTGGACGCGGTGCGCACCCGATTCCAGACCATTACCGACCGCTTTGCCAACTTCCAGGCCCGATGCCTCAATGTTCATGTGGACTTCCCCTTGCTGCAGCGTTTAGCCCTGCCCCTCACCCTCGGCTCGGTCCGCTATCCCGGAATCAAGATCCACGACACCCGCATCATCCGCTTACTCGAGGTTTTGCTGCATGGCAGCAATACCCTCGGCGGCTGGACTGCCAAACAAATCCACCAGGCCGTACTCACCACCTTTCAGCTTTCCCCCAAGACCTACGGCCTGAACCAGCTCCGCTACGATCTGCGCTCAAGGGGCACGGCCTGCTGCAACGCGATGGTACCCGCTACGCTTACCGGCTCACCCTCAAAGGCGTTCAAGTAGCCCTCTTGTTCCTGTTCTTCCACAAGCGACTCTGCGGTCCCCTCGCCAACAGCCGCTTTCACCACACTCCCGACCCAGCTCACGCACCTGACAGCAAACTCGAGGCCGCATATTACAAAGCCGACAAAGCTATCCAAAACATCGTCGACCTGCTCGCCGCCGCATGATGTTACAGATTCAAATGTTGAAGTATTCTTGTTTACGATCTTTGATCCAAGAATCTA
>WNFA01005410.1_pt1 | contig 10664 bp, 10 predicted proteins | sample 5400481 | NCBI WGS metagenome assembly WNFA01 (sample SAMN13153340, study PRJNA577476) | soil metagenome | isolation source: 120 cm saprolite under Douglas fir tree site 2 hole 1 replicate 2 | place: USA:California | collected 2015-04-18 | reverse complement strand
GGTTCCGCCCGCGAGGATCTCGCTGCTACCCCAGGTTGCGCCGAGCAGGCTGATGGCCTGGGTTCGACTGCTCGGGCTGAGATATTCAAAGGGTCGCATCACGCACCTCCCTTCTGTTCCAGCGCGGCCAGCACGCGGTCGGGTGTGAGAGGAAGGAACGGTACCCGCACGCCGATCGCGTTTGCGACGGCGTTCGATATGACTGCCCCCGGCGACACTACGGGAGGTTCGCCCAACCCAATCACGCCGCGTTCGTCGTAGCCTTTGCCGGTCATCATGTGAACGACCAGTTCGGGGATATCGCTCAAGCCGGCAAGGCGGTAGAACTGCATATCCGCATTCAGCATGCGGCCGGTTGTGGGATCCATCACCTTCTCTTCGAACAGCGCATAGCTGATGCCCATGATCAAGGCGCCGTAGCACTGGCCTTCGGCAGTCTTAATGTCAATCACCAAGCCGCAGTCTTGCACCGCGACCATCTTTTTCACTTTGACGATGCCAGTGTCGGTGTCCACTTCGACTTCCGCCATCTGCACGCCTCCGACGCCGCTATTGGTGAGGTCTGGAGGCTTGCTCTTGTCAGGGTTCTTACCGCGGACGGTCAGCGGCATAGCTCCAAGTTTGGAGCAGGCTTCCTTCCAACTGAGGGAATGACTGGAGTCGCCCTTCACGCTGACTTTTCCATTCACGCATTCCAACTGATCCGGCTGAACATTGAGCGCGGGCGCAACCTTGGCAAAGAGCGCATCGCGCGCATCCACGGCTGCGCGGCGCGTCGAAGAGCTTACGCCGCCGATGGTGGTGGATCCGCCGGAGCCTCCTGAGGGCGGGTACGTTGTGTCGCCGATCTGAAGCTGTATCGCGTCCATGGAAATGCCCAGCGTGTCAGCCGCAATCATGAGGATGCAGGTACGGGTTCCAGTCCCCAGATCCTGAGTGCCCATCTTGAGATCTACCGATCCATCCGGATGGATGGTCAAGTCGCAGTCGCTGGCGTGGCCGCGTCCGCCCCAGGTGTGAAAGGACAAGCCGACACCTCGCGCCATTCCATCAGCGTTGCTCTGTCCGCGCGGATGCCATTTCTGTTTCCAGCCCATCAGTTCCGATGCGATCACGAGCTCTTCGCGGTAGGTGTTCTCTCGCTGCTTGGTGAGGTTAAGGTTCTTGCCAAAAAATTCTACCGGGTCCATGTTGAGCTGGGCCGCGAGGTCGTCCAGGGCGCACATCGTCAGGACCGCCGCCTGCGGATGGTTCGGCGCCCGCCATGCGCGCGCGGGGCCGATGTTGTTGCGAATGGCGGTATGCTCCTGCCGCTGATTCGGAATAGTGAAGACGTAAGGAATCGGAGGCATGCCGCCACCGCCGGGCCCGCCTGTGCCCCAGGAGTTGGATTGCCACGCAACGACCGTGCCGTCCTTTTTCGCCGCTACCTTCACGCGAGCGTATGCGGAAGGCCGGGCACCCGCAACTTTAAGCTCCGTATCCCGCTCGAGCATGATGCGGACGGGCTTGCCGCCAGCCTTCTTGGAGACTTCTGCAGTAAAGATTCCCCAACGGTCAGGGGAAAACTTGCTGCCGAAGCCGCCGCCAATGTGGTCTTGATGAACTCGAATGTTGGTGGCCGGAATCTTCAGCGGCTCGGCCATCTGCCCCGGAATGCCGGAAACGTTCTGCGTCGAGATGTGAGTGAACACGTGTTCAGGATCGGTCCACTCGGAAATGGATCCGTGACTCTCGAGGCAACAATGTGTAATGACCGGAATCCCGTACAGGCCTTCGGAAACAACATCGGCCTCGGCGAAAGCCTTATCAGGATCGCCAACCGTTTGAGCGGCAGCTTTTTGATAATTAGACGGCGGTTTGCTGCTGGCTTCGGGATGAATGGTTGCGGAACGGATCGCCTCCAAAACAGCGTCGCTTGCGCCATCCGCCTTGAGCATCTTCAGCTCGTCTTCGCTCGCCTTCTTAACGAGACCATCTCGCTGGATGGTGCTGACCATCTGGTTAGCGGGCACCTGGTTATCGAGCATGTCGTCGATTGCATCGACGCTGAGCGGTCCTTCTTCTTGCGCGCTTCCCTTCGGCGGCTCAGCGTCGCTGACGAGATGTGGAAGTTGCTGGAATTTCACCTTGATGGCGCGGATGGCATCTTCCGCTGTGGGTTCGTCGACCGCTGCGACGGCAACAATGTCATCGCCTGCCCAGTGAATGTTTGCGCCTGGCCCCTGCACGATGTGAACCGCTTTCACCCCGGGCATCTTCTCAGCCGCGCTGGTGTCGATGCTGACGACCTTGGCATGCGCGTATGGACAGCGGAGCACCTTGCCGTAAAGCATGCCGGGGCGATGGACGTCGTAAGTGTATTTCGCCTGCCCGGAAACTTTGACGGGAGAATCAACGCGAGTGACGCGGGTGCCAATCAGCGTGCGGTGTTGAGGGTCAGGCCATGCATAGTCCGGCATAGGTCAGGCTCCCTTCTGCGCAACCTGCGCGATGGCTTTGCGAATTCCGTCATAGGTTCCGCAGCGACAGAGATTCCCGCTGAGACCGCGGCGAATGTCTTCCGGCGTAGGATGAGGATGCTTATCGAGAAAGGCCTTGCAGGAGACCACAAATCCGGGGGTACAGAAGCCGCACTGCGAAGCGTCGTTCTCCACGAACGCTGCCTGCACCGGATGCAGCTTGCCGTCCTGCATCAACGATTCGACCGTGGTAATCGGCTTGTGCTGAGCTTCAATGGCAAGCACGGAGCAGGAGTACACAGTCTTGTTGTCCACTAGCACCGTGCAGGCGCCGCATTCCGCGCGATCGCAGACTCGCTTCGCGCCGGTCAGTTCAAACTGATCGCGCAGGGCATCCAGCAAGGTGACGCGAGGCTCGAGATTCGCCTTATAGTTCTTGCCGTTGATGGCGAATTCCATCGGGACCTTGCCGGGTCCATACACCGGAACTTCCTGGCCCGCCGCCATGACCATCTTCGGTCCTGCGACCAGCGGCACCGCCACCGAGATCCCGGAAATCTTAAGGAAGTCACGCCGGGAGACGCCCGAACTTTCTGAATTGTCGTTGGGGATTTTCGGATTCTCATCATCCTCGTGCATAAACGCAACCTCCGTGCGTGAACCTGAAGGCCACCCATACCGCAGGGCCAGCTATATAAGCACACCGTGTAATGGGTAATATAGTCCCGGACCAGATTATCGGCCAACCCTTCACCTTCGTTGACCGAACGACACAACGGTAGTCCTTTGGTTGACGGCGACTGCTACAGGGTTGTGGATGACGTTCTAAGAGAACTCCTAATTTCCGAACCGCCGGGGATCGTTTTCACTGGTTGAAAACATCTCGCCAGATCATCCAGCCGTAAGAAGGCAGGGTGACGCAGTTCCGGTCGCCGCGAGCCGCCCATCGCTGCCTGGTACCCCAGCTTTTCCCGAATTCTGAGAGTTGTGCATTGATTCATTGTGGAACCCCGCTTACCAGACCACAAAAGTTAAATTGTCTGTTGCACGGCAACTTCTGGCCCTTCGTATCGGCTGCTTGTGTCTATGAAAGCGTATACCATCTCAGAAATGAACCTTAGATCTTTTGTCTTGAATTCCGAGCATGGCCTTGCTATACGCAGTACTACGAATCAGTGCCTTCACGAAAATTGACGGCAGACGCACATGAGTTCAAACCGTTTAATCCAGACATCGATCAGGAGCACGGTCCTGAGGCTCGATCCCCGGGACAACGTGCTGATCGCGTTGCAAGATCTGCGAAAAGGCGACCTCGTTAGTTTTTCAGATCGTGAATTCGTTCTGGCGTCAGATGTTCCGGCCAAGCACAAATTCGTGACTGAGGACCTGAAATCGGGGGATGATGTCGTCATGTATGGCGTTCTCGTGGGCAAAGCCCGGGAATCCATTCAGGTTGGGGAAATCCTGACGACACGCAACACCAGTCACGAATCGTCCCCTTACCAAGAAAGCTCACACCAGTACGAGTGGATTCCGCCAGACGCGAGTCGCTATCTGCAGCGCAACTTCTTCGGATATCCGCGCCACGATGGGCAAGTTGGTACGCGTAACTATTGGCTGGTGGTGCCGCTCGTCTTCTGCGAAAACCGAAATATCGATGTTATGAAACAGGCATTTGAGGAGGAGTTGGGCTTCGCTCCTCCCAAAATCTACCGGCAACAGGTGGCTGAATTGGTCACGCGTTATCGTGAAGGGACGGTGAGCGATAGCCAGAGACGGCCGCTGGAAGAGGACTTGCAGACTTCCGCGCGTCCGAGAGTGTTTGAAAATGTTGACGGCATTAAGTTCCTCATGCACGAAGGCGGCTGCGGTGGAACGCGCGAGGATTCGACTAATCTTTGCGGCTTAATCGCTGGCTACATCAATCATCCCAACGTGGCGGGAGCGACTGTGCTCAGCCTTGGCTGCCAGCACTCACAGATTGGAATTCTCCGGGAGCAGATCAACCGGCGTAATCCTGATCTCACCAAGCCCTTGCTGCTGTTTGAACAACAACAGAGCGGATCCGAATTCAAGATGCTCTCCGAGGCAATCCAGGCCACTTTCTTAGGGTTGGTTGAAGCAAACCAGGCGAAACGCGCGCCTGCTCAGCTCTCACATTTGTGCGTAGGCCTGAAGTGCGGAGGCTCTGACGGTTTCTCCGGTATCTCGGCGAATCCGGCTATCGGCCATGTATCCGACATGCTAGCTGTTCTATGGGGAAAAACAATTCTGTCAGAATTTCCGGAACTCTGCGGCGTCGAGCAGGAGTTAATTGACCGCAGCGTCAACAAAGACGTCGGCAGTCGATTCATTCAGTTGATGCGCGATTACGCGGCTCGGGCCAAAGCAGTTCGCTCCGGCTTTGACATGAATCCTTCTCCCGGAAATATTCGAGATGGACTTGTGACTGACGCCATGAAATCCGCCGGCGCGGCGAGAAAAGGTGGAACTTCCCCGGTAACGGCGGTGCTGGACTATCCCGAGTACTCCAAGCAGCGGGGACTCAACCTGCAATGCACGCCGGGCAATGACGTCGAGTGCGTCACTGCGCAAGTGGGCGCGGGAGCCAATGTAGTTCTGTTCACGACTGGACTGGGCACTCCGACGGGGAATCCCATCGCACCTGTGATCAAGATTTCGACCAACTCCGATCTCGCCCGACGAATGTCAGACATCATTGACATTGACGCCGGCGGCGTCATCTCAGGCGATAAGACCATCGAGCAAATGGGCGACTCGATATTAGAGTTGGTAATTCAAGTCGCGAGCGGTGAAGTTCGAACCAAGGCAGAATTGCTGGGCCAGGACGATTTCATCCCATGGAAGAGAGGGGTCTCGCTCTGACTTCTCCTGCAAACAATTCGAATGGCTTTCGATTGGATGGCAAAGCAGCCATCGTTACAGGTGGCGCCAGTGGCATTGGTCGAGCTATCGCACATAGATTTGCCATGAGCGGGGCTTGCGTCCACGTTCTCGATATCGATGCCAGCGAATTAGAAAATTCAGCGCAAGAGATCTCAGACGCAGGCGGCACGGCTCGCGCCTATGCTTGCGATGTCTCCCGCCAGGACGAAGTGGATGTTGTGCTGCAGCGGATTGTTGAACATGAGCGCGTTCATATCCTTGTGAACAACGCTGGCATCGCACATATCGGCAAGCTGGAAAACACCAGCGAGGAGGACTTCGACAAGGTGTTCAACGTGAACGTGAAGGGCTTCTACAACTGCATGCTGGCCTCGGTTGAACACATGAAGAACATGGTGGTGGCGTTATTCTGAACCTGGCGTTCGATTGCAGCGTGGTTAGGACTCGCTGATCGCTTCGCATATTCGATGAGCAAGGGCGCGGTGGTTGCGATGACGAACTCGGTGGCCAGAGACTATTTGGCGGATAACATTCGCTGTAATAGTATTTCGCCGGCGCGAGTGCATACGCCATTCGTGAATGGATATTTGCGCAAGCACTATCCCGGTCGCGAGCAGGAGATGTTCGATAAGTTGTCCCGCACGCAGCCCATCGAACGCATGGCCGAGCCTCACGAAGTAGCCGCGCTCGCTCTTTTTCTTTGCTCCGACGAGGCCGCGTTCATCACTGGTACTGACTATGCGATTGATGGGGGTTTCCTGAACCTGCGAGGGTGAATCTACTGCGAATCCCCGTCGATCTTCCCGGCTCCTCATGCAAATTGATTCCCATCAGCACTTTTGGCGCTACGACAAACAGAGAGATACGTGGATCACGGATCAGATGTCGATTCTCAAGCGCGATTTCCTGCCTGACGATTTGATTCCCGAGTTGCGTGCGAATCGGATGGACGGATCGATAGCCGTGCAGGCGGATCAGTCCGAGCAGGAGACGCTGTTCCTTCTTGAATTGGCGAGCCGATTCAGTGAGATCAAAGGAGTGGTGGGCTGGGTCAACCTCTGTTCTCCGGAACTGCCGGAGCGGCTGGAATACTTCTCGCAATTCGAGAAGCTGTGCGGCTTCCGGCATGTTGTCCAATCTGAACCCGATGATCGATACATGCTGCGGCAGGATTTTCTTGCTGGAATTGCATCTCTCCAACGAATCGAGTTCACCTATGACATCCTGATCTATCCGCAACAACTGGCCGCCGCGATCGAATTGGCTGGGAAGTTTCCCGAGCAACGATTTGTGATTGACCACCTTGCCAAGCCTCGCATTCGCTCGAGGGATATCTCGGATTGGGCACGGAGCATTAAGACCATCGCTACGAATCCGAATGTATATTGCAAACTGTCCGGCCTTGTTACTGAAGCAGATTGGCATAACTGGCATGAGCCTGATTTCAAGCCATACCTTGACGTCGTGTTCGAAGCATTCGGTCCCGACCGGCTTATGTTCGGGTCTGACTGGCCGGTATGCCTACTGGCCGGAACTTATGAAAGCGTGAAGGAGTTGATTGCCGGCTATGTCCGTAACTTGCCGATCATGCAGCAGGAAGGAGTCTTTGGATTGAACGCGGTTCGCTTTTACGGGTTGAAAACCACACATCATGAACCTGCAACTGCGGGATAAAGTCGTACTCATCACCGGTGGCGCCAAGGGAATCGGTGCGGCTACAGCTCAGGCTCTTGGCCAGGAGGGTGCGGTCCCGGTAATCGTCGATCGGGACACTGAAGCCGGAGAAAAACTCCGCACCGAGTTGTCCCTTACCGGGGTGCGATGTTCTCTGATTTCGTCCGAGTTGACGTCAGCCCACAGTTGTTCGCAGGCCGTTGAGCAGACTTTCAAAGAACATGGGCAGTTGGATGCGCTCATCAACAACGCAGGCGTCAATGATCGCGTCGGCCTTGAAGAGGGAAGCCCTGAGCAGTACCTTGCCTCTCTGCATCGAAATCTGCTTCATTACTACGACATGGCGCACTATAGTCTGGCGCACTTGAATCGTTCCAAGGGCTCAATCGTGAACATCAGTTCGAAAACAGCGGTAACGGGTCAGGGAGGAACCTCCGGATACGCGTCAGCTAAAGGAGCAATTTTGGCTTTGACCCGTGAGTGGGCGTGGAACTTCTTTCGTATAGCAAACGCGTCAATGCCGTGGTGCCTGCGGAAGTGATGACTCCCCTCTACTGTAAGTGGCTCAGTACATTCCCCAATCCAGAGGACAAGCTGAGTACTATTGTTTCCAAAATTCCACTGGAAAAGCGAATGACCACCGCCGGCGAAATCGCCGCAATGGTAGTATTCCTGCTTTCCGCCCGGGCGTCGCACATTACGGGCCAGCATCTGTTCTTGGATGGCGGCTGTGTGCACCTCGACCGGGCATTGAAATAACGGAGCACGATGAACTCATCCACGCCGATCACGGAACGACGTTACGTTGTGCCATTCATTCTCGTCACCAGTCTTTTCTTTCTCTGGGCGATCGGGGTCAACCTTAATGACATACTCATCCCCCACCTGAAGAAGGCATTCAGTCTCACGGATTTTCAATCCTCTCTGATTCAATCGGCGTTCTTCGGAGGATACTTCCTGGCCGCTCTCCCGGCGGGATGGCTGATGCAACGACTTGGTTATAAGAAAGGTATCCTGATCGGCCTGTGCATCTGTGCCACAGGCGCACTTCTGTTTATTCCGGCGGCATCGGTTCGCCTCTACGGCTTCTTCCTGTTCGCTTTGTTCGTGATGGCCTGTGGTCAGTGCTTCCTTGAGGTTGCGGCCAATCCTTACGTGACCATACTCGGTCCGCCGGAAAGCGCGGAGCGGCGCTTGAACTTTGCCCAATCGTTCAATTCCGTTGGCGCGGTGGTAACGCCTTTTCTGGGCGCCGCTTTCATTCTCTCTGGCATCGAGCACACGCCTGCTGAACTCGGCGCAATGACTCCCGCCCAATTGCTGGCTTATCGCACGTCCGAAGCCGATATGGTGAAGGTTCCGTATCTGGTCATAAGTGGAGTTTTCTTGTGCGTCGCCTTGCTCATCTATTTCTCCGAGTTACCGGAAGTTCGAGAGAGTAGCAAACCTGACGGCGTAGCTACGCGGATGCCTCTCAGCGGCATTTGGCCCCACACACATCTCATAAAGGGCGTGTTCGCACAGTTCCTCTATGTGGGTGCCCAAGTCGGCGTTGCTAGTTTCATCATCCGATTTGCTGAGCATTCCATTCCCGGTACCCATGAAAAGGACGCCGCCCGCTACCTGCAGATGCACATGGTTGGCTTCATGGTGGGGCGATTTGCGGGCTCTGTCATCATGAAGAAAGTGACAGCCCCCAGGCTCCTCAGCTTGTTTGCAACTGGAGCGGTTATTTGCTTGCTGATCGCTTTGCTCGGTTCCGGACAGGTGCCGGTCTGGGCGGTTGTCTTGCTCGGGCTCTTTCACTCGATCATGTTTCCCACCATCTTTGCACTGAGTCTGAAAGATCTTGGCGCTTACACCAAGTTGGGATCATCGTTGCTCGTCATGTCCATTGTCGGGGGCGCGATTGTTCCTGCTTTGATGGGTCGGATTTCAGATGCCGCCACCATCCAGGTAGCCTTCGTGGTTCCCTTGGTTTGTCACGCCTATATTCTCTACTTTGCTATTCGCGGGTACAAACCGGTTACCGTTGCGCCGACGAATCCGCTTCTAAGCGTTACAAACGAGGTCGAATGAACCGACGCTACTGCCTCACGCTTGATTTGAAAAGCGATGCTGAGTTGATTGCCGCGTACAGGAGATATCACGAAAGAATCTGGCCCGAGATCACCGCCAGCCTCAAGTCGGCCGGTATTGAAAATGCCGAAATCTACTTGCTCGGGACCCGCATGTTCATGACCCTGGAAGTGAACGATCGGTTTTCGTTCGACGCAAAAGCGGAAGCTGACATGAACAATCCCAAGGTCCGTGAATGGGAAGAGTTGATGTGGGGGTTCAGCAACCGCTGCCACAAGCCAAGCCTGGCGAGAAGTGGCTGTTGATGGAAAGAATTTTCAAGCTTGAGCAATAACCTTGGGCATTAACAAAAGAGAGGTGACCTCTTGAGAATCTTTGTAATCGAATTATTGCTATTGATTGCGCCGCCTTTTTTGTGGATGGCAAGTGCAGCGGCGCAATCCAGTTACGACCTGCGCTCGCCGGATAATCGAATTGAAATCAGAATCCGCACCGCCGAGCGTCTGCGCTATGACGTCCTTCTGGACGGCAGGGCCTTGTTGCAGGGTTGCACGCTGACGCTTGACGTTGAGCACAAGACATCGGGGGTTGGGCCCAAAGTGATTGATGCCAAGCAGAGCACTAACGATCAAATCGTCGAGCCTGTGGTACGTCAGAAATTCTCCAAGGTTCGCGATCACTACAATGAACTACGTCTCAATCTGGACGGTGGTTATGCTGTAGTGTTTCGCGCCTACAACGAGGGCGCGGCTTACCATTGGGAGACCTCTCTGCCGCAGAAGCAAGTCAAGATTTATAACGAAGAGGCGAACTTCAATTTCTCCAGCAATTTCATCGTGTACTACCCGCAGGAAGACAGCTTTTATTCGCATAACGAGCGCAAGTACCTTCCGCAACATCTGAGCGAAATCACTCCACAGTTCATTGCTACGCTCCCTGCGGTGGTGGATGTTGGGGAGGGCGCGAAGATGGCGATCGCGGAGTCGGATGTGGACGACTATCCGGGCCTGTGGCTGCACGGTGCTGCGCCGAGCTTTGGACTGGCTGCGACATTTCCTCCGTATCCTCTGAAAGAGACTCAGACCAGTGATCGGGATTACAAGGTGACGGAGAGCGCCGACTACATTGCGGTGACTTCCGGCACGCGAACGTTTCCCTGGCGAGTGATGGGCATTGCAGGGAAAGATGGCGACCTGCTCACGAATCAAATCGTCTGGCTGTTGCAGAAGCCATCGCAGGTGCGGGATACGTCCTGGATCAAACCTGGGAAGGTGTCATGGGACTGGTGGAACGATTGGAACATCGATGGCGTGGACTTCCCTGCGGGAATCAATACGCAAACCTACAAGTATTACGTTGATTTCGCCGCGAAGTACGGCCTCCCCTACATCATTCTCGACGATGGCTGGTACAAGCTGGGCAATCTGCTCGAGGTCTCACCCGGTCTAAACATGGAAGAGCTCGCTGCCTATGCGAAGCAGAAGAATGTTGGCCTCATCCTGTGGGCGTGGTGGAAGACGCTGGACGATCAGATGATTCCTG
>WNFA01005409.1_pt1 | contig 10664 bp, 9 predicted proteins | sample 5400481 | NCBI WGS metagenome assembly WNFA01 (sample SAMN13153340, study PRJNA577476) | soil metagenome | isolation source: 120 cm saprolite under Douglas fir tree site 2 hole 1 replicate 2 | place: USA:California | collected 2015-04-18 | reverse complement strand
CTGCTGTCGTCCGCGTGGCGACCGGGGCGACGCTCCCGATCGTCGGAGGCGTGGTGGTGGCGGCGTTGATGTTCGCCGGCGGCGTGGTCGTCGTCGCGCTTCGACGGGTCGGCCCGGAGCGGATGCTTCGGTCCGGCATCGTCGCCCTCACGATCGGCGTTGCGATCACGCTCGCCGGCGTCCAATACCAGCTCGTCTGGATCATGCTTTTCGGCACGGTCGTTGCAGGCCTGGGTTTCGGCTCGGTGTTCTCGGGAGCGCTGCGGAGCGTGATGCCGTGGGCCAAACCCGACGAGCGCGCGGCGCTGCTGTCGGCGTTCTACGTCGAGGGCTACCTGGCTTTCAGCCTTCCGGCGGTGCTTGCCGGATTCATCGCGCCGGTTGTCGGACTGACGAGAGCCGCGGATTTCTACGGCATCGCGGTGATTGTTCTGGCCCTCTCTTCACTCGCCGCCACGGCCCTTCGAAAAAGAATCGGTGGTCAGGCCGCGGTACCCTCCAAGTCAGAAGGATATAGATCATGACTGACAAGCCGATGAAGATTCCGGGACCCGATCACCCCATTTCGATTGAGCCGAATCCGTCTCGCGTCGTGGTCACAGTCGGCGGAAAGGTCATCGCCGACACCCGGGACGCGTTGACGCTTCGCGAGGCGTCCTATCCGGCGGTTCAGTATATCCCCCGCCGGGATGTCGATATGGCCGCGCTCACGCGGAGCGAACACACGACCTATTGCCCCTACAAGGGCGACGCTTCCTACTACAGCATTCCGGCTGGAGGCGATCGTTCCCGCAATGCGGTGTGGACCTATGAGACCCCATTCGAGGCGATGGCGCGGATCAAGGATTACGTCGCCTTCTACCCGGACCGTATCGACGAGATCAGCTAACTGACGCCCACTTGCCGAAATGGGCGAGCGCTGGACCAAGTCTCCGATGATCTCAACGTTGGATGATATCTGCTCGATATGGTCGAAGCGGGCGTCCAGCACAAGCATTGTCGCGAGCCTGTACCGCCTCGCGGTGGTAACCTTCCACTTGGTTCAGCAATGGGACAGCAATGTCGCATGACTCGCGATTGTTATTTGCGTACTTGAGTGTCGCCTTCGCGGCTGAGGAGGCGTGGTATAATGCTCCACAGCGCTCCGATGGCGGTGCTCTCATCGCCTTTTTCCAGGCCTCTGTGGCCGCGTTGCGCAGTTGCACCAGTTCCGGGCACGGCGTTTGCGCTTCGGCCTGAACCCCGAGCCAGACCATTGCGATCATCGTGAAGGCCGGCACTCCTATCAGCGTCATAGGATATCTTCGCTGCGTCATTGCCCGCGCAAGCGGGCAATCCAGTAATCACAAGACCCAGTGAGAGCACCAAACCTCGATCGCGAGGACACGGCGTACTGGATCGCCCTGGCGCATCAGAGTTCGTCGTGCTCGATGGAAGCGCGCTTCGGTTTGCCGTCCCAAATGGCGACCGGCGCGCCAACGCCCCGCACCTTCCGCGTCACCGCCCAGATCGCCAACGTGAGCACGCCCGGCACCGCGATCCCGAGCGCGAGCGGCCAGGCGGTCGCGCCGAGCGACTGGCCGACGAGCGCGCCGCACGCCGCCGCGAGCGTCTGCTGGACGAAGCCGATGAACGACGACGCGGCGCCGGCGCGCTCGGGGAACGGCTGCAGCGCGCCCGCGAAGGCCTGCGGCATGCTCAGGCCGAGCCCCACGAGATAGAGCATCATCGCGAGCGTGACGCCGGTCGCGGCGGTCGGCCACAGCGCGATCGCGCCGACCATGGCGAGCCCGCCCGCCGCCATCGCGAGCGCGCCCCACCCGATGGTGCGGTCGAGGCCGAGCCGCGTCACCAGTTTCGCGGCGAGCAAGGTGCCGATCACATAGCCGATCCCGGCGGCCGCGAACGCGACCGCAAAGCCGAACGAGGTCAGCCCTTGCACGTCCTGCAGCACGAAGGGCGAGCCGGAGAGGAATGCGAACAGCCCGCAATAGCCGGCCGCGATGATCGCCATGTAGGCGAGCGCGACGCGGTTGCGCGCGACCACGCCGTAGCTCGTCCACAGGCCGGAAAGGCCGACGCGCAACGGCGCGCGCAACGTCTCCGGCAGCAGCCAGCGCACCGCCGCGATCGCGACGAGTCCGATGAGAAAGACGAACACGAAGCAGGCGCGCCAGCCGAACGCGGTGAGCAGCGCGCTGCCGATCATCGGGCCGATGAGCGGCGCGAGCCCCATGATCATCGCCATGCGCGACATCTCGCGGCCGGCGCGCGCGCCATCGTACAGGTCGCGCACCACCGCGCGTGCGAGCACGATCGCGCCGGAGGCGCCGAACGCCTGGGCGGCGCGCGCCGCGATCAAGGTGCCGATGCCCGGCGCCGCCGCGCAGGCGAGCGTCGCCGCCACATAGATCGCGAGCGCCGCCAGCATGACCGGCTTGCGGCCGCGCTCGTCGGCGAGCGGACCGTAGACGAGCTGGCCGATACCGAAGCCGACCAGATAGGCCGAAATGGTGAGCTGCACCTCGCTCGGCGGCGCCGCGAGCACACGGCTGATCTCCGGCAACGCCGGCAGATAAAGATCCATCGACAGCGGACCGATCGCGGTGAGGAGCGCGAGCAGGACCGTGAGGGCGAGCGTGTCGGGGCGGAGCATGGTTTGGAGTACCCGTCAGGCCGCCAGCCATCAACCATCATGGCGAACGGAGCGAATTCGGCCGCGCCGCGAGCTTGACGGGATGATGCCGTCTCTCTCAACATTGCGCCGTGAGTCAGTGCCTGGGGCGACCTACAACTCAGCAAGCACGATGGGAGCGATTATGCGGATTTTCCTTGCCAGCCTCCTGGTTATCGGCGGCCTCTCGACGGCCGCCGCTCAGGTCAGAATCGACGGCGCCGACGTCCTGGAGACCGGGCTCTACAAGCTCGGCGATACGAAGACGTTCGAGGACCGCACGATTTCGACCGGCCAGCGGACGGAATCAAAGACCACGCTCGTTCGCAGCACCACCCTCATCCAGCCGAAAGGCCCCACCGTGTTCGGGCTCGAGCTCGTGGTGCGCGGCCGGCCAAACGGCCAGACCGCCCAGGTGCAGGTGGTCTGGCGCTACCCCGAGCCGGGAATCCGCAATCCCGACACCGGCACGACGAAGTTCACGGACCAGTACATGACCCAGGTCGAGATAGGCGCCAGGCAGACTTACTATTGGAACATGGAGGACGATTGGCAGATGGTGCCCGGCGAGTGGATCTTCGAGCTTAGGAACGGCAACCGCACGCTCGTCAGGCAATCCTTCACGCTCGAGAAGTAGCGGCCTTAATGTCGTAGGTTGGGTCGAGCTCTTGCGAGACCCAACATGACGAGGCAGCGCGCGTGGTGTTGGGTCTCGCTGCGCTCGACCCAACCTACGGACACATCACTACTGCAATCCATAGCGGTGCAGCTCGGCGCCGTGGGCGTCGAGCCACACCTTGGCGCTGTGGGTCGCCGGACACAGCGCGAGCAGCATGCGCCAGAAGCGCGGAGAGTGGTTCATCTCGAGGAGATGCGCGACCTCGTGCGCGGCGAGATAGTCGAGCACGTGCGGCGGCGCGAGGATGAGGCGCCAGGAGAAGGACAGCACGCCGGTCGACGAGCACGAGCCCCAGCGGCTCGATTGATCGCGGATCGAGATGCGTTTGGCCTTGACGCGCAGCTCCTTCGCGTAGCGGCGGCACGCCGCCTCGAGATCGCGCTTCCCCTCGCGCTTGAGATAGTCGGCCACGCGTCGCCCGACATGCGGCGCCTCGCCCGAGACGCACAGCAGCAGCGCGCCGTCGTCGTCGGCCTCGATCCACACCGTGCCGCGCGCGCCGCGCCGATGCGCGATGCGGTGATCGACGCCGCGGATCGGCACCACCATGCCGTCGACAAGCGGAACCGCGGCGGGCAGCCGGCCGAGCCGCGCCGCGATCCAGCCGCCGTGCCGTTCGGCGAAGGCGCGCGCCTCGCGCACGCTGCCGCGCATCGGCATTGTGAGCACGACCTCGCGCGTCGCCGCCTGGATGCGCAAGGTGTAGCGGCGCGCCTGGCGGTGGCGGCGCAGACGCACCGGATAGATCGCCCGGTCGAACGCGATTTCGATCAGCTGCGGATCGGGCTGCCGGCGAAGCAACAGGGCACGAAGGGACATGGACTCGAATCTCGGCCGCGGAGACGAGCGAATAGTGCCAGATTCGTGTCGGTTTGACGAAGGGGGCTGGCGTAGGTTGGGTCGAGCTCTTGCGAGACCCAACAATCACGCGCACTGCCCTGGCGGTGTTGGGTCTCGCTGCGCTCGACCCAACCTACGAAGCGATAGGTGAGCTTTACGCGTCGGTCGGCGTGGGCCGGCGCTCGTGCGCGTGCGGCGGCTCGGCCTTCGCCGATCCGTTGGCGCCGTGCTGCGCGCCGGAGCCGTTGGTCGTCTTCGCGCGAGCGCTGCGCGGCGGGCCGTTGTGGGAGAGGACGAAATCGGCGATGCGCGGCGCGATCTCGGCGCGGAAGCGCGAGCCGTTGAACACGCCGTAGTGCCCGACATCGGGCTGCATCCAGTGCGCCTTGCGGCTCTCCGGAACGTTCACGCACAGGCGATGCGCGGCCTGCGTCTGCCCGAGGCCGGAAATGTCGTCGTGCTCGCCCTCGATCGTCATGAGCGCGACGCGCTTGATCTTGGCCAGATCGACCGGCGTGCCGCGGTGGGTCATCTCGCCCTTCGGCAAGGCGTGGCGCACGAACACGGTCTCCACCGTCTGCAGATAGAATTCGGCGGCGAGGTCCATCACGGCGAGATATTCGTCGTAGAACTCGCGGTGCTTCTGGGCGGAGTCGCCGTCGCCCTGCACCAGATGCAGGAACAGGCGCTGGTGCGCCTCGATGTGGCGATCGAGGTTCATGCTGACGAAGCCGTGCAGCTGCAGGAAGCCGGGATAGACGTCGCGCATGAATCCCGGATGCGGGAACGGCACCTTGGTGATCACGTTGCGACGGAACCAGTCGGTGCCGCGCGCCTCGGCAAGCTTGTTCACCGAGGTCGGATTGACGCGCGTGTCGATCGGGCCGCCCATCAGCACCATGGAGTGCGGCACGCACGGATCGTTGCTCGCCTCCATGAGCGCGACCGCCGCCATCACCGGCACCGAGGGCTGGCACACCGCGATCACGTGGGTGTCGCCGCCGAGCAGGTGCAGCATCGAGATGACGTAGTCGATGTAGTCGTCGAGATCGAACGGACCGTCGGCGACGGGCACCGTGCGGGCGTCCGACCAGTCGGTGACGTAGACGTCGTGATTAGGCAGGAAGGCCTCGACCGTGCCGCGCAGCAGCGTCGGATAATGGCCCGACATGGGCGCCACGATGAGGAGGCGCGGCTGCGGCCGATGCGGCATGTGCTCGATCGCGCGCTCGAAATGCAGGAGCCGGCAGAACGGCCGCTCCCACGCGGTCGCGATACGCACCGGCACGCGCGCGCCGCCGACCACGGTGGAGGTGATGCCCCATTCGGGGCGGCCGTAGCGGCGGGTCGAGCGTTCGAACAGCTCGGCCGCCGCCGCCATAGACTTGCCGAAGGTGGTGTTGGCGAACGGATTGATCGGGTTCTTGAAGTAGAGCCGGGTGACGTCGGCAAGGGCGCGCGCAGGACTGAGCGAGGCCTGGCTCATCTCCCAGAACCAGTACATCGGCGCGGAGAGGACCAGCCCGCCTTCGCCCGGCGATACGGTTGCATCGCCAAATTCGCCAATTGCCATCGGAACCCGGCCTTAAGCCTGCGTGTTGCAGCGCAACATACTGTGTCGTCTACCTGTCATACCGTCAATAGATGTAGGAACGGTTCCCGCACTGGAAAAGCGTTCTCTCCCGTCACGTTGCCCAAAAGCGACACCGGCACCTTAGACGAAAGTCGCAGAAAATCAGCCGGTTACCATCCCTACTCGCCGGACTGCAACAGTGACCCGCTGTGGCGGGCACTTTTCAACAGGGCGAGGAAGCCGGCGGTTCCGGCCGCGAACAGCACCGCGTTGATGGCGAGCGCCTGCAACATGAGGTCGCCGCGGAAGACGTGGTCGATCATGAGCGCGCGCATGCCCTCGAATACGTAGGTCGGCGGCAGCATCCAGGCCACGACCTGCAGCCATTCGGGCAGCACCGACACCGGGTAGTACACGCAGGTGAGCGGCAGGAAGATGAACATGATGGTCCAGGCGAGGTTCTCGGCGCCGAGTCCGTTTCGCAACACAAGGCCTGAGACGAAGATCCCGACGGCCCAGCTGGTGAGCAGCAGATTGAGGAAGAACGCCGCAAGCGCGAGGCCGAGCCCGAACAGGTTGAAGCCGAAGAAGGCCTGCGCCAGCAGCACCACCGGCACGACGCCGATCGCGAGGCGCACGACGCTCATGATAATCAGCGCGAGCACGAACTCGACCGGCTTCAACGGGCTCATCATCAGGTTGGCAAGATTGCGCGACCACATCTCTTCCAGGAACGAGATCGAGAAGCCGAGCTGGCCGCGAAACAGGATGTCCCACAGCAGCACCGCGCCGATGAACGTGCCGCTCGCGCGCGCGAAGAAGCCGGCGTTCTGGTTCAGGTACATCTGCAGGAAGCCCCACATCAGCATCTGCACGGCCGGCCAGTAGATGAGCTCGAGCAGCCGCGGCCAGGACGAGCGCAGCAGATACCAGTAGCGCCGCACCATGGCGGCGATGCGCGCGAACGAGATCGCGGTCGGATCGGTCGCGGAATGCACGCTCATTGCGCCGCCTCGCGCGCCTCGCCGCGGCCGCGCGCCACGTCGAGGAAGACCTGCTCAAGGCTCTCACGGCCGTAGCGGCCGAGCAGCGCCGCCGGCGTGTCGTCGTCGACGATGTCGCCCTTCTTCATGATGATGACGCGCTCGCACAGGCGCTCGACCTCGACCATGTTGTGGGATGCGAGCAGAACGGTCGCGCCGCGCTCGCTGCGATAGCGCTCGAGCCGCGCGCGCACCCAGTCGGCGGTGTCGGGATCGAGCGAGGCGGTCGGCTCGTCGAGGAGCAGCACCTCGGGACGATTGAGCAGGGCTTTTGCGAGCGCGGCGCGCGTGCGCTGGCCGGAGGAGAGCTTGCCGGTCGGCCGGTCCAGGAGGTCGCCGAGATCGAGCTCCTCGGCGAGCGAGCGGATGCGGCCCTCGATGTCCTCGACGCCGTAGAGCTGGGCGAACACGATCAGGTTCTGCCGCACGGTGAGCCGGCGCGGCATCTCGATATAGGGGCTCTCGAAGTTCATCCGGTGGAGCACGCGGTAGCGCTGGCGCGGCATGTCGGCGCCGAGCACCGTGACGCGGCCCGCGGTCGGCTCGACCAGCCCGATGATCATCGCGATGGTCGTGGTCTTGCCGGCGCCGTTGCCGCCGAGCAGGCCGGTGATGCTGCCCGCTTCGAGCGCGAACGAAATGCCGGCGACCGCGGTCGTGGTCTTGTAGACCTTGACCAGGCGATCGACGGTGAGGACGTTGGCGCGGGCAATCATGGCAGGGCTTTTCTTATCACGACGCGCGCCACAAACGACTCCCTCATGGTGAGGAGCCCGCCTTCGCATCGCGAAGGCGGGCGTCTCGAACCATGGGCCACAAATGGAAATGGCACCACACTGGCCGCCCTCGTCCTTCGAGACGCCTGTCTTCGCGAAGCGAAGACAGGCTCCTCAGGATGAGGGCGGAACAAACGATGAGGAAGACATATAGTGTGGGCCCGGCACGGAGGAAGCACATGCCCGCGATCACCCTCGACCAGGCCAACCGCATCATCGCCGCAATTCTCGCGCGCGGCGCCGAGCTGGACTGCCGGCCGCTGTCGGTGATCGTGGTCGAGCCCGGCTGCAAGCCGAAGGCGTTCCAGAAGGAGGACGGCTCCTCCATGATCCGCTTCGAGATGGCGTTCGGCAAAGCCTATTCGGCGCTCGCGCTCGGCCGCTCCTCGACGCTGGTGCGCGTGCGCGCCCAGGAGAAGCCGATCTTCATGGACTACCTGATCGCGGCGAGCGGCGGCCAGATGTTCCCGGAAGGCGGCGGCCTCTTGATCCGCGACGCCGCCGGCGAGGTGATCGGCGCGGTCGGGGTCACCGGCGACACCGAGGAGCGCGACGAGGAACTCGCCGCCCACGGCATCCGGGCGGTCGGGCTCAAGACCGACGACGACTGCGAGGGGATGGGCCGGCGGGTGAACGTGCGGAAGACGAAGTGAGGGCCGTAGGATGGGTTGAGCGCAGCGAAACCCATCGCCCCACGCAGTGACTCGGGATGATGGGTTTCGCTTCGCTCAACTCATCCTACGAAACACCGCCCCACGACAAATAGCCGCTGCCCGACCGGCCCCGCCCTGGTCTAAGCTTCGGCCAAACCGGCAAGACCAAGAACCGGCCGTTAGAGAGTGGCGCATGTTCTTGTCGGCGAACCGGGAACCACTTCGCCGGAACATGCGCTAACGAGGGGAACGTCTTGGACGCACTGGCCGACCAGCGCGGCACGACGCTGCGCGAGACCTTCGCGGCGCGCCTCGGCGCCACGCGCGCTGGGATCGACGCGCGCGGACGGCGCATCGCGGGCTGGGGCTGGGTCGCGTTCCTGCTCGCGATCCTCGCCTTCCTGGTCATCTATCCGGTCGCGATGCTGGTGATCGGCGCGCTGACCGACGCCAACCCGGTGGTCGACGGGATTTCCGCCTCCAACCTGTCGCTCGACAATTTCCTGACCGTGCTCGGCAATCCGAACGTGCACGACGCGCTCGCCAACTCGCTCATCGCCTGCGGCGGCGGCACCGCGCTCGCGCTCGCGATCGGGCTCACCTTCTCGTGGATCGTGGTGCGCACCAACACGCCGGGCAGGCGCTTCATCGCGGCGGCGAGCATGCTGCCGCTGTTCGTGCCGCCGCTGGTCGCCGGCGTCGCCTGGGTGATCCTCGGCTCGCCCAAGACGGGACTCATCAACACGGTGCTGCGCTGGTTCGGCATCGACCTGCGCGTCGACTTCTACACGATGAGCGGCCTCGTCTTCGTGTTCGGCATCTATTACGCGCCCTACGTCTACATGTTCACCGCGTCGGCGCTGCGCAACATGGACCCGAGCCTCGAGGAAGCCGCCGAGGTCGCGGGCGCGAGCCCGGTGAAGACGCTGTTCACGGTGACGTTCCCGCTCATCCTGCCGGCGATCATCTCCGGCATGCTGCTCTCCTTCATCGTGATGCTGGGCATCTACGGCATCCCGGCGGTGCTCGGCGCGCCCGCCAACATCAACGTGCTCACCACCTACATCTTCAAGCTCACCGCTTGGTCGCCGCCGCTCTACTCGACCGCGGCCGCGGTCGCGATCATCCTGATGGGGGTGACCGGCCTGCTCGTCGTCATGCAGCAGAGCGTGATGTCGGGCAAAAGCTTCACCACGGTGGCCGGCAAGGCGTTCCGCCCGCGCAGCCTCGATCTCGGCCCGTGGCGCTGGCTCACGCTCGCGCTCGCGGTGATCTACCTGTTCGTCGTCGTGGTGCTGCCGACGCTCGCGCTCATCGTCGTCGCGTTCCGCAAGTTCATGTTCATCCGCGACTTCAACAGCCTCATCGACATGCGGCAGTACTCGCTCGTGCATTTCCAGTCGGTGTTCGACAACCCGCTCACCATGCGCTCGATCTGGAACACGCTCGAGGTGGGCGTGATCACGGCGCTGCTCGGCGGCACGCTCGCGTTCGCGATCGGCTATACGATCCACCGCTCCCAGGCGGTCGGGCGGCGCGGAATCGACGTCATCTCGAGCCTGCCGGTCGCTATCCCGGGCCTCGTCATCGGCGTCGCGTATCTCTGGGCGTGGATCGGGCTGCCCGGCGGCCTCTACGGCACCATCTGGATTCTCGCGCTTGCCTTCGTGGCGCGCTTTATCCCCGACACCACCAAGGCGCTCTCCACCTCGCTCATGCAGATCCATCGCGAGCTCGAGGAGGCGGCGTGGATCTGCGGGCGCGGCACGCTCAGTGCTATCCGCACCGTGGTGCTGCCGCTCGCCCGGCCCGGCGTCATCGCCGCCATGACCTTGCTGTTCATCCTGGCGGTGCGCGAGCTCGGCTCTTCGCTTTTTCTCTACAGCAGCGATTCGATGGTCATGGCGGTCCTGCTGCTCGATTATTACGATGGCGGCAATATCAGCATCACCGCGGCCTTCAGCCTGGTGCAGATGGTGCTGCTTGCCGTGTTGATCGGAGTCGCGCATTTTCTGTCGCGCGGAGCCGCCGATAGCGGCATCGGCAAGGCCGGCTAGTGCAATCAATCACAGGGAGGAAATCATCATGAAGCCAGCACCGATGTCACGCCGTTCGCTCATGACCGGGGCGCTCGGGCTGGCGACCGCGCTCGCCGTCAAGCCGGGTTGGGCGCAGCAAGGGCAGAACCCTTTCGGCGCGCCCGAGCTGATCGAGGCGGCGAAGAAGGAAGGGAGCCTGGTCTTCTACACCGCCAATTTCACCGAGGTGGAGCAGGAGGTCATCAAGGCCTTCAACAAGCGCTTTCCCTTCATCAAGGTCGAGATGATCCGCGCGCCGGGCGGCCAGCTCATTACGCGCGTCAAGACCGAGGCCGCCGCCGGCAAGCTTGCCGCCGACATCGTCGACCATTCCGACCGCGGTCTTAT
>WNFA01005408.1_pt1 | contig 10664 bp, 7 predicted proteins | sample 5400481 | NCBI WGS metagenome assembly WNFA01 (sample SAMN13153340, study PRJNA577476) | soil metagenome | isolation source: 120 cm saprolite under Douglas fir tree site 2 hole 1 replicate 2 | place: USA:California | collected 2015-04-18 | reverse complement strand
TCTGTAGTACGGACCTCTCCGCCACCCCACACGGCCCGGCCTGTCTCTATTGATTACATGAGTCGCCGATCCGCGCCGTGATCCCGATCCGATTCGTCGTCCTTTGCGCTCCCGATTCGTGGCCCGATCCCGATCCAATTAGCCGCCGTTTCCGATCCCAATTAGGTCGCCGATTGGCCGCGCTTTGCGATGCCTATTAGACCACCGATTCGCTACACGGAAGCGTGGCGAATGCGATGCGATGAGGGCGGATAGAGGCCGATGGGGCGGGTTGCGGCGGGAAAATGGTGAAAGTCAAAACCGGGCCATGCTTCGCATGGGGAGGAGGTTGACACGTCATCCCCAATTGGGAACTGCCGAGCTACTTTAGGTATCTGTTTAGATACTTATTGAAAACGTGCGACTTGCGGGACGGCGGGAGCTAACAGGTTTCCGCTGGGGCGCTCTAGGGACGCTCTGCGCGTAAACGTATTGATCCGTCGAGGGTTGCGCGAGGATGCGGCTTCAGGCCCGCTGACGCTGTGCGTGCGGCATCCGATGTTGCGTTCGGGCTTTGTCCGGTGGTGGACTGAGTCCCGAGGTGCTACGCTTGCGGCGAACTCCAAGCCCAGTGTGCGATGCAATACGACCCAGACAAAGTGGACGGCATGGTCCTGGCGTTGCTCTCCCTGACGATGTTCGAGCAAGACCAAGATGGGGCGAGAGCGTAGAAGGGGGCACGATTGGGGCGCGATGGAACGGCTGCACGCGAAGGGCAAATCGGTCGTGGTGACCGTGGAAGGCGTACAGCAATCACGCAAGCTGCTCTAGAAACACTTCGCGAAGAAAGAGTCGGAAGGGCATCGCCATAGGCTTCGCGGCGACAGTAAGCGAGCCGTTCCGAAGCGGGAAGAGGGTACGGGCGCGGATCACGGCCCATCAAGCCCCGTTCCGCAAAGAACGCGGAACGCCTTGCGGCTTCGCTTCGTTCCGGGGCGTTGACAGGCCGCGCCCACGCCCGTAAGAACCTTCCCGCTATCTTCGGAATGTCTCTCTCTGCCCCAGTCGGGGCAACCCCTCCACAAACGCGGCGATCCGCATCCTGCCAGGAACTCTTCCGCAATCCGTGCGGCTTAACAAAGCGGCGTTCAATCTCTCTGACTTCACAGAGAAGGACGCGCAGGATGTGGCGAGCAGTTTCCTCACGCAGTTCGATCTCGCACCTCTCTTTCGTTCCGGGCGTGTGACTGAAAGTACGCCTGGCCGTCGGGAACAACAAAAAATCTGAACAGACTGCACAAAATGTCCCCGTATGCCGGGTCGATCAAGCGCCCGAAAACCGACAAACTTCAGGAGTAATTGCGCGCCAATTCCGGTGTTCATCCGCTGACGAAAGCTCCACGATTCTCCTTCTCTTTCCTCGGCGTTCAAGGTGGTGGATTGTGGCCACTTCGGCCGTGCTATTCAGCCTTTTAGCAGTCGTTGTTGGGAGATGGTATGAGTGGGGAATTGCGACCGCTTTCAGAGTTGCGAATGGTGGGCACCAGATGAGGCTCGTTCATCACTCACCAGAGTAGGCATCGTCTTCGGATTACCAGCGAAATGGGAAGGCGGATCGGTATGGCATCCGGGTCAATTTAGACTCGCAAATGGCTTCTTCAATTGGCCTAGAAGCCGCTTGCCAGTTAGGGCTGATTGGACTCGCCGACCACATCGCATGTCGGTGCAAGCCACGTCCTTTTTAGCAGGTGAAGCCAGCTGCGATCGCACATAGCATTTGGCGGCTATTGAGGTACTCGCCGCCGCCGTTTAGCCGGTGGATTCGAGTACGCCAGCAGAGGCGAAGATACGACCCTCCAGCCTTCCGGGAAAGCCTGTGCAAAAGGTACTTGATCCTTCCCTGAAACATCGAGGCAAAGGGCTGGGGATGAGAAGGCGGAATGCTGGGACGAATCGCAAGTGATCGACTGATCTGATCGCGGCCTTAATCTCAATAAATTCAATCCGAACAGACGGCACTTATCTTCTCTTTTGCAAGACCCCCAAGGGCGACTTTGTTGGTTGCGAAGTGCGTATACGAACTGTAGGTCAACATGTTTGACAAGATAGTATAACTAGCTCCCTTATTTGCCCGCTTACTAGTTAAGTATTCGCTGTTTATATGTGTCGGCGCAGCCTTACAGATCTCAGGCCGCTCCTGTTCCCGTTGACAACCGTCTAAGAGATGATGACATCTAGCGATTTCGCCCTGGCAATGTCGCGATTAGACATTGCTGCTAAGCACTGCTTCAGGCCATCGATTCGGATTGTTATTGCATGTCGAATCACTAGTGTAAAGATCGAGACAAAAGGTAGAACTATGAGTTATCCACACATGGAACCTTGACTGATACACAAACAAATAGTACAAAAGCGAGCATCTATTCGACACTTAGTTAGTCTAAGTCGGAAGCAGAAACTAGATACTACAGCGACATTGTAGGCCTGCATCGCATGTTGACCATCTCCAAAGCGTTGTCGGCAGGACAGGCGCGGACGTACCATGCGCGTGAGTTTGTGTCGGAGAAGCAGAACTACTGGAGCCGTGACGCGCAGGTGCATAGCGAGTGGCAGGGAAGGCTTGCCGAGGAGTGGGGACTGCGCGGTTCCGTTGGAGCCGAAGGATTCGCTCGGTTGAGCGAAGGACAGCATCCTGAAAGCGGTGCGCAACTCGTCAAGCACCAGCCGGCAAGAACCTACGAGAACGAGTACGGCAAGGAAATCACCAGCGTCGAACATCGCGCCGGATGGGATGCGACATTCTCCGCGCCGAAATCCGTTTCTTTGACCGCGCTTGTGGGCGGCGATGAGCGTGTGCGCCAAGCGCACCGGGAAAGTGTTCGCGTCGCACTTGGCGAATTGGAGCGGTACACGCAAGCGCGGATCGGCAATATCCACGCGCCGGAGACGACGGCCAAGTTCATTGCCGCCACCTTCGAGCATGACACTGCCCGCCCGGTGGATGGGTATGCTGCGCCGCAACTTCATACTCATGCCATCGTTTTCAATGTGACCGAACGCGAGAGCGGCCAAACGCGGGCGCTTCAGGAGCGAAGCCTTTTTCAATCGCAACAATATGCAACGAGCGTGTACCGGTCCGAGCTTGCCATGCGGCTGCAGAGGCTGGGCTATGAGATCGAACGCGGCCCGCACGGCCAGCCGGAAATCAGGGGCTACACGCAGGAATATCTGAATGCATCCAGTCCCAGGCGAGAACAGATCAAGAGTCACTTGGAGGAGATTGGAAGAGAAGGTGCGGGTGCGGCTCAGGTTGCTGCTCATCGGACGCGGGACAGCAAGGAGATTCGTTCGCCAGAAGAGGTATTGCAGCGGCACCGCGAACTGGCTGCACGGCACGGCCATCAGGCGGATCGCGTTGTAGCCCAGGCACGCGAACATACGCAGCTCCACACACCCCGCTCGGACAAGACTGAACAGCAGGCCGTCACCTATGCCCGCAATCATGTCTTCGAGCGCTCTGCCGTACAGGATGAGCGAAGCATTTTGCAGGCGGCGATCAGCCGTAGCATGGCGCAAGCAACCTACGGGCAAGTGCGGCATGAATTTGCGCAACGTGTCAAGCGGGGAGAGTTTCTTGCCGTTGGTCATGGAGAAGGGCGTGCTGCACCTCTCTACACCACTGCTGAAATGGTCCGCATGGAGCAGGAGATCATCGGACGTATGCAGAGCGGCAATCAGCGGACCTACAGGGATCCGATGATGGTTTCGCCTCCGCTGCGGATTGCAATCGAGGACCGCCATACGGAGTTGAGTCGGGCACAGCTCCGAGCGGTCGATGATATTTTTGTGAGCCGCGAGAAGATCGTTGGCTTGGATGGAATCGCCGGTACTGGCAAGACAACGACGTTGGCCGTAATCCGAGAAGGAGCGGAGGCCGAAGGCTACAAGGTCGAAGGTTTTGCTCCAACATCACGCGCTGCGCAGAAATTGGCCGAGGCGGGCATCGAGACCTCGACGCTGCAACGCCATCTTGCACGGGGAGAACAGCCGGATACAGGTGAGAAGAGGTTCTATGTGCTCGACGAGTCTTCGCTTGCCTCGACTCGCCAGATGCACGAGTTCATGGAACGGCTTCATGCCGGAGACCGGGTTTTGCTGGTCGGCGACACGCGGCAGCATGAGGCGGTCGAGGCGGGCCGTCCTTTCGCACAGCTTCAGGAATCCGGAATGCGGACGATGAGGCTCGAAGAGATTGTGCGGCAGAAAGATCCCGAGCTGAAGCAGGCCGTCGAGCAATTGGCGCGTGGTCAGGTTGGCGCGGCCATCGACAGCCTTGACAGGCAAGGCCGCGTACATGAAGTGAACGGGCATGAGGAGCGCATCACGGCCATTGCGCGCGAGTATGCCAAGTCGCCAGAAAGTACGCTGGTGGTATCGCCGGACAATGTGTCGCGCACAGAGATCAATCAGCGCATCCGTGTTGAATTGCAGTCGCGCGGTGTAGTGAGCAGAGACGAGCACTCCGTCCAAACGCTGGTGCCGCGTCAGGAAATGACCGGCGCAGATCGTTCTTGGGCGCAGCAATACCAAGTTGACGACATTCTGCGCTACTCCCGCAGTTCGCGGGAGACCGGCATTGCGAAGGGCGAATACACACGCGTAACGGGCATCGATGCGCAAAACAATCTGCTCACGGTGTCGCGCGGGAACGGAAGTGAAACGACCTATGACCCTCGCCGCCAGATGGGCGTCTCAGTGTACCGCGAACAGGAGAAGGCATTCTCAGTGGGAGACCGTATCCAATTCACCGCGCCCAGTCATGAGTTGAAGATCGCGAACCGCGAACTGGGGACAGTGGAGAACATCTCGTCGAACGGAACGATGCGCATGAAGCTCGATAGCGGGCACACTATGAACTACGAGCTTCAGCGTCATCGGCATCTCGACCACGGCTACGCCGTTACCAGCTATTCGAGCCAAGGGCAGACCGCGGAACGAGTACTCATTCACGTGGATACGGACCTTGCGGCGAAAGACTTGCTCAATAGCCGCATGGCGTATGTCTCTGTTTCGCGTGGTCAATGGGACGCGCAGATTTTTACCAACAACCTTGAAAAGCTGCCGCAGGCTCTTGGTCGCGACGTCTCGCACCAGAGCGCATACAGGCCGGAACAAGCGATTGCTCCGTTGCAGCAAGAGGCTGCGCGGTCACAGCAGCCAGAAAAGGATCTGGGTATGGGTATCGGCTTAGGCTTCTGCCCTTAATCAGTAGAATCAACGACACTTTCACGCGGGAAGGCAGTGATGGGCGCAGAAACACTTGATAAAAAACCGGTCCAGAACGTGAACCAATCGGCACCTGCTCTGGAGCAGCGTTATATGCACCCTTACGATAGCTTCGCCGAAAAACACTATCGCGTTAGCGACCTAGCGAAACTGTGGGGTTTGGGCAGGGAGACGGTGCGAAAGCTCGTCAAAGACGATCCGGGTGTCATCAAGGTCAGGCAGGGGCGCAAGAAAGTGCATACAACATATAGCGTGCCAGAATCGGCCGCGAAGAGAATTCATACGCGGCTGCTAAACATTGCCTAGTTACGACGCCCAGGGAAAGCTACGAGTTTCGGTTTCGGTTTACCTTCGAATGCTTCCTGCAAGATTTTCGTGATGCGTGCTTGCCGTTCGGGCACCCATGCTGCGTAATGCTTCCGCACAATCTCTTCCGTGTTGCCGAGCAATTCAGCCACGTCGCGTACTGTGATGTTCGCCTTCTGCAGAAGTATGCGTGCAAAAGTATGACGGAACCGGTGAGGTGTGGGCCTCTCGGTCCATGGTCCGCACAAATCCCAAAGACGCCGAAGTTTGCGGCGCCATATGTCGGTAACGACACTAATATCGGTTGTCCTGTGACTCCCAAAAATCAGCGGTCCGTGCCGTAGAGCGCGCTCATGGATGCGCTGCTGCAACCAACTCGGTATCCACGTATAAACCTTCCTTCCGTTTTTGGTCGTGCGAATGCGACACTCGCCAGTCTCCAGCAGCCGATCTACATGAAAGGTGCAGACGTCTGAAATGCGAAGGCCGGTATAAACGGATATTGATATGAAGTCGGCCAAATCTTGTCCGGTCCAGCGGTACCGATATTCGTCCTCGGTTTTTCCGTACTTGGATTCACAGGCCTCGAACATCCGGGCTAGTTCTTCGTCGCTGAAGGGGATTCGTTCCTTGGATCGGTTCTCACTGCGATTGCGTAGGTCTTTGATTAGCCGTGCTGGGTTCCGAACAATCCATTCATTGCTGACGGCGAACTCGAAGAAGGACTTGAGAATGGTCATGTTTTTCGTGGCGGTGTTCGGAGCAACTTCCCATGAGGCGCGAAACTCGCGCACGTCGATCGGCCCCCACTGGTCGAGTAACACGTAACCCTTCAGTTCAGAAAATTTCCTGAAGCGGTTCATCATGTAGCGATACATGCGCTGGGTCGCCGGGGCGGACGATTCGCCGTGGGTCGCAAGAAATGCTTTGACAGCTCGATCTACGGTAACCTTCGAGACCGAGATTGTCTCAGGAACAAGAGCGGGCAATTCACCTCCCCAGTCCTTCCAGCCAGAAACAATCTCTCTAGCTCTTTCCCAGTCGTTCTGTCCCGTCGATTTTCGTTTGAATTTGCCAGCGAGTGTGCCAGAGGCAAAGATGATGCAGGCACAACGCTTCCAGCCTCTCTTTCGCTCCTCGAACTCGCCGGAGCGTGATTCTTCCATGTGGGCGGCTTCACAATCCTGACGGTGCCGACGGTAGAGATTCAGAGGCACGCGAACATTATAGGACGAATTGCCCGCTATTACCCTACAAAATTATAATTCACACGTAAGTTGTTGAAAAAGATATGGCGGAGAGGGTGGGATTTGAACCCACGATACCCGTTAAGGTATGTCCGCTTTCGAGGCGGATCGTTTCAACCACTCACGCACCTCTCCGAAAATCAGTTGTCAGTGGCCAGTTGTCAGGGGCCAGTACGAACCATTAGTTAACGACGCTTCCGAAAAAATTCCTGCACCATCTCTGCCGAACGTCCGGCCAGTACGCCACCCCGGATTTCCATCTGATGATTCAGACTGGGGTGATTCACCACCTGCAGAATCGAATGGATGGCGCCTGCCTTCGGGTCGTCGGCACCATACACCAGACGGCGGAGGCGGGCATGAACCGCCGCTCCCGCACACATGGCGCACGGCTCAATTGTAGCAAACAGTTCGCAGTCGCCGAGCCGGTGGTTACCGAGGTTTCGTCCCGCTTCGCGCAAAGCCACGATTTCAGCGTGAGCGGTTGGATCGCAGTCGGTGAGGTTGCGATTCCATCCTCGTCCAAGCACGCGCCCGGCGCACACGACGACCGCTCCCACCGGCACTTCGCCCGCCTCGAGTGCGCGCTGAGCGCAGCGGAGCGCTTCTTCCATCCAAAGTTCGTCGGAAGAAAGCTCGTGAGAAGAAAGTTCGTTCGCGGAGAGCAGTTGTAGGTCACCAGTGGCGAGTTGCCTAAACGCTAGTTCTCAGTTCTCGGTTCCCAGGTTTCAGTTAAAGAGCCTGGCCTGCAGACTGACCAGCGTCTGAGACGGGGCAAGCCCCGTCTCTACACACCATTCTAGAGCGGATTCCCGGTGGCTGCAGCCCGCTCGTGCAGGGACACTGTTTCCCGTTAGTGTTATCCTATGCGTGTTATGGGAATCGCCGACCTCTTGCGGAAGGTGTTTTTGGTGGACCTGATGCAGGGACTTGGCGTGACGTTCCGATATCAGCATCCCAAGGAAATCTACACCGAGCAGTATCCGCTGGAGCGGCCGCAGGTAGCCGAGCGCTACCGAGGCGCGCCGCGGCTGAACGTCAACCCCGATACCGACGAGACTCTCTGCATTTCCTGCGATCTGTGCGCAGTGGCTTGTCCGGAAAACCTGATCGTTGTTACCAGCGAGCGCAATGAAAAAACCCGCCGCAAGGAGCTCACGAAGTTTACGTACGACTTGAGCCGCTGCATGTTTTGCGGCTTGTGCGAAGATGCTTGCCCTACCGATGCGCTCGAACTTACCCAGGATTTCGAGCTCGCGAACTACACCCGCGAAGGCATGATCTGGGACCTCAAGACGCTCGAAAAGGGTCCGCAGCCTACCGTGTACCGGAAGTAGCCCCCTCCCCGAAGTGCGGCCGAGTCGCAGCTTCGCTCCCTCCGCCGTGAAGCCCGGAAGCCCGGCGGGTGCTCTTCGACGCCTCAGCGTAATGACTGCTTCGCAAAGCCGGCCTTAAGCCCATTCTTTCCATAAGCGAGCGCTTCCCAACTACGTCCATACGGACATGGCCGAATAGAAGGTCCCCATCTGTTCACTTGCAGGATCACGTCTGGTCTTTAGGGTCTCAAGCCCGTTTGGCCGATGCCGATGACTATGTTCATGCGGGGATGTGTGCGCCGCGACCCAATCGAGCTGGCGAGCTGCACCATCTTCATCGAACATTTCGGTGGAAGGGTATGGGCGAGATTTGAGTACGGTTGCGATTTCAGTTTGAAGTTCACTTTGTCTGCCTGTCGTCACGATGAGAAGGGGGGAGCCCGGCGATGAAGCAGTTGCCTCAGGTCCTTCTTGTGGACGACAACCCGGCCGACGTCGTACTTGCGCGGGAGGCGTTGGCCGGGGGCAGGCATCAGAGCCGCATCAGCAATGTGGGGAACGGCGAGGAGGCCATGGCCTTTCTGCATCGCGCGGGCCAGTATCTGAACGCAGTTCGTCCTGACTTGGTGATCCTGGATCTGAATCTGCCCAAGAAAGACGGGAGAGCGGTGTTAGCGGAGGCCAAAGGCGACGCGCATCTGTGCAGCATCCCGGTCGTGGTGTTCAGCACGTCGCGCTCGATGTTGGATATAGCGCGCAGTTACCAACTGGGCGCCAACTGCTATGTCAGCAAGCCCGGAAATCTGGACGATTATTTCCTGGCGGTGCAATCGATTGAAGAATTCTGGTTCGGCTCTGCAAGCCTGCCACGAGAGGAATAATGATGGACCACGAATATGCTCACGTTTTGCTGATTGAGGATAACCCCGGAGACGCGGACCTAGTGCGCCTGCGCCTCATGGAAAGTAAGTCCGATGTCCATGTGAGCTGTGTCCCGCGGCTCTCCGACGCTCTGGCGTGTCTAGAGGCGGAATCACCTTCCCTGGTATTGCTGGACTTGAACCTTCCCGACAGCCACGGCGCGGAAACCTTTCGGCGGATCAGGCAGAAGGCTCCGAACGTGCCGGTCGTGATCCTTTCGGGTCAGGACGATGAGGCGATGGCGATCAAAGCCGTCCACCAGGGGGTTCAGGACTACCTGGTCAAAGGCGACATCACCAGCAAACAACTGGGGCGTGCCCTTAGCTATGCGGTGGAACGGCAGGGTCTGCTGCGCGCTTTGGACATCACGCGCAAGCAGCAACTTGAATTCAAGAACCAGTTTCTGTCCCACGTTTCGCACGAATTGCGGACCCCGCTGACCTGCATTCATCAGTACGTCACGCTGCTTTTGGACGGGCTGGCTGGTCCCCTGGCGCCGGAACAAAATGACCACTTGAAGACCGTCCTCAAGAGTGTGAATCAGTTGCACGCCATGATCCGCGACCTGCTCGAAGCCACCCGCGCCGATAGCGGCAAGCTGCGCGTCGAACCGCGCTGCATCGATATAGGCGAACTGATTCAGCAGGCGGTGGCGATGATGCGGCCCAGTGCCACCGAAAAACATGTGGGCCTCGAAGTTGGGTTGGATCAGACCATCCCCCTCGTCCACGCCGATCCCGACCGCACTCTCGAAGTCCTCATCAACCTGATCGACAACGGAATCAAGTTCACCCCGCCCGACGGGTCCGTGATCGTGAAAGCGTCGATGGTGGAGACCGACCCGACCGCCGTCTATGTCTCGGTCACCGACAGCGGCCGGGGCATTCCTTCAGAGTCGCTTCCGCTGGTTTTTGAACGTCTCTACCAGGACCCCGACGCGGTGGACGGCAACCGGGCCGGCCTTGGTCTGGGGCTCTACATCGCCAAAGAGATCGTCAGCCTCCACGGCGGAAGGATATGGATCGCAAGCCAGACCGGAAGCGGCAGCACGTTCTCGTTCACCCTGCCGCTCTATTCCCTGGCCAAGCTCCTGCTTCCGGTGATCACTAATCAGGGACGTTTGCGGGAAAACATTGTGCTCGTGCGGGTGGAGCTGACTCCGCTGTCCAAATCACTACGCGGAAGCTGGAGAGAAACCTGCCTGCGGTGTCTGGAACTTCTGCACTTGTGCATCTACGTGGATAAGGATCTGGTTCTTCCACCCATGGGAACCAGCGGTGCCGTCGAAACGTTTTTTGTGGTGGCCTCTACCGACGTGGAAAGGGCCAAAGTCATGATGGACCGCATCCGCGAGCAGGTCGGCGCCCTGCCTCAGTTGAAGGCCAGCGGCACCCTGCGCGTGACGGTCGAGCCGGTTCCTGGCCCGCCCGCCGCCGACCCCAGGACCTTGGAACAACAAATCTGGGGCGTTGCCGATCACGTCACCGAAATCATTCAGCACGGTCTTTGGAGCAATCAACACCTCAACGAAAAGGAGAACCACGAAAATGCGCACTGAGAGTAACATCGACCCGCAACCCTTGAATCGAGCAAAAATTATGGTCGTGGA
>WNFA01005406.1_pt1 | contig 10666 bp, 9 predicted proteins | sample 5400481 | NCBI WGS metagenome assembly WNFA01 (sample SAMN13153340, study PRJNA577476) | soil metagenome | isolation source: 120 cm saprolite under Douglas fir tree site 2 hole 1 replicate 2 | place: USA:California | collected 2015-04-18 | reverse complement strand
GTAGCCTGGCAAGAGCACCCGGAGTTCTCATGCGCCCACTCGTCTTGCTCGTCGCCTTCTTGATCGGTCTCGCCTCCCCCGCCCGCGCCGCGGATGATGTTGCCGCCGCACAGACCGTCATCCGTTCCCAGGTCGAAGCGCTCGGCCGCGACGATGCCGCAACGGCCTATTCTTTTGCGGCGCCCGCAATCCGGGACATGTTTCCGCAAGCCGACATCTTCATGGACATGGTGCGCCGGAGCTATGCCCCGGTCTATCGCCACAAGAGCTTTGAGTTCGGCGAGGCGCGCGTCTCGGACGGCCAGATTGCCCAGCGCGTTCACATCATCGACGCCGATGGCGTGCCGTGGGAGGCGCTGTATACGCTGGAGCTGGAGCCCGACGGCAGCGTGAAAATCAGCGGCTGTGTTTTGCTCAAGGCGGGCCAGGCGGTATAAAGCGTTTTCGAGCGAAAGCCTGCCCCGCACTTGATGCGGGGTGGATGCGCGTTTAGAGCATGATCCGGAAAAGTGGAAACCGGTTTTCCGAAAAGATCATGCTCAAACAAAGAGATGAGATCATGATCCGATTCAAGCCAATCGGATCATGATCTGGTGCGAGAGGAGACTTAAAATGAAAACAGTCCAGGTGATGTTGGCCGAGGCCGAAGCACAGGTGCCGCGTATCAGCCCTGAGGAAGCAAAAGGGCTGCTTGGCCGAACCGACGTATTGTTTCTCGATGTCCGCGAACCGGCCGAGGTAGTGGCATCGGGAAAAGTCCCGGGCGCCCTTGCAATCCCGAGAGGACTTGTGGAATTTCGCGCCGATCCGGCTTCGCCGCTGCACGACAAAGCGTTTGATCAGGCCAAGACGGTGGTTGCCTATTGCGCGTCAGGTGGACGCTCGGCGCTGGTCGGCAAGACGCTGAAGGAGATGGGATACGCCAACGTCAAAAACCTTGGCGGCTTCAAAGGCTGGCTGGATGCAGGCGGCGAGGTCGAAAAGGCATAATTGACGCTCCGTCCTCTGCGGTCGTCATTCGGCGCGATCAGAACGAGCTGTTGCGGCGCGCGCGTTCTGTCAAAGGCAGGCCTTACGCCAGCGCCAGCCGCAGCCGGGCGCGGATCAACAGCGGCACCATGATGGCGATGTTGAGCGCGTTCCACGCCAGGCCGTTGATAAATGCCGCGGCGTAGGAGCCGGTGGCATCGAAGATCACGCCGGACACCCAGCCGCCGAACGACATGCCGAACACCGAAGCCAAAATCACGAGGCCGACGCGGGTCGCAGCTTCTCGCGCCGGCATCGATTCCCGGACGATGATGGCGTAGCTTGGCACGATGCCGCCCTGAAACAGGCCGAACATCGCGGAGATGACATAGAGCGAGGTCAGGCCGTCGAAAAACAGATAGAACAACAGCGCAAAGCCCTGCGCGACCGAGCCGATCAGCAAGGTGCGGATGCCGCCGATCCTATCGGCGAGGAACCCCGATCCGATCCGGCTGACGACGCCGAACGCCATCATCAGCGACAGCATCTCGGCGCCGCGCGCGACGCCATAGCCGAGATCGCCGCAATAGGCGACGATGTGGACCTGCGGCATCGCCATCGCCACGCAGCAGGAAATGCCGGCGACGCACAATAGTGTCGTCAGCGCATTGGTCGAGAGCCTGAGATCCACGCGCGGCGGCGGCGCGTTCTCATGATCTCGCAGCGTCGCCCCGCCGATGCGGGCGCGAAGCACCAGCAGCACGAGCGTCATCGTCACCGCGCAGAAAATGCCGATGGCGATGTGGGTGGTCCGCCAGCCGGTAGCTTGCGTTCCCCAATTGACCAGCGGCGGCCAGATCGTGCCGCCGACGTAGTTGCCGCTTGCGACAATGCCCACCGCGAGCCCGCGATAGCGTTCGAACCAATGCGAGACCTCCGCCATCAGCGGCGCGAAGGTCGCCGATGTCCCGAGCCCGATCAGGAAATGCACGGCAATGAACTGCCACAGCGTGGTCGAAAGTCCGGCGAGAATATAGGCGATCCCGAGGAAGCTGATGCTGAGCGCCATCGCCAATACGATGCCGAAGCGATCGGTGATCCGCCCCGTCGCGACGCCGCCGAGACCGAAGCCGAGCATGATCAGCGTAAAGGCCAGCGATACCGCGCCGCGAGTCGCGCCGAATTCGGCCTGCACCCCCGGCAGCACCACCACGACCGACCACATCCCGACGCTGCCGATCGAGCCGATGATGAGCGCAAGCCCAAGCCTCACCCATGCCTGACCGGAGTCCGGGGTGAAGAGAGACGAATGTTTCGATGAATCAGCGGGGGCGTGCACATCGGGAACTTCGTCGCCCGCTGCCTGAAGGTCAAGCAGCATGGCGCGATATTAGGCATGCAGATGCGCAGCAACAGAACAGCCCTTTTCACGACCCCTCGCCCCTTCGTCATTCCGGGATGGGCCGAAGGCCCAGGCCTCAGATGTGCAATTGCACATCGGGGAATCTCGAGATTCCGCGTTCGACGCCTTGCGTCTCCCCGGAATGACGGAATGTCGAAACGCCCTCTCACACCTCTCGTCGCACGCGGGGAGAGGGACAAGGCCGTTAACGCTTTCCTAACCATAAAGCGGGCAAAAATTGCCTAGTGGAGTTTGAGTGTCGTCAGCCGCGTAAGACGGAGGAGTACCCGTGGACGCCAGTGCGGTGCCTAACTTTCGAAACGGTGGTCCTTCGGCCGCCGCCAAGACGTTTGGCGCCCGCGACCGGCATATGCGGGGGGAAGCAGCAACCATGGTCGACATCACGGCAGGTCAGGGCGGAGCGACCGGCAACGGATTTCCGAGTCTCAGCGAAATCGGCACCATCTTAAAGCGCGGCGATCTCGCGCTGGCGTTCGGCATCCTCACCATCCTGGTGGTGCTGATCCTCCCTCTGCCCTCGATCGTGCTCGATCTGTTTCTCGCGATCTCGATCACCCTGTCGATCCTGATCCTGATGACGTCGTTGTTCATCCAGGCGCCACTGGAATTCTCGTCGTTCCCGACCATCCTTCTGATTTCGACGATGCTGCGGCTTTCGCTCAACCTCGCTTCCACGCGGCTGATCCTGTCGCGCGGACATGAGGGTACCGCCGCCGCCGGCCACGTCATCGAAGCCTTCGGCAATTTCGTGATGGGCGGCAATTTCGTGATCGGGATTATCGTCTTCGCGATCCTGGTGATCGTGAATTTCGTCGTCATCACCAAGGGTTCGGGGCGCATCGCGGAAGTCGCCGCCCGCTTTCACCTCGACGCCATGCCGGGCAAGCAGATGGCGATCGACGCGGACCTCTCCGCCGGCTTGATCGACGAGAAGGTCGCTAAAGAGCGCCGCAAGGCGCTGGAAGACGAAAGCGGCTTCTTCGGTGCGATGGACGGTGCGTCGAAATTCGTGCGCGGCGACGCGGTCGCGGGTCTGCTCGTCGTGTTCATCAACGTCATCGGCGGCATCATTATCGGCGTCGCCCAGCAGGGCCTCGGGTTCGGCGAAGCCGCACGCACCTACACGCTGCTGACCGTCGGCGACGGTCTCGTCACCCAGGTGCCGGCGCTGATCGTCTCCACCGCGGCGGGCTTGCTGGTCTCGAAAGCGGGCGTCAGCGGCGCCGCCGACAAGGCGCTGATGAAGCAGCTGTCCGGTTATCCGCAGGCGCTCGGCATGTCGGCTGGAGTAATGCTGGTGCTGGCAATGCTGCCGGGCATTCCGATGATCCCTTTTTTCCTGCTGGGCAGCGGTGCCGCGGCGCTGGCGTTTTCGGCGCGCAAACGCAATCGCGCCACCTCGGCGGCTGAAGCCGTTGCGGCGGCCGCTCCGGCTGCGGCCGCGGCTGCTGCGAGCGCGGCCGAAGAGCCGATTGCGACGGCGCTGAAGATCGACGATCTCAAGATCGAACTCGGCTATGCGCTGCTGCCGCTGGTGAATGGTCCCGACGGTACCGACCGCCTGACCGAGCAGATCAAGGCGCTGCGCCGTTCGCTGGCGGTCGAGATGGGCTTTGTGATGCCGGCGGTGCGGATTCTCGACAATGTGCAGCTGGAAGCCAATACCTACATCATCAAGATCAAGGAAGTGGATGCCGGCACCGGCAAGATCTGGCCAAGCCAGTTCATGGTCATGGACCCCGCCGGAAATCAGGTCGGAGTGCCCGGCATTCACACCATCGAGCCGACCTTCGGGCTGCCGGCGACCTGGGTCGACGCCAGCCTGAAGGAGGAGGCCACATTGAAGGGCTATACCGTGGTCGACGCGGCGACCGTGCTCTCGACCCACCTCACCGAGTTGCTCAAGAACAACATGTCGGACCTTTTGTCCTATGGCGAGGTGCAAAAACTCCTGAAGGATCTGCCGAAGGAGCAAGGCGAACTGGTCAAGGACATCGTGCCGAGCATGGTCACGATATCGGGCATCCAGCGCGTGCTGCAGCTATTGCTCGCCGAGCGTATCTCGATCCGCGATCTCTCCACCATTCTCGAAGGCATCGCCGACGCGCTGGCGTTCTCGCGCAACCCGGCGGCGGTGGTCGAACATGTTCGCGCGCGGCTGGCGCGACAGATTTGCGCGCAGAACACCTCGATGAACGGCTACCTGCCGTTGATCGCGCTGTCGGCAAAGTGGGAGCAGGCTTTTGCCGAGTCGCTGGTCGGCCAGGGCGAGGAACGCAGCCTTGCGATGCAGCCGTCCAAGCTGTCCGAGTTCATGACCGCGGTGCGTGACCGCTTCGAACAGGCCGCCCGCGAAGGCGAGTCGCCGGTATTGGTCACCTCGGCGGCGATCCGCCCCTTCGTGCGCTCGCTGGTGGAGCGGTTCAGGTCGCAAACCACGGTTCTGTCGCAGGCCGAAATTCATCCCCGCGCGCGGCTGAAGACGGTCGGAAGCGTCTAAAGTAGAGCCTTGGTTCTGATTGCATCAGAACCAAGGGCTCTCATCTTTTGTTTTGATGCATTTTCCTGACGCGAAACGATATCTACTCCAGATCACGTCCGGGGCAGGGCTTTCGCTTGAAAACGCTTTTACCCGGGGCAAATCAACGCACCGATGACGGGGCTTTTGGGCCACAGGCAAATGATTTATCAGCCCGGGCCGATTGGCACCATTTTGCGGCGCAAGATGGGCGAAAATAGTAACTTATTGTAATAATTACATTATTTTTGATTTTTGAAATCCTGACGGCAGCGCCAGTCGCGGGAATTCAAGTCTTATCACTGCCTTGTGATCGCCTCTTTGGAACTAAAGCTCGATTCCCTATGTTTGCAGGCATGAGATGTTGAACCTGCCGGTGGACGAAGTCGACCAATCCGCAAGAGGCAGTAAGACGGCAGGAGGCTTCGATGAACCATTCGATCTACAGCGCAGATCGCACGACGCATCTCAAGATTGTGGTCGTCGCGCTCGTCGCTGGTATCGCGGTGGCGGGCTTCGGCGTCTCGGCTCGCAACAATTCGGACGACGGATATACCCAGACCGCGCGCGTCATCAAGGCCGGCAAGGCCGTGACGGTCACGAACTCCAGTACATCCGTGATCCGCTAATGAGTTTTGTGAATTCACGCGACCCTTTAGCAGCCCCCCAAAGTCGTCACGTGGATATGTAGAAGACCCAACTACCCCAAGTCGACTACCGAAAACGCCCGCTCCCCACGGGCGTTTTCTCTTTGTGGACTGCTCTCTTGTTCATGAGGCGCAACGGCTCGGCTTCGCCCTGCGGCGAGGTGGCGTCGCCGCATGCGGCACGGGCCTCTAACGGGCTGGAGAAGGCGCCGGAGCCGCCGGCGGGACGGCCTCGATCAGCTTGCCGGTAAAGACCGGCGCCGAGTGCGGATTGCCGTCAGGCGATCCCCCGGCCTGCTCGACCGTCACCGCATAGGTCGCGGTGTTGATGGTGTCGGTATCGTAGGAGGAAAGCACCGGGCGCACGGTGAAATCGGCGCCGCCGATCACACCCAGCGAGCGCGGACGCTGTAGCTTGTCCGAGATCAGCCAGAGCTCGAAGCTCTTGCCGGACTCGGCGGCGGCGCCAACCTTGCGGACCGTGAAATTCTTGGTCGCCGCATCAACCGTGAGAATGAACGCGGGCGACCCGCCGTCTTTCTGCAACACCGCGACATATTGCGCGGATGGCGCCGGCACCGCAGGAGTCTTGACCTCAACCACCTGCACGCGCGGTTTCGGACGAATGCCATCGGGCAGCAAATCCGGCTGATAGACCCCAACCGCGATCATCGCGACCAGGGCCGCCGCGATCGCCGTGGTGAAGGTTGCAACGCGGCGCCAACGCCGAGCCTGGGTGGACAACCGGATGACGTTGGAGGTGTCCATCGGCGCGGCGGCGGGCTCAACGACTTCAGCGGCAACCGGTGGCGTCGGTGGCGGAGCGTCGGGAAGCAGCAGCGGCGCCTGCGGTTCGGCGTGTCCTACCGCGGTCTTGATCTTGTCCCAGACCTCGGCCGGCGGCTCGATCGATCCGACCATCTGGTTCAAGATACCAAGCTTGTGCTCCCACGCCTCCACTATCGCCGCGAAGTCCTTGTCGAGGGACATCATGGTCTCGACCCGCGCCCGCTCGTCGGCATCGAGGGTGCCGAGTGCATATTCCGCGGCGAGCGCGATATCGTCTTCGCTGTAGGCCATCATCTAGAGTCCAAGACACTCCCGGATATCCAACATGCTGCGGCGCAGCCAGGTCTTCACGGTATTCACCGGTGTCTCGAACTTCGCCGCCAGTTGCTCGCGACTCCAGCCGTTGTAATAGGCCAGCAGCACCAGCTTTTGCCGATCCGGCTCCAGACGGCCAACACACTCCAGCAGCCGCTTCAATTCTTCGGTCATCTCCCGGCGCGCCAGTGGATCCGGGGTATCGGCAGCCACTTCCATGGCCGCCGGCTCTTCTTCGATCGAGACTTCGGTGCGTTTGCGCACGACGTCAATGGCACGGTTTCGGGCGATCGAGGCCATCCACGTGATCGGCGACGACAGGCCGGGGTTGAACTGTCCCGCGCTGTTCCAGATCTTGACGTAAGCCTCTTGAATGACCTCCTCCGCAAGGTCCTGTCGACGCAAGATACGGAGCACCACGCCAAAGAGTTTCGCGCGCGTGGCGACGTAAAGGCGCTCAAAAGCGGCCTCATCCCCCTTCGCAACGGCGGCAATCAGCCAGACCAGCTCAGCTGGCGTCAGCATTCAAATCCCCAGAAAATCGCGATGCCCCATCGCTTTGTACACACCGCAGCGGCAGTCCAGACCTCTCCTACCATACCCTGCCCCAAACCGGTCCACCAAGCCAGCGAGGGCCGGGCTGTGGACATGATGAGGGAAAACCCCCAATCTCGCGGCCGCTCGTTGGATGGCTGTGGTCCGAGGATCACTTCGGCAACGTCAGAGCCGTCGCTTGCGTTGTGTCACGCGTTGACGCCGCGCTCGGCGAGCAGGCGTTCCGAGGTTGCGACGAGAACGCAGGTAGCGAGCGCATCGACCGCAGCGTGGACCTCGTCCGCCGGCGGGAATGAGGGAGCGATGCGGATATTGCGGTCGCGCGGATCGCGACCGTGGGGAAAGGTGCGGCCCGCCGGCACCATCTCGATGCCGGCTGCCTTGGCCAGCGCCACCACGCGTCGGGCGCAGGCGTCAAGTACGTCAAGACTCACGAAATAGCCGCCGCGCGGCTGGGTCCAGGCCGCGACCCCGCTGCCGCCGAGCCGGGCATTGAATACCTCCTGCACCGCCGCGAATTTCGGCGCGAGCAGGCGGCGTTGCTGCTCCATATGCGCGGCGATCCCCGCCGCGTCACGCAACACCAGGACATGGCGCATCTGATTGAGCTTGTCGGGCCCGATCGTGCGCGTCGACTGGCGCGAGACGAACCAGCGCATATTGGCGGGCGAGCTCGCGAGCATGCCGAGGCCGGCCTGCGCGAACGTGATCTTCGAGGTCGAACCGAACACCAGCGCCCGATCCGGGTTGCCGGCGGCGGCGCAAGCGTCAAGCACATTGTCGAGCCGGTCGGTGGTGCCGGTCAGGTCATGCACCGCGTAGGCATTGTCCCAGAACAGCCGGAAATCGTCGGCAGCGTCCATTCGCGCCAGCCGCGCCACGGTCTCGGACGAATAGGTTTCCGCCGTCGGATTACTGTATTTCGGCACGCACCACATGCCCTTGACCGCCGGGTCAGCGGCCAGCCGCTCGACCTCATCCATGTCCGGGCCGGCCCCGGTCAGCGGCACCGGGATCATCTCGATCCCGTATTGCTCGCAGATCTGGAAATGGCGGTCGTAGCCGGGCGAAGGACACAGAAACCGGATCGGGCGGTGCTGATCGCGCCATGGCGCGGCGCCGTCGCGCGCCCCGGTCAGGAGGGCATAGACCACCGCGTCGTGCATCAGCGCCAAGCTCGAATTGTTGGCGACCAGGATCTGTTCGGGTGGCGCGCCGAGCATCGGCGCAAACAAGCGGCGGACTTCGATCAGGCCTTGCGGGCTGCCGTAATAGTTCCGGCAATCGTTGCCGTCTTCGGCCCAACATTGCGCCGACGTAGTGACGGCGGTCAGCAATCGGTCGGCAAGCGCAACCTGTTCGGTCGCGGGCTTGCCGCGCGCCAGATTGAACGGCGTGGCCCGCGTCTTGATCGCTTCGTACCGGGCCCGCTCGCGATCGCGAAATGCGCGCAAGGCATCGGTCGACAGCTGCGCCAATTCACGGGGTTCGGCGCTTATCACCCCATCGGACTGGGTCATCGCAACATCCTGTTCATACCACCTGAGCACGTGTCGCAGCATACCGCGCATCAAGGCGGTCCACCAAGTCAGTGGTGGCCGGCCTGTGGACATTCAAACGAAAACCCGGGCCTCACGGCCCGGGTTTTCGTTGGTGCTGCAGCTGAGAAACGGACAGCAGCGCGTCAGGCGATGGCCCCGATGCGGGAGCGCATCAGCCCGATACTGTCGAGATCGGCCTGTTCCCGGGCGTTTTCTTCGGCGCGCTCGCGCGCCTGATCGCGCTCGTCCAGCAGTTCCACCTTCTTGAGTTCCTCGAAGGCTTCGCCTAACAGGCTCTTGGCGTCTTCAAGCTGGATCCGCAGTTCATCGGCCGAGCGGGTGAGGTTTTCCCGCCGCTGGATCGCAGCCTTGGCATAGGTCGGATAGGCGAAATGCGTGGGATCGTTGATCCCCGCGCGCTCCTGCTCGGAGTGGATTTCACGCTCCAGATCGACCGACATACGCTGGAAATCAGCGATCATGCCTTCAATCTGGGCAACCCTTCGGCGCTTTTCGTCGACCTGAAACTTCTTCAGGCGGATCAGCGTTTCACGTGACTTCATCGACTCATACTCCCCAGAAGTCCCAATCTGAACGCGGGACAGGACCGGTGTCCCCCAGGGGCGCAACCGGCATTACTAATGGTCTGGGATGATGGCCTGACAAAGTTAGCGTTCCGTTTCCAAGCTCCCGAGGATTCGCTCAAGTTGCCGGTAACCGTCACCCAAATTGGCCACTTCGTCCTTGGCCTGGCGCAGAAAGCCCTCCAGCGGTTCATGCAGGCGGATTGCCTCGTCGACCTCGGCGCTCGAGCCTGCGCGATAGGCCCCAAGCCGGATCAATTCCTCCATGTCGGCATAGGTTGCCATCACCTGACGCGCCCGCATGATGGTCGGCAGAAAGACCGGATCGGCTGATTTCGGCATGGTGCGGGACACCGATTTGAGAATGTTGATCGCAGGAAAACGACCGCGCTCGGCGATCGACCGCTGCATCACGATATGGCCATCCAGAATACCTCTGACCGCGTCCGCGATCGGCTCATTATGGTCGTCGCCGTCAACCAGCACCGTAAAGATGCCGGTGATGGTGCCGACGCCCACCCCTGGACCGGCGCGCTCGAGCAGCTTGGGCAATTCGGTGAACACGGTCGGCGTATAGCCCTTGGCGGTCGGCGGCTCGCCCGCCGACAGCCCGATTTCGCGCTGGGCCATCGCAAAACGGGTCACCGAATCCATCAGGCACAGCACGTCCTTGTCTTCGTCGCGGAAGTATTCGGCGATCGCCAACGTCAGATAGGCCGCCTGGCGCCGCATCAAGGCGGGCTCGTCGGAGGTCGCCACCACGACCACCGACCGCGCCAACCCCTCATCTCCGAGGTCGTCCTGCAGAAATTCCTGCACCTCGCGGCCGCGTTCGCCGACGAGACCGATCACGGTGATATCCGCGTCAACATTGCGCGCCAGCATCGACAACAACACCGACTTGCCGACGCCTGAGCCGGCGAAGATGCCGAGCCGCTGGCCGCGGCAACAGGTCAGAAAGGTATTGAGCGCCCGCACGCCGAGATCGAGCGGCGGGCCGACGCGCTTGCGCGAATGCGCCGGCGGCGGCGAGTTGCGAAAGGGCATCGGCGACGGACCCTGGGGCAACGCCCCCTTGCCGTCGATCGGCTCGCCCATCGCATTGATGACTCGACCGAGCCACAATGGCGAAGGCCGCACCAGGCTTGCGGCGTTGGCGATCACCGCGCGGCAGCCGCGCCTCACTCCTTCGAGGCCGGCGAACGGCATCACCACGGCATTGCTCCCGGTGAAGCCGATGACTTCGGACGGGATGAAACGGTTGCCGCCGGTGTCGATCACGATGCGGGCGCCCACCGACATCGCGTGGATCGGGCCGGCAATTT
>WNFA01008230.1_pt1 | contig 10668 bp, 10 predicted proteins | sample 5400481 | NCBI WGS metagenome assembly WNFA01 (sample SAMN13153340, study PRJNA577476) | soil metagenome | isolation source: 120 cm saprolite under Douglas fir tree site 2 hole 1 replicate 2 | place: USA:California | collected 2015-04-18 | reverse complement strand
CCTTCAGGTTGTTGAACGGCGGCGCATCGCCCGCGAACTGCGCCAGGAAAATGGCCGGCCCTTTGATCGTCCGCATCGCGCGTCCTCCTGAGAAGAGGAAATAGATGCATGAAACAGATCCTTCGCTACGCGCGCGTTTTGGAAAAAAGAGGTAGGATGTCACCCCATGGTCATAGCACTCCTACTCGCCCTGCAGCTCGGCACGCCGCCCGTCTACGACCGCGTGATTCTGGGCGGGCACGTGATGGATCCAGCCTCCGGACTCGACGCGGTCCGCAATATCGGACTCTCGGGCGGACGCATCGCCGTCATTACGACGCGCGCCATCAGCGGCCGAGACACGATCGACGCGCGGGGCCTGGTCGTCGCTCCCGGCTTTATCGACCTGCACGCGCACGGACAGACGCCCGAGACCTATCGGTTCTACTCGCTGGACGGCGTAACGACAGCGCTGGAGCTCGAGCTCGGCACGGCGGATGTCGCGGCCTGGTATCGCGAGCGAGAGGGCGGCGAGCGCATCAACTACGGCGTCTCGATCGGCCACATCAAAGTCCGGATGGCGGTGATGCACGATTCCGGCACCCGGATGCCGGTGAGCGACGGCGCCTATCGCGCTGCGTCGCCGGCGCAGATTGGCGAGATCGCGCAACGCATCGAGATCGGTCTCCGCGAAGGCGCGGTCGACATCGGCGCGGGTTTTCCCTATACGCCGGCCGCAACGCGCGCTGAGCTGCTCGCCGTGTTCCGCGTCGCCGCGAGAACGAAGACTCCGATCCACGTGCACATTCGCCCTGGCGTCTCGGGGCTCAAGGAAGCCCTCGCGCTCGCCGCCGAAACCCACGCGCCATTGCATGTGGTCCATATCAACAGTGCCGGTCTTGCCGAGACGCCCGTGATGCTCGAGATGATCGGAGCGGCGCTGGCGCACAGACGCAACGTCACAACGGAGGCGTATCCGTATGACGCCGGCATGACGGAGATTCAGTCCGCCATCATACAGGACGTTTATAAAAGCGCTCCCGACGAGCGCCTGGCCGAGCTGGAGTGGCCGCCCACGGGCGAGCGGCTGAATCGCGAGAGCTTCGAGCACTATAGCGGGATCGGCGGGCCCGTCGTGATTCATACCAACACGGAGCGGATGGTCGCCGTGGCGATAACCAGCCCCCTCACCATCATTGCGAGCGACGCATACTGGCAGGACGGCACGGGCCATCCGCGCACCACGGGCACGTTCGCTCGGGTGCTCGGCCGCTATGTGCGCGAAGCCCGCTCGCTCTCGTTGATGGACGCGATCCGCAAGATGACGCTCGCGCCGGCGCAGCGACTCAAGGGCCGAGTCCCGGCGATGCGGCAGAAGGGACGCCTGCGTGTCGGCGCCGACGGGGACATAACGATCTTCGACCCGCTGACGGTGCTGGATCGCTCGACGTACCGCGAACCGTCGCTCGCGCCCGTCGGCATCCAGCACGTGATCGTGAACGGCGTGTCGGTGGTCGCGAACGGCCAGGCAGTCGAGGGCGTCGCGCCGGGCAGAGCGGTGCGGGCAGTGCAAGCTCCTTAACTACGCGCGTAGCTGAAGCCGCGCTCGTGCGCCTTGGTCATCGCGATCAGCACGTCCGGTACGATGACCACCCCCGGCACAGCGTGCGCGGTCAGATCGGCGTGAACCTCGGCGGCGGTGCCCATCCCCTGTTTCTCGAGCCGCCCCGACCACCGCTTCAGCGCATTGTTGCAGAGCAGGAACACCACGCCCCGACGTTGCAGCGATTCCATCGAGCTCTCCGGTGTGCCATCGGCAACCGGGTCACCAGGTTGCAGGTGAGCGAAGTAGTTGCGGATCAGCGGCGCGCTTGTGGTTGAATCCGTGAGGCTCAACGCGGCGCCGAGTCGGTATTTCGCCCACATCGCGTCCTGCAGCCCCAAAGGCGTGGTCCGGGCGTATAGCGTGACAACGACGCTGACGTCCCGTTCCCCGACCCCATAGGCCTCGCGCCACGTATCGAGATAATTCCGCACATGCCGCAGGACAGTCCCGCCATCCGGATCAGGTGCATCGAACAGCTGGCGATGCTTGCCCTTGAGCTGATCGAGCCAGGCGTCGGAGGCGGGGGCCGGGCTGTCGTCGATACGGAGCGCCGCGCCGGCGCTCATGGCGGCAATTGTACCAAGGAATTCGCGACGGTCGGTCATGGTCAAGTCTCCGCTGGCGTGTATGTTGAGGTCCCTGCCACCCGGGTAACATGACACAGCCTCGCGCCACCGCCAGCAACCGGAGGGGGACACCACGATGACCGAGGCGCAGACGGATCCCGATCTGCTCTACGTGGGGACGTATACCGAAAACATCTATCTCGTCCGCATGGACCGGAGGTCCGGGGAGCTGCTGCAAGTCGGCGCAGTAAACGCCGGCACGAATCCGTCCTTCCTTAGTATCCACCCGAACGGCCGGGTGCTCTACGCCGTGAACGAGCTCGAGCAGACCGGCGCGGTAAGCGCCTTCGCGATCGAGCGAGCGACCGGCGCGCTCACTCGGCTAAACGAGCAGCCGTCGGGAGGTGGCGCGCCCTACTACGTGAGCGTGGACCGAAGTGGCCACGCCCTGCTCGTCGCCAACTACGGCGGGGGCAGCGTCGCGCTGCTGCCGATCGAGCCGAATGGCGCACTCGCGCCCGCGCACGTGGTTCAGCACAAGGGAAAAGGACCGAACGCCGAGCGTCAGGAAGCGCCGCACGCCCACTGCATCCTTCCCGATCCCTCCAACCGCTTCGCGCTCGCCGCAGACCTCGGCGCGGACCGCGTGTTCCTCTACCATCTCGATCTCGAGGGTAGATCGCTGCGCCATATAGAGGAAGGCGATGCGGTCATGCGCGCCGGCGCGGGCCCACGTCACCTAGCCTTCCACCCGACACTGCCGCTGGTGTTCGTCGCCAATGAGCTCGATTCCACGGTAGCCACGCTGCGCTTCGACTCGGCGCGCGGCACATTGTCCCCCCAGGGCACGGTTTCGACCTTACCGGCCGGGTGGACCGGCACGAATTACCCAGCGGACATCCACGTCGGAGCATCTGGGCGGACGCTGTACGTGTCGAACCGCGGCCACAACAGCATCGCGGTGTTCTCCGTGGCGGAAGCAACGGGCGCGCTCGCCCTCGAGCAGACGGTCTCCACCGAGGGCGACTGGCCACGCAATTTCAGCCTGGACCCGACCGGGCGCTGGCTGCTCGTCGCCAACCAGCGGTCGGGCTCCGTCGTCGTGTTTGGGCGCGATCCGGACAACGGCAGGCTGACACCCACGCGCCAGCGGATCGCGATACCCAGCCCGGTCTGCTTGCGGTTCGGTTGACGACGCCCCCTCCCGTCGTTGCGCAGTCGCGCGATCTGCGCCGAGTCATCGGGCTCGCCGGCGGAACGGCGCTGATCGTCGGCATCACGATCGGCAGCGGGATCTTCCGGACACCCCCCACGATCGCCGGGCTCGTCCCCAATCCGCTCGTCATCATGGGGCTGTGGACGGCGTTCGGTCTGATCAGCATTTGCGGCGCGCTCGCGGTGGCGGAGCTGAGTACGCTGCTGCCGCAGGCGGGCGGCGTCTACGTGTTCCTGCGCGAAGCATATGGCGATGCCGCCGCGTTCGTCTTTGGCTGGCTGTATGTGCTGGTGACGACGCCCACCACCGTTGCCGCGCTTTCCGTCGTCTTCGCGGAATTCCTGCTCAACCTGCTCGGCGTGCCGGTACACGCTGCGACAGTACAGTCGATCGCGATCGCGGCCATCGTCACCCTCACGTGCGCCAACGTACTCGGCGCGCAAGTCGGCGCAGCGGTGAGCGGAGTGACCACCCTGGTGAAGGTCACCGCACTGGCGGCGATCATTCTCGGGGCATTCCTGCTCGGCAACGGCAGGCTTTCGCACTTTGCCGAAGGCGGTGTCGTGCAGGGCGGCGGGCTGGCGCGCGCGGTCGCCGCGGTCATCTGGACCTACGACGGCTGGATTGGCGTGAGCATGATTGCGGGCGAGGTCGTGGCACCCGAGCGACTGATGAAGCGGATCATCATCGTCGGGATGCTGGTCATCGTCACGCTCTACATCGGCGCGAACCTGGCCTACCTCTACATCATGCCGGTCAGCATCATGGCGCAGCAAAAGGAAGCCATCGCCCGGACGGTGATGACGGCGATTGCCGGACCTGCCGGTGGCGCCGTCATCATGCTCGCAATCATGACGAGCGTATTCGGCGCGCTCAACGGCAACCTACTCGCCAAGACGCGCGTCCCGTACGCAATGGCGCGCGACGGCCTGATCTTCTCCTTTCTCGGGAACATCCATCCGCGTTGGGCGACGCCGTGGGCGGCGCTGCTGATCCAGGGCGCGGTCGCGATCATCATGGTTCTCGTGCTCAGGGATTACGATACGCTGATCACCTACTTCGTGGTCGTCGAGTGGGCCGCCTTGATCTTCGCCGTCGCCGCGGTATTCGTGTTGCGACGGAAGATGCCTGACGCGCCGAGGCCGTTCCGCACGCCTATCTATCCGTGGGTGCCGCTGTTGTTTCTGATAGGCACCGTCGTCGGTCTGTCGGCCATCGTCTGGGGCCAGATTCAGGTCGGCAACTTTTCGCCGATTTACGGTCTGGGCATTGCGGCGGCGGGATTCCCCGTTCATCACCTGTGGAAACGACTGCAGAGGAGCGCGTGAGGCACGCCTTTACCCGGACAACCGGTCGACCTCCATGATGGCGTCCGCGAATGCCCGCGGCGCCTCCTGCGGCAGATTGTGCCCGACGCCACCGTTGATGAGCCGGTGAGCGTACATGCCCGAGAATTTCTTGGCATAAGCGTTGGGATCCGGATGCGGTGCACCGTTTGCGTCGCCTTCAAGTGTGATCGTGGGCACGGTGATGACCGGAGCTTCGGCGAGCCGCTTCTCCAGCTCGTCGTACTTCGATTCGCCTTCCGCCACACCGAGCCGCCAGCGGTAGTTGTGGATCACGATGCTGACATGATCCGGGTTGTCGAACGACGCCGCGCTGCGCTCAAACGTGGCGTCACTGAAGTTCCATTGCGGCGAAGCGAGCTGCCAGATGAGCCTCGCGAAATCGCGCCGATTTTTTTCGTAGCCGGCACGCCCGCGTTCCGTCGCGAAATAGAACTGACACCACCATTGCAGCTCGGCCTTGGGCGGCAAGGGAACTTTCCCCACTTGCTGACTGCCGATCAAATACCCACTGACCGAGACGAGCCCCTTGCAGCGTTCGGGCCACAGCGCCGCCATGATGTTGGCCGTCCGAGCTCCCCAATCACAGCCGCCGAGAACCGCCTTCTCGAGTTTGAGTGCGTCCATCAGGGCGATGATGTCGAGCGCGAGCGCCGCTGGCTGGCCATTGCGCACCATTTCATTGGAAAGGAAGCGCGTCGTCCCGTAGCCGCGCAGATACGGCACAATCACCCGGTAGCCCTTTGCCGCCAGCAGCGGGGCGACATCGACGTACGTGTGAATGTCGTACGGCCAGCCGTGCAGCAGAATCACCGGTCGGCCACTGGCCGGGCCGGCTTCCGCGTACCCCACATTGAGGACGCCGGCATCGATCTGCTTGAGCGGCCCGAAGGAGCTTTGTGGCTCGATCGCGCCTATCTCCCCAGCGATGAAAGTGATGAGGGTCGCCCCAATGAACTCACGACGGTTCTGGTTCATCCGAACGTAAAGCAGAATGCCTCGACACTCGCATCGAGGAACTCGATTTCGAACTGGCGATCCTCGATTGGCCGGGCTTGCCGGACCAGCTGATACGTCCGCTGTTCGGTGACGACGCCCTGTCCCTGCGCGTCGACATCAGCTCCGCCGCGCGCCGGCTGCCCGTCGATGCGCACGCGGTAGCGCACCGACCCCCCCCGCGCGGCTGGGCCCATCACGAGATTGAGATCGCGGGCGTGAAAGCGATAGGCGATGCGCCCGTTCGGCTGCTTCAGGACGACCGCCTTGCTGCCCAGGGTCCAGTCGCCCCCGACCGTCCACTCGTTCAGCCGCAGTCGCGCCGCGTTGCGTACGAAGTTTTCGCCCTGCTCCGAGCCGAGATAGGTCTCTGGAGAGCGGAGGTTGTCCCAGTCCGCGGCTGCCTCAATACCCGGGGCATCGACAGTCACGAGCTCACGACTGAAGCCACCGGCGCCGGGTTCCCCAAGCACCTTTTGAATCATTCGCTCGGACTCGTCGTAGGCGCCCTCGCCGAAGTGCGTGAACCGAATTCCCCCTTTTTCATCGATCAAGTAGAGCGCCGGCCAGTATTGGTTCGAGAAGCCATGCCAAATGGCGTACTCGTTGTCCACGGCGATCGGGTACTCGACTCGCATCGCCGTGATCGCGCGACGCACGTTGTCCAGGTCGTGCTCAAAACCGAATTCCGGCGTGTGAGCGCCGATCACGACCAGCCCGTGCTGGCGATATTTGGCGTCCCACGCCCGAAGGTACGGCAGCGTCCGCAACCAGTTGACGCACGTGTACGTGCAGAAGTCCACGAGCACGACTTTACCGCGCAGGCCGTCCGCCGTCAGCGGCGGTGAATTCAGCCACGTGGTCGCGTTACGCAGCGACGCCAACCCAGTATCCGTCGCGGTTTCCATCCCGAGCAGAGACTTCGTCGCACCGAACATGGTGAGCTCCAGTCCAGCAATGGTCGCCGCCGCCGTACTCAGGAAACGGCGGCGATCCAGGTCAATGCGCACCGGCGGCTGCTTCCTCGATCACGCGCGCCACCACAGCCGGATGAGAAAGGAACGCCACGTGACTCGCTTTTACCTCGGTCGTCGTTGCCTTCATGCGTTTGGCATAGAACCGCTCGAGGTCGGGATTGATGGCTTTGTCGTCCTGCGACACGATGTACCATGACGGAATCGTCTTCCACGCCGCCTGGTCCACGGACGAGCCAAATACGCTGCCGATGATCGGCTTCTGCGTGGCCGCCGCCACGCGTGTCTCGGCCACCGCGACATCAGCCGCGAACAGCTCGTGGAACCGCGCGGGGTCGATGTACAGAAAACCGGCCTTGTCGGGTCTGAATCCGGTGCCGAGCTGCGTGGGATAGCGCTCGCCGAACGCGCCGATCGGCTCGCCGACCTCGGGCGCGAACGCCGCGACGTAGACGAGCGCCTTCACGTTGGCGCTGCCGGCCGCGGCCTGGGTGATGACCGCGCCGCCGTAGGAGTGCCCGACGAGGACGACCGGGCCGGTCTGCCCATCAATCACGCGCTTGGTCGTTTCCACATCGGCGGCAAGTGACGTGAGCGGATTCTGCACCGCGATCACGGTGTAGCCGTCGCGCTGGAGAATCGGGATCACCTTCGACCAGCTCGAGCCGTCGGCAAACGCGCCGTGAACGAGCACGATGGTCGGTTTGGCGGCGGGGGATTGGGCCCCGAGGCTGCCGGCGAGGCCGGCGAGCACAGCGAAGAGGATTCTCGTTGCACGTGTCATTTACGCGCTCCTCAGTGATTGGAAACCGGCACGGAGTTCTGACACGAACGTCTCTGGCTGCTCCCACGCCGCGAAGTGCGTGCCTTTCGGCAGCCGATTATACCGGAGCAGCTTGGGATACGCGCGCACGGCCCAGCTCTGCGGGGCTTGATAGATCTCGTCCGGATATGCCATGACCGCGACCGGGATCTGAACGCCCCGCGCGTCGAAGTAGCCCCCCTTGCCGCCTAGCTGACGTGTGGAGTAATAGAGACGCGCCGAGGAGACCGCCGTGTTGGTCAGCCAATAGAGGGTGATGTTGTCGAGGATGTCGTCGCGCGACAGGCCCTCGCTGCCGCCATCAAACACGCGCACGATGAGCTCTTCGCTGCGCGCGTCGTGGTCGATCATCCACGCCGCGAGGCCGACGGGGGAATCGGCAAGTCCGTAAAGCGTCTGGGGGCGAAGGCCCATCTCGTTCGCGTAGCCGAGCCCCTTCTTATAGAAGAAGTCGAGCTGGTCCCAGGCGCGCCGTTCGTCCGCTGACAGGGTGGCTGGGGGCGCCTCGCCACGGGCCATCGCCTGCACGATCTCGGGAGGCACGGTCGCGGACATGTTGGTGGAGATGCCGAGCAGACCCGGGGGTTGCTGCAGGGCCATCACCTCCGAGACCGCGTTGCCCCAGTCGCCGCCCTGCGCGACGTAACGCGTGTAGCCGAGGCGCCGCATGAGCTCGGCCCACGCGCGCGCGATGCTAACGGGGTGCCAGCTCGCATCGGTCGGCTTGCCGGAGAAACCGTAGCCCGGCAGGGACGGAATCACGACGTGGAAGGCATCCGCGGCCGTCCCGCCAAATGCCGTCGGATTGGTGAGGGGCTCGATGATCTTCAGCTGCTCGATGATCGAGCCGGGCCACCCGTGCGTGATGATGACCGGCAGCGCGTTTGGGTGCTTCGATTTCACGTGAATGAAGTGAATGTCGAGGCCGTTGATGTTCGTCGTGAACTGCGGCAGCGCGCTCAGCTTGGCCTGGCACTTCTTCCAGTCGTATTCATTGCTCCAATACTTCGCGAGATTCTGCATCGTGCGGAGCGGCACGCCATCCGATGAATCCGGCACCCATTCCCGCTCGGGCCACTTGGTGGCGGTGACGCGGCGAAACGGACGAATTTCGGTCTGACCACTACCCGTCGGTTGCGCGACGTCCGTCAGAGCTTGCGTCATGGCGTTGACCCTCCCAAAAAGTCCTAATGGGCCAGCGGCAACGGTTGCCGCTGCAACCCCGACAAAGCGACGGCGATTGAAATCGGGTTTCTTGGACATGACGCACCTCACTTCACCAGTGTGATGAGCGGTTTCCCTTTTTCGACGACATACGTGGCGAGCTCTGCCCCATTGCCGCTGCCGATGTTCTTCACAGAATGGATCGCGCCGGCCGGGACAAATAAGACGTCACCCGGCTTGACCCTCGCGTCCGGCTGACCCTCGATCCGGTATTCCAGCGTGCCTTCAATGACATAGATCATCTCTTCGCCCGGATGTGTATGCCTGGGGGCGACGTATCCCGGGTCGAAGTCGACGCGGACCTGGATGACCTCGCGTCCGGGCGCGCTGAGGTCGTGCTGCTGCAGTGGTGTGCGTTTGCTTCCCGGCTGCTGAGTCTGTGTCACAGCACGTCCGACAATCAGCATCGCCATCCCTATGATCAGTGACGCTTTCATCTCCCGGCCCCTTGGCTCGGGCGAACTGAACGGAACGCCGCGCGCATCTCGGCCGCGAACAGCTCCGGCTGCTCCCACGCGGCGAAGTGTCCACCCTTCTCGGTTTGGTGGAAGTAGATCAAGCTCGGGTAGGCGCGCCGGGCCCAGGTCTCGGGAGGGAGAAAGGGATCCTCGCCGAACACCGTGACGGCCACGGGCACTGTGATCTCGGTCGTCTTCCACGCGGCTGAAGAGGTCGCCCCACGTCCGCCATTCTCCCAATACAGTCGCGCCGCCGAGGTTCCCGTGTTCGTCAACCAGTACAGCGTGATGTCGTCCAGCACATCATCGCGCGATGGAGATCTTGCGGGATCGGCGCCGTAGTTCCACTTCGCAAAGCCCGGATGCACGAGAATCCATGCCGCGAGGCCAGCCGGGGAATCCGCCATGCCATACCCGACGGCCTGCGGTCGCGCCGCCATCATGGTGAAGTAGGCGAGGTTTCCCCCCATCGCGAAGGCGCGCGAGTTTTCGAACACCGCACGTTCTTGCTCGGTGAGGCCGTCGGGCGCCGGCTTGCCGCTGGCGAGCGCCGCGCCGATCTCCGGCGGTACCACTGCCGGCAGACTGATGTGCACGCCGAGCAATCCTGGCGCGTTGCTGCGGGCCATTTCGCTGGTGACCGGGGAACCCCAGTCCCCACCCTGCGCGACGAAACGCGTATAGCCGAGGCGCTTCATCAGCTCCGCCCAGGCGCGCGCGATGTGGGTCGGGTCCCATCCCGTGCCCGTCGGCTTGCCGGAGAATCCGTAACCGGGCAACGACGGGATGACCACGTCAAAAGCGTCCTCGGCGGTGCCGCCGTGCGCGGTTGGGTCCGTGAGCGGACCGATGATCTTGAGCTGCTCGATCACCGAGCCCGGCCAGCCGTGCGTGACGAGCAGCGGCAGCGCGTTCGGATTGCGCGAGCGAACGTGGATGAAGTAGATGTCTACGCCGTCGATCGTCGTGACGAACTGCGGAAGCGCATTGAGCCTGGCCTCCAGCTTGCGCCAGTCGTAGCCGGTGCCCCAATACCGCACCAGCTCTTGCAACCTGGCCAACTGCGCACCTTGCGACTGATCGGCGACGGTTTCCTTTTCGGGCCAGCGCGTCGCCGCGATGCGCCGACGGAGGTCGTCAATGGCCGCTTGCGGCACCTTGACCTTGAACGGGCGGATCGCATCCGATGCGGCGGGCGCTTGCACCGATTGGGGCAAGGTGCTGGTCATGGTCATCTCCTTCGGAATGGCGGCGGCGCGGGCGGCGCCTGCCAACACGAGGCCGCCGACACCCGCGACGATCGTGAGGAACGTGGGCGACTTCATCGGACACTCCGAGTTGGAAGGGAGGACATCACCATTCGCCACGCGTGGCAGGAGCTCGTTTCAAGACGCCGCTCACGACGATGATCCACACGAGGCTGATGACCGGGAGGATCAGCCGCGAATAGAGTCCGTCCGGTGCCCAGAACCCGCTGCTC
>WNFA01015345.1_pt1 | contig 10670 bp, 10 predicted proteins | sample 5400481 | NCBI WGS metagenome assembly WNFA01 (sample SAMN13153340, study PRJNA577476) | soil metagenome | isolation source: 120 cm saprolite under Douglas fir tree site 2 hole 1 replicate 2 | place: USA:California | collected 2015-04-18 | reverse complement strand
GTCAAGGGTGTGCTCTCGCTGGCCATGCTGCTGTGGGCTGCCACCGCGGCGCTCGAACAGGTTGGACGCAATCTGCGGGTTGACGTGTTTGGTCAGCTCAACGGTAAGATCATCAACAACGCGGCAAACAGCGGCGCACTCGGTGTAGTTGGCGTGCCCGCTCCTGTAATCGGCCGAGGTCTCCCAGTTCTGGCCGTTGACGGCCTCTTTTTTGGTGCCAAGCTCTTGCAGCGCAGCAAGAAGCATGGTCCACTCGGAACCGTCGTCGCACAAGCGGCCACGCCGATACCGTCGTAGGTCGTTTCTTCCTTACGTAGCCGAGTGCGCTGTCGCCACTGACTTCGAATGCTTTCATCTTGCATTGCGGAGGCTTCAATACCTTCATCGCCGCCCTACGATGCCTCGACCAGCGCGACGCAGCTCTACGATCGCCGGCGCGACGAGCGGATCGTAATTCAATTAGCGTATCGTCACGCAGCGGTTCGTCCGAGCGTCGAACTCCTGACCCTGCGGGCATCTGACCGCCGACCGCCCCGTCACGCAGCGGTTGGTCTGAGCATCGAACTCCTGGCCCTCCGGGCATCTGACCGCCGACCGCGGCGTCACGCAGCGGTTCGTCCGAGCGTCGAACTCCTGGCCCTCCGGGCATCTGACGGCTGACCGCGACGTCACGCAGCGGTTGGTCTGAGCATCGAACACCTGGCCCTCCGGGCATCTGGCCGCGGGCTGCTGCGTCGCCACGCACCCGCCCTGCGAGAGGACGAAGGTCTGGCCGGGCGGGCAAACATTTTGGGCCGCGGCCATTGGAACGAGGTTCGCTCCGATGCCCAACGCGGCGATTACAAGGCCCACGCCAAAGAGCAAGAAAAGCGCCACTGTCTTCCGCTTCATTACCCCCTCCCAATTGAACGGCCGCGCGAGCCGGAGATGACCGGCAGAAACTCGGCAGCTACCATACCACACCGCGATGGCAATACGAGACCGCGGCCGCAGGGCGCGTTGAACGAAAAGAGGCGCCCATTTTGCCGTATCCGACGGCTTCGGCCGTCCGTTTGACCAGGGTATTGGGCATGCTTGAGGGACCACCGGACCGTGAGCGTCGTGGCCCTCGTGTTCGAGCGGACCCCCGTTCTACTGATACACCCGATTGAACTAAACCGCTCACGCAGTAGTTGTGGGAGATAAGGGGTTGGCCGGGGAGGCCTCCCGTCTGACAGGATTGTGGTTGTCGAAACCCAATCCTGAGACAGGAGGTTCCCCAGATGGCCGAGATGAGCCCTCTGCGTCGCCGGATGATTGAGGACATGAAGATCCGAAATCTGTCGCCGGCGACGCAGCGATGTTACGTGCATGCGGTAGCGAAGTTCAGCCGATATTTTAAGCGGTCGCCGGACGGGTTGGGATTGGCGGAGGTCCGCGCCTACCAGGTGCACCTCGTCTCGGGGGGCGTCTCCTGGGACGGATTCAACCAAGCGGTCTGCGCCTTGCGCTTCTTTTACGGCGTGACGCTCGGGCGCTCGGCGATGGTCGAGCGCATCCCCTACGCACGCAAGCTGCCGCATTTGCCAATAGTGTTGAGCACGGACGAGGTCGCGCGATTTCTGGCAGGCGTGCCGAATCTGAAGCACCGTATGGCGCTGACGACGGCTTATAATGATCGCTGAGAAGGCTTCCAATGCTGCCTTCGACGGGCCGTAGGTCGGCGAGCCGTCGCGGATCACCGTGCCGAGGCTCGTCGTGACGTTGACGATGCGGCCCCATTTCTGGCGCATCATGTCGTGGACGAGGGCGCGCGACAGCGCCATCGGCGCATTGGTGTGGACGGCGACGAAGAGCTTCCACTGCTCGGGCGTCACCTCCCAGAACTTGATCGGGTTCTGCCGGTTGTCGGTGCGGATCGTCGCCTGCCCGACCCCGGCATTGTTGACGAGGATGTCGATCGTGCCGAACCGGGCGCGGGAAGCCGCCACGATCTCGGCGGCCGCCTCGTCGCGGGCGAGATCGGCCTCGATCGTCATCAGATTGGCGCCCTGCTGCCGCTCGCGGGCGCCCTCCGCCAGGGCGGCGAGCCCGTCGGCCGTCCGATCGACCGCGGCGACCCGGATCCCGGCGCCAAGCAACCCGCCGACCAGCGCCCGGCCGATGCCGCCGGCCGCGCCGGTCACGATCGCGACCCGTTGTGTCTCGCTCATGCCCTTTCCTCCCGTCTCGTGCACCGGCAAACACTGTCATCGCGGACCGAGCGACGCAATCGCTGACCCCGGGCTCAACTTGCGGTTGGGATCATGGACGCTGCTCCCGCTGCTATCTGCAAGGAATTTGCAGCGAATCTCTCGCGCAGAGGTTGGGTCGACCGGATTGTGAGACTGTAAGACCATGAATTCCTTCATAAATCGGCGACGGTGGGTTCGGCGCCGCGCGATGCCGCCCGGTTTTTTGCAGCGGATCTGCACCAGACTTTCGCTGCCTATTCGCTGCAGCGCGACACCGGCGACGTTGCTGATCGAAAGATTGCGTGTCCGACATTCATTCCTCAGCCGCGGCTCGATGCGACACTTGGTATTGCTAGGACGTAGATTAAACACATAGAATTGTGACAATTTTATCGTCGAACCGAGGGGGTCGCTCGCTCAGCCGATACGAAACAGCACCCGCAATACCCGGCCCGCCTTGGTGGCCGGCCAGCCATTCATGCGGCGGGGGCAAAGAGATCACGAGGGTTAAAGGGGACCGGCTCGTTGTGCTCAACCCGATCGGCGATCACGCGCAATGCAAGCGCCATCGTTTTGGCCCGAGCTTCGTTTTCGGTTGCGCCGTAAGCCAGCACGCCCGCCAATTCCGGAACCGCGCCGATCCAGCGGCCGTCTTCCTCGCGCGCGATTTCGATGCTGAGCACCGCAGTCCTTCCCAATTGCCCGAGCAAAGCTATATCGAATCCGAATTCGATTAACGATCGATATCGCCGCTATGACAGTGCTCGCGATTGCCTCGCCATCCAGCATTTGCGTGCGAAATCCGATTTTGACCGCGGCTGAGGCGCTGTCGGGAGGGTGACCTACTCGCGTGGAACGTTTGCCCGCGCCAACCTGTTAGCGACGCGAACGCTGGGGACCACGCGCAACGCGAGGAGAACACCATGTCGGCCAAGATCCGCGCCCGACGAGCTGGGAAACTGGCCGCACTCGCGGTCGCCACGGCGGCGCTCGGCACGCTGGCCATCCCCCTCGCACCGGCCAACGCGCAGCCTTACCTGGGCTGGGATTTCGGGGGCGGGATCGGCATCGGCATCGGGCCGCCCCCATCGGCATACACCCCGTGTCCGAACTACGGGTGGCCGGTTTATCCGTACCCGTGCGCCTATCGGTATTACGGCCACGCGTATCACTCGCACAACTATCGTCGTTCTCACCGCTACGCTCGCGCGACGAAACCTCCCGCAGCGCCCGCAACCACGCAAGCACCCGCCGCCACACCAACCCAGTAACCAATCCACGCCCCGCCTTGCCCCACACCGCCACGCGCTTGCCGCGTCGAGGCCGAGAACGACCTGGCAAGATGGCCCGGAATGCGTGCCACGCTCGACCCGTTCTTGCCGTGTGGGTCTAGGTGAGGGGAGCGTCATGGCTCGTTTCGTAGCCGTTCTTGCTGCTGGTGTTCTCGGCGTGGCTGCGTTGTCGAACGCAGCTGATGCCGGCGCATTGAAAATGGAATCCGGCGTCGACCGCCACGTCGTAGACGTTCAATGGCCGGGTTGGCAGGGCGGCCCCGGCTATGGCCAGGGCCCCGGCTATGGCCAGGAATGGGAAGGTCGTCGCGAGCATTGCCAGCGTATGCGCGAACGCCTGCACGAAATCCGCTACCGCATGCAATTTGCGCCGCCATGGGAGCGCGATCAAATAGGCACCCGGTTTCATGCAATTCGTGAGCGGTTACGCCACGAATGTTGGGGCCACTGGCGAGAAGACGAGTAGATCGTCCACGTCCTGTTTGCTTGGATTGCGGTGGATTACGGTGACAGTCCATTCTATTCGGTCCCAAGTAAATTGGGTGGACTTTCACCGTAATCCCCACCGTAATCCCGGGGGGAAGGGATTTGCGGTGGCGCAATCAGCTATCGACCTCAACCTCATAGATCCGTATCGGCACCAGCGCCCCCCGCACCGCGATTGGATGCTCGACGACCTGATCCGTCAGCACGGCTTGCCGCCGGCACCGCGCCCGCAAATTTGAACGCGCCCGACGACATCCACACCCGCCGACAATGCGGGAGAGGGTTTGTGGCGCCCCTCAACCCCGCCGGGGCGGCTCGATCGGCATCGTCGCGATGCTTGGCGCCCTGCTGCCGCTCGCGGGCATGGTCTGCCAACTCGGCGAGCCCGCCGGCGGCCCGATCGACCGCCGCGACGCGCAGCCCGGCGCCCAGCAGACCGCCAACCAGCGCCCGGCCGATGCCGCCGGCCGCGCCGGTCACGATCGCCACGCGTTGTGTGTCGCTCATCTCCCGCTCCTCCCTCCTAGTCCGGTATCCCGATCCAAATTGTCATTGCGAGCGCAGCGAAGCAATCTGGACCGCGGGCGCCCCGCCTCTCGCGCAAGCTTTGCTTGCGCTGTCGGCGTCAGGCGAAGCTTCGCTTCGCCGAGAGCCCGCACGCGGCCGAGATGGCCGCGCTCCCTTGCCGCCGCCGCGGCATGAGCGTCATGCGGGAGCGGGCGGTTGCGCGCCACCTGCGCCAGCGCTCATGCTGCACGGTGGCGGGATGGCGCAACGGCCGAGGCGCAGCTGTTTCTCCACGGCACGACTGTATTAAAACCGGCGATCGCGGTCTGACGCGGGTCGGCAGGAGAGCAAGTGATATGCAGACCTACGATTACATCGTCGTCGGCGCCGGATCGGCTGGCGCGGCGGTGGCGCACCGGCTTTCCGCGGACCCACGCAACAAGGTGCTGCTGCTGGAAGCGGGTGCCGCCAGCCACCTGTGGTCCTTCATTCCGGTCGGTATGGCCCGGCTGATCAAGAACCCAGCGGCCAACTGGCTCTACTCGTCGGAGCCCGAGGCAAACACCAATGGCCGCCGCCTCCCGGTGCCGCGCGGCAAATTGCTCGGCGGCTCCAGCGCGATCAACGGCATGGCCTTCGTGCGCGGCCAGGCGCAGGATTTCGACACCTGGGCGCAGATGGGCAACCCGGGCTGGAGCTACGAAGACGTCCTGCCCTTCTTCAGGCGGATGGAAGCCTACGAGGGCGGCGGCGATGACGCCTTCCGCGGCCGGGGAGGCCCGCTGCGCGTCACCAATCCGGAGCCGCGCGACCCGATTTTTGCGACGATAATCAAGGCCGCGGCAGAGGTCGGGATCCCGCACAACCGGGATTACAACGGCGCCAGCCAGGAAGGCATCGCGATGAGCCAGGCGACCATCGCCGCCGGCCGCCGGATGAGTACGGCTCGCTGCTACCTCGACCCGATCCGCAACCGCCATAACCTGCGTATCGAGACTGGCGCGTTGACCCGGGCCCTCGTCCTCGACGGCAAGCGCTGCGCCAGCGTCCGCTATTCCGTCGGCGAGGATGAGCGCGAGGCCGCGGCGACCTGCGAAGTCGTGGTCAGCGCCGGTACGATCAACTCGCCGCAACTGCTGGAGTTGTCCGGTATTGGCCAGCCCGACCGCCTGCGCAATCTCGGCATCGAGGTGCGTCACGCGCTGCCCGGCGTCGGCGAGAACCTGCGCGACCATTACGTGCCGCGCACGCGCTGGCTGATCGGCAAGAAGGGCATCACCTTCAACGACCGCGGACGCGGCCTCGGTCTCGCCCATCAGGCGTTGCGTTACGCGGTCTTCCGGAAGGGCATGCTCGCCATGGTCGGAGCGCCGATGCGCGCCTTCGTCTGTTCGCGCGAGGGCCTCGAAGCGCCCGACCTGATGCTCGGCTTGATCCCGATGCTGACCGAACCCGGACCCAAAGGGCCGAGGATTTCCCGCCAGTCTGGGGTGACCTTGTACGCCCATCCGATGCGTCCGGAAAGCAAGGGGCACATCCACATCACCGCGGCCGATCCGCACCGGCCGCCCGCAATCAACTTCAACTTCCTGTCATCCCCGCCCGATGCGGAACTGACCGTGCGCGCCGTCCGCATCGCTTGCTCGATCATGACCGCACCCGCGATGGCTCCGTTTCAGGTAACCGAGGTCGCCCCCGGCGTAGACAGGACCACCGACGACGAAATACTGGACTGGGTCAAAAAGGCGGCGGAAACGACTTACCACCCGGTCGGGACCTGCAAGATGGGCTCCGATGCACAGACATGGTGCTGAAGCACGAAGCTGCCCGACCATGAGAGCGCCCGGACCAGTTGCGACATCGCAACGCGCGTGCCACCGTCTGGGCGCCGGCACAATCGGCGCACGAGCTGACTCTCTTGGTCTTGGCTTGCGAGGCAAGGGATGAAACCCGCTCCCTTCGAATACCAGGCCCCCGCGACGCTCCGGGAAGCAATCGACCTGCTCGCGTCAGACCCCGAGGCGACCGTGATCGCCGGCGGGCAAAGCCTGATGCCAGTGCTCGCCTTCCGGCTGGCGACGCCGAGCATGCTGGTCGATCTGCGCAGGGTTCCCGGGCTTGGCAACATTGCCGTGGGCGACGGCGGCGTTCGTCTCGGCGCCCGGGTGCGCTGGCGCGACATCGAGGACGATCAGCGGTTGGAGACCGCACATCCGCTTCTGCAGGAGGCAATCGCCCACGTCGCGCATTACCAGATCCGCAACCGCGGCACCGTGGGCGGCAGCCTGGCCCATGCCGACCCGGCCGCCGAACTGCCCGGGATCGCCGTGACCTGCGAGGCTGAGATCACCCTCGTCGGCGCCGCCGGGGCACGGGCGATACATGCTGGCGATTTCTTCACCGGGCCGCTATCGACGCTGCGCCAACCGGACGAGATCATCACGGAGCTGCACCTGCCTTTCTGGCCCAAGGATCGGCGCTGGGCCTTCCGAGAATTCGCTCAGCGACAGGGCGATTTCGCGCTTGCCGGTGTCGCCCTCTTCTATGACGAGGATCAGCGCGGCCGGTTGAGCAACGCTCATGTCGGCGTCATCGGCGCTTGCGATCATCCGCATCGCCTGACCGAGGTGGAGTCATTGCTGAACGGCCGCGCCGTCAGCGAAAGATTGATCCGCGAGGCGGCGGCGACCGCAGCGCAAGCAGTCGATCCGCCGGACGATTTGCATGCCGGTGCCGCCTATCGCCGCGGCCTCGTCGAAACTCTCGTCGAGCGCGGTCTGCGCGCTGCGGCTCGGACGCGGAGAGCATGATGCGGGTGAATTTTGGGCTTAACGGCGAATCCGTCGCGGTCGATGTCGAGCCGCGAATGCATCTCGCCGATTGCCTGCGCGATAAGTTGCGGCAGACCGGGACCCATCTCGGTTGCGAACATGGCGTGTGCGGCGCGTGCACGGTCATTGTCGATGGGGAGGCGGTCCGGTCCTGCCTGATGCTGGCGGTTCAGGCCGAAGGCAGCACTATCGTAACCGTCGAGGGTCTCTCGGCCGATGATGCCCTGACCCCGTTGCAGACCGCCTTCCGCAAGCATCACGCCTTGCAGTGCGGCTTCTGTACGCCCGGCATGTTGACCACCGCGCATGCCCTGTTGACCGAGGAACCGGATGCCGACGCCGACCGCATCCGCTCCGTGCTGTCGGGCAATTTGTGCCGATGTACCGGGTACATCCCGATCATCGAGGCGGTGCTCGAGGCGCGCGCCGCTTACCACAAGACCGACCAGCCATGATCGGGACCAACCGTTACATCGGCAGCCCGGTCGAGCGGGTCGAAGATCTGCGCTTTCTGCGCGGCCGCGGCGAATTTGTCGGCGATCTGCGGCGCGAGGGCATGGTGCATGCCGCGATCCTGCGCAGCCCGATCGCGCATGGCCGTCTTCGGCGTCTCGATGCGGCCGCGGCGCTCGCCATGGCCGGTGTGCGTGCCGTCATCACGGCGGCGGAGATCGGCGCCGTGCCGACGATCCCGCTGCGCCTTCTGCCGTTTCCCGGGACCGAGCGATTTCTGCAGCCGGTCATTGCGGCGGATCGCGTACGCTATGTCGGCGAGCCGATCGCAGTCGTTTTGGCGGACAGTCTGGCACTCGCCGAGGACGGGGTCGGGGCGATCGCCCTGGACATCGAAGAATTGCCGCCGGTCGCGGATCGCCGGGCCTCAGCGCAGCACGGCATCCTGTTGTTCGAAGAGAGCGGCACCAACATCGCAATGACCTTCACCGGGGTCACCGGCGACGCGGACGCGGCATTTCGCGAGGCCCCTTATATCAGGCGCGAGTGCTTCCAGGTACAGCGCTATACCGCCCTGCCGATGGAGCCGCGCGGCGTCCTCGCCGAGTGGGATGCGGCCCAGGCGCGAATGACCGTGCTCGGCGCCGCCAAGGTGCCGTTCTTCAATCGCGACACGCTGGCAGCGATGCTCGGTCTCGCTCCCACCAATGTCGATCTGATCGAAAACGATGTCGGCGGCGGCTTCGGCGCCCGCGGCGAGTTCTATCCCGAAGACTTCCTGATCCCGTTTGCCGCCCGGCATGTCGGCCGCCCGGTCCGCTGGATCGAAGACCGGCGCGAGCACCTGACCGCAATGAACCATGCGCGCGAGGCGGATTGCGAAATCGAGATCGCCTGCCGTCGCGACGGCACCATCCTCGGGTTGCGCGGCGAGGTCTTCATCGACCTCGGTGCCTATGTCCGCACCAACGGGCTGATCGCGCCGCGCAGCCTCGCACAATGCTTCAGCGGTCCCTACCGCGTGCCGAACATCCGCATCACCGCGACGGCGCTGCTGACCAACAAGACACCTTCCGGCACCTATCGCGCGCCCGGCCGCTACGAGGCATCCTTCTTCTGCGAGCGGTTGATCGAGTTGGCGGCAGGCGATCTGGGGATCGACAGCGCCGAGATGCGCCGGCGCAATCTGATCGGCGTCGCCGAGATGCCCTACAAGCTCGCTCGGCTTGAGCCCGGCGGCTCGGCGGTGGATACCGAATGCGACAGCGGCGATTACGGCGAAGCGTTCGAACGCTGCCTGGTCGAGTTCGGCTGGGAGGAAAAGCGCGAGCTACAGGGGCAGCTGATCGACGGCCGCTATCACGGCATCGCGGTCGCCTGTTTCATCGAAGGGTCGGGGGCGGGTCCGAAGGAGACGGCGCGGCTCGACCTCGAGCCGGACGGCACGGTCTCAGTGTATGTCGGCTCCGCCGCGGTCGGGCAGGGCCTCGAGACGGTCATCGCGCAGATCGCCGCCGATACGCTCGACCTGCCGCTCGACCAGGTGCGCGTCTTCCACGGCTCGACCCCGTATCTTCAGGAGGGATACGGCGCGTTCGCTTCACGCTCGACGATCCTCGGCGGCTCCGCAGTCTTCGAGGGTGCGAAGGCGCTGCTCGAAAAGATCCGGGCCGCTGCTGCCGCTCGACTCGGCGTTTCTGCTGGTGAAGTCGAGCTGGTAGACGGCCGAGCCCGCATAGGCGACGGCCGCTCGGTCTCGTTCGCCGAACTGGCGGCCGAGGGTTTGCGGGTCGACACCACTTTCGCGAACAACAACAAGCTGAGCTATTCTTATGGGTCGGCGGCGGCGCATGTCACGGTCGACCCCGGAACGGGCCGCGTCGAGTTACTGGACTATCTGGTCGTCGAGGATGTCGGCCGCATCGTCAACCCGCTGACGTTGCACGGTCAGGCAATCGGCGGCGTCGTACAGGGGCTGGGCGGGGCCTTCATGGAGAACCTCGTCTACGACGCAACCGGGCAGCTATTAACCGGCACGCTAGCTGACTACCTGATCCCGACGGCAACCGATTTCCCGAGGATCCGCGCGATTGCACTTGAGAATCACCCCTCCCCGAGCAACCCGCTCGGGGTTAAGGGCGCCGGCGAGGGCGCGATTATCCCGGTCGGTGGGCTTATGGCCAACGCCGTCGCCAGCGCGTTGGCATCGTTTGGGGCAGAGCCGAACGAGCTGCCGCTCTCGCCCGCGCGGGTCTGGCTGATGGGGTCGAATAAGAAATCTGCCGGCCTTCCTTAGCCGAGAGCGGGTGGCAGATGATCGCCACTGTCAGGGCTCAGTCTATCTTGATCGCGCGGAGTGCGGCGGTGTCTTGACGCGCACCAGCCAGCACGTAATTGGTGTCCGTGCCGGCAATCACGAACCGCGCTCCGAGCGCGATCAATTCGCCTTGCAGCACAGTGTTGTGGCGAATACCGCCGACTCCCAGCACCTTCTTGTGCGTCCGGCACGCAGCGGCCACCCGCTCGTAAGCAGCGCGCAGACGCGGATGGTCGACCTCTCCGGGAATGCCGAGATCGGTCGTCAAGTCACCCGAGCCGATCAACAGGACATCGATCCCATCGACCGCGGCGATGGCCTCGCAATTCTCGATACCCTCCGCCGTCTCGAGCATGACGATGACCGCCGTCTCCGCATTGAGTTTTGGGTTCAGCTCGGATAGCGGCACCGCGCGGTAACCGAGCGCCGGCCCCAATCCCATTACCGAGCGTTTTCCCAGCGGTGGAAAACGGCACGCGCTGACGATCGCTTTGGCCTGAGCTTGGGTGTTGACATCGGGAAGGATGACGCCCTGGGCACCACCGTCGAGCACCCGGCTCATCCACTGCGC
>WNFA01005400.1_pt1 | contig 10670 bp, 10 predicted proteins | sample 5400481 | NCBI WGS metagenome assembly WNFA01 (sample SAMN13153340, study PRJNA577476) | soil metagenome | isolation source: 120 cm saprolite under Douglas fir tree site 2 hole 1 replicate 2 | place: USA:California | collected 2015-04-18 | reverse complement strand
TCGCCCGCTTCCCTTCCGCTCAAACGAGAAACACTAAACTCGGCACGGTGCTCGTTCCAGGTTTCCAACGCCCTCTCGCACTCTGCGAGTAGCCTGTCATGTTCCGTACAAACCGCTGTCTCGACTGAGAATTGTGTGCTCATTTCTCCTCCCCCTTCGTTGTCGGTTGTGCATTTTATTCGCCAATAGAGGTAAGTCCCGACTTTTGAGGATTTTGAAACAGGAAACCAGTTTTCTGGGAGCGGGTGCTAGTACGCAGAAAGGCCCTATTTCCGGCTTCTCGATTGTAATTTTTACAGGCAGGCTCGGCGCGGTCCTACAGTCGTTCCTGCCCCTCTTTTCTAAGCGTTATCCTTCGTTCTTCCGTCTTTCAACTCTTAGCTCCTTAATAAGAAAAGAGGGGGCAACTTCGCCCCCTCCTCTCAAGGGAAACTCCGCAATCAGACTTTTGCCGCGAAGGCCACCTTGTGGAACGTGGAGTATTCCGCCTCGAACTTCTTCACCGTCGGGATGCCCTCAATATACTTGGCCACGATCTTCTCGATCTGGGGATAGACTTCCCGGGTGTAGATTTCCGCATACTCCTTGGTTTCCCACAGGCTGATGGCCACCGCTTCCCTCTTTTCCGGTGTGACGAGCAACAGCTCATCCAGGAATCCCTTCTGCCTGCGAAGCAGGGGCAGGATTTCCTTTTCAAACGTTACCGGAAATTCATTCACCAGATTGGGCTTCAGTTGCAACATCATATGAGGTGCAAACATTGTAGTTTTCCTCTCTATTGCTCGGGAGGGCGATGCCGCTGATTCGCCTGCGTTCCCTCCAGGGCTCCGCAGGATCAAGAGTTCATTCCGTCCCCCGCGCTACCCTAGCCCTCACTCGCACACATTTTCTGTGCCCGCAATCACCCTTCCACGTGACCCGCGTTACGCACAGCCGCCTGCTATTGGGCTGGGTGGGAGGGCGCCATTCATGTTGTCGCTGCGACCGCAGAGCATGAAATAGTCGTAATTACCGTGTACCAGCCGGACCCCAGCCAGTGGGCCTCCGGTTTTGAAAAGAGGAAGCCATGAAGTGCGTTGTTTGCAAATCGGGAGAAACCCGCGAAGGTCACACCACCGTTACGCTCGAGCGGGACGCCACCGCCCTCGTCGTCCGCAAAGTACCCGCGCAAGTCTGCGACAATTGCGGTGAAGCCTATGTCAGTGCGGAAGTCACCAGGCGGCTGCTGCAGTCCGCGCGCGAAGCTCTGCGCGCCGGAGTGGAAGTCGACATTCGCGAATTTGCCGCCACTCCCGTGTAAGCGCTTGGCCTGATTTTATAGCGGTAAGTTCACCTCGCCACTCGTCCGTGGTTTGTGTAGCGCAGGGTTTCGATCCGGCATCTTCGCTCGTGCCTGTGTACACGCGCCCGGAACTTGTCTTGCCTGCCCCGAGCATCTCGGGGATCGCGTGGGGAAGACTTCGCCCACGTCGAAAAAAAGCTCGACATTTTTTGGATCACCTCGCCCGGCTTGCGCGAGTTCATGGCGGAGTTTTCCGCATGCGCCGTCATCAAGGATGGTGTTCGCCTGAACTACATTCCTGTGCGTACATCCGCTCCTGATCTCCCGCTTGAGGGTATGAGAAACCTACGACTATCGGGACGATATACCAGCCAGCCTTACGAAGAATTTCAAAGAGGTTTTCTTTTGCCAACCCTGGTTGTTTTCGGTGCGACAACTATTTCCCACGGTTTCTGCGCCCCCGCATCAATAGAGCATCACGACGATGCGAAAGGGGGCAGAGCCAGACGATTTTCTCTCTGGGCACGCGACCACGGCAGCAGCCTTGTAGCGGCCAGATTGAAGTTCCTTTTCTAAACCCTCAGGCAGCTGCGAGATGCTGGGCGTTTCGTAGTGCGCGATGTACCGAGGCTTGCTCCTCCCTGCATATTCGCGGTCGAGCTCACAACTCTTCCGGGCCTCATCTCCAATCTTGAGCAAGCGCAACCCGCGCGCGGCGATGAGCTTCCCGATCCGTTTTTCTTGCTCCTCGATCGAGAGGAGCGTGACAACGCGGGCAAAATCCTCTACGGCGAACAACTGCTCGCCGCCTTCGACCACCGCGATCCCGATGGAATCAATGGCGGCATCGAGGATATTCGCGCGGTGCCCGGGCGAATGCATCCAGCCGTCGTGGAACCCGCCGGCATATGCTGCCATGCCGATATTCTCCGTAATATGGCTGAATCTCGCTCCCTCCTCTTGGGCCCTCGTCGCCAGATCAGCTTCACCGGGCACTTGGTGCTCAAGCAAATCCTGCTCCGCCATCAGTTCGGCATGTTTGCGTGCGGCGCGGGCCAGACTCTCATCCCATTTCAAGAGCGGCAACTCTCTTGCCGCCCGTTCGCGATTCACGGAATCGAACAGCAGTTTTTCCGCGTCGGACATTTTCTGGCGAGCCAGGCACGGGTGCACAAACAAGAATACAAATGCAAATATCTGCGCCGCCCTATGCGCCAGACAATTTCTCGTCATGCCACACTCTCCTCACTCTTCGGAGCACCAGAAGGACATCTGACGTGCCTTCATCTTTCGCCTGGAAAAGCAATCGTGCTACGGAAAACCATCCGTAAACAGGTGATAATGCCAGTCTTGCTTACTTGAATTCAAACGCAAAGGCCACCCTTAACCCTCCGCCAAAAGGTCCCTGTTAAGTTTTCCCGCATTTCGGTGTAAGATACCCCCAAGTTTGGGCTCTTCCCTTCGGTAATCCGCTGTTTGGAGTCCACATGTTTTTGCGCGTCCCGCGTTCCGCCTTCCCTATTCTCGTCCTTTACTTCTTTCTGTTTGCTCCTTGCGTACTCGCGCAATACTCGTCTCTCCCGCGTGGGGAAGACCATCCGATCCTGGGTTCCAGGTTACAGAAGGAACTTGGAAAGGCACTTGAAGCGTTGCGGGCCAACAAACCTGCCGACGCGCGCAGCCACCTGGAGGCGGTTTATCGGTTTGCTCATGGTGACGCGGACGCAAACTTTCTTTTGGGGGTTTATTCCTCACAGATGAACGACTGGGTGCACGCTAGAAATTACTGGGAAAACGTCTTGGCCCTCTCTCCAAACTATCTCGGCGCCCTGCTGTCCCTGGGCGAAGCGCTCATGCGGGAAAACAAATCTGCCGAGGCGGTTCAGTACCTCAACCGCGCGGTTGAAGTCGAACCGACATCCTGGCGCGCGCACTCAGTTCTCGCCGATGCTTGTTTGAGGCAGCGCATGCTTGACGAGGCCATCGAACATGCGGAGCGCGCACTGGAATTGGGTCACGGCCAGGCGGGAATTGTCCAGCCAGTCTTGGCGCGGGCTCTCCACTTACACGGTGAACAAGAGCGGGCTGTCCGTGTTCTCCAGGCGTATCTTCAGGATCACCTTGCGGACGCAGCCGCCACAAAACAACTTGAGAATTTGGAGGCCTCCCGCGGACCAGCCGGTAAACCTTCGCCCGGCACAGCTTCGGCATCGCCGTCGTTAGAGCCTGTTGTGGCAACCTCGGTTCTTCTGCCTTCCAATTGGTTACCTCCCGACATAGATGAAAAAGTCCCGCCAGTGGAACCCGACGTCGCGTGCGATCGTGAGGAAGTCATAAAGAAGTCCGGGAAGCGAATCGAGGAATTTGTCGCCAATGTCGATCGGTACGCGGCAACCGAGGCCGTAACTCATGAATCGATCAACAAATGGGGGTTCGCCTCTCATCCCATCAAGTTCGAGTTCGACTATCTTGTTTCCATCAAGCAAAACCGCCTCGGCCTTCTGACTGTTGATGAATACAGGGACACTCATTATCTTCCGGCCAAATTTCCCGATGGTATAGCTACCACGGGGCTGCCAGCGCTGGTGCTAATCTTTCATCCGTACTATGTGCAAGACTTCGCGATCGCTTGTGAGGGACTGGCACGATCGAAGGGCGGGCCGGCTTGGCAAATGTATTTCCGCCAAAGGCCCGACAAACCGAATACCATCCGCACCTACCAGATTGGCGCTAAAGGCCAGGCCTACCCGGTTGCACTCAAGGGGCGCGCGTGGATTGCGGCAGACAGCTTTCAAATCGTCCGGCTGGAAACGGATCTCATCGACCCTTTGCCACAAATCCGCCTGGTTGCCGACCACGCAACCATTGAATATGGTCCAGTGCATTTCCAAGCCCGCAATCTGGACATGTGGCTGCCTCAGAATGCGGAAGTTCATTACGATTGGAGAGGCCGACGCAGTCATCGGCGCCACAGTTTCAGGAACTATCTGCTCTTCTGTGTGGACGACAAACAACGGATCTCGGCGCCCAAAGCCGCAGGCCCGACGAAATAATTTCTTGAACTCCCGCCGGGTACCCCATTCATGCGCAGCATGAGCGGGGATTTTCTCCCGTGCATTTTGTGGTTTCAATTGTCTAATTTCTGTTTTCTCCATCTTTTCTTCCGGCGGGTGGAAGAGGGAACGACAGTCCTGCGACCGGTGCCGTTCCAACTATTTGGGCCAAACGATCGTCCAAGGTTCGGACGCGAACATGGAAAAAGCATTCTCGAAGGGATTTACTCGAACAAGTGCCGTTCCAATTAAAGGAAACAATATTTGGTTACTGGGGCCTCGGTCAACTCGCTTAAAACGATTTGTGAGGAGTCTCTTCACGATTGGAAGGGCACAAGTTGGAACGGCACAAGGCGAGGGGGTCACTTGTCCGCGTGGATGCGGTCGGCGGGGACTTCGACTTCGGTAACGCCGCGGAAGGAGAACAAGAGCTTTACGAGGTACTTGGGTGGCTGTTCCGAAGTCTGTTTCACAATGTGGGCAACCGCGTCGGTGACCGCGGCCTGGAACATTACGCCCTCGGCCTGCAGGCCTGCAAGGTTTACGCGCACGAGTTGTCCGGGTTGGAACATAACTCCGACACGAAGATCTTCCCGCTGCGAGCAGTCAAATGCAAGCCGGGTACCCGGCGTGCCGAGTGTGCGCCTGGGGTTTTGAATTTTCGCCCATCGACTCGCACCAGCAGCTTCACCCGCCGCCCACACTTTCAAGCCCTAACTAGCCGCATCTTCTTCAACTTGCGGCTCCATTCGAATGCTAACAAGAAAGTAATTGACACGCGGTGTACTTTCATGCTATCCTTCCTCGTGTTTGCGAATCAAAATCTCCGCCCATCAGCGGCCCTGCCTGCCGGGGCCTCGCGTCCACACTACTTCCGTCACCGTGACGAAAATCACGTCACCGCAAGTCCTTTAGATTCCTCAGTTACAAACCGTGACGACCGTAACCCTTTTAGAATCCGTTCTTACGATAACTGCCGGGTGTCACTCGCTATTTCTTCCCTCTTTTCGCTCTTTGCACAAAGAGTGATTCACAAGTCTCTTGAAATCAAGTGGTTCCGCACTCTTTCTGAAAACAGCCGGGGTGTGGCCCAACTCTTCCCAATTTGGAACTCAACACCCGCCGCTCTTCCTTGCCTCTTGCTTGTGTCTATTCGTCGCACCTTCATCCGGCTTGGCATTGCCCGCTCACTGTGCTCTCCTATGAATTACGCCATGAGAACTACGCTCCGCCTCCGCTCCTTACTTCTTTACCTCCTTATCTCCTTGCTTCCATTTTTCTCGCCTGTTCTTGTGGCCGCCCAGGACGAGCAGCCCACTATCCGCTTTGTTCGCAACCCCGATCCCGCGCCGGACTTCAAGCTCACTGGTCTCGACCGCAAGTCCGTCACGCTCGCCGGCTCCAAAGGCAAAGTCATCCTCCTAAATTTTTGGGCCACCTGGTGCGGACCCTGCCGCGCCGAAATTCCCGACCTCGTCGAGCTCCAGAACAAATACAGAGACCGCCTCCAGATTCTCGGTCTCGTGGTGGACGACGACGATCCGGACGCCATCAAGAAATTCGCCGCCGAATTCGGCATCAACTATCCCGTCGCCATCGCTCCCGACGAGCTCCGCATTCAGTATGGCGGCATCGCCGCGCTTCCCACTTCTTTCGTGCTGGACGCGGAAGGCCGCATCGTTCAGAAACACGAAGGCCTCCGCGATCCCGTCCTCTACGAAATGGAAATCCGTTCGCTCCTCGGATTCCCCATCGGTAACGTCAAAGTGGAAACCTTCGAGGATACCGGCCAGATTTTCCTGAAGAACGCCGACCGTGCCAGTGAACTTCCCGGAGTCGATCTTTCAAAGTTAACGCCGGAACAAAAAATTTCCGCGCTCCACAAATTCAACGCCGAAACCTGCACCTGCGGCTGCAAGTACACGCTCGCGCAGTGCCGCATCTACGACCGCAACTGCCAAATCAGCGAAGCCGCCACCGCAAAAATCGTTGCCGCCCTCGCCGCCGCTCCTCACGCGACGTCGGCCTCACAAACTCCTGCGCAACCTGCTCCATCCGCCACACCTAGCGTGAATCAGAAGCCGGCTCCAGTGAAACAACCAAATAACTGAACCCGCGTTTTTGCCGTCAGCGAAATCTCATTTCCCTGATTCCTTGATCGCAGCCGCCGCGAGGTCTCCACCACTCCACTCAGTGTTACGGCAGCGCTACTGGCTGTGCTCGTTCAGAATGATTGGTGACACTCGGTAGAGTGTCAGGATGAGAACAATCAGGTGGGAGGAGCTTCCCGAGGCCCGCCAGCTGGCGGGCCTCGGGAAGCGCTTAAGCCGGGCAGCCCAAACACGGCTTCAGTGGATGTTGTTTTATTTCTTCAATGGCCGGAACGCACTGCGGACTTGTCGGCACTTTGGCATTAGTCGGCAGACGTTCTATCGCTGGATGCGGCGCCTCGACCGCCACGATCTGACGACCCTGGAAGAGCACTCGCATCGGCCGCGCCAGGTGCGCCAGCCAACGTGGACGCCAGCGTTGGCCGAGCGCGTTCTGTCACTGCGCAAGCTGTATCCGCGCTGGGGCAAAGATAAGCTGGCGGTATTGCGGGGGCGAGAAAACTGCACCGCTTCCACTTCGATGGTGGGACGCATCCTGGTGGATCTCAAACGGCGCGGGGCGCTGCACGAGCCACCGAAACCAGCCGTGCTGCGGCAGGCACGACGCAAACTGCGAAACCGCCCCTGGGCCATTTGCAAGCCTAAACACTGGCGAATCGAACAGCCCGGTGATCTGGTGGAGGTTGACACCAAGGAGATTCGCATGCGTCGCGGGGTCATCCTAAAGCACTTCAGTGCGCGAGACGTGGTCTCGCGCTGGGATGTGGTGGAGGTGCACCACCGCGCGACTTCCTTGGCCGCCGCCCGTTTTCTGGACACCCTGCTCGATCGCGTGCCCTTTCCGGTCAAAGCGCTACAGGTGGATGGCGGGAGTGAGTTCGCTGCGGAGTTCGAGGAAGCCTGTCAGCAAAAAGAGTTGCCACTGTTCGTGCTGCCACCGAAATCACCCAAGCTGAACGGCCACGTGGAGCGTTCTCACCGGACCCACAACGAGGAGTTCTACAAGGTGCAAGCAGCGTCCGATCAGGTGCCGGCGCTCAACAGCCAGCTGCGTCGTTGGGAGCAGACCTACAACTGCGTCCGGCCACACCAGTCACTTGCCTACCTCACCCCGCTGGAATTCATCACGCGTTGGAAACACCATCTCAGAAAGGCAAAGTGTCACTAATCTACTGGACGAGTACACTGGCTTGCCGAACTGCGGTTTGGGTATTACACTCGCGCGGCATATTGGGCGGATCATTCGAATGGAGGGAAAGTATGAATCGTCGCATCAGTTTTCTGGTGGTGGTTTTGGCGGTGGCAGGGATTCTCACGGTGCGCGGAGCGTTTTCGCAGCCTAGTCCGCAAGCAACGAGAAAGGCGATCCGGCTGCCGGATACGCCCGCGCAATTGCCGTTTAGTGACGCGATTTTGGCGGGGAATACGCTCTATCTCGCTGGACGGATCGGGCTGGATCCGAAGACCGGGAAACCTCCGGAGAAGATTGAGGATGAGATCAAGCTACTACTGGACGGCGAGAAGGAAGTGCTTGGAAAAGCAGGGATGACTATGGACGACCTGGTGTATGTGCAGATCGCGTGCGCGGACCTGTCCCTCTACGACAAATTCAATTCGATTTACAAGAGTTACTTCACGACCAAAGACTTGCCGGCGCGAGAATTCATCGGGGCAGGAGCGCTGCTGCTCGGAGGACATTTTGAATTGCAGGCGATCGCGGTGAAGCGTTAACTTGCCATAGAAGCTCTAGTATTGCGACGTGCTCTGGAACTATGGTAGGGAGGCAGAGTAAATTCAAATACGCAACTTGGCCCATAGGGGTTTCGTTTCTGTTCGTTTATATGTTGTCCAGCATTCAAAAGCGATCGGAGAGAATCCAAGCAAACGTGTTACTTGCCGGATGTCCGAACGGCATTCAGAATCTTGGACAAGTCAAATGTGAAGCCAAATTTGCCTCGAACATCGGCCTCTTTGATTAGGGCGGTTCGGCTGGCGTAGCTAACAGAGATAGGAAAATCCACACCGTCCGCAATGGGAATCGTAAGTTTTGCTTGTGTCTCATACGTCGGGGAGGTGTTCGTCTTCCAGCCTCCTTGAGAGGAAAGGCTTAACGTCCAGGGCTGCTTGCTCTGGAGCTGCACACCCGACCCAAACGCATATTGGCCTTCCAATGCAAAGCGGCCGCCGCGTTGAATCACTCCCATAGGCCGCAAATCGTTCTAGTCGTAACTGCCGTTCACCGTCAGGTTGAGCCGGTTTGCCAAGCCATAGTCGAAAGCCAATTCCGCTCGATAGGCATTGTGGGCATTTCCCGATCGAATTGTGGATTGGAAGTTAGCTGAAAGCTGAGGTGCCTTACGGATTGAGTCCACCGTATCTCCAGTGGTCTGTACGAAGGCGAGGATGGCCTTACCGTTTTCCATGATGATCTGGTCGATCTTCTTCAGATCCTCGTCCCTTAATAAATTGCCGAGGGAGGCGGCGATTTTGTCTGCCCCAGTCCAGTATTGCAACTTGAAGTAGATTCTTTTCTTGACATCACATATGTTAGGGGCCACATCCACGCCATTGTCCTTACATAAATCCGCAGGGAACGTCACGTATAAGCTGAACTTGTCGTAGAGATATCTCTCGGTTGCCAAGTCGATGGCACTAAAGGCGACATTGGCTGCTCCCGAAGTTTCAATCACTTTTCGGATCTTTGCCCGATTGGCCGGGGCGCTAAGGTCGCGCTGGTTCCACAACAAAACCTTCAGTCCCGCAAGTGTTGCTGGCTTTACATTCGGAGGAGATTTAGAGTCGGGATACTGCGCACCGAGGGTGAACCAGACCTCGCGCAAACTGCGATTGGCCGTGTAATACGCGGGATCCAATGGATCGTGTTTGTCGATTGCAGCCTTGATTGCGTAAACGGAGGAGACTCCCGAAAAGGAACTTGCATTGCCGCCTGGAGATTTCGTTGCTAGAGCTGCCAAATTCAAGGCAGCGCCGAACAAATCCGAGGCCGTGCTCTGATCCACGAGGGCCGTAGTGTTGGCGGAGCTACTGGGCGCTTCGGTCTGACCTTTGTTCGCTTTTATGTTCATTTGCGCTGCGAGAGCGTCTGGAACCCGACAATGAATCCATTCGTACAAGGTCTCCGGCTTCGTACAGTCCGCGTTTGCAGACGGGCTGATGAATAAGAGGCTTATGGCCAGAATTACAACCATGAGCGGCAGAACGCTCTTCCTGGAAACATGAATCAATCTAGACAAGAAACACCTCCAGCGACTCCTGATACCAGTCTTTCGGATCCTGACTTTCGTAGTCGATGTCCTGCAAAAGTTGAATGACACCGTCCAGCGCATTACGATGTTCGATTCTCAGCGTGTACTTAATCGCCGAGACGAAGCTGAATTGCATGCCGTAGATATCCTGCGTAGAGTCTCCTTCGCCGGGATTCTTAAGCCATTTCCATTCGTAGGATTGTTTTGGATGTTCCGGAAATTGATTGGCTGCTTTTAGAAGCCGATGAGCGCAAGCGAGCGTAAACACGGCTTCCGCGCCTTTGGCAATGACGTTGTAAAAAAGATATTCGCCGGCAGAAATATGGACCATCACTGTATCAATGTCCACACGCGCCGTGCGTGTCCCAGCATTCCCGAAATTGCTCATTCGCTTACCTCCTGTTTCAAAACACACGGAATCTTCGTTTCTTCCAAGAATATGTTTCGCCCACTACAAACCGCATCAAATGCGCCGATCTGGCCGGGGGAAGGTGAAGGAGAGCAGGTCTGTGCTGTCGCTATGGGTTGATTCGCGGGAGCCGGGGGCTCTTGGGCGGCGAGTACAAATGGGACGGCTAGGAATGCGAACACGAGAAGGGTCGGGCGCAAAGCATTACTCCGTCAAAGCCAGCTGATAGCTGATTAAGTGGTGGCAGTTACCCTGATTCCGTTACAGAGGAATTATCGGACCTGGCGGGGTTAACTCCCTTCACATTTTGGGCGGGAAGCATAGCCGACTGCCCGGATAAGTCAAGTCCTTTCGCCAAGAGGGATTCGGTGGAGCATTTTCAAGTGTTCATACTCATACCGAAGTCGCGATAGGGAAGCCTGGGCACATCGTATCCCCCTTGGTCATTGAGGTAGTAATCCAGGAAGACGGGTGGAAGCAAGCAGAGTTCGAGCGGCGAGCGGGGAGCGAGCCGTTCGATGATTTGCCAAGGGCTCTGATTTTCTTTGT
>WNFA01005399.1_pt1 | contig 10671 bp, 10 predicted proteins | sample 5400481 | NCBI WGS metagenome assembly WNFA01 (sample SAMN13153340, study PRJNA577476) | soil metagenome | isolation source: 120 cm saprolite under Douglas fir tree site 2 hole 1 replicate 2 | place: USA:California | collected 2015-04-18 | reverse complement strand
TTCATCGCAGATATCTCTTCGCGTGAGCAGCCCAGCACACGAACAGCCGTCTGATATTCCTGGGTCAGCGTGACGTCAGAGACCGTCCGGGAGTCCGTGCTGATCGTGACTTTGATGCCCTGCTCGTAGAAGCGCTTCAACGGATGATCCTGGAGTCGTCGGACGGCCTTGGTGTGCGCATTGCTCGTCGGCGCCATGTCGAGCTGCACGCCATTTTCTTTGATCATCGCAATGACGTCTGAGTCTTCCTGGGCTCGCACGCCGTGCCCCAGGCGCATGGCTCCCATCGAGATCGCTTGACGGACGCTTTCGGGCCCGGCGGCCTCACCGGCATGGATGGTGATATTCAGCCCCATTGACCGCGCGGCGCGAAAGGCATCTTCATGCAGGATTGGCGGATGGCCGGCCTCGTCTCCGGCAAGGTCGAAGCCGACGATGCCTTCACTTATGTACCGGCCGGCGACTTGCGCGAGCGAGACATTCTGCTCCGGCGGCATGTCGCGCAGCGCCGTGACGATCACGCCCCCCTCGAGCATGAACGCTTTGCGGCCGGCGTTCCAACCGCTCAGCACGGCACGCATGACGTCCGTGAGCGAGAGACCCTGCCCCACGTGCAGCCAGGGGCCAAATCTGATCTCGGCGTAACGGACGTTATCGTTCTTGAGGTCCTCGCAGAGCTCGTACGTGGCTCGCTCGAGTGCAGGCACAGTCTGCAGCACGGCGATCGGCAACTCGAAGTACGTGATGTACTCGACGAGAGACGCCGTACTGTCCGTAGCCTCCAGGTAGTCCGTAAGTCTCTCGAGATCTTGCGTGGGCACCGGGACTCCCGCCTGTCGGGCCAGCTCGAGGACCGTCCTGGGGCGAACCGAGCCGTCGAGGTGGAGATGCAACTCGGCCTTGGGAAGCGCCTGAAAGTAAGCGGCGTCGTCCATCGAGATTCCGCCGTATGCTACCAGCCGCATCTTTCTCCCTCCCCCCGTTGGACAGCTCTGGTGGGTCTCTTCAAGCCGATCGCGCGCCGGGCTGGTCAAGCCGATCGCGCGCCGGGCTGGTCAGGCCGATCGCGCGCCGTGCCTGCTCAGGCCGATCGCGCGCTGGGTACAACCCGCCGGGGGGGCGGAATCGCCGCGAATCGTCCGTCCTTGTGGCGGACCAGGCGCCAACCTTCTTCGTGGACCATCCGATGGTGCGGGCGGCATAGCAGGACCAGGTTGGGTAGCGCCGTCTCTCCGCCTCGGGTCCACCAGACCAGGTGATGCCCGTCGCACCAGATCGGCGGCCGGGTGCAACCCGGAAAGACGCAATGGCGGTCGCGCGATTCGAGCGCACGCCGGGTCGATGCCGGGAGGGTCCGGCTGGCGTGATTGAGTTCGTGGTCCAGCTCGCCCTGGCCCGTGATACGGATAATCGCGCTGTCACAGGCGTAGCGCTGCACCGTCTCGGCCGGCACATTGCCGCCGCCCTCGAGTTCGCCAGCCGGCGCCCCCGGAATCCCGGCCAGCGTGTCCACGCTCGCCCGGATGATCAGCTGCGGACGCGGGCCCGCGCCATTGCGGCTTGCTCCCTGATCCCTGCCGGCAGAGTTCCATCAGCGCGTCGGCGCTGCGCTGGCCGTAGCTGCGTGCGTCATCCTTGACGGGCTTCATAAACCCCTGCAACGCCGCCCGCAGGGTGGCGCCGCCTTCGGCATCGAGCAGCCCGTCGAGCCGCACCAGGCCGTCGATCGGCTCGCCAATATGCAGGTAGCGTCGCTGATAGGCGTGGTTGGCCTCGGCCAGCGCCCCCGCTGCATCGACCCGATGCTCGAAGCTCTTGGCGACGGCGGTGAACTGGCCCGGGTCCATCGTCCGGGCCGCCTGCAGCAGGCTGGCCTCTTCTTTGCGAACTGCGGCGGCGCCCACGTGCTCGGCCGTCCGGGCCAAGGCAGCAACGTGCTGGTAGCCCACGTCCCCGTTGGCGAACGCCGTCTCGGTCTGCGGCAGCTTCTCGAGTTGGCGGGCGACTTCCACCCGCTCGGCCGCGGCGCCGCCCGAGAGTTTGCACTTCCAGCGCAGCCACGCCGTCAGCGAGAGCGCGCCATCGGCCTTGTACTCGCCCGACTCATCGAAGCGGCGGACGCCATCGGCGAACACCGATTCGGACCGATCGATGACTTCGCGGATCTCGATCAGCGGTTCGCCAAGCGACGCATCGTCGAGGGTGCTGAGCCAGTGAGGCAAATCGTCGAGGGCTGCCTTGATCCGTGCGAGTGGAGTCCCCGATCGATCGCCTGACGCGGCCATGCTTTTATCCTGAACCATGGTTGCGACAGCTGTCTGTCAATCACCCAAAGACCACGACAGTTATCGCTACGCGGCGCGCTTGTGGCCGTTGCCGTTCAGCACCAGGGCCAGCATCTCGGACGGCCGAGTGGCCCACAGTCGGTGCCGGCTGAACGTCGCCCGAAGCTCCGGTGTCAGCCCCCAGGCCGCGAGCACCGTGCGCACGCGAGCGGCCCGCCCGGTTTCGAGGTCCACCATGCTGTCCCCGACGTAGATCGCGCTCGAGCGGGACAACCCCAGGTAGCCGATGGCCGCCAGCAGTGGGCCAGGCGCCGGCTTCGGCGGCGTCACATCCTCGAAGCCGATCACGACATCGAAGAATTCGCGCAGGCCGGCGCCCTCGAGCTCGGCCTCGATCAAGGCGCGCCGCTTACACGAGACGACGCCCAGCGGCGAACCCGCCTGACGGAGCTTCCGCACCAGTGTTGGGATGCCCCGGAACACACGCGCATGGCCGAGGCTCGAATCGACAGACCGATAAGTCGCGACCAACTCCTCCCACATATGCGGAGCGACGATCTTCATCTGCTCGGGCAGTGGGAGGCCCCGGCTCTGCCGGAAGAGCTGGCGCGCGGCGTCGTCCAGGCGATGTTCTCGCATCACCTCACTGAACGCCTCCTCGATCAGCGGATAGCTGTCAACCAGCGTGCCGTCGAAGTCGAAGATCAGGCCACGCGCACGCCCATTGCGTCCGGTGGAAGGCGTCTGGGGTCGAAGAAGAGACTCTGGTTCGGTTGCCACGTCATCAACATCCCTCGGGTAGGCTGGGCGCGCTCCCCCGGGGGCTGCGCTGTCGACGAATCGACCCTTCCCAATTAAATAATGCCAGTCGTATAACGTTGCCGTCCATCGTTCCTCTCGGAATTCGTGGGTGAGCGAAGCGGCAGGCCGAACACCCGTTCGGTTGGTCCCTCGAAAGCTCAACCTTGACCACATCGAAGCTGATGCCTAAACTCAAGCTTGATATGGCAGGCGTGACTTACGAACACGTGTACAAGCGATACCCGGGCAACGTCGTCATCAGCGACATGAACGCGGAGATCAAGGACAAGGAGTTCGTTGTCCTCGTCGGGCCCTCGGGGTCCGGCAAGTCCACCGCCCTACGTATGCTGGCCGGGCTGGAAGAGATCAGCGACGGCACGGTCAAGATCGGCGAGCGGGTGGTCAACGATGTCGCCCCCAAGGATCGCGACATCGCCATGGTCTTCCAGTCCTATGCGCTCTATCCCCATATGACCGTTTACGACAACCTGTCGTTCGGGCTCAAGTTGCGCAAGACTCCAAAGAACGAGATCGACAAGCGCGTCCGCGACGCCGCCCAGATCCTGGGGCTCGACCAGTTCCTCGACCGCAAGCCGAAGGCGCTCTCGGGCGGCCAGCGACAGCGCGTCGCGCTGGGCCGCGCGATCGTCCGCCAGCCACAAGTCTTTCTGATGGACGAGCCGCTCTCGAACCTTGACGCCAAGCTCAGGGTGCAGACCCGAGTCCAGATCCTGAAGCTGCACCAGCGGCTTCAGACAACGTTTATCTACGTGACCCACGATCAGGTCGAGGCGATGACCATGGGTGACCGGATCGTCGTGCTCAACAACGGCATCGTCCAGCAGTTCGACACGCCGCAGACCCTCTACGAGCACCCAGTCAACCTCTTCGTGGCGGGCTTCATCGGCAGCCCGGCGATGAATTTCCTGACCGTCAAGGTCGGTGGCGACGGTCAGTCGATGCTGACCGGCGAGGGTTTCCAGCTTCCGGTCGACGAGCGCGTGCTATCCGATGCCGGGGCGTCCCGCGGGCAGGAGGTCATCATGGGCGTGCGGCCCGAGGACCTGAAGGACGTTCGCTTCCCAGGTCGCGATGGCCTGCCGAAGGTCAACGCCAAAGTCGAGGTCGTCGAGAGCATGGGCAGCGAGATTTTTGTCTACCTGAACATTGGTGGGAAGACCCTGACGTCGCGCATGGATCCGCGCAGCAACGATATCGAGCCCGGGCAGAACGTCCAGGTCGCGGTGGATACCCACCACCTTCACCTCTTCGATTCGAAGAGCGAGAAGGCCCTGGTCAGCCGTGGTGCCCCGGCCGCGGAAGTCGCTGCGATCGCCGAAGCTCCGACAGTCCGCTAGGCGTTGAATCTAGGTCTCGAGGGCCGCGTCGCTGCGGTCACCGGGGGTAGTCATGGCCTCGGCTACGCGATTGCCGAGCACCTGCTCGCTGAAGGTTGCCGGGTCGGCATTTGCGCCCGAGACGGAAAACGGCTGAATGACGCCGCCGCCGCGCTCGACGCCGGCGTCTTCGCGCAGACCGCCGATGTCGCGAAACCGGGCCAGGTGGAGGGCTTCATCGAGGCGGCCGCCACGCACTTCGGCGGCCTGGACATCCTGGTCCACAACGCAGGCGGCGGTGGTAGCGCAGGGCTCGAGGCGCCGGACGCGGAGTTCAGCCAGAGCCTGGAGGTCAACGCCCTCGCCGGCCTGCGCGCGGCGCGCGCCGCGGTCCCGTTCATGCGCCGCCAGCGGCGCGGCCGGATTATTTTCATCGCCTCTGTTTATGGCCGGGAGAGCGGCGGGCGAACCGGCTACAACATGGCCAAGGCCGCCGAGATCAGCCTGGCGAAGGCGCTGTCCCGCGAGCTGGCTAAGGACAACATCCTGGTCAACAGTGTCGCGCCCGGCTCGCTGCTGTTCCCCGGCAGCAGCTGGGAACGCCGCCGGCAAGCCGACCCCGAGGGCATCGCCGCGTTCGTCGAGTCCGACCTGCCACTCGGCCGCTTCGGGAAGCCCGAGGAAGTCGCCGCCGTGGTGGCCTTCCTCGCCTCCGACCGGGCCAGCCTGGTGACCGGCGCCAGCTGGACCGTCGACGGCGGCCAGTCACGAAGCAACATATAAGAAAGGCCGGCGGAGGGGAAACCCGCCGGCCTTTGGGTCACCCAGGCCTCCCCTCCCCCGCTCGTGGGGGAGGGTCAGAGTGGGGGTTGCTTACGCGTTGCGCGGCTTGAGGATCCAGAGAGCCGCGACGATCACGATCCCGAGGACCATCAACGTCATCGCGGTTCCCATCGGGGCGGTCGGCGCGTCGAGCGCCTGGTCCGCGACCGCATTGCCATCGACGATCGCCATCGGCTTGGTGCCAAACGGCGCGACTTTCACGACGCCCATCGGCGTGATGCTCATGTCGTATGTCACTTTGCTGTCGGGCGCATTCAGCGTCAGGTAGGTCAGCCAGCTATCCCGGCGGACCCAGCCCATGTTCTTATCGCTCGACAGATCCCGGTACAGGCTGTCCGTCATCTTTTCCTGGAACTCGAGGCTGAAACCCTCCGCGCCCTGCACCTTGGTGCCGACGCCGGAGGCGCCGATCAACGCACGCCACTCGCTCGTGTTGACGGGCTTGTCCGACAGGAGATACAGATCCGCCTGCACCTGTTGCCCGGCCGCCAGGACTTCAAACGGGATCCACGGATGCGGGATCTTCATCGTGATCAGCACCGGCGCGCCGTCGCCGCGGATCAGGCGCTGTTTCGCGGCGCGATCGGCGTTGTACTTCGCCGCCATGAACACCGGGCTGCCCTTCGCGTACTGAAGGATGTGGGCGTGGGTCTCGGCATCGATGGCGAAACCGTTGTCGGCCGCCCAGTCGAGCACAGCCTGGCCGCTGCCGCGTAGCACCGTGATGTCGAGTGCGCGGACCTTCACCTGTTGCAGCACCTCCACCGAACCCGCCGACTGGGCCGCAAAAAGCCGCGCGTCGAGAATCACCGGTAGCGGATGTGTCTCGCGGAAGAGCCGCTGTAGCGTCCAGCCTCCACCCTCTTCAACTTTCTCCGGGACGGCCGGCAGGGGAACGATCCAGCCGAAGCTGGACGCCTCGCCGTTATAGCTGAAGCTGGTCATGTAGCGCTCGACGCCGTCATGCCAGGCAACGAGCGTTGTCGCGCGTTCGAGCCGGATCGCGCCATTCGGGGCGATCAGGCCACCGCAGGCGGCCGCCGGAAGCGCCTGCGAGAGAAAGACCGCCAGGGTCGCCGCCGCCGCGGGAACGAGCTTGTGAACCATAGGGAACCTCCTGTTCCGTCGTGTGCGTCAGTACTCAGACGCCGACGGGGCCAGGAAAGTTCCCGGCGCCCCGCCCCCGCTTGCGGGGGAGGGTCAGGGGGGCTGTTTAGTGAGTCGCCGCTCCTGTTCGTTCGAACGCGTTCACGGGCTTCAGAACCTGCACCTTGATCGGCGCCGCCTCCCGGGCGAATTTCTCGCCGTCCGACTCGACACCGACGACGAATCCGTAGTGGTTCGGGACGGCCAGCTGCGGCTTTATCTTCTTGACGACTCCGGCCGCCTCGGACGCGTTCATGACATACGGGTCGCCACCGATGCAAATCAGGGCGACATCGGTCTTGACCTGTTCGATGTCGGGATTCGGATCACCGTCACCCGAGAACCAGTAGCGATTCCCGTCGAGGCTCAGAACGTATCCCACCCAGTTGTTGCTCTTCGGGTGGGTCTGAAGCCGATGCTCGACGGTGCTGTAGGCGGGCACGGTCTGGAACTTGATGCCGGCGACGTCCAGGGACTCACCCGGCTTGATCGCCTTGACATTGCCCGTGAGGCTGTTCGCGACATCACGAGGAGCGACGAACTGCGTCGTTTTCTTGCGAATCTTCTCGATGTCCGTGGGCTCGAAGTGATCGGCGTGCGCATGCGTGATGAAGATCACGTCGGCGGGCTCCTCCTGGGCTCGCAGGCCCCAGGGGTCGATGTATACGGTGATCCCGTCGCCCTTCCACTTGTAGGCGGATTGCTTGTACCACGTGAACTTCTCGAGCATGGATACCTCCTTGGAGGGGAGCTGCGGACGCCTGCCTGAGCTTCTAGGTTACCGCGTCAGGCGCCGAAGACCTGGACGACCAGCTGGCGATCACGCGGCCGGTCCAGCTCGAGCAGGAAGATGCGCTGCCAGTGGCCGAGATCGAGGCGCCCGTCGGCGACCGGGATGTTCTCGCTGGCGCCGATGAGCAGGTGCTGGCAATGCGCGTGGCCGTTGGCGCATTCCGCCGGGTCCATCTCGCCGGTGCGCCGGCTCAGGTCGTTGTGCTCGTAGATGCCGGCTGCCGTGGACAGCCGTTCGAGCATGGCACCCATGTCCTTGAGCAGCAGCGGCTCGTTTTCGTTCAAGACCACTGCCGCCGTCGTGTGCTTGGAAAATACCGAGACCCAGCCCTGCGAGACCGTCGAGCGGCGCACGACGGCGGCGACGTGTTCGGTCACGTCGACGAATTCACGGGCCGCGGTGGTGCGAAAGGCGAGCGTCTCCGCCCAGAGCGTCAGGCCACCGATTCGGCGAACTCGCGCCCCCGCGTGATCATCGGGATCGTCGAGCAGGCGGAACGCGGGATTCGTCGCGTTACCCATTTTCCTGATGCTGCGCTTGGAACGTTACGCGTGCCGTTACAAACGGCTGCGGCCGTTACAGCCGCACGCCCTCGACGTTACCGCCTCGTCGCGCGGACCTTGTCGAAGCAGTCGCTGCAGTAGACGGGGCGGCCCATGGTGGGCGTGAAAGGGACCTGGGCGGGCTTGCCGCACTCGGCGCAGACGACCTCGTGGAGCTCCTTGGCGCGACCGGTGCCCCGGACATTGCGGTTGATCGACCGGCAGTCGGGACAGCGTGAGGGCTCGTGCTGGAATCCCTTCGCGGCGTAGAACTGCTGCTCACCGACGGTGAAGATGAAGTTGAGACCGCAGTCACGGCACGTCAAAGTCTTGTCGCTGAAGCTCACGGCGAATCTCCTTTGTTTTGTCTTTGGATCTCAGAGGTTTCGCCGGAGCGATCCGTAGCCTTCGACCCAACTTTCCCGGGCGCGATTATAGCAAGCGCCAAGGCCCTTTTGGCATCGGCCAAAAGACTGGTCCGCTCGATCGGCGCGCTATTCTGCAGCCGTGCCCCGGAAACTCTTCCTGATCGAGGACGAACTCCTGTTCGCGCAGCGCCTCCGGGCGGCCGCCGGACGGCTCGGAATCCCGGTCCAGCCCCTCAGCCCCACGCGGGCCCGCATCCGCACCTGGAACCGCGACGAGGTGGTCGTCCTGCAGGCCACGCTGAGACCAGAACAGCAGCTCGAGCTGATCGATCATCTGATAGGGCTCGAGCCCGCCCCGGTCGTGATCGCGGTCACCGGCCACCTCGAGACGGAGCTGCGTCAGCGGCTCAAGGCCCGCGGTGCCATCCTGGCTGCGCACTCCGGGATGGATCGCGTGTTGGCGCGGGCGCTTGGCGTCAGTGTCCCGGGTGATGCGGGGCCGCATCCCCGGACGTGAGCTCGCCGCTCTCATGGTGCGCGGCATGATCGTGATGGGCATGCTCCTGCGCCGGCCTCTCCATCATCCGTAACATCTCGAGCCCTCCGGTTCGGAGAAACCGCCAGGCCAGCAGCGCCATGATCGCTAGAAAGATCACGTTCAACACACTGGTGTAGTTGAGCGTCGGACCGCTTACCAGCGCCGTCACTTGATGATGCGAGGGAACGATCCCGATCCACTGGAAGAGCACGCCGATCAGGAAGCCGGCCAGCGCCATCGCCGCATACGAGACGAAGAGCAAATACAACGCCATCCGCCCGCCGTAATACTTCCGGTAGATGTCGAGAATTGGAATGATGATCAGGTCGGCGAAGACAAAGGCGATCACGCCGCCGAAACTGATGCCGCCGTTCCACAGCACGGCCGCCAGCGGCACATTGCCGACGGAACACACGAAGCTCAACAGCGAAATCACCGGGCCGATCAATGGTCCCCAGACCTGGGACAGCACCGGATGGCTGGTCAAGAAAAAGCTCTGCCAGAATGACGTGGGCACCCAGGCAGCCAGCGTGCCCGCAATCAGGAGCCCCAGGCCGATGTCGGTCCAGACCGAGGTCACGTCCCCCCAGAAGTTGTGGCTGATCGCCGTCAGCCCGCGGCCGGAGAACAATCGCTTGAAAAAGGGCCCCTCGGTAATCGACATGTCCATCTCGCCGTGCCCTTCCATCCGTCCCCGCCGGCCCTGTTCGACCTGTCGCCGCGCTTCCTCGACCATCCCAGGCTTGAGCGTCCAGCGAAAGAGCAGCGCCAGAATGACGATCATCAGCAAGCCGCCTGCGAACTCGGCGCCGACGAACGACCAGCCGAGCAGGATGAGGAGGATCAAACCCAGTTCGAAGACCAGGTTCGTCGAGGCGAACTCGAACACGATGGCCGCTGGAAAGCTGGCCCCTTTGCGGAACAACGAGCGGGCGATCGCGACGGCGGCGTAGGAACACGAGGAGGAGGCGGCACCGAACAGCGTGGCCAGGGCAAGGCTGCGCGGTGAGTCCGAGCCGAGCGCTCGTTCGACCGCGCGCCGGGAGACGAGCGTCTGGACGATTGACGAAAGGATAAACCCGAGCACGAGCGGCCAGAACACCTCCCACAACATGTCGAAGGCGGTGGCCAGCGCGCTAAGGACGGCCTGGACGATCACCATCACAGCGTAGCTTTCATCTCCCTCCCCCGCGTGCGGGGGAGGGTCGGGGAAGGGGCCTTCTTAACGGCGCAGCCCGGAAGACCAGCGTTCCTCGACGTGGAGGCCCTGGTAGATCAGAAGGGCGGCCGCCCAGGTGACGATGAAGGCACCGACGATGACGAACCCCATCACGCCGAGGTCCATCCCGCGGATCGCGTCCCAGGCTCGACCTCGAAGGTCCAGTTGCTGCACGAGCAACTGGCTCAGCTCGAAGAGACCGACGAAGAGCGCGACGAACACGGAGAGCGCGGTAATCGTCAGGTTATAGAAGACCTTGCGCACCGGGTTGGAAAAGGCCCATGAATACGCCTGGGACATGAACGCGCCGTCGGCGGTGTCCATCAGCGACATCCCGGCGGCGAAGATCAGTGGCAGCGAGATCAACGCGTAGAGCGGAATGTGCTGCGCCGCGGCGCCGGCCGAGATCGCGAGAAACGAGATTTCAGACGCCGTATCGAAACCCAGCCCGAACAGGAAACCGACCAGGTACATCTGCCAGCTATGGGTGATCAACTTGAAGAGCCGGCCGAAGAGACGCGTCAACAGGCCACCGGCGACCAGCTGGTGCTCGAGGGCATCGCGATCGTACTCGCCGGCCCTCATCCGGCGGAACAATCGAATGATGTCCAGCAGAATGATCAGGTTGAGGATCCCGATCAGCACCAGGAAGATCCCGGACACACCCGTACCGATCGGCCCGCCGAGGTTCTTCAGCTGGCCGTTTGCGCTGACGACATTGGTGACCACGAACTGGGTGGCGAAGCCGAGGGCGAGGGCGATCAGGAACACGACCGTCGAATGGCCCAGCGAGAAGAAA
>WNFA01011996.1_pt1 | contig 10676 bp, 8 predicted proteins | sample 5400481 | NCBI WGS metagenome assembly WNFA01 (sample SAMN13153340, study PRJNA577476) | soil metagenome | isolation source: 120 cm saprolite under Douglas fir tree site 2 hole 1 replicate 2 | place: USA:California | collected 2015-04-18 | reverse complement strand
GGCCACAGCGCGGACTACTGGACCATCGCGGTACTGGTGTCCGGTTTCGGCAGCATCGGGACGGCGACCAACATCATTGCCACGATCCTCTCGATGCGGTGCCCGGGGATGACGCTGGGCCGCATGCCCCTGATGGGGTGGATGACTTTGGTCATGTCCGGGCTGGTCCTGATTTCAATCAGCCCGCTTTCGGCGGCGCAGATCATGCTGATCGTGGATCGTTATCTGGGCGGTCATTTCTTCGACACGCAGGCGGGAGGTTCCGCGACTCTTTGGATGCATTTTTTCTGGATCTTCGGGCATCCGGAAGTATATATTCTGGTGATTCCCGCGTTTGCGTTTGCCTCGGAGATTATTCCGACATTCTCGCGCAAACCGATTTTCGGCTACCCAGTGATGGTGGCGGCGACCGTCTGCATCGGTTTCATCAGCATGAGCGTGTGGGCCCACCATATGTTCACCATCGGCATGGACTCCGCCGCGAATACTTTTTTTGTGTTGACGACCATGGCAATCGCGGTTCCGACTGGCATCAAGATTTTCAACTGGCTCGGCACCATGTGGGGCGGGAAGATTCAGTTCAAGACGCCGATGCTCTTTTGCGTCGCGTTCCTGTTCCAGTTCCTCGCCGCCGGCCTCACCGGTGTCATGCTGGGAGCGGCGCCTTTCAATTGGCAGCTTAGCGGCTCGTATTTTGTGGTGGCGCATTTCCACTACGTGATTGTGGGAGCGATTCTGTTTTGTATTTTCGGCGCGATTTATTACTGGTATCCCAAGATCACCGGAAGAATGCTGAATGAGAGTCTCGGCAAGCTGCATTTCTGGCTGTTCGTGATCGGATTCCACCTGACGTTTGACCCGATGCACATTCCCGGCCTGATGGGCATGCCGCGGCGCATCTACACGTACGAGCCCGGCCGCGGCTGGGATTCCTGGAACTTGATCGTTTCGATTGGCGCGTTCATCCAGGGAGTCGCCACGTTGTTGTTTCTCGTGAACCTCATTGTTTCCTATTTCAAGGGGTCTAAAGCGGGGAACGATCCCTGGGATGCATGGACGCTCGAGTGGTCGGTAAGTTCGCCGCCCCCGGCATACAACTTTGCGGTGATTCCAACGGTCGAGAGCCGGCGCCCGCTGTGGGATCGTAAACATCCCGAAGATCCGGACAGCCGCTATGAATAGCCTGAGGAATCGATGAGCGCAACCATCACACCCTTTGCGCAAACGCCGGAGGCTTGGAAGCTCCCGTACCGCAGCAAGGTCGGAATGGCCTGCCTGATCATTGCGGAATCGGCCATCTTCACTATTTTCGTGGTGGCGTACCTTTACTATGCTGGAAAGAGCTTAACCGGGCCGACGCCGCGCGAAGTGTTGCAGACGCCGATCTTCTATACAATTTGCCTGCTGTCGAGCAGCCTCACGATCCACTTCGCTTCAAGATTTCTTGAACGGGGAGCGCGCGGAGCATTTCTTGGCTTTTGGTTCCTCACGATTCTTCTTGGCGGTTTATTTCTCTATGGCACGGGGCAGGAATGGCACCGGCTGATCTACGAGCACGGCCTGACCATTTCCACGAACCTGTTTGGAACAACGTATTATTCGCTTGTCGGATTGCACGCGTTTCACGTTACCGTGGGCTTGATCCTGTTGAGTATCGTCTTTCTCTTTGGCCTGACCGGGCGTGTTGGCTCGGAACAATCCGCGCGTGTGGAAGTGCTTTCCATGTACTGGCATTTTGTGGATGCGGTTTGGGTTGTGGTGTTCAGTGTGGTCTACATATTAGGGCGCTGAGGAGGCGCGATGTCAACGCCGCTAACTGCGGACAAACTGGGGCACGGAGCACGGAAACCCGCTGAGATCGAATTGCCGGCGCCGACGGCATGGCCGATCGTTCTGGCGTTCGGGTTTACGCTGCTTTTTGCAGGGCTTCTGACGGATGTATCCGTGAGTGTGCTGGGCGCGGTGCTCTCGCTCGCGGGCTGCGTTGGCTGGTTCCGCGAAGTGTTGCCGCACGAGCACGAGGAAGTGGTGGAAATTGTGCCGGAGGATTTCTCAATCACCACAGAGCGCCAGCGTGTCGAACGGCTTCACGTTGCCGAGGAGATCGTGCGTGCGTGGCTGCCCCTCGAAACTTACCCGATCTCCGCCGGAGTGAAAGGCGGCTGGGCAGGCAGCGTTGCGATGGCCGTGCTCGCCTGCATATACGGCCTGCTGAAGACAGGGAGCATCTGGTATCCGATCAATCTTCTTGCCGCCGGAATTTACACGCAATCTTCGAATCTCGAACCCGCGCAATTGAATGCGTTTCACGCCGGCCCTTTCGTGGTGGCGTTAATTCTGCACGGCCTCGTGTCCACGCTCGTTGGATTGCTTTATGGCGCTATGCTTCCCATGTTTCCGCGCCGGCCGATTCTCCTGGGAGGGCTGATCGCTCCCGTGCTTTGGTCGGGACTGCTTTACTCGATTCTCGGCTTGTTGAATCCAGTGCTTGAGAGCCACATCAACTGGTTCTGGTTCATGGCTTCTCAGATAGGTTTCGGAGTTGTTGCCGGACTGGTGGTGATGCGTCAGTCGCGCGTGCCCACGCGCGAAAATTTGCCGTTCGCCGTGCGCGCCGGGATCGAAGCACCGGGAATGATGCGACAGAAGGAAAGCGGAGAGAAGCGTCCGTGAGAGTAATTGTGCATTCGTACATCTGCCTGGCTCTGGGAGCGTTGTTGCTCTGCGGCTGCGATTTGTCGCACGGCCGGCCGGGGAAGGAATCGGAGACCCTGGCACCGGACGAGATCTTGGATTTTACGATTTTGTACGCGGAGAACTGCGCCGGTTGCCACGGCACGAACGGGCGAGGGGGAGCGGCCATTGCGCTTGCCGACCCCGTCTATCTGGCGATTGCGGATGAAGTGGCTATGCGCAAGGTGATTACCGGCGGCGCGCGAGGCACCTCGATGCCGGCGTTTGCGCAAAGCGCCGGAGGAATGTTGACTGACAAACAGATTGACGTGATCACTATGCAAATCCGGGCGCGCTGGAGCCGAGCCGGAATTCTGGATGGTGTCGAGGCGCCTTCCTACGCGGCGAAATCGCCGGGCGACACTGCGCGTGGCGAACTCGCTTACAAAACTTACTGCGAATCCTGCCATGGCGCGGAAGGCCACGGCGGACAAAAAGGTAGCGCCATAACCGATAAAGCGTTTCTTGCGCTGGTGAGCGATCAGGCATTGCGCACGGTTGTGATAACGGGCCGGCCGGAATTGAACGCGCCCGACTGGCGCGGCAACGTGGCGGGCAAGCCGATGTCGGAGCAGGAAGTCACCGATGTCGTGGCTTGGCTTGCGTCGAAGCGGGTGCAGAATCCCGGGCAATCGTATCCCGCCGCGCAAAACACTCCAGCACCAGGAGCCAGATAATGCCGAATGAAAATATGCTCACGCGCCGCGGACTGTTCATGAAACTGGGAATATTGTTCAACGGCCTGGTGGCGGCGGCGCTGGCGGTGCCAATCTTGCGCTATGTTCTCTCGTCGGTCACGCGCGGGCGCGCGAATGCTTATTTGGAGTGGGTTTCACTCGGACGTGTCAGCGAATTCCCAGAGGGCGAAACACGGCTGGCGACCTTTCGAAATCCGAATGTGATGCCGGCGGACGGGAAAACCGTGGATACGGCGTGCTGGGTGCGGCGGATTGAGGGCGAACAGTTCCAGGTTTTCGCGATTAATTGCGCCCATCTTGGCTGCCCGGTCCGCTGGTTTCAGCAGTCCGGATTATTCATGTGCCCTTGCCATGGCGGCGTGTATTACAGCGACGGCTCGCGTGCATCCGGCCCGCCGGAGCGCGGGCTTTTCGAATATCCGTACAAAGTGAAAGATGGATTGATCACCATTCAAGCGGGCGAACTTCCCACTCCCGGCTCGCCAAGCGCCTCGCTCGATTCGGAGCGTTCACCGTGCGCGTGATTTCTCAAGCCGGCGAATGGCTCGACCGGCGATTGCAATTGGCGGCGGGGATTCGCGAAACTGCGGAACATCACGTCCCTCGAAACACCGCCAGTTGGTTCTATGTTTTCGGCAGCGCGGCGCTGGTGGTTTTCATGCTGCAGGTTGTCACCGGAATTTTGCTGGCGATCATTTACGTTCCTTCCGCAGCCGAGGCGTGGAACAGCCTCCAAGTGCTGAATCACGACATCACGCTGGGCTGGTTCATCCGCGCGCTGCACGGGTGGGGTTCGAACTTCATGGTGGCGATCGTTCTGATTCACATGGTGCAGGTTTTCCTTTTTGGCGCTTACAAATTCCCGCGCGAGCTGACCTGGATCATCGGCGTTTTTCTCCTGCTGATGACCTTGGGCATGGCCTTCAGCGGGCAGGTCCTGCGCTTTGATCAGGACGCTTATTGGGGGCTGGGGATTGGCGCTTCGATCGCCAGCCGTGTGCCCATCATGGGCCCGGCGACAGTAAAGCTGATGCTTGGCGGGCCAATCATTGCGGGCGCCACGCTTTCTCGCTTTTTCGCCCTGCACGTTTTCGTCATACCTGGACTGCTGATCGCCCTGGTGAGTTTGCACCTTCTGATGGTGCTGAAACTTGGCATCAACGAGTGGCCGATGCCCGGGCGCATCGTGAAGCGAGCCACGTACACAAGGGAGTATGAGGAGCTTGTAAGGAAGGATGGCGCGCCGTTCGTACCTTACGCGGTCTGGAAGGATCTGTTCTTCGCTGCCTTCATCTTGCTCGCGGTCGCGGCTTGCGCGGTCTATTTTGGTCCGTTTGGGCCGAGCGGACGTCCGGATCCGACGATCATTCAAACTGTCCCGAAGCCTGACTACTTTTTTCTGTGGCTGTACGCCTTGCTCTCTCTTCTTCCGCCGTCGCTTGAGACGCCGGCGCTTCTCATCGGCCCGGTGGTCGTGATTTTCGCACTAATTCTGCTGCCATTTTTATTTGGCGAGGGAGAAAAAAGCTGGCGCCGGCGGCCCATCGCGGTTCTCAGCATCTTGTTGATCGCTGTGAGCCTTGGCACGTTGACCCATCTTTCGGGCTTCACGCCGTGGAGTCCGCACATGAATGCGTGGAGCGGCGACCCCGTGCCGGAGCGTTTTCTGAAAGGCACGACAGCGCTGGAGCGGCAGGGCGCACTGGTCTTTCAGGTGAAACAGTGCCGGAACTGCCATTCACTGGGTGAGTTGGGCGGGCAGCGAGGGCCGACTCTGGACAGCGTGGCAGTGCGGCTCACACAAGACCAGTTGATCCGCCAGGTTATTCAGGGCGGTGGCAACATGCCCGCGTACGGAAAAAATTTGAGTCCGGCAGAGACGACGGCGTTGGTCTCATTCCTCGCGACACTGCATCCGCCTGGGCAAACAGCCGCGCGAGACGCGGCGCTCGAAAACATCCGGACGCCGGCTGCGGTTCCGCAGCGATAGTGGGCCATGCTAGCCGCAATCCAAAACGTTTTCACTTCCTGGACTATACCGATTCCGTTTACCCTGGCCATAATTCTCACCGGCATCCTTTATTTGCGCGGGTGGCTCCATCTGCGCTTGGCCTCCGCGGATGTCATGCCGGCGTGGAGGGCTTGCAGTTTTCTTGCGGGCGTGTTCCTGATCTGGTTGGCGGTGGGCTCGCCGCTTGCGCTCTGGGATGAAGAACTGCTCACGGCGCACATGGTGCAGCATCTGCTCCTAATGACTATCGCTCCGGCGCTAATTTTGGTGGGTGCGCCGGTGATGCCCATGCTCCACGGACTGCCGCAGCAATTTGTGCGATCGGTTGTAGGCCCCGTCTTCCGTTGGGCGCCGATTCAATTGCTGGGGCGGGTGCTCTCGCAACCCGCCATCTGCTGGCTATCCGCCACCGCGGCACTGGTGGGGTGGCACACACCGGCGGCGTTCAACTTGGCATTGCAATCGGAGTGGTGGCACGTCCTCGAGCACACGTGCTTTCTCGTCGCGGGCTTCCTATTCTGGTGGCCGGTCATCCAGCCATGGCCAAGTGTTGCGGTTTGGCCAAGATGGTCCATCCTTCTTTACTTGTTTTCGGCCACATTGCCCTGCGACATTCTTTCCGCTTACCTGACATTTTGCGACCGAGTGGTGTACGCGGCGTACCTCAGTTCGCCGCGCCTGTTCGGGTTATCAGCCTTGAAAGACCAAGAGTGCGCCGGGGCACTGATGTGGACCTGCGTCACGCTCGTATTCCTGCTGCCGGCGGCCCACATCACATTAGAGTTGCTCGCGCCAAATGCCGGGACGACCCGGTTAGGGAAGATAGGTATAGGGGGAGTCAGTCCTGAGAGTTCTAGAACTCTATCCCAGAATTGAAGAGTGAATTCTGGCTCGCGGATTAGTTGTTGTGGGTACGGGCCACCGCTCCCGGCACAAAATCCCTCACGCTCGACAGTCGAAGCCCGCTTGGAATTGTGGAATCCTTAGATACTCGGCTTGCTCAGTTCAAGCAGGTTCCCCGCTAAATTGAGAAAAAGATTGCATACATGAAGCTCCGGCGATTTATCCACAGGGTTTAAGGCTACTGATTACATGGATTTGCGAGGGTAATGAGAGGATTCAATTGGTGATGAAATTGCACTTTCTCCACTGATTGCTGTCGCTCTCTTAGATTGGAACGGGGGTAGGTTGTGAAAATTACGCGCTTATTGGTCTTGGTTGCCTTGTTTGGGATCACATGTTCCGCGGCGCTGGCCGATGGCACCGATCCCGTAATGAAGCTTGGTGGCGGTGGTGGGTCAACCCCGCTCACTACTTTTACGTTTAGCTTCAACTTTACAAAAACCAACGCTCTCCAGACTTTCGTGACTTTTGATTTCATCAACAACACTGGCGCAACCATCGGGGAGGTCGATCTTCTGGCCACCGGCACCGGTCTCGGATTCTCTTGCGACAATACCGGTGATGTTTACTTCAATACATGCAGCCCGACCACTACGACTCCCAGTCCGGTCACAATCAGCTACTTTGGTCTGGATGCCACCCACATGGGAATTCCTTTTGCCACGCAGGTCACGTGTAACGTGGACGGGTTTGAAGAAGAAGTATTCAGGGATGAAGACAATCAAAGCTGCACTTCCGTTCCCCTGCTCTCGGATTTCATGTTCACGGTGAACGTGACGGATATGTCTGTCGGCCAGAGCTTTTCCGCCGCCGGGACTCTCGTTCCTACACCGGAAGCCGGGACTCTGGTCCTTACGCTTGCCGGCGGGTTGCTCTTCCTCAAGCTATAACGCAGGCCGGTTCTCAATACTCCTGCCGCCTTGATTCCATGTTTCCATAAGCAGACTGGAATCCCTGCGCGAGCCGCCGGTTGGCCAAATTTCGCAACGGGATGGCGATGGATGGTGCCGGGAGTCCATCGAACGTAACTGGGGCTGGTGTTGATGGCAAACAGCAGCAATTGTGGCACACGCAACTTCGCCCGAGGTCCATCGGCGCGACATTCAGTGGCATGATGCCTGGGTGCGCAGGAACAGGATTGGACTACTTTGCCTTGCTCTCATACTTCTTCATTAGCGCCTGATAATCAGGGCGGGAAACCAGCGGAGCAAATTCCGGATCGACGCTGGCATCTTTGGCGGAGAAACCCTTCTGGAGAGCGAGACTGAGATCTTTCACGGCATCCGCCGGTTCGTTGCCAATTGTTTTGACCACCGCGGAGATGTAAATCAAGTATGCATCCGAGGCATCGATGGCGCGGGCGCGCTTTACGAATTCCCTGGCTTGCTGCGTGTCACCCTTTTTTGCGTAATAGAGCGCCATTCTGCCGGCCACGCTCGCGTCGCGCGGATTGACGCGGAGTTCTTTGTAAGCGAGGCTGATGGCCCGATCGTAGGTGGCTTGGGCTTTGGCACTGTTACCGGCCAGGCGATAGCCATCGGCCAGATTGCCCGTGTTGGTTTCGTCTTCCGGGCTCATCTCAACCGCTTTTTCGAACATCGAAATGGCGTCGGGATAACGCTTTTGATAGAAAAAGATGGTGCCCAGATTGGAAAAGGTGTCGGCCGTGGGCTTGATCTGCAGCGACTTCTGAAAGGCCGCGATGCTTTCATCGTATTTGCCCATCGTGAAATACGCTGCGCCCAGATTGCTGTACCCGATTGGATTTTCCGGCTCGAGCTGCACGACCTGCTGGTACGCCTTTACCGCTTTTTCCATCTCACCGAACTGCAGATAGGCATTCCCCAGAGCGGACTGGTTATACCAATAATAAGAATTCAACTGAACGGCCTTTTCCAGCGCGCGGATGGCCTCGTCTTTTTGCCCACTGGCTTTGTAGGCGTTTCCCAGGCGCCGGTAAGCCTCGTCCGAGTTCGGCGAAAGTTCCAGCGCGCGTTTATCTTCCGCGATGGCCTGAACGGTCTGTCCGGTCACCGCGTACGCGCTGCCCAAGGCGAAATGCACTTCCGGCAATTTGTCGTTGAGCTGGGCCGCTTTCTTGGCCGCGTCCACCGCTCGCTCCGACCAGTATTTGTCTTTCTTCTGGCCGTACATCAGAAGATTGGCGTCAGCCAGGCCGGAATAGGCCAATGCGAAGGTGGGATCTTTCTGTAAGGCGCCCTCAAAAAAGTTCATCGCCGCCTGAATCGTCTTTTGATCCGGCGTGCCGCCCAGCGCGTTGCGGCCTTTCAAATACAAGTTGTACGCTTCAATATTCTCGGTGGGATGCGCGGTAACTGCGGCCATCTCTTTGTCGGTGGTCTTGGCTTCCAGGGCATCCACCAGCTTTGCAAAGATTTGGTCCTCAAGTGTCAGCAGGTCTCCCGCAACGCAGGTGAATTCCTGGCTCCAGTGATGGTAATCCGCCAGATTTTCAAGATTCACGGTGATGCGCAGATTATCGCTGGAGCCTTGCACCGTTCCATGCACGATCAGATTGACGCCCAGGTCCTTGGCAACCTGGGGGAGGGGCGCCTTGGGATCCATTTTTGCGGTTTCTGTGGGGGACGTCAGGCGCACATCCTTCAGTTCAAACAGCTTGGTGGACAACGCTTCTCCCAGGCCCTCCGCCACGTACCCGATCGAAGACTGGTCCCCGATGACGCGGAATGGCATCACTGCCACGAATTTCCCCTGGGAAAGAGCCGGGAGGCTGGTGTTGATTATCCCTGCTCGACCACCCGAAACGGCAGGTGGGAACAGCAGAAAACCCCACGACCAACACCAGCACAGCCACGCCCGGCACGGCCCACTTCCACGGAATCTTGCTGGCCGGCTTTGGCGCCTGCATGATGATGGAGGCCATCACCTGGCGTTTGCCTTGCCAAGCGTCCAGATCCGCCACGATTTCCGCGGCGTTTGGATAACGGCGCTCCAGGTCGCGCTCCAGGCAGCGGCTGACGATATCGCTGAGCCCCGCGGGAACGGTGGCGTCAATGTCCGCAAGGGGCACGGCGCGCTCCTGATTGCGCATCAGCAGGCTGGCCATCGCGGTCTCGGCCTTGAACGGCATCTTCCCGCTTAGCAGTTCGTAGAAAATCAGCCCCACGGCAAAGAGGTCGGAGCGCTGGTCCAGCGTCTTTCCCATGGCCTGCTCAGGCGACATGTACTCGATCGTTCCCAGCAGAGCGCCGGTTTGCGTCATGCCTTCTGACTGAACAGAACGCGCCAGGCCAAAGTCCATCACCAGGATTCGCCCCGCTTTGTCCTGCATGATGTTTTGCGGCTTCAGGTCGCGGTGGATGATGCCGACGCTGTGCGCAGCATCCAGCGCCATGCAGACGTGGCGGACGATATCCACCGCTTCATCGGGCGAAAATTTTCCGTGTTCCTTGAGCAGTTGCCGAAGATCGCTGCCTTCGACATACTCCATCGTGATGAATTTAACGCCATCGGCTTCCGCCAGGTCGTAAATGCGGATTACGTTTTTGTGGGTTACCTGATGCGCGGTGAGCAGTTCCTGCTTGAAACGTGCCAGAATGGCGGGATTGCTGGCCATCTCCGGCCGGATTAACTTTAACGCCACCACGCGATCCACTTCGCGATCAGAGGCTTTGTAAACCGCGCCCATGCCGCCTTCGCCCAAAAGGGCAAGGATTTCGTAGCGTCCGCCGAGGATATCTCCGACCTGAAGTACAACGTTCTGATAGGAGGTTACGTAGGATCGCGGGCCGCTGGGCGCACGGACAGAGGTGCCTCCTTCTCTGGAGGCATCCGGGTGAATTACGGTGGCGCCGGGGTCCGCAGGGGGCCGGCGAGGAGGCGGCTCTATAAAGGTGGCGCCGTTATTGTCCAAGGGTACTTCGCTGGACGAGCTCTCGCCTTTGGCTGGCGCGCGCAGTCCGCCGCCTGTCTCCTGACCGCGACCTGGCTTGGGTTTCAAATCATCCATGAGACTGTAGTGACCCAAACACACCCATACCGCCGGCTTGGCAATTGCTGCCTGGGTCCAACGGCGTAAGTATATAACGACGCAGAGTTTCTGAGCAGCTAAAGTCAAACGCGGCAGTTAGCCCGGTTACTAATAAGTGTAGTTCCCACTAGTTACCAACGCTCATTTGGCAAAAAAACTGGGGCGGGAATCGTTGGCGGCCAGATTCCGGCTTTGCAGGAAAACAAGATTGAGGGAACGCTGTTGTTGAACTGCCGTTTCAGGTGGTCGTATAACGTGGCCACGGGAATTCCTAGCCGTGGTTACCCGTGAGTTCCCGCACAATTGAGCCGACGACATT
>WNFA01015639.1_pt1 | contig 10678 bp, 8 predicted proteins | sample 5400481 | NCBI WGS metagenome assembly WNFA01 (sample SAMN13153340, study PRJNA577476) | soil metagenome | isolation source: 120 cm saprolite under Douglas fir tree site 2 hole 1 replicate 2 | place: USA:California | collected 2015-04-18 | reverse complement strand
GGGTGCATCGACCTGGTGGTCACGTCTCCCCCTTACTGGACAGCGGTTGAATATGATCAGGGCAAGAGTCCTTGGTCGTCCTATGAGGACTACCTTGCCGACATGCAATCGGTCTGGAGCCAATGTGCCAGGGTCCTACGGCCCAACGGCAAATTGTGCATCAACGCGCCCATCATGCCGATCCCTAAAGAGGTGATCCAGCAACACACCCGCCATCTGAAAAATATCGCCTTTGATCTGGAGCACAAGATTCTCGCAGAGACCAACCTTGAACGATATAGCCTGTTCGTTTGGCAGAAGCAGACATCGAAGATGATGTTCGGCAGCTACCCTTATCCTGGCAACATCATTGAAAACAACACAATCGAGTTCATCAACGTTTACGTGAAGCCGGGCAAGCCGCCGAGATTCACTCAGGATGTAAAGGACGCCAACGAGCTCACTCGGACCGAATGGCTCGATCTTACGCAGCAGGTGTGGTTCATGTACCCTGAGGACGTCAAGCGCGAGGGCGATCACCCGGCACCGTTCCCCGAGAAGCTCCCCGCGCGCCTGATGCGCCTCTATACTTATGGAGCGGTTGTACATTTTGCGGGCGAGATCGTGCTCGACCCCTTCGTTGGCACCGGGACCACGTGCGCCGTTGCCAAGAGCATGGGTCGCCGCTATGTCGGCATCGACATCAATCCGGCCTACGTGAAGATCGCCCAGGAGCGCGTGCGAGACGCGCTCGGGTTCGAGCCGCTATTGCTGGTCGGCCGCGCCAAGTATCCCGGCAAGGATGAGCTCAAGGAAATCGCCGCCGCAGAAGCGGGCAGCAACGGCAAGGTCGCCGAAGCGAAGCACAAACGAAAGACCTATGGGCGCAAAGTGACGATTAAGGAGGACGAGCAGCTGACGCTCGTCTAGCCTCTACGGCCGGGCCGGGGAGAATGGCGAAGGCGAAGCTCACCCTTCCGAAGGAATGGCGTCAGTTCGCCAAGCGCTATGGAACCGACCGCGCCTACTGGTACGTCCCCAATGGGCTCGCAGTCAGCACCACGTCTCTAAAGCCCCGGCTCAAGGTCCTCAAGGAATTTGAAGGCGGCAGGGTCTCTGCCGCCTAGCGAATATTTTGCAAACCGTCAACGTAGCTGGGAATTCGTCATGGCGAAAACACGTGGTGAGCGGCTGCGAATCGCACGCGAACGGCTCTTCAAATCGGCCCGCGTCGCCGCCAAAGCCCTCGATATTGCATTTTCGACCTACTGGCAGCACGAGCGCGCGGAATTGCCCGGCGGCCGCGAGTACGGTCCCAACGAAGCCAACTTGTACGCGATGCGTTTCAGAGTCACGCCCGAATGGCTGCTGACCGGTCGGGGCAAGGGGATCGGGGTGACCGACCCGATCGTGCCGCCGGACGCGCTGAAAGTGCCGGTGGTGGGCTATGTCGGCGCCGGCGCGGAGGTGCATTTTTACGCGCTGGTGCGGGGCGAGCTCGACGAGGTCGATCTTCCCAAAGGGGCGCCGGAGTCGACCGTGGCGGTGGAGATCCGCGGCGAGAGCCTGGGGAGCATTTTCAACCGCTGGCTCGTGTACTACGATTCCGTCCATCGGCCGGTGACGCCCGAGCTGATCGGCGAGCTGTGCGTTGTCGGGCTGGAGGACGGCCGCATCCTCGTCAAACAAATACAGCGCGGCCGCAGCAATGGGCTGTTCAATCTCGTCTCCTTGACTGACAAGCCCATTGAAGATGTTCCAGTCGAATGGGCAGCGAAGATCAACAACATATCGCCCCGACCCGTCGGTGGAGCGAGCATGCGAACATGACGCGCTATTGCGCGATTGAGCGCAGGGCCGCGCGGTACCCGATCAAGCCGCCCGGGCGTACCTGACCGTCATCGCCCGCAATCCGGAAGCCGTGCGCAAGGCGCTCGATTCGCGACATCGGCCGCGACTGTGATTTGCTCGGTGCCCCTCACCCCACCCCTCTCCCCGTGAAGAACGGGGAGAGGGGGCAGACCGAGCCAGCCTCGAGAGTGTCGGACATTACGCCGCGACCGGAATTGTTCGGAATCAAGTTCCGTCCGGAATAACACGCCGAGGCATGGGTGGCGTGGGATAGCGCCCGATCATCACGTTCCAATAGGCCCAGGAGCGTTCGTCGATGATGCCGGGCGGCGCGTGCTCCAGCGCTTCGCGAAAGTCATCGAGATCGAGATAGCGCTGCACCACCGCGATCTCCTCCAGCGTGCCGTAGGCCATCAGGTAGGCAAGAAAGCGGATGGGGTTGGCCAAAGCCTTTTCGGGTGACTCGAACCAGACCACGCGGGACGCCACCGTGAGCATATCCCTGCTATGGGGAAGCGGCTTCATGGCGCGGCGTCCCGCGCTTTAATGGCTTTCAGGACAGGCAATTCTTGCGGGCTCGTCTCCTTCACGGCTTTAACAAGATCGCGCCGGACGTCCTGGGGCAGCTCAGCCAGGGCCGGATCGTCATGATAGGAAATGGCCTTGAGCGAAATCAAAGGGCTGAACTGACCGCCATAGATGACGGCTGCCGCGGCGAGCATCATGGGCAAAGGTATCTTGGCCTTGGTCAACAGGGCGTGGATGTCGAGGTTAGAGCGATGGCCGTGCCGCCGTACAGGGTGAAGTGGTCGGGAGTTTGGGCGAGCTCCGGCCACAGGCGGTGTTGTGGGGACGGCAGGATATCGAGGCGCGGAGCGAATACCTTCCACATATGCAATTCTATCACATTTGTGGCGTTTCCAATAGGTTAGAAGAACTTTTGCGCTGCTCACGCCACGTCAGACGACGTCGCGGGGGCGGATTGCTCAATCCGTGGCGGCGCAATTCGCGGCGCGAGAGAACGCGCATTCGAGATCTCTCGGGCCGGATCGAGTCCGTTCATCCTTCGAGGGCCTCGCGTAGCTCGGCCACCTCAGGATGACGGATCATGGACTGGTGCTTGTGGTAAGATTGATCGAGCAGTATCGGCGGCTCATTGCGTCGCTTAAATCTCGACAAAAACTGCGATTCCCGGCCGCTAGCTCAGGAAGGAGCAGACCGCACTTGCGGCACGGCTCTTCCATCTCATCGGTGCACGCACTACGCCGCCTGCTTGGACAGCCGGGCCACCTCGCGCTGCACCAGATTCGAATAAACCCCCTTGCGGCGCAACAGCGTCTGCGGCGGGCCATCCTCGCAGACCCGCCCCGCCTGCAGCACCACGATGCGATCGAAATTCCGCAGGGTCGAGAGCCGATGGGCGATGGCGACGACGGTGCGGCCGCCCATCAGCCGGTCGAGCGCCTGCCGCACCGCTTCCTCGGACTCGCTGTCGAGGGCCGAGGTCGCCTCGTCGAGGAGCAGAATCGGCGCATCCTTCAGGAACGCACGGGCAATACCGATGCGCTGGCGCTGGCCGGGCGAAAGCTTGATGCCGCGGTCGCCGACGATGGTGGCCGCGCCATTGGGCAGGTCCTCGATGAAGTCACAATTGGCGGCCGCGATCGCCTCGAGCACCTCGCCGTCGGAGGCCTCCGGCCGGCCATAGCGGATGTTCTCCATGATCGAGCGGTGAAACAGCGAGATGTCCTGGGGCACGACGGCAATGGCCGTGCGCAGGCTCTCCTGCGTCACGCGGGCGATGTCCTGGCCGCCGAGCAGGATGCGACCGCCTTGCAGGTCGTAGAAGCGCTGCAGCAACAGGAACAGGGTCGACTTGCCGCAACCGGACTGGCCGACCAGACCGACGCGCTCGCCGCGCTGGACGCGCAGGCTGAAGTCGGAGAAGACCCTGCGTCCATCGGGATAAGCGAAAGAAACGTTCTCGAAGGCGACGGATGCGCCCGAGCGCGCCAGCGACGTCGCCTGCGGGTGATCGCGCAGGTGATGCGGGATCAGCAGGGTTGCGAGCGCCTCCGCGAGCCGCGCCACGTGCTGCGCGACGTCGACCAGCGCCACCGCCAGGTCCCGCGTGGCGTGCAAGATCGAAAGGCCGAGCGTGCACACGAGAACGACGTCGCCTGCCGAGGCGGATCCGTTCTGCCAAAGCATGATGGCCCAGGCGAGGAGCGCGATGGTCAGGACCACGGTCACCACGGCGTGGAACAGACGCAGCTTTTCCAGATAGCGCAGGCTGCGCCGCCGCGCCGCCATCTCGCGGTCGATGGTGGCGTCGAGGCGCCTGTGCTCGCGCCGGGTGCCGCAGAATGCCCATACCAGGGGCATGTTGCCGACGACGTCGACCATCTCGCCATCGACCGCGGCGGCCTTGTCGGCGAATTCGTGGTGCAGGGGCCTGCCGGCGGCGGCGCGCCGACAGATCGTGAACACCAGAATACCGGCGAGGACCCGGTCAGGTGGCGGAACAAATCGCGGCGCAGGTCGCCGGTGACCGCGACGAACGTAGAGCTCGCGATCCAGCTGGCGAGCCGCCACAGCAGATTGTCCGCGGCGATCAAAGAGACGAGCAGAAGAAAGCCGAACCAGGCATTGGCGGCGTTGGCGCTGAGCCCCCCCGCCAGGATGTCGACGAGCACCTTGACCGCGTATTGCGCGCCCACGGAGCAGCCTACCGCCGCGATCACGGCGGCCAAGATCGCACCGTGCGCCGCCCGGCGCACCGTGATGTAGCGACCCAGAAACGCCAGGGGGCGGTCGGCGTACCGACAAACGTCTTCCATGCGGCCTGGCTCTCCCGTGGGCTGCAACCATTGCAACGCGGGACGCGGCCGGCGGTTTCCTGAATGGGAGGCATGCGTGTTCGCGGGGGCACGCGTTATGGCGGGCTGCACGGGGGCCTGCGGTTCCCGGCGATTCGGGCGACTTCGGGATATCCCCGCGTCAGCCGATGGGCACCAAGCTAAGGTCTCTCGGTGTCATCGTCCGCGTAGGCGGACGATCCAGTAATCCGGGAACCGGCGTAGCAGGCACTGACTTCGCCTCGATCGCTCGCACCTGGGGTTACCGGATGCCCGCCTACGCGGGCATGACAGCGAAGAGGTTTCCCCGTCAGCCGGCGTCGGGTCGGGTCTCGGGGAACTGCAGCCAAACCAAGGCAAGACCCAGGACGGAAATGAACGCCAGGCCGCAGAACGCAGCCCCGCTGCCGAAATGGTCGACGGTATAGCCGGCCAGCGTGGTGCTGATCGCGGCGCCGATCCCGACCGCGCTGCCGACGATGCCGAGCCCGAGATTGAAGCGCCCGGTGCCGCGCGTGATGTCCGCGACCACGAGCGGCAGCGTCACGCCGAGGACGGCGGCGCAGACCCCGTCGAGGACCTGCACGGCGACGACCAGGTAGGGGTCGGCCACCAGCGCAAACAGCACCCCGCGCAGCGCCAGCGCCGAAAAGCACAGCAGCAGGAGCGGCCGCCGCCCCCAGGAATCGGCCAACCGTCCGACCGAGGGCGCAAATCCCGCGACGATGAGCTGCGGCACCACGATGCAGGCCCCGATCAGGGTCGACGCCCATTCGCTCGAGCGCAGCGTCAGGATACTGCCCATCAGCGGGAGCATGGCCGCGTTCGCCAGCTGGAACAGCAAGATGCAGCCGGCAAATACCAGCAGCCGGCGATCACTCAGCAGGCAGCGAATGCTGGCGCTCCCGGCCTTGCGCCCTTCGCGCTTCGGGCGATCGACCTCGTTCGTGCGCATGCGGGCCAGCGCCAGAATGGCCGGTGCCGCAAGCGCCGCGGTGAGAATGAACACGCCCTGGATCGATATGAAATATCCGCATGCTCCCATGGCCGCGGCGGCGACGCCGTTGCCGATCGAGGCGAAGCGCGCATTGCGCCCGAGCCGCTCGCCCAGCGCCGCGTAGCCGACCAGACCAAGGCTGAGCGCGGCGATGACCGGACCCAGCACGCAGCTCGCGGCGGCATGCACGACGCGGGTCGCCATCACAACCGAGAAGCTCGGCCAGATCGCAAGCGTCAGCGCACTCAGGCAAATCGCCGCGACCAGGCGCGCCGAGCGCACCGCGTCGACCAGCGCGCCGCCCGGCATCTGGGCGGCCAGCGCCACCAGGCCGCCGGCGGTCAGCACCAGGCCGATGTCGAACTGCGCCCAATGCCGCGCGGTGAGGTAGATCGCAAGGAACGGACCGAAGCCGGTCTGGATATCGGCGAGGAAAAAAGTGAAGGCGTCGAGCGCGCGCGCGCTCGACTGCGACGCCGCGGCATGCGCCGTCGGCGTCGTTTGCTTCGATGCCACCGGCGGCGCAAGTCGGTCCGCGGCGTCGCGGTCGAGCCGACCGCCGTCAAATTCCAGCGCGAGTGTGGACAGCCCGGTGTCTCCGGCGCCGTCGGGGAATTACGGCGTCGGTGTTCGGCCGAATGCCCCGTGCATCGGCCTCCCCTCTATCAGCCTTCTTGGCGCATCTATGCTCGGAGGCGAGACTAAGGAACGCTCCTCGGAGCTGCGCTCTGTCGTGCCGTCATCAATACACCGAAACCGGCGAAAATGAGAAGCCCCCGGCGTTTCCGACAATTTCGTTTGTGCGCACCAAAGTTCCAATGACGGAACTCGCGACTTACCCGCTAGGGTTCTCTCGGCTGTCATCGTCCGCCCCCGGGTCCGGCCTGCGGCCGGCCCGAGGGCAAGCTCCGGCGGACGATCCAGTAATCCGGGAACCGGCGTAGCAGTCACTGACTTCGCCTTGATCGCTCGCACCTGGGGTTACTGGATGCCCGCCTGCGCGGGCATGACAGCGGAGAGGTTTCGCTTTGGCCCTAATTTAATTTAGCGCACATGCGCTTGCGCGGGGACGAGCGGCCTCCGCACTTCGCGCCGCCGCTCTGGGCCACGCCGGCCATTAGAACTCGGGAACTTTCGCCTTCCCGCGCGGTTGGGCGCGCATGGCGGAGCATGCAATTCACCCCCCGATCCATCTCGTCATGCATCCCGATGAGCCGATCCGCTCGCTCGAGGCGGCGGCAAGAGTCGTGCGGCGCCATGCCGGCGAGCATCCCGATCGCAACGCGCAGGTCCTGCTCAATCGGATCGAAGCCGCCTCGACGAGCGAGCAGGCGGACGACGCCGGCAAGGCCTTCCGCGCCTGGGCGCAAGCACACGGCCTGCTGCTGGTCCCGCCGGAGAACGGCACGGCAAGCTGATGCCACCTCCGCTCGTCCCCGCGTAAGCGGGGACCCAGTAACCACCGGACGCGAAATAGTGTCGCCGATGGCGATCCCGCCGGAGACGACATAAGACCGGAGCATATCCCCACCCGGCCTCTGGAATACTGGGACCCCGCGCGGGGACGACAGGAGCCGATCACTTGCGCTCGAGCATCGCCGCGATCGCCGTCACCTGGTTGCGGGCATAGGCCGGCAGCCCGGCGCTGATCGAGCGGCCGCTGTTGAACGAGCTCTTGCCGGCGAGCACCTGGGCGGGCACCAGATTGCGCAGCACCGGCACGTTGCCGAACTCCTTCTTCTTGCCGAGCACGTTGCTTTCCACCGCCAGCGCCATGAAGACGGTCACGACGGTCCGGTTGGCGTCGCTCGGATGCCGCTGGAACACGGCGATCAGCTTGCCGAACTGCATCACCTGGTTGATGTAATAGATGTTCTGCTCGAGGGCGCCGACCGGGGCGGTGTCGAGACCGGTCAAACCGGCAAAGCCCATCTCGGTCACTTCCGCCGCCGGCCGCAACGTGAGCTCGCTCTCGAGCTCGAGGTAGTCGGCGATCTGCTTCGAGCCCTCCCTGAGCTTGTTGGCGAGCTGGATGCCGATCGGCAGCTTGCCTTCGAACTGATAACGCGAGCGAATGCAGATCGTGACCGGCCTCGCCTCGCACCAGCGCCGCAGCGGATGCTGGTTGTGCACGGCGCGCGGATCCTTCGGCGATACCGCCTCGGCCGGCGTCACCAGGCGGTGCTTGATCGCCGAATCGATCCGCTCGATGAATGAAAGCGACACCAGGCTTTGCAGATCGAGCGTCTCCGGCGCCCGCGCCAACGCGAAGCGGGCCTCGGCCACGTACATATGGAGCTTTTCCTTGAAGCGCTTGCGCACGCCGTCGACGGTGACCTCGACCGTGGGCTCGGCATAGCTCGGATAGGGCGTCAGGAATTGCTTCTCGATCGGCCGCGCCTGCCCCCAGTCCTCGAACCGGATGAGGCCGGCGTCGGGATCGATGAGCTCGTCGCTCGGCCGATCGAGGAATGCGATGGTTTTCGGCTTCAGGTCGGCGACGGCGAGGCCGGCGGGCGAGGTCGCCTCCGCGATCCGAAACTCCTGCGCGTCGGATCGTGCCTGCGAGATCGCGGCAAAAGCCGTCAGCGCCACGGCGACAGGCATCAGGCTGCGCATGACGTGGGTCTTTCAGTAGTATCGCCGATAACCCCAGATATAACCGGGGTCGATACGCTGCGGTGTCTGGTATTCGCGACCATACGGATCGCGCGGCGGCGGCGCCTGGTATCGCGGGTCGCGCGCGGAAGGGCCGGACTGCCCGTAATACGGCCCGGGCGCTCGCTGATCGCGCGGTGCCGGCACATAGCGCCCGCTGTTGTCGTAATAATAGTACTCGTTGTTGTCGCGGCGCCGGTCATAATAATAGTAGCCGCCGCTGTAGCCGAACGGATTCGGGTTGGGCGCTACACCGTAATAGCCGCGCTCGACGTCGGCGTTCTCGCGCGACACGAGATTGTATTGGGTATCGATCATCCGGCCCTGGCGATCGACGCGGTAGCATTCGGTGATCGCCCTGCCGCCGCCGCGCTGCGGGTCGCCCGGTTCGAGCTCGGACTTGCACGCGAGCTGGCGCTTGGCCTCGGGCGACGGCGGGGCGAGCGCGACCCTCGGCGCGACGTTCGCCCAGGCCGCCTGGATCACCGGCTCGAAGATCGGAACCGCGACGCCGCCGCCGGTTACACCGCCGCCGAGCGTGCGGCGCTTGCCGTCGGCATTGTCGTAGCCGATCCAGACCGCGACGGTGACGCCGTTGGTGAAGCCGACGAACCAGGCATCGTTCTCGTCGTCGGTCGTTCCGGTCTTGCCGGCGACATAGGGCGAGAGACTGGAGATCGCGCGCGCCGTGCCCCGCGCCACCACGCCCTGCATCATGGTCTTGAGCTGGTAGAAGGCGGCGCGGTCGACCGAGCTGACCATGGTCGCCGACTTCGGATCGTGGCGATAGACGACCAAGCCCCCGCGCTCGATGGAATCGATCACGTGCGGCGACGGATGCAGGCCTTCGTTGGCGATGGTCGCGTAGAAGGCCGCGAGATCGACCGGCCGCACCGGCTCCGCGCCCAGCACGAACGGATAGTAGCGCAGGCATTCGCGATAGATCTGGGCTTCCAGGGCGAGCCGGCAGAGGCGGTCGAGGCTCGCCTCCGGGGTGCTCTCGATGCCGCCGTCGAGCAGGTGCACGGTCGCGAGGTTGCGCGAATTCTCGAGCGCGCGGCGCAAGGTCAGGATGCCGCCGCCGCCGCCGCCGTAATTCTTCGGGGTCCAGTAATCGCGCTCGCGGGCGCGGCCCGCGCCGATCGGCGGCAAGGTGATCGGGTCGTCGGCCAGGAGCGTGTTCGGCTGCAGGCCTTTGCCGAGCGCGGCGAGATAGCTCAGCGGCTTGATCGCGGAGCCGGGTTGGCGCACCGCCTGGGTCGCGCGATTGAGCTGGCTCAGCGGATAGGAGAATCCGCCGGTCATCGCGAGAATGCGGCCGGTCTTGTTCTCCAGGACGATGATCGTTCCCTGCACCTGCGGGCGCACGCGCAGCTCCGCCCGCACCGCGGTCTTGCCCTTCCCTTCGGCGATGCGGACCAGGACGACGTCATGGAGCGCGAGCTTGCGCTGCGCCGCGCCGTTGTCGATGGAAAACGGCAGGACGCGGCCATCGGCCAGGCCGACCTTCCAGGCCTCGCCCTTCTTGCCGCTCGGTTTCTCCACCACCACCGCCGGCGTCCAGTGCACGTCGTAGAGCGGCAGCCGGGCATTGGCGAGCGCCTGTTGCCAAGGCGGTCTGCGATCGGCGTTCTTCTGGTCGGCTGCGATCCGCTGAACGGCTTTGGCGAGGCTCGCCTCCGCGGCGCGGAACTGAACGCGGCCGGCACCGCGCTCGTAGCGCCAAAGCCCCTCTTGCAGCGCCTCCTCGACGGCCCGTTGCAGTGGCTGGTTTATGGTCGAGCGCACGGTATAGGAATTGGCGGTGATGGCGTCGATGCCGGCGACCGACTTCGCCTCGCGCGCGACCTGATCGACGAAGTGGAAGCCGATGTCGCGGCGCGGCCGCTCGTAGGCCACCATCGTCGGCAGTGCGGGCAATCCGCGCGCCGGCTCGCCGTCCGCAAGCATCCCATTCTCGCGCATCCGGCCGAGCACGTAGGCGAGCCGCTCCTGCGCGCGCGCGGCATGCCGGTCGGGGCTGAAATAGTTCGGGCCCTTGGTGAGGCCGGCGAGCAGCGCCCCTTCCTCGAGCGTGAGCTCCTTCGCCGGCTTGCCGAAATAGCCGCGCGCGGCGAGCTCGATGCCCCAGGAGCCGCGGCCGAGGTAGACGGAATTGAGATAGAGCTCGAGGATCTCGTCCTTGCTCAGCGTCTGCTCGACCCGCGAGGCCACCAGCATCTCGCGGATCTTGCGTTCGTAGGTGAGGTCTTCTCCCACCAGCAGGTTCTTCACGATCTGCTGGGTGATGGTCGAGCCGCCTTGCGGACGCCCGGACTGCGCGAGGTTGCCGATG
>WNFA01013332.1_pt1 | contig 10678 bp, 11 predicted proteins | sample 5400481 | NCBI WGS metagenome assembly WNFA01 (sample SAMN13153340, study PRJNA577476) | soil metagenome | isolation source: 120 cm saprolite under Douglas fir tree site 2 hole 1 replicate 2 | place: USA:California | collected 2015-04-18 | reverse complement strand
TCGCGGTGCCTATTCCGCCGCCTTCATGTGCTCCAGATGTCTGCGAAGCTTCGGCATCACCTGCTCCGCAAGGAGCCGCATCGATCGTTTATGCAGCTCCGGTCGGTCCCAATCTTTCTGCGTCAGCAGTAGCGTGCCGAATGAGCCGACCACATCAATGAGAGCGACGAGCTGATCGAGCACGCGCTTCGGGCTGCCGTGGATCACCATCCAGTCGACGCAATTCCGAAAGGTGACCGCCTCGTCCGGCATCGCTTCGCTGGGCTTCATGATCTTCAGCAGCTTATAGGTGGCGAGGTTGTCGCGCAGATAGGTGTAGTACCAGCCAACGCTGCATTTCTCATCCGCGAGGTATTCCCTCGCCTCTTCATCCGTTTCCGTGACGAGGATGCTCCGCGCCAAGCGCCAATCGCCCCGATCGGCACGGCGGCCGGCCGCCTCGGCGCCGGCGCAATACTGCTGCCAGTGCGTCTTGGCATGGCCGACCGGCATGAAGTTCGCCGAGACGAGGCCCCAGCCGCGTTCGCCCGCCATGCGGGCAGTCGACGACGAGGGGCTCATCGCCGAGACGGCGAGCGGCGGGTAGGGCTTCTGGTAGGGCTTCAGCATCGGCCCAACACCGAGCCGCGGTTGATAGGAATCATCAATGGTGATGTCCCAGTACTTGCCGGGGATGCGGTACGGCGGATCAGAACTCCAGATCTTGTGAACCATGTCGATGGCCTCGACCATCATCTCCGAGCGGTTCTTGTCCATCACCTTGAAGAGCTCGCAATCCGAGCCGAGACCGCCCGGGCCGATGCCCATGATGAAGCGCCCCTCGCTCAGATGATCGAACATCGCGCAATTGCCGGCCACCACGGCCGGATGGTGCTGCGGCAGATTGAGCACGCTGGTGCCGAACTTGATGGTCTTCGTGATCGGAATGAGCGTCGCCATGAATTGCAGGGGATCCGGGATAGGCTCGGTCGTGCAGCTGTAGTGCTCGCCGACCCAAGCCTCGTCATAGCCCAGCCTCTCCGCGAGGAGGATGGCTTCGCGATCCTCCTGCAGGACTTGCGTGTAGTTCCTCTTCGGGTCGTGGAGGGGCATCATGAACAGACCGAGTTTCATCACAGCTCTCCTTCAGTAAGACCGGGATGGGTCCGAATGGTCCGGCCGGATCGGCTCATCGATTGACAGCGAGATAGAGCCCGTAGAGGTATGCGGATCCGATGGCGATCAGCGCGACGAAGAAGAAGATCGCGAGCACGATGAATCCGATGCGCACAACCGACCCGAGCGGCCGCCCCGGCTCGCAGAGCGGGAGCAGATTGTTGGCGAGCCCCGCCAGGATCACGAGGCCGCAGCCGACGCCGAAGAGCGTGAGGCTGAAGGGCTGGAAGATGAGGATGAGCGCGAAGAGACCGAGGCCGATGATTGAATATTCGAGGCGCGTCGCCGTGGCCACCGACATGCCGGGCTCCCCTGATCCCATTTCGCTCATGAGCGCACCGCCCTTCCGCTCTCGTCGAAGAAATGCGTCTGGCGCGGATCGCAACGCAGATGCACCCTCTCGCCAATTCTCAGGCGTCGGTCGCGCGGCACCACGACGCGGAGCTCCTGTCCGGCCTCGTCGCGCACGTGCACGAGCATCTCCGCCCCCATGGGCTCGACGAGCTCAGCCACCGCCGTGAGCGTATCGCCGGCGGCATCGTCCGCGGGCATGAAGGCGCGCGGCCTGATGCCGATCGTGACCTTCGAGGGGTTGAGGCGGCAAGCCGCGGCATCGACGGTGAACCGCGTTTCATTCCCACCCACGGCCAGCACGGCACGACCGTCCTCGAACCGCAGCAGCTTGCCCTCGATCAGGTTCATCTGCGGCGTGCCGACAAAGCTCGCGACGAATATATTGGTGGGCTTGGCGAAAACGTCATGCGGTGATCCGACCTGCTCGATGATGCCCTCACGCATGATGGCGATGCGATCGGCCATGGTGAGCGCCTCGAGTTGGTCGTGCGTCACGATCACGGTTGCCTTTGACAGCCCCGATAGGACCTCCTTGATCTGCCCGCGCATGGATTGGCGGAGCTCGACGTCTAGGCGCGACAACGGCTCGTCGAAGAGGAAGCAATTGGGATCGCGCACGATGGCGCGGGCGACGGCCACACGCTGCCTTTCGCCCTCCGAGATGTGCGCCGGCCGGCGGTCGAGGATGGTCTCGAGGTGGAGAATTTGCGCCACCCGTTCGAGGCGACGCTTGCGCTCTCGCGCGTCGATCCGCTCAGCCGACAACGGGAAGGCGATGTTCTGCCGCACGGTGAGCGCTGGGTAGAGCGCATAGAACTGGAACACCATCGCGACGTTGCGGCGCTCGGGCTTCAGATCGTTCACGCGCCTTCCGGCGATGACGACGTCACCCGAGGTCGCGCGCTCGAGTCCGGCGATCATGCGCAGCGTCGTCGTCTTGCCGCAGCCGGAAGGGCCGAGCAGACAGACGACCTCGCCCGCCGCCACGGTCAGATCGACGTCGCGCGCCGCGACGAAGCTCCCGAACCGCTTGGTGACCTTCTTGAGCGCGATGGTCGACATCGATCGCGCGCTCAGCGTTTGATCGTGCCGAAGGTGACGCCGCGCAGGAGATAATTCTGCAGCGCGAACGTGACGACGATGACGGGGACGAGGAACAGCGTCTCGATGGCCGCCAAGAGGCCCCAGCGGACGCCGATATCGCCGCCGATGGTCTGCGCCATGGCAACCGGCACGGTGCGCGTCTCGACGCCCGTGAGGAGCAGCGCGAGGAGAAACTCGTTCCAGGTGAGGATGAGGCCGAACACGGCCGTTGCGGCGAGGCCCGCAATCACCTGCGGCAGACAGATCTTGAAGAAGACGCTGCGATCCGACGAGCCATCGAGGCGCGCCGCGTCCTCGACATCGAGCGAGAGTTCGTCGAAGAAGCTCTTCATCATCCATATGGCAAACGGCAGATTGAAGGCGGTGTAGAGGAAGATGATGCCGGCATACGTGCCCGACAGGCCGACGACACGGAACATGAGGAAGATCGGGATGATGACGACGATAGCGGGGAGCATCCGCGTCGTCAGGATCACGAACAGATAGATGTCGTTGCCTTTGAGGGGATAGCGCGAGAAGCCGAAGGCGGCGAGCGTGCCGATGATCAGCGCGAGTGCGACGCTCGAGCCCGCGATGAAAATCGAGTTGAAGAAATAGAGGCTGAACCCCGTATTCTGCGCGGCGCCGCCGCTCGAAAACGCGCGGCTGAAGACGCCGACGAAGTTCTCAAGAGTAGGCGTGAAGATGAACTTCGGCGGTATTGCCAGCGCGTCGTTGTACGACTTGAAGGCGGTTAGGATGATCCACAGCACGGGTGCGAAATAGATCAAGCTCACGACGGCGGCAAGCAGCGTCCAGGCCCAGCCGGCCGCGCCGACGCCATGGCGGCGTCGCAATCCCAGCCGTTCGAGGAGCGGAGCGGTCTCGGCATCGCGCATGGCTTAGATCTCCTTGGCGCGACGGTTGGCGAAATAGAGATAGAGGTTGGTCAACACTATGACCGTGAAGAGGAGAATGTAGGCGAGCGCGGTCGACTCGCTCGTCCGGAAATACTGGAACGCCATGCGGTAGACGTAGATTGCGATCGTCTCGGTCGAGGAACCCGGCCCGCCTTCGGTCAACAGGAAGACGATGTCGAAGAGCTTGAAGGCCTCGATCGTGCGGAAGAGCAGGGCGAGCATGAGAAGCCCGCGGATATAGGGGAAGGTGATCGACCAGAATCGCCGCCAGCGCGAGACACGATCGATCGCCGCCGCCTCATAGAGATATTTCGGCACGCTCACGAGTCCGGCGAGGACGAGCAGCATGACGAAGGGCGACCACATCCAGGCATCGGCGAAGACGATGCCTGCTATCGCGCCCCCCGTCGTCTTGAGCAGCACGAAGCGCTCACCCGTGACCAGAAGCACCATTTGGCTGAGCAGCCCGAAAGTCGGCTCGTAGTAGTAGCGAAAAAAAGCGCCGATCGCGACGTAGGAGAGCATCATCGGCGTCAACACGAGAATGAGCAGGTAGCGGCGGAGCGGGAAATCGTTGGCGAACAGCAGCGCGAGCAAGAACCCCACGACCATCTGCGTCGTGACCGTCAGGATGACGATGATCGCAGTTGTGTGCAGGCGGTTCCAAACGACCGGGTCCGTCATGACGCGCCCGTAATATTCGAGCCCTGCGAAGCTCGGCGGCGCCGCGCGATTGGCGCGGTAGTTGAAGAAGCTGAGACCGAAGGACCAGAGCAGCGGGAAGATGTTCATCACGAACAGGACGGCGAGGGCGGGCGCAACGAGGAGCCCGCCCTTATGGCGCCCTGCGGCGCGGACGACCAGCGTCAGGGCGACGAGCGCAACGCCAAGTCCGGCGATCCAAAACGAGAATTTGGCGGGCAGCAGGGTGACGGCGAGCGGGATCAGCACCAAGGCCGCGACAAGCGCAAGCGGCCAGTTCGACCATCGCAGCGCGAGGAAGCCGGAGGTAGAGGCGGTCATGCAGTCCGTTTTGGTCCTCGGTCCATCGCTGCTGTCGCTGGCCGTTGCAGGGTTTCAGAGAGGCAGCATGCGCCGATCGGATCCGGCGCGTGCTGCTCCTGGTGCCGAAGAGCTACTTGATCCGCCCGCCTTCTTTCAGGAGCTTTTCCTGAAATGCAGCAACTGTGTCGAGCGTCGTCTTGGCGTCCTGCTGGCCGGTGATCGCCTTGTCGTACTGCTCCTGCTGCTCGGTCAGGAGCTCGAAGAACTCCGGCACATGCCAGAAATCCTTCTGCCAGTCGAGTTGAGGCGCCCACGTTCGGTTCCACGGCCGGAACGTCAAGTAGGTTGGATCGGTATAGACCGATTTCAGCGCGCTTTGACCGCCCGCCTTGGCAAAGGCAATCTGCGTCTCCTTCGACAGCCACCACTTGCAGAACTCAAGCGCTTCCTTGTTCAAGTCTTCCGTGTTCCAGGTCATCAGTACGAAGGGTTGACCGCCGATCACCGACCACTTCACGTTACCCTTGTCGGTCTTCAAGCCAGGTATCTGAGCGAAGGCCACCTTGTCGGCAACCTTCGATGTCGCCGGCGTGATCGCGCTCTCGGCGAAGCCGATCCAGTTGACGTTGAGCGCGACCTTGCCCTCGCGGAACAGCTCGTCGGTCTTGAAGATGTCGAGGCCACCGGTCTTCACCACCGGAGGCATGTATTTCAAGAGCGACAGCATGTGCTCAAACGACTGGATCGCGACCGGTGAGTTCACGACGCCGACGGCATGGGCATTCGGTGCCTTGGTTTCGTCCCAGATGTCGCCCCCGTGCTGCCACAGGAACTCCAAGACGGTCGACGTTGAGAAGTCGTAGCCTTTGCCGGCCTGAAACTCGACACCGTAAAAATCGTCGTCGAGCGGCTTCCCGCCGAGACTCTCACCCTTCTTGCGCATGAAGAATTCGCCGTAGTCCTTGAACATGTCCCAGGTCGTCTGGTCCATCTCCTCGCCCGAGCACGGCAGCTTGTATTTGTACTTCGCCATGAAATTCTTCTGCTCGGTCTCGTCGCAGAAGATGTCCTTGCGGTAATAGGAGACGAGTATGTCAGGCATCTGCGGGAAGCCGTACAGATTGTCCGTCTTGTACGGATAGGTCGAATAGGAAGCCTTCACGGCCGGATGGAGATCTTTGAACACAGCCTGCAGGCCGGGGTCGGCGTCGACGTATTTGTTAATCTTGAGATAGTAGCCGCCCTCGATGAAGGCGCCGAGCCATTGGCTGTCCGAGACCGCCATGTTGTACTTCTTCTCGCCTGACGTGAGGGACGCGGCGAGGCGCGTGTAGTAGTCGGGCCACGGAATGAAATCGGGATCGAGCGTCACATGGTTCCCCGACGGTGCCTTGTAGGTCTTGTCGGTGAGATCCTTCATGATGCGCGTCGGTGGCCAGTCGGGGACGGCCATGCGCAGCACGACATCGTTGGCGAGCGCCGGAACGAGCGCGCCTTGGGCGATGCCCGCAAGGACCACCCCGACCGCCGCGGCGGTAAAAGTCACGAATTGGGTCTTAGCCATCGGTCGATTTCCTCCTTCTGGGTTTTCTCCTTCTCGCGAGCCCGACCGTCACTGCATGGCCGACCCGTCATGCGCGCGGAAGACATGAATTTTCGCCGGATCGATCGCGATCGCAAAGGGGTCGCCTGGATGCAAGCCGGCGGCCTGCTGCTCCGGCAGGATGAGGCGCAGGATGTGGCTTGCGCTATCGAGCGACACGACGGTCACATCACCGAGTGGTTCGAGGAGATGCACACGGCTCGCAACAGCGCGCTCGCCGGGTCTAGGCGCGCGTAGATCGCTCGGCCTGACGCCCATGAGCGCGCGTTCGCCGGCGCTTGCGCTCGCACGCGGTCGGCCGAGCCCGATCGTACCAAAGGGCGTCTCGAGACTGTCGCGGCCGGCGCCGATCCGCGCCTCGATTACGTTGATCGAGGGTGAGCCGATCTTGGAGGCCACGTAGAGATCGGCAGGGCGCTCGTAAAGCTCATCGGGTGTCCCGCGCTGCACGACGGCGCCATCCCGCATCACCGCGATCTCCTCGCCCATCGACAACGCCTCGAGCTCGTCGGGCGTCGCATAGACGATCGTCATGCCGAACTGCCGGTGCAGACGCTTGAACTCGGCCCGCATGTCGTGACGAAGCTTCGCGTCGAGGTTGGTCAGCGGCTCATCGAGCAGCAGGGATACGCGGGCGCCGGATGAGCGAACGCCCGAGCGCCACGCGTTGCTGCTCGCCGCCGGAAAGCGTGTTCGGCTTGCGGTCGAGCCGGAGCGTCAGCCGCAGCATGGCGGCGGTCTCGCGGACACGCGCCTCGATCTCTTGCTTGGCGACGCGCTCCTCGCGCAGCGGGTAAGCGAAATTCTCCGCGACCGTCAGATGCGGATAGAGGGCAAAGGACTGGAAGACCATGGACACGCCGCGTCCCGCGATCGGCCCGTGCGTCATGTCGGCGCCCTCGATCTCGAGGCGCCCACCGTCGGGGCTCACGAGGCCCGCGATCGTGCGCAGCGTAGTCGTCTTGCCGACCGAGCTCGGACCGAACAGCGCGAAGAACGAGCCCGCCGCGACGTCGAATGACAGGTTCCGCAACGCGCTCACACGACCGAAGGTCTTCGTTATATTGGAAAGGCGCAACGCATGCTTAAGGGCTTCGGTCACTCCCGACTCCTCCCTCGGCAATCGCTCACCGCGTGCACGTAACCTTTGAGACGATCACTCTTCGTCGCACGATTTGACGTCTATTAGAGACCAGTTCGTGAGAGAATACCAGTCGCTTGGGGCGTTCATAGATGCGGCGCCGGCAGACCAACTACCCTGTGGTTAGGACCACGCGAACGGCAGCGTGCGCGCTTGGCTCATGATGCTCTGCGGACCGTCTCCCAGCGCCCGGATCGCGCCGACTGCAGGATCGCATCGGTAACGTAATCGATCGCGAGAGCCTCCCGGAATGTCGGCGCAGCCGGCAAGCCTTTCTCGATAGCCGCGAGCAAATCTGCGACCTGATGGATGAAGCTGTGCTCGAAGCCGATCCGCAGGCCCGGCACCCACCAGTGCTTCATCTAAGGATGATCACCGTCGCTGACATGTATCGAACGCCAGCCACGCACGCGGCCTTCACCCTTGTGGTCGAAATACTGCAGGCGATGCAGATCGTGCAGATCCCAGGAAATCGAAGTGTGCTCGCCGTTGATCTCGAGCGTGTCGGGCGCCTTGTGCCCGCGCGCATAGCGCGTCGCCTCGAAGGTCGCGAGCGAGCCGTTTGCGAAGCGCGCGTGGAAGGCGCTCGCGTCATCGATGCCAACCCTTTCGACCTGCCCGTCAAATTATGCATCTCCTTGACGAAGGTCTCGGTCGTCGCCGTCACCGTGTCGATGCGGCCGTTGAGCCGCATGGACGTGTCGATGCAATGGGCGAGGAGATCGCCGGAGACGCCGCTGCCTGCCACGTCGAGGTCGAGCCGCCGGAGCCCCGCACCGCCCTGCGGCACTTCCTTCGAGATCGTCCAGTCCTGCAGGAACTTGGCGCGATCGTGGAAGATCCTGCCGAGACGCCCTCCTCGACAAGATGCGTCGCCAGTATCACGGCCGGCACGCGGCGATAACTGTACCAGACCATATTGGGCGCGCCGGCCGCCTCGACCGTGGCGAACATGCGCGAGGATTTGGCGCTGTTGCGCCCAAGCGGCTTCTCGCACATCACCATCTTGCCGGCCTCAGCCGCGGCGATGGCGTTCTCCGCATGCGTGTCGTTCGGAGCGGCAATGTCGGTGAGGTCGATGTCCTTGCACTCGACGAGCCTGCGCCAATCCGTTTCGACGAATTCATAGCCCTATTGGTCGGCGAAGGCCCGCGCGCTGGAGGTATTGCGTGCGCAGACCGCCTTGAGCACCGGTCTCAGCTTGACGTCGAAGAAATTGCCGACTTTGCCGAAGGCGTTGGAATGTGTGCGGCCCATGAAGCCGCAGCCCAGGACGGCGACATTGAGCTTAGCCGGGAGCTTAGCCTGATCGCGAGCGCTGAAGGTCACCTTTTGCATCCACTTGTGACCGCTTGATCGTCCTCCTGTTAAGCTCGGTCGGCAGTTATCGTATACTCCAACAACGGTGCCGCGGCGGACTAGCCGCCGGGCGGCCGAAGATCCGGGAGGAAGCGGCAAGCCATGAAGACGATCAAGGGGCCCGGGATATTCTTGGCGCAGTTCACGACCGACGAGGCGCCGTTCAACACGCTTGACGGCATCGCCGGGTGGGCGGCCGGACACGGCTATAAGGGGGTCCAGATCCCGAGCTGGGATGGAAGGCTGTTCGACCTCAGGCGCGCGGCCGAAAGCAAGACCTATTGCGACGAGGTGCGGGGCATCCTGGCGGGCCATCACCTGCAGCCGACCGAGCTGTCGACACATCTCCAGGGTCAGCTGGTGGCCGTGCATCCCGCCTATGACCTGGCCTTTGACGGCTTTGCGCCGGAGGCGGTGCGCGGCAGTCCGGCCAAGCGGCAGGCTTGGGCGGTCGACCAGCTCCTCTTGGCGGCGAAGGCGTCGGCCAATCTCGGCCTCAAGTCGCATGCGACCTTCTCGGGGGCGCTGGCGTGGCCCTACCTCTACCCTTGGCCGCAGCGCCCAGCCGGGCTGGTGGAGACCGCGTTCGACGAGTTGGCGCGGCGCTGGCGGCCGATCCTCGACGCCTTCGATTTACACGACGGTGTGACCTTTGAGATGTTCCACGAGCGCGTCGGCGGTCACCCGCGCTGCAACATCTTGTTCGATCCGAGCCATTTCTTGCTGCAGCAGCTCGACTATCTCGCCTATCTCGATCTCTATCACAGCCGCATCAAGGTGTTTCACGTCAAGGATGCGGAGTTCAATCCGACCGGTCGCCAGGGCGTCTACGGCGGCTTTCAATCTTGGGCGGATCGTGCAGGACGGTTCCGTTCGCTCGGCGATGGACAAGTCGATTTCACCGGCATCTTCTCCAAGCTGACGCAAAAGGACTTCGACGGGTGGGCGGTGCTCGAATGGGAATGCTGCATCAAGAGCAGCGAGCAGGGAGCGGTCGAAGGGGCGCCCTTTATCCAAGGCCACATCATCGAGGCCGCCACACGCGCCTTCGACGATTTTGCGAGCTCGGGCACCGATGAAGCCATGAACCGTCGGGTTCTCGGCCTCTCCTAGCGCGAGGATCCGACCATGACGGCAAAGGCCCCTCTCCGCCGCATCCGCCTCGGCATGGTCGGCGGCGGGTCCGGGGCATTCATCGGCGCGGTGCATCGGATCGCTGCCCGTCTCGACGGCCATTACGAGCTGCTCGCCGGCGCTCTCTCTTCGGATCCCGAGCGCGCCCGCAGCGCCGCTTTGGAGCTCGGCATCGCCCTCGACCGGGCCTATGGAAGCTTTGCCGAGATGGTGGAAGCCGAGACATCGCGACCCGATCGGATCGATGCCGTCGCCATCGTGACGCCCAACTACAGGCACCATGCGCCGGCCAAGGCGTTTCTCGAGGCCGGCATCCATGTCATCTGCGACAAGCCGCTGACGACGACCCTCGCGGACGCGCTCGATCTCGCGGAAGCCGTGCGCCGCACCGGATTGGTATTCGGCCTCACGCACAACTATACCGGCTATCCGATGGTCCGCCAGGCCCGTGCCATGGTGGCATCGGGTGAGCTCGGACGCCTCCGCGTTGTGCAGGTCGAATATGCACAGGATTGGCTGACGGTGCCGCTCGAGGAGACTGGGCAGAAGCAAGCCGCATGGCGCACCGATCCGGCGCAGAGCGGGCCGGCCGGGTGCCTGGGCGACATCGGGACCCACGCCTACAATATCGTCCGGTTCGTCACCGGCCTCTCATGCGAGGCGGTCGCCACCGAGCTCACGACCTTCGTCGCGGGGCGCCGCCTCGACGACAATGTCAGCATGCTGCTGCGCCTCTCCGACGGCGCGCGCGGGATGCTGTGGGCGAGCCAGGTGGCGCCCGGAAACGACAACAATTTGCGGCTCCGCGTCTACGGCGAAAAGGCCGGGCTCGATTGGCGCCAAGAGGATCCGAACACCCTCTGGTTGTCACCGCACGGCGAGCCGCCGCGCCTCATAAGGCGGGGGGGCCCGGGTGCCGACGCC
>WNFA01005392.1_pt1 | contig 10679 bp, 11 predicted proteins | sample 5400481 | NCBI WGS metagenome assembly WNFA01 (sample SAMN13153340, study PRJNA577476) | soil metagenome | isolation source: 120 cm saprolite under Douglas fir tree site 2 hole 1 replicate 2 | place: USA:California | collected 2015-04-18 | reverse complement strand
CCGCCTTTCTCTGCCGGGAGAGGCGCGTCACCAGCCCGGTAACGGGGCCTCATCATGAGGCAGTAATGGAAGGAACGAAGTCTATGTCCGTGTTTGTGCTCGATCAGCGCAAGCAGCCGCTGATGCCCTGCTCAGAGCGACGAGCGCGCCTGCTGCTGCGTCGCAAACGAGCAGTGGTCCATCGGGTGTGGCCCTTCACCATCCGGCTCAAGGATCGAAGCCAGCAGGCCAGTCAGGTGCAGCCGGTCGCCTTGAAGCTTGATCCCGGTTCCAAAACCAGCGGGATAGCCCTGGTACGGGTGGAAGACACGCAGCGGGGCGAGGTGCATCACGGCTTGCACCTGGCGGAACTTTCCCATCGCGGCGAACAGGTCCATCACGCCCTGCGCAAGCGTGCAGGCTATCGGCGACGGCGTCGGAGTGCGAACCTGCGGCATCGTTGTCCGCGCTTCCAGAACCGGAGGCGACCATCGGGTTGGCTCCCGCCTTCCCTGCGCTCACGCATCGGCAATGTCCTCTGCTGGGCAGACCGGTATGGCCATTGGGTTCCAGTCAGCCGTCTGGAGGTGGAGCGCGTGAAGTTCGATCCTGCGCTGCTACAGAACCCAGAACTCACGGGGGTGGCCTATCAGCGTGGCGACTTGTGCGGCTGGGAAATCCGCAGTTACCTGCTCTCGAAATTTGGGTGGCGCTGCGTGTACTGCGGGCGCGGCGAGAGAGCCTTTGAGATCGATCATGTGCTGCCCAGCAGTCGTGGCGGCTCCGACCGGGTCAGCAACCTCGTGCTGAGTTGCCATGACTGCAATACGGCCAAAGGCAACCGGACCGCAGCCGAGTTCGGCTACCCACAGGTGGAGGGACAGGCGAAGTTGCCCCTGCGGGACGCCGCTGCTGTCAACGCCACGCGCTTTGCACTTGTGGAGGCGCTCCACGTGGTGGGCTTGCCGATCGGAACCTGGAGCGGCGGGCGCACGCGCTGGAACCGCGAGCGGTTTGGCATCGAGAAGGCTCACGCTCTTGATGCCCTGTGCGTGGGAGAGGTGGCTGGTGTTCAGGTGCCCATCTCGCGCACGCTGAGCATCACTGCACAGGGGCGCGGGAGCTACCAGCGCACCAACGTGGACGAGTCTGGCTTCCTACGGGGATACTTGACGCGAGAGAAGCGCATTGGGGGCTTTTCGACCGGCGACCTGGTGCGCGCACGAGTGCCTGAGCACCTCAAGACGGGAGGCGTACATGTAGGCTGGGTGGCGGTACGTGCCTCTGGCTCGTTTCGCGTCGGCAAGCTGGATGGGAGCAGTGCGAAGTACTGTCAGGTCGTGCAGCGAGCTGATGGCTATAGCTATGCGTTGCGAAACGACGCACAAGGAAGCGCCGCGATGAGGTGAAGAGGCCGTTCGTGCGCGTGGCATTAAGCTGCAGCAGCACCAGCTACTGCTCGCCCTGAAAGGCTTGCCGGGCGGGCGCAAGGCCACCATCGGTGAGCTGGCCGAACGGCTGCAGCTCCTATCCTTTACTCCCGCGCCGGCTTTCCTCCTCGTGGAAACGAGCATATAGACCCACGCTCCAGACAAAGCCAGCCAGAAACATTGCCAGCACCACAACCAGGAACAGCAGTGGCCCTGCATCCTTAAAGAGAAATGCACCTACCAGCGCCACAGCACCAACCAGCATCAAAAAGTTCGTCTTCTGTTTCCTCGTGATCGCCATATAAGTCGCCTCCCATTGCTTGACTCATCTCAGACCGTTATACCTCGAATATACAAATGAACACGTTCACTTTTAAGATTATAGCTGCGCCATACCCTCAATGTCAAGGGTTTCAAAACTGACATCTACTCATAAAGCAGGGGTGCAGGGGACGAAGTCCCTTGCCGGAGCGCGAGGTGTCCTCGCCACACTCCCTTCCTTCTCAGCGGGCCGTAGGCCCGCCAGAAGAATTATGAGTGGATCACAGTTTTAAAGTAAAAACCTGGCGGGAGCAAATATACTCTACTCCCGCCAGGCATTTAACCGCTACTTAGATCAGCCGCATTAGGCCAGCGGCGGCTCGCTGGGGCGCTCTGTGCGCACAACCTCGATCGAACATCGCGCAATCAATGCGCCAATGGCGCCAATTGCGGCCAGCGTCGGGGCCAGGACAGCACCCACGACGCCGAACGTCAGCGGGAACTCCACAATGGTCTGGCCTTCTTGCTTAATAATGATGCGGCGCACATTGCCCTCGTGAATCAGCTCTTTTACTCTTGCGAGCAATTGCTCGCCCATCACTTGCAGCTCTTCTAGCTGGTACCCACTCTTCGGCTCGGTGTTTGGTGAATCAGTCTGTGTCATACGTCTTTCAACTCCTTCTTCATTGTTATGGTTACTTTGAGTAGACAGGGTACATCGCAATTATGCCAGGTGCATACTTCACAGGGTATACGACGATGTGCTATGCTCTTCCTGGCCGTAGTCCCATCTGTTATTATCACGACTACACTATATATACGGAGACAATGCGCGATAAGTTAGAAGAAGGATAGCTGTATGACGTATTTTCTTGCCAAAACCGATCCCGAAGAATACTCCATCGATCAGCTTGCACACGACAAATCGACCGTTTGGGACGGGGTGCGCAATCCGCAGGCGCTGCGTGCTATCCAATCGATGCGACCCGGGGATAAAGTCCTGATCTATCACAGCGCTGCTCAGGCTGCCGTCGTCGGCCTGGCGTCTGTCACCTCCCATCCCCGTCCAGACCCCAACAATGACAAAAGCTGGGTGGTCGATCTAGCCTTTGAGCGCCGTTTTACTCAGCCGGTTACGCTGCATGAGATCAAAGATAGCCATCTCTTCGACGATTGGAGCCTGGTACGCCAGGGACGTCTATCTACAATGAGCGTACCAGAAAACGTGGTCGCATGGCTCAAAGAAAAGAAAGTGCTGTGACAAAGAGCATCCTATGGCAAACCAGCAACATCACGACCTGCTCAAGCAGGGGATAGATACCTGGAATTCATGGCGCAGGGAGAACCCGGAGGATAAACTAGATCTCAGCGCTATAGACCTTTCTGGGTCGGATCTGAGTGGATTCAACCTGAGCGAAGTGGACCTGCACGAAAGCACCCTGAGCGAGGCAAACCTCGCTGGAGCAAATCTCATTGCTGCTAACCTGGTCATGGCTAACCTGAGCAAAGCAAACCTCGACGGGGCCAACCTCATCGCCGCACGCTTGAGCAGAGCGTCCCTCAACAAAGCCACCCTCCGCGAGGCCTGTCTCATGATGGCTATTTTAAGCGGCGCAGCTCTCAGTCAAGCGAATCTGAGCAATGCTGAACTCAGCCGGGCCAATCTCAGGGGAGCCGACCTGAGCAAGGCGATACTATGCGAAGCCTTCCTGCGCCGGGCGCGTCTTAGAGGCGCGGAGCTTACCCAGGCCGACCTCAGCCACGCTAACTTATATGAAGCTGACCTCAGTGGGGCCATTCTCGTACTGGCCAATCTCAGCCAGGCCGACCTCGGCGGTGCCATCCTCAACGGGGCCGACTTGCGCCGGGCCATCCTGCATGAAACTTCCCTGCGCGGTGCCCAACTGAACGGCGCCGACTTCTGGAATGCCGACCTCGACAGGGTCGACCTGCAAAACGCCATTTTGAGTGAAACAAACCTGGAAGAAGCCATCATGGAAAAGTCCTTCATAAAATAAAGGAGAAAGCGTGGACAACACCGCACAATGGTATATCGACGGCCGCTGGGTACATCCCCACGAAGCCACCATTTCAATCAACGACACAGCGATACTACGCGCCTACAGCGTCTTTGAATCGTTACGCACATACGACCGCCGCCCGTTCCACCTGGATGAGCACCTGGCGCGCCTCTATCGCTCTGCAGAACTCATTGACCTGGACATCCCCTATACGCGTGAGCAAATCGCTGCGGTGGTACGCGAGGTGATCGCGCGCAATGCCTATAAACATGCCACCATACGCATCTTCGTGACGGGCGGCGAGACCGAGGATAGTATCCTCCCCTCCGGCAAACCCGCGCTTGTCGTGCTCATCACTCCACTGGGAGAGCGCGATATGCAGCGCTTCGCCAATGGTGTCAAGGTGATTACGACGCACCTGCAGCGTATTATGCCCGAGGCAAAAACCAACAACTACGTCGCCGCGGTACGCGCCTTGAAAGAAGCTGCTCGCCATAATGCTGCTGACGCGTTTTTCGTCAACGAACAGGGTCACGTGCTCGAGGCCACCCGCAGCAACTTTTTCATCTTCCGCGGCGATACCCTGGTCACTCCGCGCCAGAGCATCTTGATCGGCGTCACACGTAACGTCGTGCTCAATCTTGCGCGTGACCGTTTCGCCGTCGAGGAGCGGCCAATACTCCTTGACGAACTGTCGCTGGTCGACGAAGCGTTCATTACCTCCTCGTCGAAAGAGATTCTCCCTGTCGTACAGATTGACGACCTGGTCATCGGTGATGGCAAGCCTGGCCCACGCACCTACGAGCTCGAACAACGCTTTATCGACATGATAGAAAAAGCATAGATATGTAGGGGCGGCCCTTGCGGCCGCCCGGTTAGTTGCAAAAATGTTCACTGCTTGAGATGGATTCACCCCACCGTAGTCGTTGCATCAGCCACTTGAGCAACCGTCGCACACGCCGCCTCCAGGATGTCCAATCCCTGCTGCAACTGCTCGTCGGTCACGCACAATGGCACCAGCACACGTATCACGTTATCGTATATGCCCGCCTTAATCAGCACAAGCCCATGGTGATGCGCCGCCGCCAGGATATCGCTGGCCGCGTGTGAATCCGGTTCTTTCGTAGCGCGGTTCTTCACCAACTCCATAGCAACCATACCCCCCAGCCCGCGTACATCGCCGACAAAGGGGAACCGCTCCTGGAATTTCAAGAAGCGATCCGTAACGACCAGGCCAATCTCGCGTGAGCGAGCTGCCATGTCTTCCCGCTCGTAAAGATCGAGCACTGCATTAGCCGCCGCGCAGGCCACCGGGTTGCCGCTGTAGGTGCCGCCCAGCATCCCGGGTAAGGGAGCATCCATAATCTCGGTGCGCCCAACTACACCACTGATTGGCATGCCGGCGCCCATTGACTTGGCAATGATGATCAAATCGGGTTCGACGCCATCATGCTCAACAGCGAACATCCTGCCTGTGCGACAGAAGCCACTCTGAATTTCGTCTGCGACAAACAGGATGCCGTACTTCTGACATACCTCCTTCAGCGCGCTCAAAAATCCCGGAGGCGCAACCATGAAACCGCCCTCGCCCTGTACCGGCTCAATAATAATGGCAGCTACCTGGTCGGGGGCAACCTCTCCCACGAACATGCTCTCAAGCTCCGCGATGCAGTATTCGGAGGCCTGCTGAGGCGTCATATCCAAACGGTAGGCATATGGGAATGGCGCGTGGTATACTTCCGGAGCGAATGGGCCGAAGCGATATTTGTAGGGCTTTACCTTGGAAGTCATCGTCATCGTCATCAACGTGCGGCCGTGAAAAGCATTATCGAAGGTGATGATTGCCGGGCGCCCTGTGGCATAGCGAGCAATCTTGACAGCGTTCTCGACCGCTTCCGCGCCGCTGTTGAAAAAGATGGCTTTTTTGGGGAAGTCTCCGGGGGCCAGCTTGACAATGCGTTCTGCTAATTCGACATACGGCTCGTACATCATCACGCTAAAGCAGGTATGTGTGAACTTGGCGGCCTGCTCTGCAATGGCCCGGGTCACCTCGGGACGAGCGTGCCCGATATTCATCGCCCCGATGCCGCCTGCAAAATCAATGTAGCGATTACCATCTACATCTTCGATGATGGCGCCATCGGCCTTGGCCGCAAATACGTTCATCGTAGAACTTACGCCCCGCGCTACAAACTCCTGCCGCCTCGCCAGTAGTGCGCGCGATTTCTCGCCAGGAATATTAAGATACGGTGTTTTTTCGGACATGGATGCCTCCTGATTGGGAAAATCAACAAGACACGGCAGGAGTCCCGTCTGCTCAGCGGACTGGGAGGAATGCCGTGCTGCCCGATGGGCCCGTGGATGTCTGCTCTTGTGTCTGCTGAACAAATGTGCTATCCTGTGCGTGTAGGCTTAGGCACTCTGCTCCGGCAGAGAGAGACGGTTTGCCTATGGGTTCCTTTCCAACTGAACGGACGGGTTCCATGCAAGAAACCGTGCATGGGTAAAACGTTCTCGGTCGGGTGCCTCCGCTCTTTGCTCGGAAGTGGCCTCTACGGCCATGCTGGGCAAAGACAGGTGGGTTGTCAGACCGCCTTGATGTGTCAGTCGATGAAGCCAAAGCGGAAAGGTCTCCTTTCTGAGTTGCGGTAGAGGCTAGACACAAGCCTATCGCCTTCAGGCGATTGGGTATCTGACAGTAAACAAGCAGTTGCCACCCTGATTCTACCACAAATGCAGCGTAAGGGTCCCTGCCTTATGCATTTTCACAAAGTAATCCGGCATATGGATGGGCATAGCCGCGACATTTATGGCGCCCGGGGGTGGGGCAAAACCCAGAGTAATGTGTTCATCTCCCTTATCGCGCCCGCGGGGAGAGGCGCAACGAATGGAATGACCAGACTGGCTATCAAAGTCCATCATTGCGCCTTGTAGTAGCCATCTGCCGATGGCTCACGCCACGCCACCGAGCGCTCTGGGCTGATTCTTCTTCAAAACCTGCCCAACAGCTTCTTTCAGGCGCGCCTCGCTGCGTTCTCCAAATCCCGATAGCTTGCGAATACGCTGCTGCTGCGCCGCCCACCACAACTTCTCCGGCGTATCGATTCCCAGCTCTTCATATAGCCGAATGGCTGTATGCGGGCCGACGTGCTCGATTGCCATCAGTGAGCGGGCCTGCGCTGGCAGAGCCTGCATGCATAGATCATTGTAGAACGTCATCGTGCCGGTCTGAACTAGCTCGACAATGCGCGTGTACAACCGCTGGCCCAGCCCGGGTACAGGCAATGGCTCCCTGCGCGCAATAATCTCGGCTGCTGGCTCCTGTAAATCCAGCACCCCCCGTGCAGCGTTGCGATATGCTTGAATGCGATAGGGGTTGCTATTTTGAAACTCCAGCAGATTCGCAATGCTGGAAAGCACCTCTGCAATCTGGCGATTCGTCACTACCGGCCGGGTACCCTCCTCAGGCTCCATCCCTGGTAGAGCAGCCTGCCTGGGCTGCTTGCCTCGTTTCATTGGCGCGGGAGGAAGAATATGTATTGTTTGTGTGAGCTGCATTATACTCATGCAAAACAGCTCCTTTCCTTCACGGACATATCATTGGACATCTATTTACTCAGGTCACTCTAAAAAGTTTTAGCTCTTCATTAGTGTAAAAAGTACATTGAATTGATGTTCTAATTATATCATGTGACAAAGTGTGTGTCAAACTCCTAATCAGTGAACTATTCTCAATGCATGGGGCAAAAGCGGAAATAGATAGAAGAAAAGCGCGGGCATCGTTCCGTAGGGGTGGGGGTGGCGTGGTGCGGTGTGGGGGCCTTTATGGCCGCCCGCTCATGAGACTTGAGACGCCATAGATGCTCATGCTTCATGATCGCCCGGCGCCAGGACTAGGACCACACGGGCATACCTGTCTCCCAGACAGGGTGCCACAAGGGCTCACCCTACCCATCCCAACCGTCCTCGCTCCTACGGAATCCTGGGCTGGCGTCTTCGGTTGATGCCTATTGAAGGAGGAAAAGGGTAGCCCCTACATCCTGTTGCCACATCTGCTTAGCCCTGGAAGCGCTTGAAAGTCCAGCGTAGCGGGGTAAGCATGGTATATAAGACGGTACGGATCGCGGAATTGTGCCAGATGTTCCAGAATTGTGACCACTGCACCTTCGGATCCACGCACACTAACCGCTTCTCTACTTGCCCTTCCACGCCGAAGTGTTCCGCCAGCGATTTGAGCGTGTGCTGCCAGAATTTATCCTCAGATTTAGAAGCTCCTAGACGGAAGCCAATTTCATATACGGGGTCGCTGGCACGCACAAGGAGCTGAACCTGGGCTACCGTGCAACTATCCTCTTCATAGGCGCTGAAGGTAATCCAGCCTGCAAACATGTGACCCTGCGGGTTCATGAATGTGAATGATTCGTCGTCGGCATAGAGCACAAACACTCCTGTAGAGATCGGCACACCAACGGGTATATCACCAGGGATCAACATATTGATGAGCGCTACCTCGCCGGGGGCAATGCCGGTCTCCGGTGCATAGAAGCGGTTCCATTTAAGCCAGAATTTTGAAAACTCTACTTTCCAAGTTTGGATAACCTCTTCCGGCTTCACAGAAGCGCCTTGCAGGCGAATGCGAAACGTTTTCTGCCACAACTGCCCAAAGCCTTGCAGTGGGCTCATAGCCTCTCGTCCCTCGACATTGAGGTTCAATGCCCCGATAGGTGCGTTTAATACTTTCAAGCGCGGGATTTGCCGTGCCCAGTAGGCAGCATCGCGCGGTTGCTCTTTCCCAGTAACGTCAGGTGAAGTAGTCATCGAGTATTTCCCTTTCCTCTTGCCAGCGTATTCATGTGACTGCTGTTAATCCAAGTGTAGCATGTGCAACGTTACCGCACCGTTACGTAAAGCGTTACCAGAAACAATGCGCATTGGAAAAATCCGTTTGTATCTCCGTTTCCATGCTGGCAAGAAAACATCCTGATCGCTGCCGTCATGAAGGGAAAAGATATACGCAGGTAGCAGCTATCAGCGCAGTCGGTTTACCACAGACCCTCCTGCTTGTCTGCCAAGGACTATCCCCGGCAGCACCCCCAGCGCGCCCAATCCCTCGATAGCAACTCCTGGAGCTTTGCTGCCCAGCACACGCAGCGCCGGTATCATATCTGATGCCACTTCCAGGTCAACAGCCCAGGTGAAGACCGGCTTCTTGCCCACCAGTTCTGGTAACCAGTGACGTGCTTTATCTGCCAGCCGTTTGTAGTAAGCCGCGTCATGCTGTGTAATACCGGCGCGCCCGTAGCGTCCACCGCTGACCGTGAGACGGCCATTTCCTGGCCGGAAGTCTGCATACGTATACGGCGAGGCATCCCAGAACAGGGGAAAGCTATCGGGCAGGTCTGCGGCAAATGCGAGCGCGAAAATCCGCGCGCTGGGCCGTGCCGTTGGACCGACGGCGCTGATGAGACCTCGCGCCTTGATTTCTCCTCTATGCGCGAGTGTTAGCTGCCAGCGGTACTGATCGGATCCCTCGTTGATCTCCTTGTAAGCCGTAACGTGCGCCTGCCCTGCAATGATCACACCCTCTGCCCGTGCGCATTTTGCCAGGTATGCCAGCAGCGTCAGTGGATGTATCCGCCCCTCGTCAGGTAGCCACATCCCCCTCACCACCGGTTGCGTGTCGAGTCGTCCTCCCGTCGCTTCAGCTACCTGTTCTGGCGTCCATAGTTCCGCGCGAAGGCCTGCCTGCTGCCGCGCCCGTACCTCATGTGTCAGGTAGCGTGCCGCATTTTTACTTTCCGCGAGACTGATGGCTCCCGTCAAATGCGCAGAGAGAAAAGTCCCTGGCCGCGCCGCCTCATCTACCAGCGAGAGCAGGACCTTTGTCGTTTCAGGCCAGAATGCAGCCTCAGTGCTATCGGGGGATAGATCGGCAGTACCCATATTGATACCAGCGCTCAAAATGCCCGCGTTCCTTCCTGTAGCGCCATACCCCAAACGTCTCTCTCGTTCCAGTAACAGTACGCTGGCCCCTACCTCTCGTGCGCTCAATGCAGCGCTGAGCCCGGCTACACCTCCACCGACTACAACGACATCGAAGACCTCAGATGAGAGTGTAATGTTAGCCGGTAGTTCTAATTCAGCGTGTGCGGCTGGCGCAAGCCCTTCCCACCAGGGTATACGCTGAAAAGTAGGTCCCCGATTTATCGTGGGACCGTTATCCAGTTGTTGTGTATCAATTTGGGGCTGTGTACGAGATTGCATAAAGCTCCATGTCTGAAAAAAGTTTGGTATATGTGCGGCTCGCTAGACAGTATACACCAGCAGACCTCATCAACCCCTGCCTCTACAGCTTGGGGTGTATGAATTCCTTGTAGCCCGCGATTATGAAGTTTACTTTTTTAACCTGGATATGGAAATGTAGTAGGTCCCCGATTTATCGAGGGACCAGCCCTTGCGGCTGCCAGGTTTCCCGCTTTCTGGATACAACGACCACCTTTTTCGGCAGTGACATCTATGGTATGCTAGAGTCCAGAGGCATGTTTCCGGGTCAGCTTCCTGCTCGCAGGTCGACCGTTTGCTTTCACCCTATGGAGTGTACGCGTTCGCTCTCCTCTCTCTCTCAGAAGTCGTGGGCTTAAGCTGCATATCAGAAAACGCATAAAGGGAACCGACGTATGTCAATAGAGTTATCTATGTACAGCGACCAGCGCTTCCGCGCGCTCATCGAACACATCAGTGATGCCATCTCGCTCCTCACCGCCGATGGCACCGTGACCTACGCCAGTCCTTCCACCAGGCGTGTCACCGGCTACAGCGCCGAAGAACTGGTGGGCAGGAACGGCTTTACGTTGCTGCCCCCCGAGGATCTGGAAGACGTACAGCAGCAGTTCACCACTTTCCTTGACCAGCCCATTCACTCCATCACCGTTGAGGGCCGCTTTCGCCACGCCGATGGGACCTGGCACTGGGCGGAAGCAACCCTGAC
>WNFA01020608.1_pt1 | contig 10680 bp, 10 predicted proteins | sample 5400481 | NCBI WGS metagenome assembly WNFA01 (sample SAMN13153340, study PRJNA577476) | soil metagenome | isolation source: 120 cm saprolite under Douglas fir tree site 2 hole 1 replicate 2 | place: USA:California | collected 2015-04-18 | reverse complement strand
TGACGCTTACGCCGGAAGAAGACGCTGCATTCGGGCAATTGGCAAGCGAACGCTCTTCGCACCATCCCCTGCGAACTTATTTATGGTTACCAGCGGCACGCGCGGTCACCATCTGGTTTACGCCGCGGATTGAGTTGCTGCCGGTCTCCGGGCATGTTTTTCCGCTGGCGCAAATGCGCGAGGATGATCCGGTGGATCAGGAAGTCACCAGCCTGTTTTTTGTGCTGAATGTTTTTTATGTGGGGCTCGGGATTTGGGGAGCTGCGAGGCTCTGGCTTTCGAATCCAGCCGCTCGTGCTGTGATCGCCTTCCTGGTACTGTTCATGGCGCTCCGCACGGCCTTCTTGACCACGCTGGAAACGCCGGAGCCGCGTTATGTGCTCGTCTGTTTTCCTACACTGATCGCACTCGGCGCGCAGGTTTTTGTCCGTCATTCTGAAGTCCAATAGCACAGAGTTCCGTCTGTGTCTCCCGTCCGGCACAAATGTGCACGGGAAAATTCCTGCGCCACTACTTTTCTTCGAATGGTTCGGGATGGATGGTAACGCGGTAGATCTGCGGAAATCTTTCCTTCACGCGGTCCTCAAAGACCGCGGTCACATCGTGTATCTGCGTGATTGGCAAGCTGCCTTTCATCGTGCAGTGGCAGGAAACCAGTATGTGGTGCTCCACCTGCCGGGCCCGAACATCGTGGCAGTTCACCAGTTCGTCGAATTCCGAAGGCAAGCTGTTGAGGAACTCCTCGATCGCCCGCGAAAGCTGCTTCATTTCACCTGCGCCAGAGTCAGGCGTCGCAATGTGCCTGCCCAGCGGCTCGATATGAATGTTCACCTCAACCGATCCGTCGCGCAATTCGCGAATTTTCTCCTCGAGCTCCGTGGCCTGGCGATGCGCTTCGCCCAAGCTTAAGTTCTCGTCCACTTCCAAGTGCAGTTCGATGAAGAGTTGCCCATCCTGCTGTACGGCGGTCAAATCATGAATCGCCAGGCCCATCTTTTGAGCCGCGGCGCGAATGGCTTCAAAGAGATGCTCGCCTTGAGGAGCGCGCGGCTCAGCGTGAACCATCACATCTGACGGAACGATCTCGCCGATGCGCTTCTCGATGGCGTCGCTTAGGGCATGCACCTGCTCGAGGCTTGCCGTGCGCGCCACGCTCACCGTGGCATCCACAAAGTGGCGATTGCCGGCGCGACGCACGCGCACGCGATCAACATCCAGCACGCCATCCATGTGCGCGACGGCCTTGGCAATCTCCTGCTGCAATCCTTGCGGTGCCGCGTCCAGCAAGGCATCCAGCGTGCGTCTGCCAAGTTGCGCGCCCACCCAAAGAATGACGGCCGCAACCGTCAACCCCGCCAAAGCATCGGCGTAATTCAGCCACGGCAAGTTCCACGTTTCCCCCGCCCAGACCAGCCCGATGCCAGCGATTACGACAATTGTGCTCCAAACATCGGTCGAAAAATGCAGCGCGTCGGCCTCCAGGGCGTCGCTGGAGTATTTTCGAGCCACATTACCTAGGGCCCGCGCCCGCGTCAGATCGATCGACAAAGCAACTAGCAGCACCAGGATCGCCGTGACGCTCGGCTGGATATGTACGCTGCGAAAGAACAGCCGGTCAAATGCTTCGTAAACGATATAGAGAGCCGTCAAAGCCAGCAGGCCGGTCTCCACGAAGGCCGAGAAGTTCTCGAACTTTCCGTGACCGTAAGGGTGCTTCTCATCCGCCGGCTGGCCCGACATGCGCACGGAGAGAAACGTGATGATCGCTGCAAGCAGGTCAAGACCCGAGTGCAAGGCTTCCGAAAGAACACCCAAGCTTCCCGTCCGCACCACCAAAAACGTTTTGAGCGAGACCAGTAGCAAAGCTGAGCCCACGCTTAACAGCGCAGCTCGCTTCTTCTCCCGTCCTTCTTCGATTGGATAGGTCGCGACCATCGCCCGCCTAGACTACCTCAGATTGTTCGTTGGCACCGAGGAAGGGTCGCATGCTCATGCGTCCACGAGAGGGACAGCATCCATTCCTACTGAGACATTTTTCACAATCTAGCTTTTTCGAGGGACAAAGAGCAGCGCTGCGGAATTCATACAATACCGCAAGCCCGTCGGTTCCGGCCCATCTGTGAAAACGTGCCCCAAATGCGCGTCGCAAAGCGCGCATTTCACTTCTGTTCGCAATACGCCCGCGCTGAAATCTTTTTTCTCGCGCACATTCTCCGCAGCGATGGCTTCCGAGAAGCTCGGCCAGCCTGTCCCGGAATCGAATTTCGCATTCGAATCGAAGAGCGCGTTGCCGCAATCCACGCAGCGATAGAGTCCTGGGGCGTGCTGATCGTAAAGCGCACCGGAAAAAGCGGATTCGGTCGCCGCGCGCCGCGTGACATCATATTGCAGCGGTGTAAGCTGCTTCTTCCACTCGGATTTGCTCTTGCGCACTTTCGCCACGGTGTAAACACCCAGCCGGGCGCCATCGTCCCCGAATTTCACAATCTTGACCGGGGCCGGATCGTCTTCCAGTTCAGCGTCATCGGCGAAAGCCGACAAGCAAACACGTTCCACACCCACCAGCAAGCCGTACGCCGCGGCAGTGGCCGCGCCAAAGATCAGCCCGCGTCGCGTGATTTCATTCATGGAAGCAGTTCCCGAATGCAACTTACTTTGCCGGACTCATCGGTGGCGGTGGCAAGAGCGGCAGCCGCTTGGCTTCCCCGCGCGCCCCGCGCACTTCCAGTTCCTCAAACAGCAGCGACGGTGCCACCACCGAGGCCGGCAGGCCGCTTTGCGCCGAGCCAAACGCTCCCAGCGCTGTGCCAGCAAATCCGTTGATTTGGCTCTGCATGTAATTGAAAACGAATGTGTCGTTGCCGATTCCAGCGAGATTGCGCAGCGCGCGCGAATTCAACCCTATGATGCGCGCGCCGCGGATCATTTCTTCCCGGCCGGATTCCGGATACACGCGGTAAACGACTAACGGGAGACGATCGCCGGTCCCGGCGCCCCCGCCGAAGCTGGCCAGAAGTTCGGAGAAATCCTCTTGGTGCAGGAGGCTTATCGCGGGATTGTCCATCTCGCGCACGACAAGGCAATAAGTCAGTTTTTCCGCGCGGCAGCTGTCCAGAAACTTCTTCTTCAACTCCGCCGCGGAAAGGGTTTCCGCCGAAGAGAAGAACAGATTGCTCATCGTCGGCTTGGCGTCGTTCAAGAACGCGGCGCGACCATGGCCGTTGGATTGATCGGAGTCTGGTCCGGGCCGCCGAGACATCAGCTCGCTCTTGAAGTTGCCGTTCTCCACCAGCGTGACTCTCTGCGCGCGTACACCTTCGTCGTCCACGGCGTAGCCGCCGATCAGCGGCGTGCCCTTGAATTCTTTCGCGCCCGGATCATCCACCGCATTCACGCCGGACGGCAAAACTCGCGCGCCAATTCGCGACACCCAATCGCTCTTCCCCCCCAAACCGCTGAGCATCTGTTCCATCACCGGGCTAAACGAAATCGGAGGCCGCGCGCCGTTCACCGCGGGTCCAAGCACCTGGGCCAGCATTGGCGCTGCAGCCCGCGCTTCGAAGAGCACAGGCCCGGTATAGTCCTGCGCGGTTGGCGCGGCTCGCAGCGTCATGAGTTCGGTGCCGGCAACGTTCAATCCCCTGCGCACCGCCTCCACGCTCGGCAAGTCGGCCGGGCGCGTCGCATACGTGGCATAAAAATGATTCAGCGGCACACCGTCGTCGGCAAATGTCCTCATTCCCGCTTCAATCCCTGCAAAATGACGATTCTGCCGTATTTCCGTTCCTTCGCTGGTCAGCAAATATTCCGTCGCGTAGACGATGTAATAAGTCACGCGCGATTCGTGAATCTCGGAAAACGCTCGCAATGTCGCCGAAGTGTCGCGCGCTTCCTGGTCCCAGTCGCGGTTGGTCCAATCCGGAGTCACCAGTGGTTCGATGAGTTGCACCGGCTCGGCTTTCGCGAAATCGTCAATATCCGACTGCCGCGCCAAACTGCTCAAATACGCCTGTTTGCGTGAATACGTCTCCACTGCCTCTTTGAACGCTTGATCCGTCGCAATCCACAAGTCCTGCCGCAGCGAATCGTAATCGCGGTCGATCCCTACCGAGCCGGTCGGCCCGATGAAGCCGCGGAATCCCTCGTCGCTTACGAAGTTCGAGCTATCCAGCTTGTGGCTGCCTACACGCGCTTCCACATCCATAAAGCGGTTGCGCGTGTGCGTGCTGGAGAGCAACGCGCCGTATTCCGCAACGACTTCGCGCACCTCAAGATCAAGCAATCGATATTCGACGTAATACGGACGCACTGGCTGGTCGATATTCGGAATTTTCAATTCCAGCCGGGTCTTCGCGCGCGCCATTTCATCGCGCATAGCCTGAAGCGTGTGGTCGTTATCCTGCGGAACCTGAGCGCCTTTGGCTGTTCCAGCTGCCGTGGTCACCAATAGCAAAATCAGTCCTGCCATCCTCTCTGCGCGCCTCACTGCTGGCCTCCCGTCTTGATTGCGTCGTGTGCGGGCGGCGGCAGGATCGGCGGCCGGTCCGTGGAACTCTCTTTTTTCTGTACTTCCAACTCCGAAGTCAAAATCGCGGGCGACGCGGCGGAAACAGGAACGGATCCCGACTCTGCTCCGCAATAGCCGTTGAAAACTTCCGGTGTATCGCCCGTCGCGACAATCTTCGTCAGCGCTGCAAGCGGCGTGCCCACAATGTCCACTCCCCGCACCAATTCATCAGGCCGTCCATCGGGAAAAACCTTGTAGACCACCAGCGGCAGAACTTGGAAAGCTTGCGGCTGTCCCCGTCCAGTAAACGTAAATCCGCCCGCGATGTCGTCGATCAACAACCCAAACGGCTTGCCCTGCGCTTTGATCAACTCGATCAGCTTGGCGCGTAGCTGCGCATTGGTTACCGTCTTGCTGCTTTGCACGATCAGGTTGCCTTGCCGCGAAACCGGCGTTGCACCGAGTTGCCGCCTCCCATGCCCGTTTGAATGGGGGAACCCGACCAGCGGCGACCGTGACATCTCGAAACCCTTCAGCACACCGTGATCCACCAGCGGCACACGCTGCGCCGGCACGCCTTCATCGTCGAACTGGTAGTAGCCCAGAAGGTCTTGCTTCCCGAGCTTTTTCATCGTCGTATCGTCAGCGATGCTCAGAAATTCCGGCAGGATCTGCTCGCCCACTTTTTTCGAGAACGTTTGCCCTTCGGTCACGTCTTTCTGCCGGTGGCCTTCAGCCCGATGGCCGAAGACTTCATGGAAAAATACCGCCGCTGCGCGTCCAGTCAGCAGTGCAGGTCCAACGGTCGGATCGTTGATAGGCGCGCGTACACCGCTTTGTCGTCCGGTGCGTCCTTGGGGTCCACCCAATCAAAATTGTAGTAGCGGTCGATGTCCATTCCGTCCGGCGCCTTGCCTTGGATGAACAGCTCCAGCCGGTAGCGAATCTGTCCGTATTGCAGTTGCGTCCTTTCGCTGGTTACCTGATACGCGTTTTGCGCTTGTGCCGCGAACGTCACGATGGAATTGATGATCGCCGGCGATTCGCGAAACGCTTTTGTATAGGCGCGGACTCGTTCCTCCCACGGTTTGCGGTCCACCGCGATCGAGACTTGCGCGCCGATCGAAACGTGCGGTTCTTCCCTCGAGAAATCAGGCGCGCCGCCTTCTGCTGTTTCTACTTTTACTTCCTTACCCGTCTTAACGTCATCGTCGATCGGTACGGGCGCGCCAGGCCCGCCGCTCTGCTGTTGCCGCTCGCCAACCTTGTGGGTGTTGTCGAGCTTGTAGTCGTTAACGCGCACCGAAACTTCCAGCCAGCGGTTCCGCGTTTCGTTGCTGTTGAGCAGCGCTCCGTTCGAGCCGGATACATCTACGCGCTGCGTCTCTGTGACCGTATACCCCATGTAATAAGCCGGAGGATCCAGCGTGCTCAGGGTTTTCATGGAACGTTCCATCTCCGCTTGCAACGCCGCCAGCACTGGCGAGCGCTTCGCCTGCGCATCCGGTGGCGCAGCGGACGTCGATGGCGCGATACCCGAAAGCAACGCCAGTGCACAAAGGTAAGGAATCGCGCTATTACGAATTGATTTGCTCAAAGGGTGCCTCACTCGGAATTAGACGGAACCTCGAAACATTCAGTGTACGCCACCGGGCGGCGGCTCACAAAGTGCCGAACACGCAGGTCTTCGCCCTTCAGGTAACACTTATTGGACGGCTTTTCCGCCCTATTCGTTGCATGTGCGTGGATAACACCGGTTGCCCTGGAAAACAAAACCCCCTGACTGCTCGTCGCGGTCAGGGCGGTAGGTTCATTTTCGTGGGAAGAATCGAGGCAATCTCAGGGGCACAATCCCGTCGCAGGGTTGGGGACGCACCCCTTCTGCGTATTTCGAGGATTCCCACTGCGCGTCAATCCGACGCCCAATCCAACTCCCACCGCCCCCGCCACGATTCCCAATGTCCCCAAAACTCCGAGGTGCGCTCCTGCCCCGGCCACTCCCGCTGGCACTCCCGGATCCGTCTCCTTGCCGGAAGCCACCAGCAGATCGAGCGTGGCTTGCTGCGGCGGCAGCGGACCCGAATTGTCTCCGCTGCGTACGCTGGTCATCTGCCCGGCCTTGACCAGCACGCAAACTCCCGCGAGGTTGCAGACCTTCACCAATCCTTCGAAGGTGATCACGTTCATCGTTCCGGTTGTGTTGTCGAACGCTACAAAGAAATCCGTTCCCACCACACCGGCGACCCCTGCTGGCGTGCGCACTTCAAACTTTCCGTCCGGCTTGGCGATCTTTTGCGCTTGCGTCCGGAGCTTTCCGTAGGTCAGCTCCAGCTCCGTCTGTTGCGCTCCTGCATCGTGCTTGACCACTTTCATGGACGATTCCGAACCCACATTCAGCACTGACCCATCATCCAGTGCTATGCGCGCTCGCGCATTCACCTGCGTATTCACCAGGTCTTGCCAATCGACGGCGGTCTTTGTCGAGGCCGTGAGCGTCTTCCCATTGCGAGCTATGCTCACCGCCGGAATTACTCGGGAAACTTCTCCCGCGCGCTGCCCAGCGGCTTGAGGGGCGGCCCAAACGTCTGCCGGAATCGCGATTAGAATCGAAAGCAATAGCGCCAGCCCGAAGGCGTATGGGGATTTCGTCTTCATCAAGGACTCTCCTGGTTTTGCAGCCTGTATCTATCGTAGTTACTGGAGAGCGTCGGGACTGTCAACGCCAAACAAGGAACCTTTTGCCTACTCTCTACATGCCATTGTGAGCACGAGCCACCGACAATCACCCAACTGCAAAAATGAAACACTGCCGCGGCCATGTCGTTACGCTGCTCCCGCCCTTGAGAAAAACTTTCAACCGCCTCAAAAGCGCGGCCGGGATGTTCGGCTGGTGAATCGTGCCGCGCAGGAGGAACTCGGATTCAGGGCGAAATGGAGATGTTGTTTCCTAACGCAACTCCTCGTGCCCTCCGCTTGAAGTGCAACAAAGCCTGCGCCACAATTCTCTCATGCGCTCTCTTGTTGGCCTTCTGGTCGGTGCAGCCCTTCTCTTTGTAGTCTATGAATTCTCTTTGAAGAGGATGCCCACCACGGATAACGGTACGGCTGCGACGCAAGCCATCACCCTGACCGGTGTTCGAGCCGATCTCTTGCAAATCGCCCAGGCCGAACGCGTCTACATCGCTACTAACGGCCAGTGCGCTTCGCTCGACGAACTCATCTCCTCAAGCTCCCTTTCCATCACCCGCACCGAACGCGATGATCGACTGACACTTTGCCAGCACGGTCATTGCCTCACGAGCAGAGCAAATCGTGAAGCCTCATCCTAAATTCTGGGAACTTTTCCTGGTGCCTCCGCGTACTTCCTAGTGAAAGCTGTTCCCCCAATAAAAATGCGGCCCCCTCGGCGGGCGCCTAAGAGAGAAGGAGCACACCATGGGCGGAGAATTGATTGGATTAGTGGCCGTAATTCTGGGGATGGGCGTTCCCCTCGGCGCGCTGTACACCTATTACCGTGTCCGCAAGCTGCGCAGTGAAGAGCGCCTCGCGGCAATTGCCCGCGGAGTCGACATTCCGATGGAGCCTGAATTGAACCAGGCGGGGCGTTCTCGACGCGCGGGCATCCTGCTCGTCAGCGGCGCACTTGGTTACATCGCTACTTTTGGATTGATTGCCGGCATCCAGGCCGATCGCGATATCTGGACAGTCGCCGCGCATGGCATGCGTTTCTGGTCCATCACCAGGACGCCGGCTTCAGCGTAATTCGTCGAGGGAACGTCGTGAAACGACACGTGAATGTTTTCGCGTTTGGCTTTGCCATCTTCGATCAACACATTTGTGACGCGTTCCGCAATTTTCCTTTTTTGCTCCGGGGTCCGGCCCTCCACCCAGGTAATTTGCACGTGCGGCATATGCCCTCCTCCCTAAAACGAGTTCTTGTCAATATCTTGCATGCTAAGCGCTGGCATTCTATCCGGCGTCATGGTTCCCGCAAAGCCCGCCGCGTCCGTGTGCTAGAATTGTCTGCTCATGCATCCGGCGATTCCTCACCTTATCGAGCTGCAACGGGTTGACCACCAGATTGCCGTCCTGCGTGCGGAACTGGAATCATTCCCGAAGCGTGTCCGCGAAGCGGAAACAAAGCTTAGCGGCGCCCGTGCGGATGTTGCCTCCGCGAAAGAAGCCCACACCCAAGTCGTGGCGGAACGCAAAAAGTTTGAATTCGATGCGCAGCAGTGGAAAGACCGCGCGCGCAAATATCGCGATCAAAGTGGCGCGGTAAAAACCAACGAAGCCTTTAAGGCTTTGCAGCATGAAATTGCCAACGCCGAGGCCGAGGTCGCCAAAGCCGACGACCGCCAGCTCGAAGTGATGATGGCCGCGGAAGAAGTCGAACGCCGCGTGAAAATCGCGGAGTTGCGGCTGAAAGAAGCCGACCAAGCTGTCGCTGCCGAGCGAAAAGAAATTCAGGCGCAGAGCGCCGAGAAAAAGAAACAGCTCGACGCCGCAACCGCCGAACGCGAAAAAATCATCGCTCCCGTGCCGGAAGATTTGCGCGAACTTTACACCCGCATCGCCAAGCGCCACAACGGCACGGCCATGGCCGAAGCCCGCGACGGCCAGTGCCGCGGCTGCGGCATGCGCGTCCTGCCGCATATTCTTCAGGAACTGCGTTCGGAAACTAACGAAGAAGTCTTTCGCTGCGAAAGTTGCGGCCTGATTCTCTACACTCTGGAACCGATTCCTGTGGCAAATTCTTCGGTTGGTTCTGCAAATTCAACTTCGGCGGCTTCGACAAATTCCTGATGCCGAAACGCCCGCCAACTTCTCGTGGAAAAGATTTGTTCGGCGAAGCTCCCGCGGAGCCCAAGCCGGCCGCTGCCGCGTACCGCGCCAACATTGATGGCGGTTCGCGCGGCAATCCCGGGCCGGCCGCTTACGGCGTGATCATCCGCGATGCAGGTGGCGAAGTCGTCGCCAAGCTGAAGAAATACATCGGCCGCATGACCAACAACGTGGCCGAATACTACGGCTTGATTGCGGCGATGGACTACGCGCAATCTCACTCCATTCGCGCGCTGCGCATCGAGAGCGACTCCGAGCTTCTCGTTAAACAAATGCGCGGGCAATACAAAGTGAAGAGCGAGGACCTGCGACCGCTCTTCGAGCGCGCCCAAAAAATGTCCAAGGCCTTCGATTCGTTCCGCATCGAGCACGTTTATCGCGAGCAAAACCGCGAAGCCGACGCCCTCGCCAACGAAGCGCTCGATGAAACCGAAAACAAGGCTCCTGGCGGGGCCGCAGCAAAGAAAACTGCAGCGCCTGTTGCTAAATCCGAACCTGCCACTTCCAAGCCCGAGCCGCCGAGCTCCAAACCCGAACCGCGAAAGATTCAGGCGCGTTTCCGCGGTGGAGTTCTCTATCTTCTTGAAGACGTCGAATTGCCCGACGGCATGGTCGTCGACGTTTCCATTCACCTGCGCCCCAAGCCTCCAGCCTAGTCCCAGCGCTCCGCATAGTTACGCAACTTCTGAACTCATTTCAACGCATAGCTGCGGTAAAGGGTATCGCGCTGGGCGGGGATGAAGCCGGCGTCGGAGATGACGCGGCGGAGTTCGCTTTCATTGGTGCGGTTTTTCACGCCGGCGGCGAAGACGACGTTTTCTTCGATGAGGATGCTGCCGACGTCGTCAGCGCCGAATTGTAAACCGATCTGGCAGACTTTGATTCCTGGCGTGAGCCAGCTTGATTGGATGTGGTCGATGTTGTCGAGATACAGGCGGCTGACAGCCAGCGTTTTCAGATAATCGACGGCTGTGGCTTCCTGCACTTTTTTTCCAAGCGCGGTATTTTCGGCGGCGAACATCCAGGGAATGAACGCGGTGAATCCGCCGGTATCCTCCTGAATGCGCCGCAGACGTTCGAGATGGTTGACGCGATGGCGCAATTCCTCGCCACAGCCGAACATCATGGTGGCGGTGGTGCGCAGTCCCAGCGAGTGGGCCACACGGTGCATTTCTTCCCAGTCGTCGCTGGTGCACTTCAAGCGCGCAACTTTCGCGCGCACTTCATCGTCGAGAATTTCCGCGCCGCCGCCGGGAATGGATTGCAGGCCCGCGTCCATCAAGCGCTGAATCGTTTCGCGGATGCTGAGTTCACTGACTTCCGCGATG
>WNFA01005391.1_pt1 | contig 10680 bp, 8 predicted proteins | sample 5400481 | NCBI WGS metagenome assembly WNFA01 (sample SAMN13153340, study PRJNA577476) | soil metagenome | isolation source: 120 cm saprolite under Douglas fir tree site 2 hole 1 replicate 2 | place: USA:California | collected 2015-04-18 | reverse complement strand
CAAACCTTCAGGCGTCTCTCGCCGCCATTGCTTCCGTCTCGGCTGCAGAGAACAGTCAATCCAGCGCACGCGGTGTGCAATGGGGCCAGACGGTTGCGAATGACATTATTGCTTGGCGGAGTACGGATGGTTTCAAGCCGGCCCCTCCGCCGTTTGTCGGCGGACTCGCCATTGGCGAGTGGCGTCCGACGCCGCCGGATTTTTCGCCAGGCGCGGTGCCGCAGCTCGCGCGCGTGACTCCATGGGTGATCAATTCACCGAGCCAATTCCGCACTGCCGGTCCGCCCGCCTTGACGAGCGATCGCTACACGGCCGTATTCAACGAGGTGAAGGTGATGGGAAGCGCCTTCGGTTCACCGCGGACGGCTGACCAGACCGAGGTAGCTCTGTTCTGGAACGGCAATACCCCGGGTTATTGGAACCGGATCGCGAGGATGATCTCCGCCGAACGCAATCTGACGCTGTCAGACAATGCGCATCTGTTTGCGTTGCTGAACGTTGCGATGGCAGACGCAGCGATCGCCTGCTGGGATGCGAAATACTACTACGTATTCTGGCGGCCCATAACCGCGATCGTTTTGGCGAGTCTCGATGGCAATCCGGCAACAGTTGCCGACCCTGCGTGGATACCGCTGCTGCAAACCGTGCCGCCCGGAATCACACCTAATTTTCCTGAATACCCCTCCGGGCACTCAACTGTCAGCGCCGCAGCGGCCGGGATCTTAGCCGCATATTTTGGCGACAACACCCCGTTCTCCGTGGACTCCGAGAAGCTGCCGGGCGTTCTGCGATCGTTTCCAAGCTTTTCCCAAGCCGTGCTGGAGGTAAACAACGCCCGCGTCTTCGGTGGCATTCACTTCCGGAATGCGTGCCTGGACGGCAACGTCATCGGCCAGGGCGTCGCGGACTTCATTCTGCAGAATGCCGCGCAGTCACTACACGGACAACGCATCGGGCAAATTAGCCATGACCACGGCAGTGGAACGGTGAGCGGTGATGGTGAGGGTGCCGACCCAGGGGTCATCTAGCCAGTTTGGGTCGTACAGTCGAGTGTTGTGGCCCGAAGTAGAACGACCGCAAACGAGCTTGGTCACGGAGGTGTGTGAGAAAGTAGAACTTCTCCGACTGAAATTGCACAGGGTCCACCTGGTTTCATTCGCCGGAGAATCGCAAAACCGGAAGTCCTAGCCGCACGAAGCCATCGGCTTTGCCGCTCGGCGTTGAGTGTTTGCGATTTCACTTAGAAGAAACAGATCGGTGAGCAGCGCGCGGAGATGGATGGACGCGTTCAGATTGTCGATCAATTGAGAGCTGATGGTGGGTTGTGCGAGAACCAGCTCAACCGCGGCGAGCGAGTCGTGTGCGTCGCGGTCAAGCACCGCAAAGAACGCCTGGTACCGTTCACCCGGCTCAAAGCGCTCTTTTTTCACGGCCGTCGCGCAGCTCTCTGCCAGGCCAGACATCGCCTTTGCGGCGCGACCCAGGTATTCGCGTATTTGTCCGCCTGACCGGCTGCCCTCGTCACTGGGAAGCCCTTGCGCGGCGTAGGCCAGCATAAACTCGTAGCATTCTTCGATCGTGTCGCAGCGTTCCGAGATATCAGCCAGCATCTGTTAACCCCTCGGTCCTGGCTCCCTGGGAGCTCGCAGGCGACGCTGAGGCTTCGACCGGCCATCGCGCCGGATCGTGTTCTTTCAGATAGAAGTCGCGGCTCATCCAGCCGAAGATCATCGACTTCGTAATGGCGCGTTTCTCCGGCCGCAGCCCAAAGTAGATATGCACCATGATCAAAGCGATCAGTCCGACGCCTGCCAGTCCGTGTAGCACGTACATCATGCCCCAGCTCATGTCGCTGAACAGATACGGATTGCGGGGGAAAAAGATCGTGCGTACGCGAAACATCATAAACACACCGGTTACGATCGAGGACAGACCTGCCGCGATGATAGCGCCGTGGTAAAGCTTGTTCTCCAAAGGATACTTAGCGAATCTGTCCGGCGGTGGCGCGGACTTCCCCACAAACCGGAGTATTCTTCTCGACGTGTCCCGCAGGTCAATCCTGTCCGGCCAGATCGACCAGAAGTCCATAAAGAAGGACGCGTGAATGATGTGAAAGAGGATGGATACGGCCAATACGGAACCCGCGATCCAATGATAGGTGACCCAGTCGAACTGGACACCCACCTTCGGGAGAAAGGCGGTAAATAGCAACGTGAACATGGAGGCGGCCATAATCCAGTGGAACAGCCGCGCGGCCAGCGAGTGCCTGGGCACACGCTCAGGTATGGGCACCGTGACCACAGGTGAGTCGCTGTTCGCAAACTCCCTGGCTTTGGCGAAATACCGGATATAAGTGGCGTGAACCATAAGGAAGACCAATCCGGCGATCGCTGCTACCCATATCAAGAACCAAGCAATGTGGATCGGGACATTCTGCCCCCACGGACTGGTGGCCCACTCTAGGAAGTCCATGTTGCCTCCTGCACTCCTCCGATGGCGCGCTTCACCAGATTCCTCATCAGCGGGACCTTGTAAGCATTGAACTGCAAGGGGACAGCTCCCTGCACCGCCAGTTTCCCCGCCATTTCTCCGGTTGCAGCATTCGGCGGTTTGCCGCGGACCGCGTCTTCGACAACCTTCAAGCGCAGAGGACGAGCAGCCGCGCCGTTCACCGCTATGCGCATTCGCTCGATGCTGCCGCTTGACACCACCATCGCTGAGGCCACGTTGAGCAACGGAAAGTCCCACACATTCCGGTCCCGCACTTTCTCAAAATAAAACTGTGCGCCAGCCCACGTGGACGGAATACGAATGGCCGTCAGCAGGTCCCCGGGCTTCAAGATGTGCAGCCGGGTGATGTCGATTTCAGGTCCGATGAAGTAGTCCTCGGCGTCCACCACGCGCTCACCCTTGGAAGTGCGAATCACGAATTTGGCATCGAGGGCAATAAGCGCGGGAGCAGAGTCAGAAGGATTCACCGCCACGCAGCGATCCGCATGCAGAATCGCGTGCTCCCGGTTGCGGCCCTCCGGCGTATCGGCATAGCAGATGTTCCCACCCGCGCGGTAGCAAGGCCAACCGGCGCGGTAATACCAGCATCGAGCATCCTGAGACACGTTGCCGCCAAGCGTGCCCTGGTTCCGGATCTGTGGCGAGGCTACCAATTCCGCGCTTTCCGCCAGCAGCTTGTACTTCTCTCTGATGACGGGATGCTGGACTACTTCCGTCAGCGTGGTCATCGCTCCGATCTCGATGCCGTCGGCGGCGGTGCGAACTCCCTTGAGTTCCCCGATCCCGCTCAAATCGACCACCACCTTTGGTTTCTTGATGCGGTCCTTGAGCCAATCGAAGCTATCCATGCCTCCGGCCAGCACCCAGCCGTTGTCGCCCTGCTGCTCGAGCACCTTCTGCGCATCAGTAACAGAGTCCGGCTGAACCAGCTCGAAAGCCGGCATGACGTCTCGGATTACGGCCATGGCCTCTCCTTTCGCATCCCCACTAAATGTGCGCCATTAGGGGATGTTGCATGGGACGTCCCGCTTCGAGGGACGTGAGAATGGTGTCGGCGTTAACGGGCGCGCGCTGAAAAATCTCATCACCAAGGGCATCCGAAAGCGCGTTTAAGATGGAGGCGCACCCGCCTCCAACAGGCGGTTCGCCCACACCGCGGGCGCCGACCGGTGTTTCGGGATCTGGAATATCGAGCGCCGCCCATTGCATATCGACGGGCACGTCCAAAATTGTTGGCGGCTTGCTCTGATAAAAGCGCGTCGAAAGCATGGCGCCGTAATGAGGGTCGTACACCCACTTCTGTCCAATGGCATGCCCAATCCCCAGAATGGACCGGCCCAGCACTTGGCCGCCAAGCGAGCGGGGATGAATTACCGAGCCCACATCGGCGTAGGCGAGGAAATCGACGATGTTGTACTTGCCGGTCTCCACATCCACTTCGACCTCGGCAAAGCTGGCAATGTAGGAAAATGTCGCGCCATCGCGAGGGTAGTTGTCCTTCGCAGCCGCCAAAAGGCCCTGGCCCGCAAGCGCCGCCGCCGCCGCCTTAGTCCGCCTGTTGAGGTCGGCGGATACTTCGTGGCCATCGTAGATGCCGCCGAGTTGAATCGCGTACTTCGCGGCCTGCGCCAGAGTCATGCCGGCGCCACCGCCCTTGCGAAATACGCGCTCGTTGGCAACATCGTAGTTCTCTGGCTTGCCGCCGAGCTTCTTGGCTGCAATCTCCTTGAGTTTTTGCCGGGCATCCATCGCGGTCGCGTAGGCAGCGCGTGTCATCGCGTGAGTCGTCTGGCTGCCGCCGGAAACGCAGGTGAACGGAAGGTTCTTCGACGAGTCGCCCCATGTAACGTCGCACTTCTCCCAGGGCACTCCGAGAACTTCGGCTCCCGCGCGATGTACGTCGATGACTGACTCCGTTCCCAGGTTGCCGATTCCGGACTGGAAGTTCACACGGCCATCCGGCTTGATAATGAGGAGACCATCGAATCCGACCGTGCCGCCGACATAACAGCTGAGCGATACGCCGACGCCGCGCGCCTTTGTACCGATCCGCTTCGGCGTGCGCGCGACCCTCTCACCCCATTTGAACTGTTCTGCCCCGCGGTCGAGGGCTTCCTTGAGGAACGCGCTCGTCGCATAAGACCGCTTGCCTTTCACTTCCGGCCCGAATGGCGCCTTGCCCTCCGGACAATTGACTCGGCGGATGGCGACTTGGTCGAGCCCGAGCTTGCGCGCCGCTTTCGCGATGATCGGCTCCATAATAACGATGCCCTGCAGGCCGCCAGGCGCGCTCTGCGCACTTCTGGGCGGCGTATTCGTCAGCACAGTGACTCCGCGCCAGCGCATGGCTTCTGGTTGGTAGAGGAGCGACACGATACGCCCCGATGTGGGGACATCGCCGTTTGCGTCATAGGGGCCGTTGTTGGAGATAACGAACATGTCGAGCGCGATGATCCGCCCGTCCTTGGAAAAGCCGACTTTCATCCGCCCTAGCAGACTGGGCCGCGCGCGGCCGATGAAAGTCTCCTCTTCCCGGCTGATCCGCATCATCACCGGCGCATTGGCCTTCTTCGATAGGAGCGCAGGAATAATCAGCGAAACGCCCGCCGTGACCTTGCTGCCGAAGCCGCCTCCGGTATATTCGCTGACGAGGACAACTTTGCTCACATCGATGTTCAACCATCTCGCGATGGCAGGAACGGTCTGTGCGGTGCTCTGCGTGCCGGTGTGAACGTAGACCTTCCCGTTCTGCCAGTACGCCAGCGCACTGCGCGTCTCAAGCGGCTGATGGCTCGTGTCCGGCGTCACAAACGTTTCATCGAGCACTAGAGCCGCATTCTTGAACCCCGCGTCGATGTCGCCGTACGACCATTCATCGGGCGTTTTCCCCATCGGCAGACGCCCGTACTTCGCGTCGGCGAACTCCGCCTCGGTCCACTTGAGCGCTCCGATCGTGGGAGGCGGCGGGGCCGGTGGCGGAGCTCCCGCCACGGCCGCCGGCGTCGGAGAATGCACCCAGATGTTTCCGTCCGTTCTGGGATTGGGGCCACCGGATCGCAAGGTATCGAGCGGGTCGATGACGAAGGGAAGCGGTTCGAACTCGATTCGAATCTTTTCAATCGCTTCAGCGGCAGTGAGCTCATCGACCGCGGCCACAGCGAGAATCGGTTCGCCTTGGTAGAGCGGTTCCATGGTCAGCGCCCGCTCGCTCTTTGGGTTGGCCCGAATCACCGTACCATTGTCGGTGAGTGTATCGGCCGGAGGTGGAAGTTCGTCGGCCGTGAGAATCGCTTTCACGCCGGGCATTGCCAGCGCTTGGCGCACATCGAGGCGCTTCACGCGCGCATGCGGCAAGGGGCTGAGGAGCAGCTTGCAGAACAGCATTCCTTCGGCGTGAAAGTCCTCCGCGTACTTTGCCTGCCCTGTGACCTTCGCGTAAAGGTCAGCCGTTACGTAATCCTTGCCGATCAATTTGTGTCCAGCCCCGTACACACGCGGAGTCGCTTCGACAGATCCAGTATCTCCATTAGACACGGCTTGCCCTCCTCATGTTCTCTGCGCCGCGCATCATCGCGGTCAGAATCTTGTCGTAGTCCTGGCACCGGCACAGATTCCCCGAGAGGCCCTGCGCCAGTTCGCTCCGGGTGGGCTTGGGATTCGTCTTCAGGAACGCCACCGCCGCCATGATGAAGCCCGGCATGCAGAACGCGCACTGGAATCCTTGTTCATCGATGACGCCTTGTTGGACTGGGTGCAGCGTGCCGTCGGAGCTCGCCAGCCCTTCGATTGTCAGGACTTTCCTATCGCGCACCGTGTGTGTCAGCACCGAGCAGGAATAGTACGGCACGCCGTCGATCAGCACGGTACAAGAACCGCATTCGGCTCGGTCGCACCCCAGTTTCGTGCCGGTGAGTCCTAGTTTGTGGCGCAGGGTCCAGGCCAGCGTTTCTTGTCTCATGACGTCTGCCCGCCGCTTCTGCCCGTTGACGTTGATGGTGAGCAGCCTTTCACCGGTGCCGCGAACAGACTGGCTTGCCAGACTGGAGGCGCGGAAGAGATAACTTGCAGAGGAAATTGCCACGCCGCCTACGATTACTCCCTTGATTAATTCGCGTCGCGTGAGCCCATTTTGCGGGTACTCAATCGTTTTTGGATCTTCGATGTCGCTCATCTCCTGGTCCCTCCTCTCGCATCCAACCTCGGCTTCGCGGCGCGTGGCCTATCGACCGGAATTTGCGATTTGGACCTCATAATTCGCTCATCGTACCCTTCCCCTGTGGACCCTGCAAGGTCGCCTCCGGCGCGCCGTCGGGAGCAAATGCCAAAGGGGCTATGCTGGAGTATTCTCCATATTCAACGGAGGATGTGATGACCGCTATATTACCGCCTGGAGCTTCGGCTCCAGAGTTCACCCTTCACGTTACACCCGATCAAAGTCTGTCTCTTAGCGAGCTGCGCGGCCAGCCAGTAATCCTGGCATTTTATCCCGCGGACTGGAGTCCGGTATGCGGTGATCAAATGGCTCTGTACAACGAAATCCTTCCCGAGTTTCAGAAATACAAAGCAGAGCTACTCGGAATTTCAGTCGACGGCGTTTGGTGCCACGAAGCCTTTGCGAAAGACAGGCATCTGCACTTTCCCCTGCTGGCGGATTTCGAGCCCAAAGGCGCGGCCGCGCTGAAGTATGGAGCCTATCGGAAATCGGACGGCTTTTGCGAACGCGCTCTCTTCGTGATCGACAAGAATGGAATCATCACGTGGAGTTACTGCTCACCGGTCGCCGTAAACCCCGGCGCCGACGGGATACTTCAAGCCCTCGAGAGCTTGCCGAAATAGGAGAATTCTATGAGCACACTCAAGGTGCCAGTTGGTACGGCGGATCACATCCAAGGCGACGAAAACGCTGCACTCACTCTGGTCGAGTATGGCGACTACGAATGCCCCCATTGCGGGCATGCCTATCCGATCGTCAAGCGCGTTCAAAAACACTTTGGCAAGCGCCTGCGCTTCGTATTTCGGAATTTCCCGTTGAACGAAATACATCCCCATGCGGAGTCCGCCGCGGAAACAGCGGAGTTTGCGGGCGCGCACGGGAAATTCTGGGAAATGCACGATCTCCTTTTTGAAAGCCAGAATCGCCTCGGCGGCGAACTCTTTCAAGAGCTAGCTAAGCGGCTGAAACTTGCCTCGGCGGACTTGCTCGCAGCTCTTGAGAAACGTGAATTCCTGGCCAAGGTCCGCGCCGATTTTGCAGGCGGAGCTCGCAGCGGCGTCAACGGCACTCCAACGTTCTTTATCAACGGTCGGCGCGATGATGATCCATTCGAGTATGTGGATCTGGTCGCTGCTATTGAGGCAGTCTTGCAGTCGAAGTGAGCGTTTTTGCATCCAACGCCATCCAAAAGGGTCTTTCGCGAAACAGTTTTCTCGTGACTCTTGATGGCCGGTAAGAATTAGATTCGACGCACGCACCCCAGAGTGAATTATTGATTCGGGTTGAGATTCCTTTCAACTCTTTGCCCGAATAGATTGTCGGAACGGCGCGATCTGGATTCGATAGAAACATGTGTTCCAAATCGGGATAGAGCTTTGGTCCAAGACCAAGCAGCGGGAATAAAGCATCGTTGAACCCGGTGATATGGCCCCACAAGTAAATCAAACGGTTTCTTCCAGGCGCGATCTCTTTTTGGAGTTGTTCTTCTGAAAGCGGATGGAAGAACTCATCGATACGATCGATGTTTAGCTTCCAACCTCGAAGTGCCGAGTCCATGAGCCGAGCGTCGATTTTCACGATGGATGCCTTTCTTGAGGCTGTTTGAAAGCACAACTGACCCAATGCCCAGATTCAGTCGATTTCATTGTGTAGCAACCTCCATAGCTCCGGCTTTCCCGGCTGAATCTTTCACCCGGAACCAAATCGAATAAAGTGCGGGCAGGAAAACCAACGTAAGCACCGTTCCTACCGCGGTTCCGCCAATCAATGCGTAGGCGAGTGACCCCCAGAACGCGGAGAATGTAAGTGGAACGAAGGCCAGCACCGCTGCGAGTGCAGTCAAGACCACGGGCCTCGACCGCTGAACTGTCGCTTCAACGATCGCGTGAAACGTATCGAGGCCTTCTTCATGATTTGTTTTGATTTGTCCGACGAGGATGAGAGTGTTGCGCATCAGGATTCCGGCCAGGGCGATCAGCCCCAAAATGGCATCAAAGCCGAAGGGTTGCCGGAAGACCAAAAGGATCGAAACTACTCCCACCAATCCGAGCGGTGCAGTAAGCAGGGTCATTGCCAATGCAGGCAGTGAGCGAACCTGGAAAATAATGACCACGAGCATGCAAACGACCATGATCGGAAATACCGCGGCTAACGCCGCATTGGCTTTTGCGGACTCCTCGTCGCTGGCACCAATCTGAATTGAATACCCGTCAGGAAGTCCGGCGACAATCGGTTGGATAGCCTTTAGAATTTCACCCGAAACCTGCGGCGGCTGCAGAGCGTCGTCGATGTCGCATTGTACGGTGATACTCGGAACGCGATCACGCCGCTTCAGAATCGGGTCTTCTTCGCGCACCTCGACCTTGCCGACTTGGCTGAGAGGAATGGAACGGCCATCCCGGCTGGTAAGCGTCATGTTCATCAGCTTGGTCGGGTCCAACCTGTTGAGCCCCGAGGTCCGAGCCACGACGTCGACTGTGCGGATGTCTTCACGGACCTGGGTCAGGGCCAGGCCCGTCAGCAAGAAGTCGATTTGCTTACCCGCCTCGCTCGACGAGAGCCCAATCAGATGAAGCCGGTCTTGGTTAAGAACGAAATGAACGGTTGGCGCGCGTTCTCCCCAGTCTTCATTCGCCTGTCGTGTGTGAGGGTCGGCCTGCATCTTCACCAAAACCTCGTCGGAGATAGCACGCAACTTCGCCAAATCGGAACCGGAAACTCGAAAAGCGACAGGCCACGGAGAGTAGGGCCCGAAGACAAAGCGCGAAGCCCTGACGCGCGCTTCCTGAACAAGTCCGGCAGCCAAACTTTCACGAAGCCGCTGCAGAAGGCGGGCCTGTGCCTTTGCATTCGCTGTAGCGACTATGAGTTTTGCGAAATTTGGATTGGGAAGTTCGGGGTTGTACGCCAGGAAAAAGCGGGGAGCGCCTCCCCCGATGTACGAGGTGACGAGTTGGGTTTCCGGTTGTTTCTTCAACCAATTCTCACTTTTTGCGGCACTCGCGCTGGTTGCTTCGATGCTTGCGCCTTGCGGCAAAGTAACGTCGACGAGAATTTCAGTTCGGTCGGAGTTGGGGAAAAATTGCTGATCGACGAAACGCGCGCCGAAAACCGCGACTAGAAAAAGCGCAGCCGCCGCGGCGGCAACGACAAATTTGTGCGATACCGCCCATACGATGACCCGGCGAAACTTTTGATAGTTTGGCGTCTCGTAAATTGCCGCATATCCACCGGCTATCGGAGGGATGTTGGGCAGCAACTTCACTCCCAGATATGGTGTGAACGTAACAGCAACGATCCACGACGTGAGCAACGCAATGCAGACAACCCAGAAAAGATTGCGAACATATTCTCCAGGGGCGGATTTGGCAAAGCCGATCGGCATCAGGCCGATGATCGTGACGAGAGTCCCTGCAAGCATCGGAGCAGCCGTGTGGCTCCAGGCGTAGCTCGCGGCCTTGATCCGGTCCCAGCCCTCTTCCATTTTTACGACCATGGTTTCGATCGCGATAATCGCGTCATCCACCAGTAGCCCCAAAGCAAGGATGAGAGCGCCCAGCGAGATACGATCGAGATTGATGCCGCCAAGCAACATGACAACGAGCGTCGCCGAAAGGGTGAGGGGAACCGCAGCTGCAACAACAATTCCAACGCGCCAGCCAAGGCTAACGAGGCTGACGACCATCACGACCATCAACGCCACGAAGAATTTAAATTGAAATTCGTCTACTGCGTTCTTGATGACTTCCGCCTGATCGATTACCTTCGAGAAGGTGAATCCCCCCGGCAAATTGGATTGAATCTTCTTCTGTTCGATGTCAAGTGCTTTGCCAAGTTCCAATCCGTTGAAACGATCCTGCATCACTACATCCAGCATCATCGCTGGATCGCCACTATGGCGAACCAGGAAAGACGCGGGATCCTCATATCCACGCTTCACATCGGCGATGTCGGAC
>WNFA01008500.1_pt1 | contig 10681 bp, 8 predicted proteins | sample 5400481 | NCBI WGS metagenome assembly WNFA01 (sample SAMN13153340, study PRJNA577476) | soil metagenome | isolation source: 120 cm saprolite under Douglas fir tree site 2 hole 1 replicate 2 | place: USA:California | collected 2015-04-18 | reverse complement strand
ATCGGGGAAGGGCGCAAGCGGGCTGACCTCAACCACTACGATAACCCCGCTCCCGGAGCGCTTGGGCGCGGCGGCGGTTTCAATGTGGTAGCTCTTCACCGGGCCCCAATAACCTGCGGGGCCCCAGTCGTCGAGGAAATCCTTCATCGCATAATTTGGATTGGGCTTCCAGAGTTGGTAAGCGCGCACGGTGTCGCCCGCAACAAGCGCGTCAAAGAACCGCGCAGCGGCCTGTTTTTCGGAATGGAAGCGGAAACCGTACCAATACCAAAGGTAGCCGCTGATGAGCAGGATAAGCGCAATGACCGTGATGACGTAGCGCCGGAGCTTTGATTTCGGTTCTTCCACAGTGGAATCAAGGATTCCCAAGGATGTTCCTTTCCCGCAGCCGGTAAGAAAAAGACCCGCGGAACAAAACCGGGCGGCTGGAACGATCGCCGGCCGTCAAATCTGCCGCTTGAACAGCGCAATGCAGGCGCTGATCAGCACCACGGAAAACCCGAACAGCACCAGCACATCAAAGTATATCCCCTCGAAGCCGGTATTCTTAAGCAGGAGATTTTTCAAGGCGTGCACCACGTAGGTGAACGGGTCAACGACCGAAATCCACTTGAGCCACACGGGAAATCCCGCGGTGGGATAGATCGCGCCGGAAGGAAAAAACAGCAGGGTGTTGAGCACGCCGAAAATCGCGCGCGGCACCAGCGGATCGTTCACCCTCACCATCACCAGAAACATGAAGCTGATCATGGCCAGCGAAGCGACCGCCAGCACGATGACCAGATAGAACAGCCGCACGGGGTCCCAGATGCGGTCAATTCCCGCGATCAGCCCGCCGATGATGGTGATGGTCAGACCGGACATGAGCCCCTTGATGGCTCCGGCGAAGTTCAGTCCGAGGATCAGCTCGGCTTTGTGGATCGGCGTGACCAGGTAGCCCTCGTGCAGGCCGCGCGCCTTGTCGTCAATAAATACGATGCCGCCGCCGATCATGGCCACCACGAAAATGGCAATCGAGATCGAGCCCGCGAGCAGATACTTGATGTACTCGATGTAGGGATAGACCTCGACGACCTGCAAATCTATGGCGCCGGCCAGGCGCGGCTTGACGACCGGCGCGTTCAGGTCGGCCTGAATCTGCTGGACGCGCTCGAGCAAGCCGCTGGAAACGAAATTGTCGGTGTTGTCTTCGATGAATGCGATGCGCGGGCGATCCTGGTGCAGGACGCGGCGCGAGTAGCCGTGCGGAATGTGCACGACGGCGCGGACGAAACCCGCGCGCAGGTCCAGGACGGCGTTGGAAAGCGAATCGTATTCGACGGTGTGGAACGTCTGCGGGCCGACGGCAATGGCATTGAAGCGTTCGCGGACAATGCGCGACTGGCTGGAGCGGTCCTCATCCACCAGGGCGATGGTGATGCCTTTGATCTTTCCGCCGAACGCGTAGCCCAGCACGATGAGCTGCATCAGCGGAAAGACCATCGAGCTGACCATCAGCGCGGGGCTGCGGAAGAACTTGCGCATGTCGCGCTCGATGATGGCGGAGATGCGTTCGAAATTCAGGCCAAAGGGCATGCGTTCACTTATATAAATGACTCACGTCGTACAGCAACCCGGCGTGCGCGGTGTCGCGCAGCTGCCGGCCGGTATAGTGCAGAAACACGTCGTCCAGGGTGGTGCTCTGCACGGTCACCTTCTTCACCGTCACGCGCCTGGCCTTCGCCAGTTCCATCAGCGCGCCGACGGTGTCCGGGCCGCTGTGTGAAGCGATGTGCACCGCGCCATCCTGCTCCTTGACGTCGGCGACCTGCGCGAGGCCCCGCAGCTGCTCCACCCAGTTCGCGGGCGCGCCGGTGAATTCGGCTTCGACCACGTCTGTGCCGGGAACGTTGTCTTTCAACTGCGTCGGCGTGTCCAGGGCGGCGAGTTTTCCGTGGTCCACAATGGCAATGCGGTCGCACAGCTTGTCGGCCTCGTCCATATAATGCGTCGTTAGGAGGATGGTCAGGTCGGACTGCTGCTTCAGCTTGGCGATCATTTCCCACACGTTGGAGCGGGAAACCGGATCCAGGCCCGTGGTGGGCTCGTCGAGAAACAAAATCTTCGGCGAGTGCACCAGTCCGCGCGCGATTTCCAGGCGGCGCCGCATGCCGCCGGAGAAATTCCGCACGAGCTGGCCCGCGAATTTCTCGAGGTCCACCGCGGCGAGCAGTTCATCGGCGAGCGGTCCGCGCCGCGCCGCGGGCACGCCGTAGAGCTTGGCATGAATCGTCAGGTTTTCGCGGGCGGTCAGCTCCGGGTCGGAGGTGAGCGCCTGGGGGATGACGCCGATGGCGTGGCGTACGCCGTCGGCATCGGCATTGATGTCGTGTCCGGCGATGCGCGCCGTGCCGGAGGTCGCCGGCGTCAGCGTGGTCAGCATGCGGATCAGCGTCGTCTTGCCGGCGCCGTTCGGCCCCAGCAAGCCGAAGATTTCTCCGGCGCTAACCGTGAAACTGATCTCGTTTACGGCCACCAGTTCGCCGAAGCGTTTCGTCAGGTGCTCGACTTCAATCGCGTTTGTCGTTGCGTTCGCAGGGGCATTCATGGAAGAGCGTTCTTTCAGCGCGAGAACCAGCCCTTCTTCGGCGGAGGCGGCAGAAGGACGGTGGCCGTCATCCCCGCAAACAACCGGCGGCCGGGGTTGGGCACGGCAACTTTAATCGCAAAGGATTTGATGTCCCGCTTGGTTCTGCTGACGTCGCGCTGCGTGGCGAAGTCCGACTCGACGCCCTTGAAGAATACCTTGCCTTCGATGACGTCTCCCGACGGCAGGCGCACGCGCAGCACCTGGCCGAATTGAATCAGGTCAATGTAGGACTCTTCGACGTCGGCGCGCACCCACAGATGATCCACATCAATAACCGTGATGATGGGCGCTCCCGGCTGGATGACTTCGCCCTGCCGCACCACGCGCACGGAAACAATCCCGTCCAGCGGGGCATAGATTTTCGTGTAGCTGAGCCGCGTCTCCGCTTCGTCTTTTGCCGCGCGCGCCTGCTGCAGCAGCGCCCGCGTGGACGCCACGGCGCTCTGCTGCACCTCCACCTGCTTGCGGTTCGCGCGCGCCACATCGAGAGCCGCAGCCTGTGCTCGTACCTGGTCCTCGAGCGATTTCACCGTGGCTTGCGAAGACTTGAGCGCCGCCTCGGCGTGGTCGCGATCCTGCACCGGAGATACGCCGCCCTGGACCAACCCCACGGCACGCTTATAGTCCTGTTCGTTCCTGAGCAGATCCGCGTGCGCGGATTCAAGCTGGGCTTTCGTCGCGGTGAGCGTGGCCTCGACGCGGGTCAGGTCGGCTCCCGTCTGCTCGTCGGTCCAACCTTCGGTCCGGTGCGCTTGCGTGACCTGCGCTTCCAGGCTGCGGATGCTGGCGGCGGTGGAATCGCGTTGTGCCGCGAGTTCCGCGGTGTCCAGTTCGGCAACGAGCTGCCCCGCTTTGACCTCGGCGCCTTCCCCCACCAGGAGGCGCTCGATCCGGCCGGTGATTCTCGCGCTCACGATAACTTCGTTGCCATCCACCACGCCGGTCAGCGGGATGTCCGAACCTTTCGGCACGGTGACGATGTACAGCACCAGGGCGACCAGGAACACGGCTCCGAGAAACATGAAGAAACGGGAGATATTCATTCCAGCCTCATCCGGGCCTCGTAACCCGCAGGCGCGAATCCTTTAGTCTAACCTGAAAGCCATACAATTTCTGTACGCACCGGCTCGAAGAAACTTTCGTTCCGGACGGCCCGGGTGCGTCAGACTGCGGTAATTCGCTCCGCAGGACGGCGGTTCTTCCGGACCTGTCTCGATCCAAGGGGGAGGGGAGAGCCTACCCATCCAGCGCGCCGCCGGCGCCGGGCGGAAGCTCGATGGCGTATTTGGTGCGGGACTTTTCTTTGTGCTGCTCGAGGGCCAGCTCGATGAGGCGGTCTACTAACTCGCGGTAACTGACGCCGCTCGCTTCCCACATCTTCGGGTACATGCTGATGGAAGTGAAGCCGGGGATGGTGTTGACCTCGTTGAGGTAGATTTTGCGGCTGCGTTGTTCGAGGAAGAAATCCACCCGCGCCATGCCGCCCAGCTCCAGCACGCGGAACGCGCGAACGGCGTACTCCTGGAAGCGCTGCGTCTGTGCGGCGGAGAGTTTCGCGGGAATGTCGGTCCGTGTGCCCTCCTCCAGATACTTGGCAGTGTAGTCGTAGAATTCGCGGTGCGGCATGATCTCGCCGGGGACCGACGCGCGCGGGTCGTCGTTGCCCAGCACGGAGACTTCGATTTCTCGCCCCCGGATGGCCCGCTCGACCATGATTTTCTGGGCGAACTCGGCGGCCAGGTCGAGTGCCGGACCGAACTCCTCGGCGGTGTGCACTTTCGTCATCCCCACGGAAGAACCGAGCGTGGCGGGCTTGACGAACACCGGGTAGCGGAATTTCTTTTCCACCTCGCGGCGGACCTTCGCGGGGCCGCGCTCCCAGTCGCGCCGCGTCACGGCAATCCATGGAACTACCGGGATCTTCGCTTCCTTGCAAAGACGCTTCTGGACGTCCTTGTCCATGCCGATGGCTGAACCGAGCACGCCCGCCCCGACGTAAGGCAATCCGGCCAGCTCCAGCAGACCCTGGACCGTGCCGTCTTCCCCGAACGTGCCGTGGAGCACCGGAAACACCACGTCCACACGCAGCGAGCCCGCGCGGCTCCCGTCAAGCGGCATCAGCGCCGAAGCGTTGGGGTCGGCCGGCAGCACCATGCGCTGGCCGCTCTTGAGCACTTCGGGCAGCATCTTCGTCGCGCCTGTGCCGACGAGCCACTGGCCATCCTTGCTGATGCCGATGGGCACCGTTTCGTACTTTTCGGGGTCGAGGCTGCGGATTACGGTCGCTGCCGAAGCCAGCGACACTTCATGCTCGCCGGAGCGCCCGCCGAACAGCACGCCTACGCGCAGCCGTTTTTTTTCCGTCGTCATTGCTTTGGCCGCTACAGAATTTTTTTACCCAGGCTGGACAGCACCAATTCTACTCCCAGAAGCGCGGTTGTGTTGTGCTCATCAATGACGGGGTTGATTTCGACGATTTCCAGCGACACCATGGCTTTGCTGTCGCAAATCATTTCCATGGCCAGGTGCGCCTCGCGGTAGGTGACGCCGCCGCGCACGGGAGTGCCGACTCCCGGCGCGTCCGTGGGGTCCACAAAGTCCATGTCCAGGCTGACGGCAATTCCATCGGTCTCGTCGGAGGCAACCCGCAGCGCCTCGCTCATCACCTCGCGCATGCCGCGCTCGTCAATGTCGCGCATGGTGAAGACGTGCGCGCCGGACTCTTTCACCAGGCGTTTTTCCTTGGGGTCCAGTTCGCGCACGCCCACCAGGGCGACATTGCGCGGCTCGACTTTGGGCTTGAAACCTAGCAACTCGACCAGCTCCGGCGCGCCGTAACCCATCACCGAGGCCAGCGGCATCCCGTGGACGTTCCCCGAAGGCGAGCTTTCCGGAGTGTTCATGTCGCCGTGCGCGTCGAGCCACACGTAGCCGATGCGCTTCTGCCGTGTGCGGTACGCCCCGGAAACACCCGACACCACGCCGACGGCGATGGAGTGGTCGCCGCCCAGCACTACCGGCAGGAATCCTTCATCCAGGGTCTTTTGCACCAACTCGGCAAGGCCGCGGCAGGTTTCGGCGATTTCGTTGAGGTACTTGGCGCGCTTTTCGCCGTAGGGCTGCTCCTCAGGCTGCTTGACGAAAATGTTGCCGATGTCTTCGACCTGATGGCCGAGCTGCTTGATGCGCGCCTGCAATCCCGCGACGCGCAGCGCCGATGGGCCCATGTCCACCCCGCGGCGGCTCTGGCCCAGGTCCATCGGCACTCCGATGATGCGCACTTTTTGCGGCATGGTTTGATGACTGGTGACTGGTGACTAGTGACTAGTGACCGGTGACTAGTGACTCGCCGAACTAGGTCTTGCTTCCAGTCGGTTTCGGAGCGATCGTCCAATCGCATTAATCAACCGGCCGACAGAATCACATTCATCATTTACGTTGCGGAACTCTTCTTCGGTGATTCGTCCCAGGTCGCTGCCGAGATACATGAAGTAGCGAGTCTCTTCTAGCTCGCCTCGGGCGATTTGGAGGCAGCGCAAAAACTCCTTAGTTGTTCCTCGTCCAAATCCCTCAGCAATATTGGCCGCAACTGAAGAAGCTGACCGCCGAACCTGCGAGACGATCCCAAACTGATCCGATTTCGGGAACCGCTCGGTCATTTTGAAGACAACCAACACGAGCTCGTGCGCCTTTTGCCAAACCTGCAATTCACGATAGGTCTTGACTTTCACCAGTCACCAGTCACCAATCACCAGTCACTAAGGGTATACGCGATAAATCATGCGAGGGAAGGGAATCACTTCCCGGATGTGCTCGGTTCCGCAAATCCACGCCACGGTGCGTTCGAGGCCCAGGCCAAAGCCGGCGTGCGGCACGCTGCCGTAGCGGCGCAGGTCGAGGTACCACCGGAAAGCTTCTTCCGGCAGCTTGTTTTCGCGAATGCGTTTGAGCAGCAAATCGTAGTCCGCGACGCGCTCGCCGCCGCCGATGATTTCGCCGTAGCCTTCCGGCGCAAGCATGTCGAATCCCAATGCCAGGTCGGGCCGCTGGGGGTCGGGTTGCATGTAGAACGCTTTGATCGCTGCGGGGTAGCGATGCACCATCACGGGCCGGTCGTATTCGCTCGACAGGATGGTTTCTTCGTCGCCGCCAAAATCGTCGCCCCACTTCGCGGGGTTGCCGCGTTTCTGGAGGATTTGAATGGCCTCGTCGTAGCTGACCCGCGGGAAGGGCGGCTTCACGTTGGCGAGTTTGCCGGGCTCGCGCTTGAGTGTTTCCAACTCGCGAACGCGGTTTCTCAGCACCGATTGCACCATGTGGCTCACCAGGCCTTCCCCCAGCTCCATCATGTCGGCCAGGCGCGCGTAGGCGGCTTCGGGCTCCAGCATCCAGAATTCGGTCAGGTGGCGGCGCGTCTTGGATTTTTCGGCGCGGAACGTCGGCCCAAACGTGTACACCTTGCCGAGGGCCATCGCCGTCGCTTCGACGTACAGCTGACCAGATTGCGTGAGGTATGCCTTCTTGTCGTCAATGTACTGCACTTCAAACAGCGACGTGGTGCCCTCGCAGGCGGCCGGCGTAAAAATAGGCGCCTCGGTGAGGGTGTACCCCCGCCCGTCCATGAACTCGTGCGCGGCGCGAACCGCTTCGGCGCGGATGCGCAGGATGGCGGCCTGGCGGGGCGTGCGGATCCACAAGTGCCTGTGGTCGAGCAGAAAATCAACGCCGTGCTCTTTGAGTTGGATGGGATAGGGATCGTCTTCAGCCACGCGTTGCACCACTTCGATCCCCGTGATGCCGATTTCACAGCCGCCCGGCGCGCGCTGCTCCGCGCGGATTTTTCCCGTGACGATGACGCTGGACTCCTGCGTCAACCCGCGAAGCTGCTCAAATGCCGCGGGGTGCTCCTTCTGCGAGACCACGCCCTGTATGATTCCCGTGCCATCCCGAAAAATGGGAAACAGCAGTTTTCCCGATTCGCGCAGGTTGTAGAGCCAGCCGCGCAGGGTGACCTCCTGTCCGGCGTGCTCGGCCGCGTTTTCGATGGCGACAACGTTCATCGAGCCTTTCTGTTAAGTCCTTCGAATTTGTCGAACACCCCGCGTGCTGCGGCCAGCGTATTGGTCACCGCTCCCGCGTCCGGGTAGCCCGAAGCGCTGGACGGCAGCTCCTTGAGCTCCAGCACCAGAGGCAGGTCGCCGGCCGGGGCCCCGCGCAGCAGTTTCAGCGCGGCGTTCCAGTCAATCGTGCCGGCATAGGGGAGCAGGTGCTCGTCCTTTTCGCCGTGATTGTCGTGGACGTGCGTTGTGGCGGTGAGCTCGCGCATCACTTCAAAGCTTTTCGCCACGCGCTCTTCCGGGGGCCCTTCTTCCAGGTTGGCGTGGCCCACGTCGAAGCACAATTTCAGTCCGGTGAGGCGCGTTTCTTCGATGAAGGCGCGAAGCGTCGAGGGCGCGCCCATTTCGTTTGTGGTGTTTTCCAGCGCGATTGTGACGCCGCGCTGCTTGGCGAAAATCACCAGATGTTCGAGCGAGCTGAACGCGGCGTCGCGCGTGCGGGCGTCCAGGGTTTCGCGCGGAGCGCCCAGATGCTGCACCAGAAATGGAAACGGCGCTTTCTCGGCAAGATCGAGCGCGCGTTTGATCTCATCCACGGCGTCAATGCGCCGGACGCGCTCAGGGTCGCACAGCGAAAGCGGAACGCCGCTCTCGCGCCCGGGGAGAAAGTCGCGCCCCGTGGGCGAATGGAACGAATGAAGTGTGAGATTGTTTGCGGCGAGAGCGCCGGCCAGCTCGCGCACATCCGTCGCCGAATCGTAATCGAAATGGTTTCGCGCGCCGTAGAGCTCGATGGCGGTAAACTCCGCTCTCCGAGAAGCGGCGCCGTCAGCTTGCGATTGGCAAAGATGTATGTGGAAAGGACCCGTTGCATGGGGGCGGTCAGTATCCTTTGGCGGAGCCTTCGTCGCGAGGGTCGGCCGCGCCGAGCCGCTCGCCCGTGCGCGGATCAATGCCAATCGCGTTCACCAGTCCGAGATGACCGCGCCGGGTGACCTTGTGGCCGCGCGCTTCGAGTGCTTTGACAAGTTCGTCCGGGAACGATTCCTCGAGGAAAAGAGTGTCCGGCAGCCACTGGTGATGGAACCGGGGCGCATTGATGGCCGCCTGCGCTTCCATGCCCAGCCGCATCCAGTCCAGAACGCTCAGCAGCGTCACGGAAATAATTGTGGGTCCCCCGGGAGAGCCGGTGACGAAGCTCAGCTTGCCGTTGCGCAGCAGAATCGTCGGGGTCATCGAGCTGAGCGGGCGCTTGCCGGGGGCGATGGCGTTCGCCTCCGACTGAATCAGGCCAAACAGCTTGTTGGGCACGCCGGGCTGAGTGGTGAAGTCGTCCATCTCGTCATTCAGCAGAAAACCCGCCGAGCAGGTCACACCCGAGCCGTAGCTGTTGTTCAGCGTATAGGTAGTGGCGACAGCGTTTCCCGCGGCGTCCACGACGGAATAGTGCGTGGTGTTGTTGCCCTCGGTTGGGCTGACCGCGATGCGCTCCGGCGAAGCGTCCCGCGCCAGTCCACCGCCGCTGCCGCCGGCGGCAGGAGCGTCAAACGGCGCGGGATTGCCCGCGCGCACCGTCTGGCTTGACGAAGCATGCAACGCGTCAATGCTCGCAAATAGTTCCTTGGCGTAACGCGGGTCGGTGAGTCCCTGGACGGGGACGTGCGCGAAATCCGGATCGGCAAGATAGGCCGCGCGATCCGCGAACACCCGCCGCATTGTTTCCGCGACCATGTGCACCGACGGCGCGTCATCCCACGACTTCAGCGGAACGCCGTTCAGCATATTCAGCGCTTCGATCATGGCCACGCCGCCGGAGCTTGGCGGCGGACTGCTGATGACCTCCCACCGGGCATCGCCTGCCTGGTAGCTCGCGCGCAGAGGCTCACGCACCTTCACTTTGTAATTGGCGAGATCCTCGAGCGTGATCGGTCCATTCATCCGTTCCATCTCGCTCGCGAGCTTCCGAGCCGTTTCCCCCCGGTAGAACTCCGCGCTTCCGCGTCGGGCGATGCGCTTGAGCGTTGCGGCAAGCTCCGGCTGGCGCAGGATTTCGCCCGGCTGGTACAACGCCCCGTCTTTCAGAAAGATTCTCTTGCTCATGGGAAACCGCTCGAGCAGGCTGCGGTGGGCCGCGAGTTCGCGCGCCAGCTTTTCGCTGACCGGGAAACCCTGCTCCGCCAGGCGGATCGCCGGCGCCATCACCTGCGCAAGCGTCAGCTTGCCGTACTTCTTCAGCGCCGACTCAAGCCCCGCCACCGTCCCCGGGACGCCCACCGAGCGGTAGCCAATCGTTGCCGCGTCGCCGTCGAGCGTGCCGTCGGGGAGGATGTACATGTCGCGCGAGGAGTGGCCGGACGCGACTTCGCGGAAATCAAGAAATGTCGTGCGCCCGTCACGCAGCCGCACCAGCATAAAGCCGCCGCCGCCCAGGTTTCCGGCTCTTGGCCCCACCACCGCCAGAGCAAAACCCACGGCCACGGCCGCGTCCACGGCATTCCCGCCTTTTTTGAGGATTTCGACTCCCGCTGCGGAGGCCAGAGGCTCGTCGGAGGCGACCATGGCTTTGGCGCCGCGCACGGCCTGTGCGGGCCAAGCCGCCCGAGGTGTCGCCGGCTTCGGCGCATTCAGTTCGCTCCCCGTTTGGCCGCGGGAAGCTGCCGGCCAGCACCAAGCTGCGCAAACCAGGATTGCTAGCGCTGTGATTTTCGAACGCATGGGAAACAATTGACTGTAAGCGAATCGCCCGGGGGCGTCAAGGCGAGGCCGGTATTTGGTGTGAGCTATTTGATTTCAACGGCCCGGTCGAGCGAATCCATCAAGTTTTTCCAGGAGTCGTCGGCGCGCGGTGGTGCCACGATCGTGAGCAGATATGCGTAGTACCCTTTTTTCAACACCAGAAGGGCCATTTGGGATGGTTTGCCCGTGAGGGTATATTCAAATGAAATGCGTCGCGCGGGTTGCCCGTTTACGGTCAGGCGGTCTTGGCCGGTCAACT
>WNFA01005669.1_pt1 | contig 10682 bp, 9 predicted proteins | sample 5400481 | NCBI WGS metagenome assembly WNFA01 (sample SAMN13153340, study PRJNA577476) | soil metagenome | isolation source: 120 cm saprolite under Douglas fir tree site 2 hole 1 replicate 2 | place: USA:California | collected 2015-04-18 | reverse complement strand
ATTGTACACGGGTGGCACTTTTCCGTCAAGGGGATAGAACCTACCGCCCAACAACAACTACTACGCCTTTTTTATTATACTACCACATACAAGAACAATTTTTGGGGCATGTTTATGCCCATACCGGGTTTATGCTCGAAATTGCCCCTAATAACGCGTTGGGGAGGGGATGCTTGCATCGCCCATGTCGAGGGTAGCGTTCTCCCACCATGGGCGATGCAAGCATCCCCTCCCCACATCCGCACCGGACATATTCCTTGCCTTGATATCTCAAGGTAAACGCCCCACATTCTAATTTCCCTATATAGAAAGAGGCTCGTTGTTTGATGGAACTCAGGTCTTTAATGGGCGCGAAGAAAAATACGCGTTTTTCACCACGATTTTCTGCGCACAACAGTTCATTATCGAACAGGTACAGCCGCCCTCTTGCCACCAATTCCCCCTTTGAGTTCAGCAATGTCATCAAGGTGAAGCGACGAGGCTGGCGTACCGGCACATGTTCAGCCAATGCCTGCTCAACTTGAGCGCGTTGCTCCGGCATCATGCCCTCTAAATACAGGCGAATGTAACGCGTCTCCCCAAAGAGAAACCCCACACCCTCCTTACCTTTGCTCACACGCAGGTATTCTTCTCCCTCGTCTACAGCAAAACGAGCCTCCGACCAGGCCATCTCTTGCTCATTCATCCCCGGAAACCGCACACGCACTTTATCGTGTTCTATCCACACTCCAGAATGCGCATAACTATATTGCAAGAGAAGTACCGGTAACAGAACGGTCAATCCGATGGTGGCAACCAGGTAAGAGGGTACGATCAGTCCTTGCAAATCAATAGGCAGTACGAGAAAGTTTGAAAGCAGCGCCAGGGAACCAAATATCACCAGCACAAGAGCAGAAACGATAGCGAGGGTGGTGAGTTGACGAGTATGCAGGATAAAGCGATATCGATTAGTGTTATTATTAGTCATTTGAATGAAATGCTCCAATTAGCGTCAGTATGATACACTAATTTCAGAAATTTATTGTCCGCTGAAGTTTAACACATCGAGGGAACTTTTAGTAGCATGATTGAACGATATTCGCTGCCGGAGATGGCTGCTATCTGGTCAGCAAGACATAAAACTGATATGTGGTTACGGGTAGAGCTGCTTGTGTGCGAGGGATGGGCACGCGAAGGGGTTATCCCACAGGATGCCATGGAGAAGATACGCTCTGCTCGCTATAATGCGCAACGCATGCAGGAGATCGAGCAGGAAACGCATCACGATATGATTTCATTTTTGCGCTCCATCCAGGAACAATTGGGATCAGAAGGGCGCTTCATTCACCTTGGATTGACTTCTTCTGATGTGCTGGATACAGGATTGGCCGCGCAACTCAAAGAGGCGGGAACACTTCTTAGTAAGAGCCTTTCAGATCTTGTAGAGACAGTAGAACAGTCTGCCATACGCAATAAATATACACTGATGGTTGGACGCACACATGGTATTCACGCCGAGCCGATTACCTTTGGCCTAAAACTGGCTTTATGGGTGGACGAACTGCGCCGGGGGCAGCAAAGGCTTGCGGCAGCGCTAGAACAGGTAACCGTAGGAAAAATCTCAGGAGCTGTCGGCACCCACGCTACCGTTCCACCACAGATCGAAGAGTTTGTCTGCGAACAATTGGGCCTGGGAGTTGCGCCGGTGTCCAGCCAGATTGTGCAACGTGATCGCCACGCACACTTCATCACTACCCTGGCGCTAATTGGCAGTTCATTGGAAAAGATGGCCCAGGAGATTCGTCACTTGCAACGTACAGAAGTGGGCGAGGCCTTTGAGCCATTTGAGGCAGGTCAACAAGGGTCGTCAGCAATGCCACACAAACGCAATCCCGAATTGTGTGAGCGTATCTGCGGGTTGGCTCGCGTCCTGCGCGGGTTTGCTGTAACGTCGATGGAAAACATGGCTCTATGGCACGAACGGGATATCAGTCATTCTTCCGCCGAGAGAATCATCATTCCCGACGCCTGCACCTTGCTACATTATATGCTACACCTCTTCAACCAGGTCATGAGTGGGCTGCAGGTTGATGAAGAACACATGCAAACCAATCTGAACATGACCGGGGGACTCATCTTCTCGCAGCGCATTCTGCTCGCGCTCATCGAGAAGGGTGTGGGTAGACAAGAAGCGTACAAGATGGTGCAACGTAACGCAAAAAAGGTGTGGGACATGTCGAGTAAGGGTCCAATAGAAGGAAAGGCTTTCATTGATGCTCTCAGCGATGATAACGAGGTCAGGCAGTATCTTTCTCGCAGCGAGCTAAACGAATTGACGAACACTGATTATTACGTCAGATATATTGATACGGCGTTCGCAAGGCTGGGCTTATGACAGAGTCGGTGAATTCACCTGGCGCGGGTGGAACTCTCTTGCCCGGTGGGGATAGCTCCCCCTCGCCTGAAAGGGATAGGCTCCTCTCGCCTGGCGGGGGCAAGCCCCGCCACTACATATCTGCTTTCCTCTACCCAGAGAAATCAGCTCTTCTGCGCTTCATTTTAATGGGTACTGCGCTCGAGTTGCTTTATCTTTTGGTATTTGCGCTTACCCCTTTATCCACAACCTCTCCAAAACTCTCACCATTAGGGATGAAGTGGTCGTGGACCCTTGCACTTTCACAACTGCTTTTTCACAGAAGCCGGAGCTTGAGCGAGGGATTTTCTGATCTCGGTCCTTACTTTCTACTTCTCGGCCTGACATTGATTGTGCTTACTGGCGTGTACCTGTGTGCAGTAGGAAGGGCTTTCCACGACAGCAATAAGATACGCATTACATCCCGCTGGCTGCTTTTGCCACTGGTTGGAGCGACGATATTCGGCATTACACTCTTGTTTCTACCTGCGCTCTTCTCAAATGAAGTCTATGGCTACATTTTCAGTGGTCGTATGCTCACCATCTATCATGTCGATCCTATAATTACTCCACCTGCACAAATTCATCAAGACCCCTTTTTTGCCTGGATATCTCAACCCAATACGCCAAATGTTTATGGTCCACTGTGGCTGGTCATCGCGTCCTTATTAGTGAGAGTAAGCAATAGTGTCATTGTCACATTGTTGCTCTTCAAAAGCCTGGCGCTGCTCTTTCACCTGATCAATTGTATCTTGATCTGGGCTATTCTTGGCAAGCTAGCATTTACGCGTCGCCTGTTCGGAACACTACTTTATGCCTGGAATCCACTGGCGCTGATTGAGTTAGCAGGAAATGGCCATAATGATGGTATGCTGATCTGTTTCTTGCTATTGGCAACATGGCTTTACGCGCAGCAAAAAGGGGGAGGGTATGATGTTGGGGCAATAGCATTACTTGGACTTGCAATGAGCGTTAATCTTGTAGGCATTCTGTTCACGCCGATGTTGATCTGGTTCAGCGTGCGCCGCGAACGCAGAATTGAACGGGCCATATGGAGTTTCTTCTGGAGGGCGGTTTTAGCGCTAGCTATGTTGTTCATTGTATATCTCCCATTCTGGCATGGTAGTTCAACGTACCTGGCTCTCATTTCATCCATTGACTTGCAGCATTTTGTACATTCTCCTCCAGGCGTGCTGGTGAAAGCAATGCGTTGGCTATTCAGGCACCTGTTTGCAGGTATAAATATAGCTCCTTCTTATGCACCATTTATCCAACCCCTCAATAGCGCCAACGCGACAGTTCTAAGTTCGACCATTTTTATCTTTGCCTTCATCTATTTTTACTTGTTAGGTAAGGTTCGAAAAGCTCCAGTCACTGTTCCCACTATGCATTCCTCAGCCACCCCTGGTTTTGATAAACTGTTCACGAGTTTGAGCATAGTTATTTTAGGATATATCGTGCTCGTATCGGGAGTATTCTGGCCCTGGTATGTTCTGTGGGCTCTCTGGGTCATTGCATTACGTCCTTTCGATGCGCTCACAGGGAGTGTATTGCTGCTCTCATGCACGGCTCTCCTCACCTATCCACTGCTCTACCTGGACAGGTTGCCGATTGCCTCGTATCAACCATTTCTCATCTTCGGCATCCCCCTCGTCTATTTGATTGCAAACAAAGTAATAAGAAGAAACGAAAGGAAAATGTTAGCATATGACCGACGAAGTGAAACAGCGCAAGATTGAACATATCGGCGTAGCTTTGGGGCAGGATATCTCTGTAGCTCAACGCGCAAATTGGAACGACATTCAATTCGTTCACCAGGCATTACCGGAGGTGGACCTGGATGAGATCGATACCTCGGTCAACTTCTTCGGTCATAGGCTGCGCTACCCCATCTTTATGTCTTCATTGACAGGAGGCCATCCTGATGTGACATCGATTAATCGCAACCTGGCGCGCGCAGCAGAATACTACGGCTTAGCACTCGGCGTCGGCAGCCAGCGCGCTGGTATCATTAATCCCGATGTCGCCAGCAGCTATGCCGTTACGCGCGAGTATGCGCCACATACATTCCTGATCGCGAATATTGGCGCACCACAGCTTATTACGCAATTGCGCCATGCCCCATTTACGATCGGACAGGTAGAGCGTGCCATAGAAATGATTGGCGCAAACGCCCTGGCAATCCATATGAACAGCCCTCAAGAAGCGGCACAACCCGAAGGCGACAGGCGAGCAGCAGGCGAGGCTGCAGCGCTCAAAGCGCTAACCGGTCAGATTGAGGTTCCCGTGATCGCCAAGGAGACGGGCGCAGGTATCTGCCGCGAACAGGCTCTGCTGTTGCGTTCGTGTGGCGTTGCTGCGATTGATGTAGGAGGAGCGGGCGGGAGCAGCATGTCGGCTATGGAAGCGGCACGCTCTGAAGCGCGTGGTGATGAGAGAACTCGCAATATAGGTTTGCTCTTTCGAGATTGGGGAATAGCTACGCCAGTCTCTATCGTCGAGGCAAGCGTGGCACATGTACCCTTGATCGCTACGGGTGGGGTACGTAACGGCCTGGATATGGCACGTGCACTTGCGATGGGGGCTACACTCGCCGGTATGGGGTTTCCTTTCCTTAAAGCCGCGAGCGAAAGCTACGAGGCGGTGTGTGAATTAGTTGAGGGTATCGTGGCCGAGCTTAAAGTTGCAATGCAACTGAGCGGGGCAGTTTCTATCGAGCAGTTGCAACAAGCGGATATCGTTGTTACTGGAGAGACACGCAACTGGCTGACGATGCGAGGATTTGAGGAAGAACTGAAAGCGATGGCACGACGACGGTGGTCAAGGATGCAGGGGTCACATTATTTTGTCTAATTCCCCGGGTGTATTGATATTTATAAACGAGCGTAACTGGGGATCGACCTGGCGTAGTTGGGCTTCTTCAATATAGCGCACGGAAGCAACTTCCAGCAAACAACGCAGATCGTGCCGTCCCTGTTGTATCAGTTTCTCTATGAATGGTAAAGTTGAGCGTGGATATATAGCTAACAAGACCTGTGGGATATTGTGTACCATTGGAACAAGCAAGGCGCCCCTGGCGAGCGGTTGAGATAGCAGAAAAGAGAGTAGGGCAGGCTGGATAAATGGCATATCCACTGCGACTACCAGTGCATGTCGAGTGTCGATAGCACTAAGGCCGCTGTACAAGCCCATCAACGGCCCAAAGCCGGGTGTTTTGTCATATGTAACATGCACGCCAGGATACGCATAACTCGCTGCTTGCGCCTGGTCACGAGCAACGATCAGCGTCTCCGCGCAACATGCCACGAGTCGAGCGGCAAGATGCTCAACGAAGGTGACGGCCTGATTACCTGGAAGAGGCAGCATGGCCTTATTTTTGCCCATCCGAGTGCTGCCACCTCCGGCAAGAATAATACCTGTGATCGGCGTCGAGCTATAATTAGTCACAAACCGTCTCACCTGGAGGAAGCCGCCTTGCGCTTGCCACTCTTTGCTTTGCTGGACTTTGGTATATACTGCTCTCGTTTCCTGTATGCAACGAAGTTGGCCTGTTCCTCAGGAAACTTTCGCACGAGGTAGACGATCCAGATAATAGCCCAGGCCAGCAAGCCGGCAAGCCAGAGATAGCGCCAGAAACGCCAGGCGAAAAAGAATTCGTACAGGAAGGCGCGCGCAAAAATCAATGGGAAGCCGATTATGCAAATGATGGCAAACCAACCAAGAAAGCGATCGAACATATACTTGACGACTGGCTTATCTTTAACAAAACGCTTACGACCTTCTACTGAATAGTAAAAAGCAATCAGCACGCCGAGGCTACAAAAGATAATCCATAGGACATAAAAATGAAATGTTTCTGGTGGAACTCCCGGGCTGGTGGAAGTAGCTGCCACGCAGTTCGTAGCAGTGCATGGATCCGTGAATAACCATTGAATCAGATTGAATTGCATTGCGTTCCCGCCCCTTCATAAAATGCAAGTATTGACACCGGTGACAATGATATCATGGTTAGATTTAATAGTCTATAGTTCTCTGTCATGAACTAAGTTGCCTGGTTGATTCCTACTGTGGACCCCGAAGTGCAAGTCTGCACCAATCTGTGATAGCTGGACCTGGTCGGATTTTCACGGCGTTGCCTCCGATCCAGCAGTCTGTGTGGGGACAAGAGGGGTACCCAGTGAGATCGGCGCGTTGTACTCTAACAGGGACGCCATGTCCCCGTCGAGTTGGATTTCAGTGATCGCGCCGTTATAGACGAACGGGAACACGCTCCGGTACCTCGCCAATGGCACGCCGATGAGCTGGCACAGTGCAAGGCGAATAAGCGTCGTGTGCATCACGACAAGCACCCGGCCGCCGGGATAGAGCTGTGTGATCTCCTCGAAGCAGGCGATGGCACGCTCCACAGCGTCGCGTGGGTCCTCACCTCCGGGCAAATGGTGGGCCACGGGATCGACTCCGTAGGCGTCTATTGCCTCGGGGAATAGACGCTCCATCTCGGCGGGTGTTCGCCCCTCAGCCTCCCCAAAATCGAGCTCGCGGAGCCGGGCGTCGACATGGGGAGTTAATCCGGTGGCCCGTGCAGCCTCGGCCGCCGTCTCCCGCGCCCGTGAGAGCGGCGAGACCCATATGGCGTCGAGTCCCGCGGTTCGGGCCCAGTTCGCGAGCAGTTTTGCCTGCTCGTACCCACGCGGTGCCAGCGCAACGTCGCTGGTACCGGCATACCGGTTCTCCGCGTGCCAGATGGTTTCGCCGTGACGGACGAGAACAAGGTTTGTCACTGACCGATCCTCCTCCGTGCGTGTTCCGCAACGCCCGCCTGGACCCAGCCCCGGTGCTCGAACTCGTCGATGAGCTTGATGTAGGGTTCGCGGAACCGCTCAGACCGACCCGGTCGAGGATCGATCACCTTGCGGACACGCACCATCTCTGCGGCGACCTCGGACACCCGGCGACCTACGGAGGCGGCGAGGACGGCCATGCCCAGCGCGGCTTCGGCATTCTCAGGGATACTCACCTGCCGGTCAAGGATGTCGGCGCGGATTTGGCACCAGTAGCGACTGCGGGCACCGCCACCGGTCAATCTGAGATCACCATTGGTGGGGGCGCCTAGCATATCGAGGTAGTCGAAACACAGTCGCTCGATAAAGGCCACGCCCTGTAGCAGCGCCGCATAGAGATCAATCTCGTCGGTGGGCTCCCCTAAAACGAACCCCTCGGCCTCAGGCGCTGTAAAAGGGAATCGCTCGCCACGGGAGACAAGGGGGTATGCAATGACGCTGGCAGGCTCCCGCGCCGCCGCCTGCTCGCTAAGCGCGTCGAGGTCGCGACCGGGGAAGCGAGCGGTGAGAACACCCGCGCCGGTGCTGGAGGCACCACCGGGAAGCCAACCGCCACCGGGAGAGCGATGCGAGTACACGACACCGAGCGGGTCTCGGATGAGTTCCTGCGTCACACCCTTCAGAACGAGAGTAGTCCCCAACACGGAGTTCCAGCTACCCACGCTCAAGGCGCCTGCACCAATCTGGGCAGCGCAGCCGTCAGTCATGCCCGCGATGACGGGTGTCCCCTCAGGAATGCCCGTCATCGCCGCAGCTTCTGTGGTAACTTTCCCGATCTGTGTGCCGGGGCGTACGACGCCTGGCATGATTTCCTCAGGCATACCGAGCGCGGCGAGAACCTCGTGTGGCCAGGTATCATGTACCAATTCGTAACCAGTCTTTAGCGCAGTGCTCGAATCCGTCGAGACCTCGCGACCGACGAGCCGCCGGTTGATGAAGTCCGCCTGGTGGGTGAGCCGTGCACCCGGCAACAGGTCCGGATACTCGCGCAACAGCCACAGCAGCTTCGGCAGCGCCCAAGACGGCTGCATGCGGTAGCCAAGAGAAGCCCACACGGCGGCACCGACTTCGTTGACGCGCCGGGCTTCCTCGACGGCCCTTGTATCATCATACATCAGCCCTGGCGTGAGCGGCCTACCCGACCGGTCGGTGAGCAAGATCGTACCGGATGTGCCGTCTACAGCCACCCCGCGTATCGACCCAGGAGGAACGCCCACTACGGCTGTATAGCTAGCGGCGGCAACTGCACGCCACCATTCCTCAGGATTCTGCTCGTGCCGGTGCCCATCCCGCTGGCTCGTGAGCCGTTGGGAGCCTACGCCAAGCACGTCCCCGGTGGCGGACACCGCGATTGCGCGGACACTTTGGGTACCTAGATCGAGACCGAGCCAGACCGCACCTGGCTCCGTCACATTGTTAGTCATTTGCAACTCCACTCAATTTGCATCTTCAGCCAAGCTAATCCGCTAACTCGCCGTAATACATCGCGCAACGTAAACGTATTGAAACATGTGCCCCAATTTATAGCGTTTTCTTGCGTTTTATGACACTTTTTCCCACAAGGTGGTTCGACCTCGTTCAAGCAATTGGCAATCCCATGATCGGGCTTGGTTTGGCTCCCCTTTCACCCGTGGAAAGGCTAGATACCCGTTGGAGTAGATCGAGTTGATCCGCTTAATGTACTTCCCCTTAATACACACCATGTCACCTTTGCGGAAGCCTTCGAGTTCGTCGTTGACTTGATATTTCACTCGTCCCCGACCTTTACGTGGCAGATCATGGTACCGTCGCCGTGTATGGCGCGGGCGAAACGATACGGCATAGAAATGTTCGCGGTTATAGGGTACCGGCTCACTGGTCTCGTAGGTGGCAAGACACAGTGCATCTGCATCGTGCGCTTTGGGCAGGTCTCTCGCTTTACGTAGGGTCGCTGTCTGGTATCCAAAGAGCATGGATAAGGGGGTTTGTGCGCCAAGGGTAGCGTAAAGGTAGCTCTTGCCCTGCATCGTCCGTTGCGCGATCTGGTCCAGATGGCCGCTCACGCCCGTCACTTTGAGGACTATCTTTCCCTCATGCAACTGATGGTGGCAGTGTTCACACAGGCAAAGTAAATTGGCCAGCGTATCTTTCCCGCCCTGTTCTCGAAACACGATATGGTGGGCTTGCAGACGCACCTTCTGCTTACCACAGTGCTGGCAGGTGTAGCCATCCCGCATCGAGCACGCGATGCGGAGATTTTCATCGAGCCGCGTCGGGTCCTGGTATTGACTGCCCTTCAGGGTCGGATTGTTGAGACGGGCAATATCCACCTGAACGTCTTCTATGACAATGGATGAGATAGGAAGCGGGATCTGCCTGACGATGCGGATCACCTCCTCGATATTAGTCTTGATGGAAGGTGGTAAGCGCCCACTCCGTTTGCTCGATGCCCGATTCAAGAACCTGGCAGGCCGGTACCATTTCCGAGCGCGACGGTTTCTCCGGTTGGTGCGCCGTGTCTCCATTTTCTCTTTGACATCCAGCCGGTGTCGGATCTCGCCTGACAAGAGAATCTGTCCTTTGCCAACGCAGGAGAAACCCGTGACATGGCTGCCCTTGTCAATACCGAGCACGACCTCCTGGGTGTGCTCCTCACAATCCCAGAGTAACTTGATCGTAAACGGGCTGCGCGCGGCAACTTTGGCCTTGCCCGCGCGTAACAGCTTACGAGCTTTGGCCGGTTTGCACGGCATAAGCTTACGTCCGTTGTGATTGATGACATAAACCAGTGTTGACATCGTGGCGTTAAGCCCTCCTTCTGGAGTAAATCGCCCCTCGCGGTTGTTGAAATGGCTTTTTACAGTTTTCACACATTCCGCTTTCGCGTACCCTTAATGAAAACCAACAGAGCGTCAGACTGGAGCAAACATCTAACGGTGTTTTGACCACCTCAACTGCTGCCTCCAAAGAGGCCCGCTGTTAGCCCCATGAATCCCGCGCTATAAAACGCGAGATTTTTAGGGACTATCTGAATGACATGGCAATGACTCCTCTCCCTCATATTCTATCCCTCCTTCCTTTTATCTACAAATATCTATCGATCGGCTTCGGCAGCATAAGTACTTGCTCTCCTCCCGCACGTTGTATAATGGGAAAACCATCCAACTACCAACCATATATCTAACGAGGAGCAACGGCATGCGGCGAATAGCGATACTGGCAGAGGGGGCTTTTGAGTGGCACTATGGAAAAACAGCCACTGGTGTCATCCGGTATGGGAAAGACACTGTTGTAGCAGTCATCGATAGTACCAAAGCGGGACAGGATGTATCACAAGCTCTAGGAGCTACATTTGGCAAAGGAATACCTGTTGTCCGTGACATCAACGAAGCACTGAAATATCAGCCAGATACGCTCTTAATCGGCATTGCTCCTATGGGTGGCGCACTCCCGGTAGCATGGCGCTGGCA